>Ga0255354_1001955_pt1 | contig 11128 bp, 10 predicted proteins | sample HBST50metaG_FD_189942 | JGI IMG/M metagenome (GOLD analysis project Ga0255354, IMG submission 189942) | Peat soil microbial communities from Stordalen Mire, Sweden - H.B.S.T50 | ecosystem: Environmental > Terrestrial > Soil > Wetlands > Peat | place: Sweden: Norrbotten County, Stordalen Mire...
GGAGTCAACCACAGCCATCTTTTTGCCGTCGCAAACGGGGAAGAGGCGTGCGCCGGGGACGTCGAAGGCGAGGCCGGAGGGTGAATCGCAGCCGGCAACCGGCCACTCGGCGGTGAGTTTGTTGGCGTGCGCGTCGAGGCGGACAATCTCATTCTTGTCCTCGATGTTGTCGAAGACCGTTCCCTTGCCATCGGCGGCGGGAAACTCGGGCTTGCCGGGCAGCGGGATGGTAGCCACAACCTTTCGCGTTGCGGCGTCGATGACGGTTACATTTCGGCTGCGCCCGTTGAAGGCCCACACGGTTTGCGTGGCTGGCTCAAAGACGATTCCGTCGGGATTGGTTCCTGCGGGGACGGTGGCCACGGTGGCCAGCGTTGCGCGGTCGAAGACGACTACGGCATTGCCGCCGCCGTCAGAGATGAAGCCGAACTTGCCCGCGGTATCGAGAGCCACGCCGTGGGTGCCGTGAAGCCCGGTGATTGCGCCGGCCAGCTTGCCGGTCTGTGTATCGACCACATCCACGCGGCTGCCGTGGGTGAGATAAAGACGGTGGGCCGAGGGGTCGGCGAGCAGGTAATCCCAGCCGCCCTCGCCGCCGATTTTCCAGCGATCAATGACTTTGTAAGGCTGCTGGCCGGCAAGCAAAACCGGAGCGGCAAGAAGACCGCACAACAGGGCCGCGACAATTCCGGGCCGGGCGAAAAGACGTGAACTGCGCTGGTTGGGCATGGGACGCTCCGCATGGAACTCGGCGAACAAAGGAGATTCACCGACGACAAGAAGTGTGACACAACGGGATTAAATCAGGCTGAAGGGGCACGAGTTGAATGGAATCCAAGGCCGCGGCTCAGGCCTTGGGCAGACGGACGGAAACAGTGGCTCCCTGGCCGGGCTGGCTGGCAATGGCGATGGAGCCGCCGGCTCTTTCGACAATGGCTTTGCAAATGGCCAGCCCCAGGCCAGAACCGCCGGTGTTGCGAGTGCGCGATGGGTCGCCGCGATAGAAGCGATCAAAGACGTGCGGCAGGGCCTCGGGATGGATGCCGTCGCCGTGGTCCTGGATGACCAACTCGAAGGCTTCAGCTTCCTGTCCGGCTGCCGGGGTGAGACGAATCTCGACGGTGGATGCCGGCTGGCTGTGCTGGATTGCGTTGTGGAGCAGGTTGGAGATAAGCAGGCAACCGTCATCTTCAGCGATGGCGACAAGGCAGGGATCGGAAGCTGCAACCAGTATCCGCACATCTCGCAGGGTGGCTACGGTTTCAAGTTGAGCGACGGTTTGGAGCAGGCAGTCGGACAGATCGGCGACCGGCCGCGGAGCAGAGTTCGGGGTGGCGTCTTCCTCGCGGGCCAGGGTGAGCATTTTGGCGACAATCTCTTCAAGGCGCAGGGAGTCGGCGAGGCAACGCTCCAGGCCGGCCTGGTACTCCTCGGTGGAGCGGCGCTTCATGCCCAGCAGTTGCAAGGATGATTTGACCACGGCGACGGCCGTTTTCAGTTCATGCGCGGCGTCGCTGACAAAGACTCGCTGCTGGTTGAAAGAGCGTTCGAGCCGCTGCAGCACGTTTTCAATGGCTTGGGTGAGCGGGGCCAGTTCGGGAGTTGTGCGGGCGCTGGCCGGGGGAGAAAACTGCCAGGCATCCACCGAGACCTGGGCGGCGAGGGCGGCCAACTGGCGCAGCGGCAGCAAGCCGCGATGGAGCAGCCAGGCGATGAGGGGCCCGGTAACCAGCAACAGCAGCAGGCTGCCTTCGGCATAAAACTCGACAGAGCGGCGAACTGCGTCCCAGACGTGCTCGGTGGGAGATCCATAGAGAATGGTGAATTGGCGGAGCTTGCCGCCGCCGGGCTCGGCTACGTCGATGATGCGCGAACCGTGGAAGCGAAGAACGCCGTAGGAGCGGCCATTGACGGTCAGGTGCAGAAACGGACCGTGCCCCTGCTCGGAAATGTCGGGCGCAACGCCTTGCCAGTTGGGCGAGCGGCCCAGGAGCCGTCCGTTGGCGTCGTAGACCTCGTAGATGTCCTCGGGCGGAAAATGCAGGTCGGCCTGGACGAGCATGACGTTTTTCTGGGGATCGTCAGCGTCCTGCACCGCTCCCAGGATGGAATCGACGCGCCCACGCAGCATGACGCTGAAGGCGCCGAAGTGTGTATGGCGCTCAAAGCCCAGCGACAGAAAGCCCACGAGCACCGAGGAAAGCAATTCGACCGCAAGCACGGCGGCGATGAGGCGGAAAGCAATGGAGCGGTGCTGGATGGGCAATCTCATAGGCAGCGCGTCCGTTCTTGCAAAAGCTCAGTTGCCAGGCGGTAGCCGCGCCCGCGCATGGTTTCAATGACCGGAACCGGCTCGTTGAGGACGGCGTCGAGCTTTTTGCGCAGGTTGGAGACGTGGGCCTCGATGACGTTCGAGTGATGTTCCCAGTTGAAGTCGTAGAGGTGCTCGAGCAGTTCGCGCTTGCTGACGATGACGCGGGGGCGATGGACGAGATATTCGAGGATGCGGTATTCGGTGGGCGAGAGTTCAACGGGGATGCCCTGGCGGCGCACGGTCTGCTCCAGGGTATTCACCTCGAGGCTGCCGGTGCTGAGGGTGGGGTGGGCAGCGCCCTTGCCGCGGCGGATGAGGGCCTTGGCGCGGGCGATAAGTTCGCCCAGGTCGAAGGGCTTGCCGAGGTAGTCGTCGGCCCCGGCGTTGAGCAGTTCAACGATGGAGCTGGCGCCTTCCTTTGCGGTGAGGATGAGCACCGGGGTGGGATCGTGACGGTCGCGCAGACGCTTGAGCACGCCGAGGCCGTCGAGCTTGGGCAACATCAGGTCTAGAACAATCAGGTCGTAGCAGCGGTTGCTGGCGCAGTCGTCGCCGGTCAGGCCGTCCTCGGCCCAATCCACCGCGAAGCCGGGGCCGTCGCGCAGGGCGGCGGCGAGGTTGTCGGCCAGGCGAACTTCATCTTCCACAAGCAGAACGCGCATTTAAGACAAGTATCTCCGAGGCAAGATTACACCAGCCTGAAGGCGGGTGCGAACCGCGAGAAAGTGTTATTGTGGTGGCAATTGCGGGTCGGTTCATGTTTGGAAGGTTGTGCAGTTTGGCTGGTGCGCGGCAGGTTCTTGTGGCGGTTCTGGTGGTAATGGCGTTGCTGGCGCCTGCCGTTGTTGCGGCACAATTTCCTGCAGATGATCCTGCAACGGCCTGTTCCCGTGAGCATTTGAAGGATTCGGTGAAGGTCGGGCAATTCGTTTTCAGGTCGTACAAGAACACCGCAGACGGTGATGCTTGCCTTCAAGTCTTGCACGATGGCAGAATCATCTTCCGGCGCACGCTCGGTAACGATGGGCATTACACCCTCGGTCAGCCAGCGGACAAGAAGTGGAAGGTGCCGGCAATCGCCAATGGTACGGATATTACCGGGCGCGGCCATCCGGACATGATCGTTTCCTTCTATACAGGCGGGGCGCATTGCTGCCTTCTGCACTATGTCTTCGAGTTGGAACCGGAGTTCAGGCTGCTGGCGACGCTTGATGCGAGAGATAGTTGGCCAGCTTATTTTGCCGATCTCGATCACGATCAGCATTATTACTATTTGGCCGAGGATTGGACCTTCGCCTATTGGTGGATGTCATTCGCCGGATCGCCGTACCACTCCATCGTTCTACACTATGCGGACGACAGCAAAGGCGGCGGCTTTCATCTGGCTATGGACAAAATGCAGGCACCAGCTCCCACCCAAGTAGAGTGGCAGACGGCGCTCGGTGATATGCGGGGGAAATTGCAACTGGATAAGGAGAAGATGTTTAACGACCTTCCAGACGTTCTATGGCAAGAGGTTCTTGGCCTGATCTACACCGGCCACTCGGATCTTGCGTGGAAGTTCCTGGACGAAGTCGGTCCTAGGGCGCAACAGGGCAACTACCCAGACCTGGCATCCTTCTGCTCAACGCTCAAGACCAGCCCCTATTGGCCCGACCTTGCGCCAACGCTGAAAAACACGCCGCCCGCCTGCGCCAACGCCACGGCTGACCGGCAAGGGAAGTGAGCAGCCCCAGGACAATCGCATGAAGGGCGATCCCGCTTTTGAGTCGGGTTCGACCCGCCCCTCCGGGGTGGGATCATTCTGGCGAAACACATCCCCAGGGCTTCGCCCTGGGCTATTGTCGCCGCCTCCCGCTGGGAGGCACGCCGAAAACTGTCAACTCGGATGGCTTACCAAACCCTATTCTGCAACAACGAATGTTCGTTCATGCGATTGCCTTGTGGATGGCTCCCAAAGCGCACTCAGCCCCGATGGATTACCCTCATAATGGCGGTTTCGTGCGCCCAGAGGAACGACATTTTGCGCATTGTTCTCTCGAATATAGGCACCTTCGGCGACATCAATCCTTTGATCGCCATTGCACTGGAACTGAAGCGGCGGGGGCATGTGCCGGTGATGGCCGTCCCGGCGGTCTTCGCACCGAAGATTGTGCCGCTGGGGCTGGAATTTCACGCCGTGCGGCCGGATATCGACCCCACCAACAGCATCCTGGTGGAGATGGTTTACGACGTGAAGAAGGGCACGGAGCGGGGGCTGAGGGATTTTCTGTTTCCCGTGCTGCGACAGACCTATGACGACCTGCTGGATGCCGCGACCAAGCCGGAACGAGCCGACCTGCTGCTGCTGGGCGAGCTGAACTATGCGGGACCGCTGGTGGCCGAGGTGACGGGGATCAAGTGGGCCAGCTATGTGTTGGCGCCGCTGTCGTTTTTCTCCGCCTTTGACCCGCCGGTGCTGCCCATGTATCCCAGGCTGGCGCGGGCTGACAAGACGGTGCCGTGGATGGGACGGGCCATCAAGCGGCTGGCGCGGCTGGTGAGCCGGAAGTGGCCGCAGCCGATCTATGACCTGCGCAGCGAGTTGGGGCTGCCCAAGGGCAGGAATCCGCTGTTTGACGCCAAGCACTCGCCGGACCTGGTGTTGGCGCTGTTTTCGCGGGTGCTGGGCACGGAACAGAAGGACTGGCCGGAACATGCGCTGATTACGGGATTCTGCTACTACGACGCCGATGCCGGGAACCAGGCGCTGCCGGCGAATCTGGAGAAGTTTCTAACTGCCGGCGAGCCGCCGGTGGTGTTTACGCTGGGTTCGGCCGCGGTGCTGGCAGCCGGGCGCTTCTATGAATACTCGGCGCGGGCGGCCATCCAGCTGGGAGTGCGCGCGGTGCTGCTGATCGGGTCGGACCCGCGCAACCGGCCACGGCGGGAGTTGCCTGAAACCATCTGCGTGGCTGAGTATGCGCCCTTCTCCGCGCTCTTTCCGCGCGCGGCGCTGGTGGTGCATCAGGGCGGGGTGGGAACGACGGCGCAGTGCCTGCGCGCAGGCAAGCCGATGCTCATTATGCCCTATTCGCACGACCAGCCGGACAACGGCAGGCGGGTGCGCCGGCTGAAGGTGGCGCGAGTGATCCAGCGCGCCCACTACACACCGGCACGGGTTGCGCGCAAGCTGAAGGCGATGCTTGAGCAGCCGCGCTTTGCCCTGCAGGCGCAGAGCGTGGCGCTCAAGGTAAACCGCGAGAACGGGGTGCGATCGGCTTGCGATGCGCTGGAGGAGTTATATCGGCGGACCCGAAAACCGAGTTAGAAAGCCTCTGATCAAGCTGTCGAGGGAATGCTGATGATTGGAAATACGTTTTCTCATGGGCTTCTATGAGACGGCTGGTTTGGTCAAGATGTTTTTGCCTTTTTATTATTGGAAGTTTTTTGTTTTTAGCTTTGCTTGCAGTGGCGTTGCCTCTCGTCGGTAGAGCAGATTCATCTCGGGCTTCTATACGCACTCGGATTGAGCCGCAGTGGGCTCGGTGCCTGTTGGGATCCGATACAGATGAATTGGGGCTGCTATCTAAAGCACGGCCTGCGACGGCCAAGCCCCTGAGCGCAGTCACCCGGATTCGAGATTGATTCGCCATTGCCACTTCCGCCTAAAAACCTTTCTTCCTTGCTGAAATCCATTACCCCGCTTTGCCGTTACCGCTGCTTGGACTAAGCCGCCACGGTTGCCTCCTGCGGGAAGGCCTGGAAGCGTTGTCCGCTGCGCCACATGCTGTGCAGCATCACCGCCAGTTTGCGGGCTACGGCGACCAGGGCACGCTTCTTGCCTCGCTTGCCTCCGCTGGCGGCCAGCTTCAAGCCCCAGCGCCGCAACGCAGAGTCGGGGCCGAAGCGGCCCAGGATGTATTGCGCGACTGCACCAGAAGAGAACGCAGATAGGTGTTGCCGCTGCGCGTGATGCGCCGCTGCGGGTCGGAGTCGCCGACTGGCAATCGTGCGGCCGGGCGCGGTCCCAGATAGGCCCCGGCCGCACGATTGCCAGCAACCGCGTCGGGCCTGTCCAGGGTCAGCACATAAGCCGTCGCCACCACCGGACCTACCCCCGGTACGGTGCGCAGCACTTCGATCTCCGGGTACTTCTTGGCCAACTTCTCGAGCTGCTTGTCCAACTCCGCAATCTGCGTCGTCAGCAGGGCAATCTGTTGGAGCAAGGGCCCGTCGCCTCGCTCAGAGAGGGCGGAATCGCCGCCCCTGCGCGAACCGGAAAGGATTCCGTCGAACAGACCGGCAAACGTCCGCCCGCGCTCTTGACCAGGCCGCGCAGCGCGTTGACGAACAGGGTCCGTGCCCGCACCAGCGTCGCGCGCACATGGATCAGGTTCAAATCCTGCTGGCTCTCGCTGCTGCGATGCTGTATCGGCGAGAGCAGGCGCGGATCAAAGGCGGCAAAACGCGCCAGTTTCTCCGCATCGTTCCACCCCAGCGACGAAGACCTGTCGCTGGGGGCCCCGGTTGCGGTCGTTCTTCGATTCGCTGCCGGTAATGGCCGGGATATTGCGCGCGTTGGCCACGATCACCTCATGGCCAAGGGACTCCAGAAGCAGGCTGACCCAGGGCGAGTGCGTACCGCACTCCAACGCAACTCGAAGGCTTGGCTCACCCTCGAAATGGCGACGCAGAGCGGATTTCGTACTCTGCATGCGGCCCTCTTCAACCACCTCCCCAGATGCATTTAAAAGGCAGTAATGGCTGTACTGGTCGCCCAGATCAAGGCCCATAGTCATCGTCGGATTGGCTGTCGCCGCTTCCATCTGTTCCGTTTCTTTGCTAACCTTCTTCATTGGCTGGTCTCCTTGTAGCACCTCGAGTGCGTTGCGGAAAGCTTAGCTCTCCGCGAGACCAGCCGTCTCATCCCATCTAAAGCCCGCATTCATTTTGCAGTATGTACGGCACGGCTAAAGCCGTGCCCTTTCAAAACGTCGACTAAGTGCTTATCCGTAAATAGTTCTTGCTTTCAGGGAGCATTTCAGGCACGATTAAATGCCATATGGCACAGATCAAGTTCTGGGAAGTCTCCGATGCGTTTTGGGCAAAAGTAGAACCTCTGATTCCGGTGCCGCAGCGCCCCTCGGATCGCGAGTATCGGCGGAGAGCTGGAGGGGGGAGGAAGCCAATGCCGCCGCGTCAGATATTCTCCGCCATCGTGCGCGGACGCAGCCTATAAAGGAGAGCCCGCCATGAACGCGGTTCTGGCGCGCAACTATCAACGGCGCGAAGGCCGATGCCAAGCGCACCCGCCGGGTTACAAGGCCCGCCGCTGGGCGGTGGAACGAACCCGCTCCTGGCTCAACCGCTTCCGCAAATTGCTGGTTAGTTTCGAAAAAAACGAAGCCAGCTACGTCGCGCTACTCTCCTTGGCCGCAGCCATGATCTGTTGGAGGCGGACAATTGTTATTCACGGATAATCACTTAATCAAAGGTTCCCTAGGTCCGTCCCTGGAGAGCGGTCCGGGTCGCCTCACCGGCGGCGCTCAGATTGGCAAGCCACATCTCGCTATAGTCTCGAGCGAGCACAATGCCCGGGACACCCGTGCTCCAGGCTGCTGCGACCGCTCGTTTCACATCCTCCGGGTGTGTCCTCTTTTCCCCTGTCGCCGCTGTCGGCACATCGATGTCGATGCTCGGATAGATCTTTGTTCGCCCTTCGACATCGGCGATCATCCGCTGTGCCTCGCTGGAGAGATACTCAGATGAGAGGCCATTCAGGGTGATATCTTCGACGCTCGTGATGTCATAATTCATCATCTTGCTGTAGAGGGGCAGAAGATCACTCGACTCTGCGTCGCGGAACACCGTATCGGCCAGTCGATCAATCAACCGCCCCATGCGCGGTCCTCCAGCGTTACTATAGGTCGCAATCTTGAGGAAATCCGATATATGCGAGATCGCCTCGATGTCTTCCGAAGCGCTGTAAAACGGACTGAATGTTATGTTCTGCATCATATGCAGCCCGTAAGGCTTCTCCGGAGCAAGTGCTTTGGCAGTGCCATATAATTGAGCGCGCACGTGGTTGAAACTATCCATATATAGGTTGTGCCAGGCGAGCACTTCGGGGTATTTCATGAGCGTCCGCCAGAAAGTGACAAAGTAACCATCAGGCGGCCTCTGTGCCCGCTTCGGGCCTGGACGAAATAGATGTTCCAGCCTGCGGAAACCTTCCTTGGCTCGTTCGACGGAGATTCCGCGGTCCCTGGCTTTGGCTCTACAGAATTCGCAAAAGCAGGTAACACCGATCATAGCCCAGTCGGCACCGATCATGTTATCGATTGGCCCCATGGATTCGACATTCCACATCACACCGTCGACTGCATCGCCATATTGCTTGAGGTATACCTGCATTTTTCCTACAAGGTAGGCTTGATACTCGGGGTGGTTATAGCAGGGGCGATTTGTGGGCCGGCCATACATGTCCACTTCCGCTAGATCGATCAAGTCAGGGATCGTCCGCATCATCATGGGAAATGGATTGGTGAAGTCCACAGCAATGTAGTCCATACCACGGGCTTTCAGCTTGGGCGCGACATCGGCAATGACGTTGAACTTTCCATCGTCATAGGATCGAAAATCCTTGATGCGAGTCCCTTCGAAGTATCTGCGGTCATAGTCAAACGACGCGCCGCCGGTACGAAGTGTGTCCGGCCCGTACTTACCATGATCTGGCAGGCGGCCTCCACTTTTCTTGGCCCTATTCGGATCGCTATCAAATGTATAGGCAAAGACACTGGTGACTGCGGCCTTTGATTGCAGATTATCGAGAACCTGGTCAATTCCTTCGTCAATCCATGCGAATGGCCGCACCTGAATGCCAACAAGGTTCTTTCGGAACTTTGTGTTGATCTCTTCGACCCACCCCGCGTGAGCCATGGTGTGGGGCGTTGTATCCGGTGGAAGCGATGGTACAGCTTTCTGCCCCACTGCCTGGAGTCCCAAGCTTGAGAGCGTAACGCTGAATGTCTTCAGGAAGGAACGGCGATTGATTCTAAAGTTCACAACATCTCTCCCGGTGTTGAGATTCGAACTACAGACAGATACTGAGCTTGGACTATCGCCCGAAGTCTCGCGCGTTTCCAGTGAACAAAAGAGGCTTCCGTTTGATTCGCAGCATATTATAAAGTCCCTGAGCATTTTTTGTAATAGATCCGATCGAAGCGCTGAATTCCAAACTTGGGAGCCGCGCACGATTCAGCGTGTACCTCAGCCGGTTTGAAGTCTTGCTCAAGTCGTGATTATTGAAACCAGGGGTCGAACAAAAGCGCGTGGCCGGACGAGCGTAACCTGCATAAATGCTGGACATTTATCACCCAATAATACTGTCTGAAGGGAGAGTGTGCAAAGTTGTGGGCTGGGTTAATCTTTGGGGATGAAATGGACAATCAAGCTGGTATTTGAGGCGGTCCCGGCAGCCCCGTCGAACACGAGGTGGGGATGATCGAGCGGGCGGAAGAAATCTCTCCGGCTAGCGTGGGATTGACTATCGCAGAGGGCAAAGCGCTGCTTGCAAGGTTGCAGGAGCAAGTCGTGAACGCACAGGTTCAACAACATGTTGCCAGCATGAAGTCTTGCCCGCAATGCGGCAATGTGTTTCGCACGAAGGGTCATTACCAGTCCACTCTGCGTTCTGTATACGGCAACATTGGCATGCGAATCCGGCGCCTGAGAGCATGCCCTTGCTCCGGATCGCGGGCGCACAGCTTCTCAACACTGTTCACGAACAAGAGCCCTATCACGCCCGAGTTGCGGTATCTTACGGCCAAGATGGCGGCTCTGATGCCGTTTCGAAAGGCCGCTGATTTCCTCGGCGAATTTCTGCCTTTGTCTGCGCAGGCAACTGCCAGCACCGTCCGCAACCGGACGATGAAGATGGGTAGACGGCTTCAGAGATCGGCGGAAGCCCTCGCTACTGCGGCGTCGAACGAGCCCTGCAAAGAATTGGTCGTCGGCTTCGATGGTGGATATGTAAAAAATCGACACCGACGGCCGGAACGAAACTTCGAGGTCGTTGCCGGCAAGGCGTTGGATCGCGATGGGCAGGCTACACGCTTTGCCTTTGTGCGCAACGGAGGTTCTGAGGCCGTGAGCGCGGTCGGTCTTGCGCTTCGGCATTGCGGAGTCAACGAAGCCACTTCGGTCACAGTTCTTACCGATGGCGATGCCGGTTTACGGGCTATTCATCAGCAGGTTGCGCCACATGCTGACCATATATTGGATTGGTTCCACATCTCGATGAGATTCAAAAACCTCGAGCAGCTCGCGAAGGGCATAAACGCTATTGCTGATGGTGGGGTTCGCGGCCATGCGCTGGCTGAGATCGACTACGCGAAGTGGCGTCTTTGGAATGGCCTCACCGAGCGAGGAATCGTGGGTTTGATACATCTTGGGCAATGGGCGCAGGCGCCGTGTTTCGAGCACATCCCCACCTGACAAAACTCGCGCACACGCTGTTGGAGACGATCCGCTATCTGGAACTGAACGCGGACTCCATGCCCGATTACGGTAAGCGGTACCGTGCCGGCCAACGGATATCAACTGGGTTTGTCGAGTCGGCGGTCAATGAAATTATCGCGAAACGAATGGTGAAGAAACAGCAGATGCGATGGAACCGGGATACCGTCCAGAGGTTTCTAGACGCTCGCATTCATGTACTCAATGGGACTTTGGAAGACGCATTTCGTCATTGGCACAAAGGCTTCCGGCCTGTCGGTAACCAGACCCGACTGGTTCTCTCAACATGACCAGACCACAACTTTGCACACTCTC
>Ga0255354_1001957_pt1 | contig 11124 bp, 8 predicted proteins | sample HBST50metaG_FD_189942 | JGI IMG/M metagenome (GOLD analysis project Ga0255354, IMG submission 189942) | Peat soil microbial communities from Stordalen Mire, Sweden - H.B.S.T50 | ecosystem: Environmental > Terrestrial > Soil > Wetlands > Peat | place: Sweden: Norrbotten County, Stordalen Mire...
ATTGTATCTCAATGAGTTTTGCTACAAATTCAATCGAAGGTATTTTGGTGAGAACTGTTTTGACAGATTGTTGATAGCCTGTCTGAAGACCAATACAGACTTTAGGCGATTAAACGGATAATCATATTTTATTTTAGCTCGCTATTCGCTTCTGCTTTAAGAGCTGCCATATTCTCAGACATACTTTTGCTTTTGTTCAATGTTTTGGCATTAAGAGTATCATCTTTATTGAATTTGATATATTTAACCTCTGCTTTCGTTAAAGTATTTTGAATGTTGCGTTTTGCATTGTCATCCATTGCAATAACTATGCATCCATCAGGATCAACAAGTCTCACCGGATTATCCAAACAATAGGCATACGGACTTATCCAATAATACTTTTCATAGAGTGGATCAATAGTCGTAGCAAGACCTTATAATTACTATAATACTATCAATCAGTGCCTACTACAATTGCAATTAATCATTGGTAATATGTACCAACCCATAGTACTTTTAGTTACCATAGTCTTATACCTTAATAAGTTGCATTGACAAAAATAGTAATGAACTGACTTTAACGCATCATCAATAATCCTTTCCGGAATGACTTTATTTACAATGACGGTATCAACTTTATTTATTGCATATAATTTATTAACCAGATATTGGGGAGGTGTGTTCTGAGTTGTGTCTTTCCAATAAAATAGTTTTTTGTCTTTTTCGATATACCTTGTTGGAAATGCTTTATTTCATCTTCCGTAACAACGGATATTTTATTAATTGCCTGAGAGATACTTATGCCCCATATACTGTCACCAATATTCATGAAATGAATTGAAAATACTGAATCTTGTCTCATACGTTTTTTATTAATAAAATCAGTAACGGCGTTATTAATTGCATCATTGTAGTTGCCATGAAGTGTTAAGGTATTTTTCCAAGAAGAACAACCTTCAATGATGGTTATTAGAACCAAGAATTTAAGAACGATTGATTTCATTAGTAATGAACATTTTCGGGATTGGTTATAATTATAAAATTTTGAATTCCATTTAATAAATCACTCTCTTTTGTGTTTTTATCTGCATCAGAAGGTGTTAATCTACTTGCATCATCAAACCGCGATAAATGAGTATGAAAATCAGTAGTAACTACTGTTGAGTTATATAAATCTGGCCTGACATTATACAAGCTATAGGAAGAATGAGCTTCTGTTGCTGTATTATTCACATATTTACTAACATATACATAATTTGTGCTGCTTTCATTCTTATTCGACATATAATAACCACTTATTTCTTTATCAACAAAATTAGCGAAATTCAGAACGAAATTTTCAAATCCCTTAACTGTCGCTTGGTTTTTACCTCCTATATTGATAACATTGTCATTTTTCTTGAAATTTATGCCATCTTTTAGTATCCCTTTTTCAATGTTAGCTACATAAGTTTTTGCATTTCCTTTTTTGTCTGTTTTTAATGTGTAAGTATCAGTTTTCTTGTCATATTTAAACTTACCGATTTGGTCAAACTTATCGTCTGTTTTTTTAGCAAGGTTTAAATTCCCTGTGTTTTCGTTGTAGCGATAAACATCTTCTCCATTCGGATCAACAAGTCTTACCGGATTATCCGAACAATAGGCATACGGGCTTATCCAATAATACTTTTCACAATTTGGGTCAATGGATGTTGCTGTAGTTGCAGGAGATACATCACTATTTCCTTTTTCTTCAGCAACAAACCCTACTGTTTTATTGGTTTTGGTATCAAAATAGACAGACCCGATTTCAACAACGTTAGCTTGATCATGAAATTCATCAAATTCCCCTTTAGAGGAAGTGTACATTATTTTCTTCTTATACCCCAATTCTCCAAAAGGAGATTTTTCATTCTGAGCATAAAGGACAGAAGAAAGTAAGAAAATGGCCAAAGAAATAGATAGAATTTTTTTCATAAGGCTGCTTTAATTTTTGAATTATACTTTGTGTTGCCTTTTATAAGGATACCTTGTATAGATTTCCCCTTTTCTCTTAAGAAAAATTAAAGATATAATATATAATGCAAACTTGTTTTGTTGTTAAAATATTTTATGGAAAATATTGTTCTCCATTTTTGTCCACTCCCTAATGGCGCAAGTGTTCAGATTGATAGTCCAAGATACTCTTTGTTAATCTTGAACTAAACTGCAGGCATGCTTGTACTAGCAGGGAGCATTCATTGTTGCCCCTTTGTTTGAATCACGATTTCTCAGATTAAAGGATTCAGTAGATTTCAGAGCATCTGTATTATCTGATTCATCTGCTTAATCAAAGTTCTGACAATGATCGACAAAATGCAACTTGCTTTTCGTACTGGGTCGTTCCGACCACGCGAAAGTTTATCTATAGGGTGCAGGTGTTTGCTTTTTATGTTTTATCTGCTTATTCACTGGTTGATATTTTCGGGATTCTTATATTTTTAGGGCTAATAATCAGGTAATTGGTTTTCTTTCCACTCTCTTCTGATTTTAGGATTTCCTTTGCGACTAAATCTTGCAGATCGCGCAATGCTGTATCAGTAGAACAATTAGTAAGTTTGGCATAAGTTGAAGTACGGAAAAATCCGACTTCTTTATCGTAATTGTCATATAGATAGTTCATTATCTGCCGTTGTCTGTTATTGATAGTGATGAATTTATTTCTTTCCCAAAAACGTGCTTTATCCAAAATAATTTCCAAATTCTTTTCGCTTGATAATAATGCCCTTTTAAAACAGTCTAAAAACCATTCTAAATAGTGAGTAATGTCGCTTGTGCTTTTCTGCGTTTTTTCGATAATTTCGTTGTAACGTTTGTGTTCTTTGAAAATTTGGTTGGACATACTGTAGAATCTGATTTTACTTCCCTCGCTTCGGGCCAACAACATATCCATAATGGCGCGGGCAAGTCGTCCGTTGCCATCATCGAAAGGGTGAATAGTAACAAACCAAAAATGAGAAATAGCTGATTTCAATACTAAATCCATATGATTTTTATTGTTCAACCAATTCAGAAACAGATCCATTTCTTGTGGAACTCTTTCAGGTACCGGGGCTTCAAAATGTATTTTTTCTCTACCAAATGCACCTGAAACGACTTTCATTCCAGCCGAGCGAAAACGACCAACATCAATTTTTACATGCCTACTGTAGCCTGATTGAAATAGAGAATTGTGCCAACCAAAAAGTCGTTCGTCTGAAAGAGGCTTATCATAATTCTGAGTTGCATCCAAAAGAACATCTACTACGCCTTCAATATTTCGTGGTGTAGTTACAAATTCAGCTCCTTCAATACCTAATTTTCGGGCAATAGATGAGCGAACAAGTTCAGGATTAAGGAATTCACCTTCTATTTTAGACGTGTCGATAACGTCCAAAATCAGAGATTCTAATGTCGCACGCTCGATTAAATCAAACCCCAGACTTTCCATATGTCCAAGCAATTTCCCTTGTAAATGTCTCACAGAGGCTAAGATGGGCAATATCTTTTCGTTGTCCCAAACAAAATTGTACCAGTTTTTTCTTTCGTGAATATACATAATTCTTTCACTGCATAATTTGCGGTAAAAATAGAGTTTTTTCACCGCAAAAGCAAATTTTCAGGCATTTATAATCAAAATAATCGCTTTCACTGTCTTTTTTTACATATGCACACAACGACCGAGGCTATGGGCATTTGGCATCACTGTTGAATGGGATGTTTCATTTTCAGGAGCTTCACTGTCAGAATCGAATTTGTTGAATTCAAAAATGGACTTCGCTTTACACCTATCTCATCATTAGACTCGTATATTCTGCAAATTCTCCAATTTCCCCGCTTTTCTTAAATTCGTTTCAAAGGTCAATATTTTATTTTTACATTGCAACTATTTTCTCTGTTTTTTTGCAAGAAATTCTTATAAAAATTAAAAGAATGAATTCATAATCCGATGATCGTATAGTGGTACGATTATTTAATGGCTACAGCCAGTCTTACATCTGTATCAACAGAAATACCGGGATAAAAACAACTGATCCTTGCCCGTCAGGGCATAAAGATCAATAGAAATACATGTACCGGATTCATGATTGTCCGTAGGACATAAACGGTTCATAAAATGCGTGTTACCTGTTGAGGAATCGTATATAAACGGGAGTAGGGGATATCTCCATATGTTAAAGCATGAGACATTCTTTCATTGAAACTCTGTAGTCACTCCTTCGCCTTTCCTTCAATGCTCCCTCGTAACCTGTTCTAATATATAATAAAATAAAAACATAACTAATACCTATATAAGTATTATCTATGTATTATCTAAGAACAGGATTCGAACCAATAACGAATCAATGGCGAATGAGTATCGGTGCAAAACATCCATTTTGAGACAAAATCAGGTGGTGTTGAAATATCATGCATCCATCATCGGATCGATACATGCTTTTGCGATATAGCATTTTTGTTAAATAGGCTTGAAAGAAGAGATCGTATCGTGATGTCCGCTTGTTTTCCCAATTAAAATTTCAGAACAAACAAGAAGAATGAGAAGGCTAACTTAAAAACAATCTTCAAGAAGCATTGAAAAATAATAAATATCCAAATTTATTGTCCATGACAGCAGCGTTATTAGGAGAAAAAAGGCTAAATTTGCACCATCATTCACTCATAAACATATATAATTCATCTAATAAAATGGCGAAGACAACGAGAGAAGATGCCCTCAATTATCACAGAATGGGCAAGCCTGGTAAAATCGAGGTAATTCCGACTAAACCTTACAGTACACAAACTGATTTATCACTGGCCTATTCGCCCGGTGTGGCAGAACCTTGTCTGGAAATAGAAAAAGACCCCAATACTGCATATGAATATACGACAAAAGGCAATTTAGTGGCTGTTATTTCCAATGGAACGGCTGTTTTAGGATTAGGTGATATCGGAGCATTGGCGGGCAAGCCGGTGATGGAAGGCAAAGGGCTTCTATTCAAAATCTTTGCCGGAATTGACGTGTTTGATATTGAGGTGAATGAAAAAGATCCTGAGAAGTTTATTCAAACGGTAAAAGCCATTTCTCCTACGTTTGGCGGTATTAATTTAGAAGATATTAAAGCTCCTGAATGTTTCGAGATTGAAACGCGTTTGCGTGCCGAGCTGGATATTCCTATCATGCACGATGATCAACATGGAACGGCAATTATTTCTTCTGCCGGTTTGCTCAATGCCCTTGAAATTGTCGGGAAAAAGATTGAAGATGTACAGATTGTCGTCAATGGAGCCGGTGCCGCTGCTAATTCATGCGCTCGCTTGTATGTTTTGCTTGGCGCTCGCAGAGAGAACATCATCATGGTCGATAGCAAAGGGGTGATTTCGTGCGATCGAACTAACCTGACTGCTCAGAAGAAAGAATTTGCCACGGAACGGAAAGATCTCAAGACATTAGCTGATGCTGTGCATGGAGCGGATGTCTTCTTGGGTTTATCGGTTGCTGATGTTTTGACCAAAGAGATGGTGCGTACTATGGCTAAAGACCCGATCGTATTTGCATTAGCTAACCCGAATCCTGAAATATCGTATGCCGATGCCATGGATTCACGTGGTGATATTTTGTTTGCTACCGGACGTTCCGACTATCCCAATCAGATTAATAACGTATTAGGTTTTCCCTATATATTCCGTGGAGCATTAGATGTTCGTGCAACGTCAATCAATGAAGAGATGAAGAAGGCTGCCGTATTAGCTATTGCAGAATTGGCTAAAAAACCGGTACCCGATGTAGTCAACGCTGCATATAACTTGAATAAAATCACGTTCGGACGTTCATATATCATTCCGAAACCTCTTGATCCCCGTTTGTTGACCACGGTATCTCCTGCGGTTGCAAAAGCAGCTATTGAATCAGGGGTGGCACGTAAACCAATTACTGATTGGGACGCGTATAATACAAAGCTTCGTGAGTTAATGGGTATCGATAACAAGATGTTGCGTCACCTCTCGGAGACAGCACGTCAAAATCCAAAGCGGGTTGTTTTCACTGAAGCCAATTACCTGAACATGTTGAAAGCCGCAGTTAATGCAAAAGCGGAAGGTGTTTGTTTCCCGATTCTGTTAGGAAATGAAGAACGTATTGAGAAAATGGCAGCTGAAAATGATATCGATTTAGAGGGTGTTGAAATTGTAAATTTACGTCATGATCGCGAAGAAGAACGTCGTGCCCGTTATGCCAAAATCTTAACCGCCAAATGTGGTCGTGATGGAATGACGCTGACTGAAGCTCTTGAAAAAATGTTTGATCGTAGCTATTTTGGCATGATGATGGTTGAAACCGGTGATGCAGATGCTATGATTACAGGTGCCTATACGAACTTTATTGAAAATATCAATACGGCAAAGCAGGTGATAGGTATTCGTGAAGGGATGAAGCACATTGCAGCCATGCATATTTTGAATACTAAAAAAGGCACATTCTTCTTGGCAGATACGCTCTTCAACCGTCATCCTGATACTGAAGCATTGGTTGATATTACTCGTTTAACCTATCAGACTGTTAAACTGTTCGCGCATGATCCCGTGATTGCTATGGTTTCATATTCAAGCTTCGGGGTTGACAAACAAGGTAGTCCTGCCAGTGTGCATAGTGTAGTCGAGACATTACACAAAACATGTCCTGATATGATCGTTGATGGAGAAATGCAGGTCAATTTTGCATTGGACCGTGAATTAAGGGACGAAAAATTTCCTTTCTCAAAACTAAAGAATAAAGATGTCAATACATTGGTATTTCCAAATTTAAGTTCGGCAAACATAACCTGTAAGATGCTTCTGGAGATGGGCATGGCAGAGATGATAGGCCCGATTCAAATGGGGTTGAATAAACCTATTCATATTCTTGATGTTGAAAGTTCGGTGCGGGACATTGCAAACATGACTATTATTGCTGTTATCGACGCGATTGTCGATGAACAAAAAAGACATAACCAAATTGGTGAGTTACAATAATAATGATGTTACAAATCAATGATACGATTATCAGTTTGGATGTAATTGATAAAAATTTCGCCTGTGATTTATCAAAATGCAAAGGTATCTGTTGCGTTGAAGGAGAGGAGGGAGCACCAGTTACCGAGGATGAGGTGAGTCAGATTGAAGCATTGTTACCAGACATTTGGGAAGATCTTTCACATACAGCACAAGAGGTGATTTCTCAACAAGGGGTAGCTTACTTTGACAGAGATAATGAACTTGCTATTCCCATTGTGAACGGTGCAGAATGTGTCTTCGCTTTTCAAGATGATCATGGTTATTGGAAATGTCGGATTGAACAGGCATTTGAGCAACAAAAAACATCATTCAGAAAGCCTATATCGTGTCATTTATATCCGGTGCGTCTTCAAAAGCACAAAACTTTTGTTGCTGTGAATTATCATCAATGGCATGTTTGTCGTGATGCCGTTGTATCAGGGAACGACCAAAGCAAGCCGCTCTATCAATTTTTAAAAGAGCCTTTGATTCGTAGATTTGGCGAAGAATGGTTTCAACAATTAACTATTGCTGCTGACCATTTTGCAAAAACAAAACAGACTGATTGATCTTTTTGTGTTCATTAAATTAGAGTCATTAACACTTAGTTTTCAAATAATATCCAATGTATAGAACGCACACATGTGGCGAATTGCGCCTTAACCTTGTCAACGAAACTGTAATTTTATCCGGTTGGGTGCAACGCATTCGCAAAATGGGAGGAATGACTTTTGTGGATCTGAGAGATCGTTTTGGTATTACACAATTGGTATTCAATCAAGAGAAAAATGCTGCTTTATTCGATCAAGCCAACCGAATAGGTCGTGAATGGGTGATTCAATGTAAAGGAATTGTTGCTGAACGGAGTAGTAAGAATCAACATCTGGATACAGGCGAGATTGAAATTATGGCTCTTGAATTGATTATTCTCAACGAATCAAAGATTCCTCCGTTTACTATCGAAGACGATACGGATGGTGGTGATGATTTGCGGATGGAGTATCGTTATATTGATCTTCGCCGGAATGCTGTGCGTCGTAATTTAGAATTACGTCATTTAATTTCTTTGGAAGTGCGAAAGTTTTTGCATGAATACCAATTTTTAGAAGTGGAAACTCCTGTGTTGATCAAATCAACTCCTGAAGGTGCCCGCGATTTCGTGGTTCCATCACGGATGAACCCGGGAGAGTTTTATGCACTGCCTCAATCTCCGCAACTTTATAAACAATTGTTGATGATTGCAGGATTTGATCGTTACTTTCAGATTGTGAAATGTTTTCGTGATGAAGATTTACGTGCCGATCGTCAACCTGAGTTTACACAGATTGACTGTGAAATGTCCTTTGTGGAACAAGATGATGTGCTGAATGTTTTTGAAGGAATGATGAAGCATCTGTTTAAAGAAATTCACCACATTGATATGTCACCGTTTCCAAGAATGACTTATGCAGATGCAATGCGTTTGTATGGCTCTGATAAACCGGATTTGCGTTTTGGAATGTCTTTTGTGGAATTGAAGGAAATCGTATCCGGCCATCAATTTGTTGTTTTCGACGCTGCAGATTACGTAGCAGGAATCTGTGCGACAGGATGTAGTGCATATACCCGTAAACAACTGGATGATTTGACAGAGTTTGTCAAGCGGCCTCAATTGGGGGCAAAGGGGTTAGTCTATATTAAATATGAGGCTGACGGTACCTTGAAATCTTCCATTGATAAATTCTATTCACCGGAGGATTTAAAAACAATAGCCAATGCAATGAATGCACAACCAGGAGATTTGTTGTTGATTTTGGCAGGAGATAAAGTTAAAACCCAAAAGGCTTTGTCCGAGTTGCGTTTAGAGATGGGAAATCGCTTAGAATTAAGAAAGAAAAACGTGTTTGCTCCACTTTGGGTGGTTGATTTTCCATTGTTTGAATGGGATGAAGAGACGCAACGTTTTTATGCCATGCATCACGCATTTACATCCCCGAAATCTGAAGATATTTCATGGCTGACAACTGATCCCGGCAAAGTTCGTGCAAATGCTTATGATATGGTGATTAACGGAGTTGAATTGGGTGGGGGATCAATCAGAATTCATAATAGTGAATTACAGCACAAGATTTTTCATATTATGGGATTTGGAGAAGAAGAAGCTCAATTCAAATTTGGCTTTTTAATGGATGCTTTCAAATTTGGTGCGCCGCCTCATGGTGGGCTGGCATTTGGCCTCGATCGGATTGTATCCTTGTTTGCCGGACTGGATAGTATCCGCGATTGCATTGCTTTTCCAAAAAATAATGCTGGACGTGACATGATGAGTGGTGCTCCGTCACCAATAGATCAAAGCCAGTTGACGGAGTTAGCTTTAAAGATTACTTTACCTGAACAATAATCGACGATTAATGGTCAATGTGATGTAATATAAGCATGTCTATCGTATTCTTTCGCTTAAAAGTCAATTCGTATCAATCTTAAAAATTAAGATGATCGATATTTTTATGATTAGGAGAAATAGTTGCGCAGAAACTGATCATTCTCAACGCACAAAAATAGCCACTACAAAATTTTGTAAGTGGCTATTTTTGTGCTCTTCAGGTAGGACTTGAACCTACGACCCCCTGATTAACAGTCAGCACAAATGCCATTTCTTTATATTTCTTCAATTTTCATAAAGTTCTTATATTGTTGAATAACAGGAACAAAGATACAAATATATTTTCATATTATTTCTTGTTTTGGCATAGAATTGCTATCTTTGTATGTAAGATGTATGTAAGGTATTTTGAATGTACTTAATACAATAAGCTATGTTTGATTATTCGATAAATGGGGTTTCAATAGGGCTTGTCCGTGATACACGGGGCAAAGATAGTACAAAAGAATGTCCTATCAAATGGAGGGTTACTTACAGGCGCAAACAAGTATATTACCCTTTTTCTCTCTATTTAACGCCTGATGATTGGGATTTATTGCAAAAAAATACACGTAAACCCTCAATTAAAGAGAATCGGGATTCGCTGCAAATATACTTTGATTCAGTAATAAAAAAGCACATTAAAGAGCTGGCCGAAACGGATAACTTCACTTTTGATGCCTTAAATGTCCGGTTATCCCGTGCCATTGTAAATACGGTTAATTCCGCTTTTGAAAACACCATAGAAGAACAGAATGAAGCCGGAAAGGTAGGTAATGCCAACGTTTATAAAGATACATTGCATTCAATAGAGGCTTATGCCGGAAAAAATATACAATTTAATGCTGTCACGATAAAATGGCTTGTAAACTATCAAAAATATCTTGAGGGGAAAAGTATTTCATACGCCACAATGGGAATGCGATACAGAGCTATCCGTGCAATATTAAATCTTGCAATCAAGAATAATGATGTCAAAGAATCGGCTTACCCATTCGGTAAGGGTAAATTTGAAATACCTTCCGGTTCAGGGCGTGAAATGGCTTTGACAGTTGAGGAGGTAAGACGAATTGCAGCGTATGAGTGCCCGACTGATACTCTGGCAATGTGTAGGGATTTATGGCTATTCTCATTCTATGGCAACGGCGTAAACTTTGGTGATATGTGCCGTTTCAAATGGGGCGATGTGGAGAATGGCGAAATTTATTTCTATCGTAAGAAGACATTCAACAACACGAAGGATAAAAAAGAAATCATTGCACCTATTTTGCCACCTATGCAGGCTATCATTGACCGTTGGAGTAACCCGAACACCGGAAAGAATGTATTTATATTTCCATTCTGCAATGAGTGCACGACAGAGGAACAACTAAAACACGCTATTCATAATATTTTAAGGCTTTCAAACAAGCAAATCAAACTCGTTACAAAGGCTTTGGAGTTACCGGACATCAGTACCTACAATGCAAGACATTCCTACGCTACTATACTTGCAAAGATGCGTGTACCTGAAAGCTATATTGCCGAACAACTGGGGCACGCCAATAAAACAGTAACACAAAACTACTTTGATAGCTATACAAAAGAAGAACGAATAACATATAATTCCATGCTATTATGAACTACATAGAATTTTATAGCTCAGTGAATTTTATGCCACTGGAGAGAGAAAAAAAATAATTTAAAGAAGGTATTTGAAAAAAGATACGTATCTTTGTACCATAATATAG
>Ga0255354_1001958_pt1 | contig 11122 bp, 7 predicted proteins | sample HBST50metaG_FD_189942 | JGI IMG/M metagenome (GOLD analysis project Ga0255354, IMG submission 189942) | Peat soil microbial communities from Stordalen Mire, Sweden - H.B.S.T50 | ecosystem: Environmental > Terrestrial > Soil > Wetlands > Peat | place: Sweden: Norrbotten County, Stordalen Mire...
GTCCATCCGGTTTCTCCTCTTCGTGTGCTTGGCGGCTCACGTCGAAGAGTTTCTGGATGGACTCCCGGAATTGTCAAACTGCTACTGCCACCCCGGCAAAGCCGGGGGTTCTCCCTTTGGTAATAGCGGGTGCCGAACTGCTCTTCGAGACCCTTAGCCAGCGCAATGGACGCGCTTCCGCTCTGGTCACAAGAAACCTTACCTTTCAGGAATGGATCGAGTCTTTGCCTCCGAACCCCGCATCGGTACCCTGCTGGATCGCGTCGCTGATGCTGTTCGCCGCTCTCGACAAAGCGCTCGCTTGGCCAAAGTCTCTGCGCGATTTTTGCGCCGGCGGAGGTTTCCAGTGCGTTGCACGGTCTGCAGATCGCGGTGCCGCGCTGGTCGCCGGACGGGAAGGCCATCGCCTTCATCGGCGGGCAGATGAGCGAACAGGCGGGCGGTAACAGCCAACTGGCGCGCGGCCGGCTGCAAGGCGACCGGAGAGCCAGAGCGTGGCCACCAACTTTGCTCCGCCGGTCTTCAGCATTTCCGGAAGCGTGGGCGACGGGCGGAATCTTGCAGCCAAACGCAAGCCGCCCAAGGATGGCCCTACGCACTGGAGTTGCCACAAACTAGCCGCCGCTTTGTGGGTAGGCGGCGACGCCATGCATGGCGCTTGGCAGAGGCGGGCCTAAACCTAAAGCTGCACCGTCTGAAGCATCATAAGGCCAACACCTGAATACGGGATTTTCAATTGGCATTTTAGCTTTTGGACCATGTACAAAGATTTTTGTCATCGTAGAGTCGCTATTTTGTGACGCAGTCTGCATTTGTGTACAAACATATTTTTCAGGTGAGACAAAAGCATTCTGCTAAATCAAATAGTTACGATACATTTATGTACAATATTTTTTGTTGCCAGACAGCAAAACCAGATTGCCCACGAATAACAACGGCCCCATCGCTCTCAGGCGGTGGGGCCGTTTGCACAGCCGTTCAAGCCGTTCGCATCACTTGTCGCGCACGGCGGGAAAGATGGTGACGCGCAGGTGCGTTGCGCCATACGGCACCAGAGTGACCTGTTCAAGATTCTCACTCACTTTGACGGACTCCGGATCCGGCAGCGGCGGCGTAAACCTTTGCGCCGGCTTGTCTGGATTGGCCTGTAACTCCCAGCCTTCCATCTTTCTGGCTGGCACGCTCAGAGTGATGGGCGGATTCTGCCAAGGATCAAACGGCTGGTCGGGCGCAGGCGCTTGCGCCTTTACCTGCACGCCCTTCTCCGAGTGCGCCGCGTCCAGCGCTAATCCATAGTTCCACGCGCTCTCCGGTGTGGCTTCCCAACTGGGAAACTCCGCCGTGGTGTATTTCTTCTCCACGCGCGAGGTCCACTTCTCCCGAATGGGCAGCGAGTAGACCAGCGGACCGCGCTCAAGCGCAATGCCGTTCTGCGGCCAGCGTGAGGCGGCCACCATCATGGGCAGCGTCAGCGTCACGGTGTCGCCGGGCTTGAAGGTGCGCCGCAGAACCACAAATCCTTTTTCCGCTGAGGGAAGCGCCATGGGCGCGCCGTTGATCGCCAGGCGCGGTGCGGCGCACCAGCCCGGAATTCGCAGCGCCAGCGGAAACGCGACCGCCCGTTCGGCATGGATGGTGAAGCGAATCTGCTCGTCAAACGGGTACGCGGTCGACTGCACAATCTCCACCGGCGCATTCTCTTGGCCCACGTTTGCTTTCATGCGCGATGGCCCGTAGAGAACTGCCGCCAGCCCGCCGTTCTGTGTGCGCATCCACATGCGGATGGCGTAGTTGGGGAAGATGCGATGCACGTTGCCGCCGCAGCAGGCGGTGCGTTGGCCGGGATTCGGCTGGTAGGCCATCATCCGCCCGCCGTGCGCCATCACGTTGTGGTCGGAATCGAGCGTGGCCAAAAACTGGTTGGGGCAGGAGAAGTATTGCAGCGCCTTCCAGTCGTTCTTGATTGCGCCGGGAGCGGCGTTGAAGCAGGCGCGCTCAATGCGGTCGGCCCACACGGCGTCTCCGGTGGCCTGCAGCATGTAGCCCCACGACCAGGTGTGGTCGGCAATATCGCAGGTCTCGTGCGAGTCCAGCGAAGTCACGGTGCGGTACCATTCCGAGGTCGAAGGAATCCCGTCCACCAGCATGTGATGGTCGAAGATGCGCCGCTCGGCCGCCAGCGCAAAACGCAGATACTCTGGATTGCCAGTGTGCAGGTACAAAATGGCTGGCTGCTTGGCGGATTCGATATAGGTCACGCCGTGCGCGTTGATCGGCGTCCGGGCAAACACGCGCAGAGCCCCGAGGTCTCCACGCTCTGGATCGCTGGCCACCTTGGCAAACTCCCGCCACGCATTCTCGGCCAAATCCAGCAGCCGCTTGTCGCCGGTCCGCTCATAGCACCACAGGATGTTCTCCAGATTGGTCACATTCCGGATCGGCGTCCCATACCCGGCCTTGTCGCCCAGGTAATGCCTGCGCATGGCCTCTACAATGTTGCCGTCTGCGGCGGGCAACGGCGAGTTCGCGTCTGACAGCGCTCCCAGCCCGCGGAAAAACAGCGTGTGCGGCCAGCGATGAAAGTCGCCCGCCGGCTCCTTGAAGAAGTCGGGACCCAGGTAGCCGTCCTCGTCCACGTGCGACAGCGTGTAATCGATCGGCTTGCGCACCTGCGCCAGCAGCTTCTCATCCTTCAGCACCAGCGCCAAGCGCGTGGCGCCGTCGATCCAGTAGGCCATCTGCTCCCACGGCCACCAGGACTCGCCTTCCTGCTCTTCGGACCAGTAGGCAGAGGTGAAGGGCCAGGAGACCTTGGGAAGATTCGATCCCAGCTCCGCGGCCTGCTTCTCCATATAAGCGCCCAGCCAGCCTCCAGGCCTGACAGCGCCCGCGGGCAGAGGACGGAATGCCGCCCAGGAGTGCGTGGGCGCGCCCGATTCAGTGGCGTAGAGCAGCGGCTGGCTCGCGTCCAGCATCAGAGCGGCGGAGCTCATCAACGAAAGGCGGAGAAAATCGCGGCGATTGAAGCAGGCATCTGATAGATGAGTCGAGTAAGCCATAAAAATTCCTCGCATGGGATTTTATGCCTCCTACTTCGCAGCAATCAGTGGCGAGCGAACACTCTGCTCTTTTGCCAAGCGCAGATTACGGCCCTTCTCCTCTGAAATCGTCAAATTGGTGGCTCCAATTCCTCGCGAAAACTGAATCGCAGACGCGCTAGACTCCATCTCACTCTCGTACGTGTGTTCGTTCCTTTTCCCCAACCCCCTGATGGAGTGAACCATGGCCCTAAAACTGACAGTCAACAATGTGGTTAAGACGGTAGACGTGCCTCCGGATACGCCACTGCTCTGGGTGCTGCGTGACGTGCTCGACCTCAAAGGCGCCAAGTTCGGTTGCGGAATGGGCGTCTGCGGCGCCTGTACGGTGCTGGTGGGCGGCCATGCGGTGCGCTCCTGCATGACCCATGTAGGCTCCGTAACCGAGCCCATCACCACCATCGAAGGCCTTTCTGAGGATGAGCGCCACCCGGTCCAGTTGGCCTGGGAAGCGCTCGACGTGCCCCAGTGCGGCTACTGCCAGTCCGGCCAGATCATGTCGGCCACTGCACTGCTGGCCCGCACGCCCCATCCAACCGACGCCGAAATCGATACCGCCATGAGCGGCAACCTGTGCCGCTGCGGAACCTATCCCCGCATCCGCGAAGCCATCCACCAGGCAGCCCAAGCGGGCGCAACCACCCCCACCAAATGAAGGAGGGCCAAGTTATGCAGATGAACAGGCGATCTTTTTTGCAGATGAGCGCCCTGGCGGGCGGCGGTTTTGCGCTGAGTCTTTATTCTTCACCGCTTGCCGTGGCTCAGGGGCCAGCCGCGCCGCCCGATCTCACACCGCAGGCCTTTATTCGCATCGCTCCGGATGGCGTGGTCACCCTCATGGCGCGCGCCTCGGAGTCGGGCCAGGGCATGCGCAACATGCTGCCCATGCTCATTGCCGAAGAGCTTGACGTGGACTGGAAAGACGTTCGCGTCGAGCAGGCCGAGCTCAACGAGAAGATCTACGGCCGCCAGTTTTCCGGAGGCTCCTCTAATACTCCCCAGGGTTGGGAGCCGATGCGCCGCGTCGGTGCGGCCGGGCGTCAGTTACTCATCGCAGCCGCCGCGGAAACATGGGGTGTGCCGGCTACCGAATGCACCACGCAGTCGGGCCGCGTGCTTCACTCGGCCTCGGGTCGTTCCGCAGGTTATGGCGAACTGGCTTCCAAAGCCGCCGCGCTGCCTGCTCCCGCGCTCAGCAGTGTCCAGCTCAAGGATCCCAAGGATTACCGCATCGTCGGCCACTCGCAACTCGGCGTTGACACCCACGCCATCGTCACTGGCAAGCCGCTCTATGGCATCGATGTCGAAGTGCCGGGAATGCTGTACGCCTCCATTGAGAAAGCTCCCGTATTTGCCGGCAAAGTAAAGTCGGCAAACATCGAGCGCATCAAAGCGCTGCCCGGCGTGCGCCATGTTCTCGTCATCGAGGGTGGCATCACGCCCGCCGCCTTCACGCCCTGGGAGCCAGGCATGGAACCGGGCATCGCCATCGTGGCAGACACCTGGTGGCAGGCGCAGCAGGCCCGCAAACAGCTCAAGGTCGACTGGGATCTGGGGCCAGCTGTGTCGCAAAGCAGCGAGGGTTTCAAAAAGCGTGCGGAAGCACTGCTGCAAGCCCCGCCCGCAACCGCCGTGCGCAAGTATGGCGACGTGGACGCCGCGCTCAAGGCATCGGCCAAGGTCGTCGAGGCCACCTACGAATACCCGTTCATTGCCCACGTCACGATGGAGCCGCAGGGCGCAACCGCCCATTGGAAAGACGGCAAGCTGGAGATGTGGTCCACCAGCACTTTGCCCGGTGACGGCCGCAGCCTGGTTGCCAAAACGCTTGGCATCCAGGAGAGTGACATCACCACCCACATGGTGCGCTCCGGAGGCAGCTTTGGCCGCCGCCTCCAGAACGACTACCTGGTGGAAGCCGCATGGATCGCTAAGCAGATTGATGCGCCGGTCAAACTGCTCTGGTCCCGCGAAGACGACATTATCCACGATCCCTTCCGCCCCGGCGGCACCTTTGGGTTCAAAGCCGGCCTGGATGCGCAAGGCAAGCTCACAGCCTGGCGGCAGCATTTCATCACCTTTGGAGATGAGACGCACTCCACCTCAGGCGGCGGCATTGGCCAGGACTCTTATCCGGCAGGATTTCCACCCGCTTATGCCCTTTACACCTCAAGGCAGCCTCTCACGCTACGCACTGGAGCCTTGCGCGCCCCCGGCGACAACGCCTATTGCTGGGTGGCGCAGTCCTTTCTCGACGAAATGGCCGCCGCCGCCGGGCGCGATCCGCTCGAGTTCCAGCTCGAGCTGCTCAGCAACACGCGGCCGCCCTGGACCTCGGGCGAGCACGACGCCGTTGGCGACCACGAGCCAACGGGACAGGCGGTTCTGATCCCCGAGCGGTTCAAAGGCGTGCTTGAGCTGGTCGCAGAAAAGTCCGGCTGGGCGCATCGTCCCAAGGGACCAGGTCGCGGCATGGGCATCGCCGCCTGGTTCTGCCACCTGGGTTATTTTGCTGAAGTGGCCGAGGTCACTGTGGACAGCGCCAACCGCGTCACGGTAAATCGCGTCTGGGCCGCCGGCGACGTGGGCAGCCAGATCATCAATCCCCGCGCTGCCGAGAGCATGGGCTACGGCGGCGTTATCGAGGGCATGAGCCACATGGGGCAGGAAATCACGCTGGCGGAGGGCAAAATCCAGCAGTCGAACTTCCACAACCACCCTCTGATGCGCATGAGGCAAGCACCCAAGATCGAAGTCTATTGGCGCAAGACCGACTACGCCCCGACAGGCCTCGGCGAGCCCACCCTGCCGCCGATTCTCCCTGCCGTGGGCAACGCCATCTTCGCCGCCACCGGCAAGCGGGTTCGCACACTGCCTCTTTCAAAGAGCGGTTTCAGTTGGGCCTGAAATAGCTTGTACTCCCTTTCGCGGAGATTCCGCGACCAACATTGGGTTCCCCCTCGCCGCGTCCTTGTTTTTACGGCTAGGGTGGGCCAGGACAAAGCCACTATCCCCGCATAGCGGGAACCGACAATCTTCCTAGCTGGAACTCGCCGCGCCGCGTACCTCGCGCAGCGGTTGTCCAGTGGTGTCAGCCAACGACTTCTGAATTTCCGCAACAATGGTCAAGGCGATAGTCTCTGGCGAATCCGCGCCCAGATCCAGCCCGATGGGGCTATGCAGTTGCGCCAGCCAGCTTTCCGCAGGGACTTCGGGCAGCTTTAGCAGCCGTGCAACTTCGATCAGCAGTTCGCGGGTTCGCCGCTTCGCCCCAAGTACGCCAATATAGGCTGGCGGAGCGTCCATTGCCAGCAGCGAAGCGAGAATCCATACATCCTGATCGAAGCTGTGCGAAATGATCGCGGCTGCGTCCCGCGCATGGAAATCGCCCAGCCCGGCGGAGTGCTCGCCCGGCAGTTCGCCGATCGGCAGCACCCGAATCTTGTCGGCCAAGGGAAACCGTGCGCGGGTGGCCAGATGCGAGCGCCCGTCGGCAACCGTAACAAACCAGCCCAATTCCTTCGCCATCCGGACCAGCGGCTGCGCATCGTCCCCTGCGCCAAAGACCCACAGACCTGGGCGGGCAGGCCGAAAGTCGGCCCAGACCCGGGTTTCGATCCCCTCGATTGAAATCTTCCTCTCCATCGAATGGCCACCAGCCAGCGCATGTTTCGCCAGTTCCCGCAGAGAATCCCCATTCGCCTGGAGCGCATCTTCCTCGAGTCCCGCAAAAGCTCTCCTACCCAGCAACGCACCTTCCAGAACGGTTGCCATCGCCAGCGGCGTGCGTCGCTCAAAAGATTGTTCCAGCGCGGCCAGCAGTGGGTTTGCTGTGCCCCGCCGCTCCAGCAGCAAAAACACCACGCCGCCGCAACCTGACCCGTAAGGCCGCTCCCCATCCTCTTCCGCAGTCGAGTAGCGCTCCACGCGCGGACCGTTTTCAGTCAGCCACCAGGCGCGCCGCGCCACCTGCGCTTCCAGGCATCCGCCGCTCACCGTGCCAGCGCGGCGACCGTCCGGGGCGAGTAGCATACAGGCGCCCGGCTTGCGATAGCTGGAACCCTCAACCGCCACAACCGTGGCCAGAACATAGTCCGCTCCAGCAGCTTCCAACTCGCGCCACAGCGGCAGAATGCGCTCCAAGTCGGTCATGTTTTTCATTGTCGCTCAAGCTTCAAGGGCCGTGCTTCCCGATACACTGGTGCCGATGCCTGTCGCCGCCATCGTTCTTGCCGCCGGGGCCAGCCGCCGCCTTGGCCAGCCCAAGCAGTTGCTTATGCTCGGCTCGGAAACGCTCCTTGAGCGCGTCATCCGGCTGGCCGGCGAGGCCGGTGCAACGCCCGTAGTCGTCGTTCTCGGTGCCCATTCCGAACAGATTTCAGCGGCCGTTCCCTTGAACCAGTTGCATCAAGTAATTCCGGTCCTCAACAGCGTCTGGGAGCAGGGCATGGCCAGTTCGATTCACGCCGCTCTCAGCGCTCTGGATGCCTGTGCGCCACAAGCTGCGGGCGCATTGATCCTGAGTTGCGACCAGCCCCGACTCACCGCCAACCACCTGCGTGCGATGCTTGAGAGCTTCGCCGCGCAACCTGCGCCCACCATTGTGGCTTCAGCCTACGCGGGCGTTCTGGGCATTCCCGCCGTCTTCCCCCGCGAAGCCTTTGCGGATTTGCGCGCCCTCCGTGGCGACAGAGGCGCGCGCGCGCTCCTCACGCAGCCGCCGTGCCCACTGATCTCGCTGCCCTTTCCGGGCGGAGAAATCGATATCGACGTGCCCACCGACCTTGTCCAGCTTGAACCATGATTTTTCTCCACAGACAGTCTCTCTCTGAAGTCATCGAACATCGAGTCGGCTTTGTGTCGAAGCTTGTGTGGGATGTGCCGCGGATCCATGGGTGGAAGTGTCGGAATTTCATTCCACCGGCAGCACCGATTAAGATGGGTCTGAACGAGCGGATCGACTGAGATCTCCTCTATTCTCAGTCCGGAGAAGCACGGTGAATGCTTGGGACGTTGTGATAATCACTGCCTCTTCGGAGCGGCAGGCGGGGTTGTACCGCGATGAGATCCTGCGTCGCAGGTTGTCCGGTATGTTGCCGGTGGAAACTCAGTTTCTTGTCGTCCCCGATCCCGGTGATCGAAGGGTCGGCAGCGGTGGCGCAACCATCAACGCCTTGGGCGTCCTGGGGAAAGACAAGGCGTGGTGGAGTAGCCATCGCGCTCTGCTCGTCCATTCTGGCGGCGATTCGCGCCGCTTGCCGGAATACTCTCCGGGCGGCAAACTGTTTGGCGTTCTGCCTTCGCGCACGCAGCCGCGCGGGACGAGCACGGTGTTTGATGAAACGCTGGAGCTGTCGGCGGCCTGGGCAGAGGGAATTCCCAATGGGCTACTGGTGGCTTCCGGAGATGTGGTTCTGCGCTTCGATGCGACTCAGGTACAGTGGGACCGGCCGGGCGCGACGGGTGTTGCGATGCTCCTGGATGCTGAGACAGGCAGCCACCACGGCGTCTATGTTGTTGGAGCCGGGGACCAGGTTTATACATTCCTGCAAAAGCCCACGCCCGCGGAAGTAAAGGCAGCAGGCGGGATGACAGAGGACGGCCGGGTTGCGGTCGATGTGGGTTTGCTGCGATTTGACGCCGATCTCACCGCCGGGCTGACCGAGCTGGCGGAATTCAAAAAGTTACCGGCGGTCGATTTATACGACCAAATCACACGCGGATTGACGGGGGAGTGGAAGCCGGAAAGCGACGCAGGCCTATTCTGGCGGGAACTGGCCAGCATCCTGCGCGCTCCTGGACGCCCTTCCGGATTCCACTGCGCGGTGGTGGACGGCGAGTTCATCCATGCCGGCACGACACGCTCCTTCCGGGCGCTGGCGGCCGGGTCGGGCGGGATTCTCGACAGTGTGATCGCCGGCGTTTGCAAAGCTGGTCATGAGGCCGTGATCTTGGAGTGCGACCTTCAAGGGCCGGTATATGCCAGCCGCGGCGCTATTCTGCACGGACTCACTGGATTGAGTGGCATTGTTGAAGTTCCCGAAGACACCGTGGTCCACCAGTTGCCGGTGGAGGCGGAGGGCAGGAACGGCTGGGTCATCCGGACCTATGGGGTTGAGGACGATCCGAAGCAGCCTCTGCAAACAGCCACTTGGTTCAACCGGCCGATTTCGGAAACCATGCAGCGGCTTGGGCTAAGCAGCCAGGATGTGTGGAGCGCAGATGAAGCGCCAACGCTCTGGAACGCGGCGCTATTCCCAGTAACGACGCCGGATGAAGCCTGGGCGTGCGTGCGCTGGATGACTGGGGACGTGAGCGCGTATGACGCGGAACGTTGGCGCAAGGCACGGCGGCTCTCATTGGCCGAGAGTGCGCAATGCGCCGACGGAAAGGCGCTGGCCGAAGCGCGCAACCACCGCATGCAAGGCATTTGGCAGGATACGGCCGTCGAATTAGCGGAGTCGGGCGCGGACTTGCGGCCACTGCTGGCAAACCTGCCGGGACTGGCACCAGCCGCCAAGGCAGGGCATTTGCTAAAGGCCCGCGCGGAGCAATTGCGCACTAAGGGCGGGGAAAGTTTGACCCTGGCTGCCAGCCAGTTGATGCAGGCCGCAAGTCTCCTTGGGCGTGCCGGATTCCAGAAGGAAGCCGGATTGGTTGAAGACGAAGCGTTCTCGTGCATTCAGGATGCGGTGCGCGAAGGAGTCGGCTCTGACGTGGCATCGCTGCCGTCTCGTTGGCTGTTTGAACGGGTTCAAGTGTCTGCGCCACCGCGTTTCGATTTGGGTGGCGGATGGTCCGACACGCCACCGTTCTGTTTCGACTGGGGCGGTACCGTGCTCAATTGCGCGCTGGAGATCAACGGAACGTATCCGATTGAAACGGAAATCCGGCGAATTGACGAACCCGTGATCCGCTGCCATGCGGAAGGACACGGCGCGGTGGCTGAGTACCGCAGCGCCGAAGAACTGATGGAGCCTTGCGGGCCGGGATCGGTGTTCTCCATTCCGCGCGCCGCCGTGCTGTTGCACGGGATACCGGTAATGGGAACGCTGCTGAAAGACACTCTCACGGAACTGGGGGGGGGGCTGGAGATTCGATGCCGGGTGCAATTGCCCATCGGTTCGGGACTGGGAACCAGCAGCATTCTGGCCGCGACGGTCATCCGCGCGCTGGCCGTCATGTCAGGACGAACGCTCGATAATCATGGCCTGTCGGAAGCCGTGATGCAACTCGAACAGAGGATGACCACGGGCGGTGGCTGGCAGGACCAGGCGGGCGGCATCTTCCCTGGCGTCAAGCTTCTGATTACCGGGCCCGGTCTGCGCCAGCGTATTCGCGTGCAGCCCATGGTGTGGAGCGAGGAGCGGCGGGCAGAGTTCTGCGACCGTCTGGTGCTCTACAATACCGGCATTCAGAGGATGGCCAAGGACCTTCTGCGCCAGGTGGTCTCGCGCTATCTGGCGCGTGAAACTCCAACCGTCCAGGTGTTGCACAGCATCAAGACCCTGGCCGTGGAAATGTCGTATGCCATGGCCGAGGGCGATTGGAAGCATTTGGGCGAGTTGCTGGACCGGCACTGGCAATTGAATCAGGTACTCGATCCGCATACGGCCAACGCACCGGTCAATGCGATTCTCGATCGTGCGCGCCCTTGGATATACGGAGCCAAGCTGGCTGGGGCAGGCGGGGGCGGGTTCCTGATGTTGCTGGCCCGCGACCCGGAGGCTGCCGTCAGATTGCGCGCAGAGCTCGCGCAGGTAGCTCCTGGACAGGGCGGCGCCGTTTCGTACCGCATTGCCGAGGAGGGACTGCGCATTCACACCAGCGGAAAGCGCGATTAGATCGTTTTCCGCCCCCATCCAAATAGGTGGCAACTTTGCCGAAAGGGGAATCCGGCGATAAATATCAATTGATCTCTAGTGTCCTGAGTCATTAATTCGCTTACAATATCGAGCGACGGAATCCAGGATTTGGTCAGCGGTTTTGTGCCAGATGAAGGGTTTTGGAGCTCGGTTGTGGTC
>Ga0255354_1001961_pt1 | contig 11114 bp, 8 predicted proteins | sample HBST50metaG_FD_189942 | JGI IMG/M metagenome (GOLD analysis project Ga0255354, IMG submission 189942) | Peat soil microbial communities from Stordalen Mire, Sweden - H.B.S.T50 | ecosystem: Environmental > Terrestrial > Soil > Wetlands > Peat | place: Sweden: Norrbotten County, Stordalen Mire...
GTGGGCGACGGCCGCGCGGCTATGGAATTCAGCCGGGCGCTCTTCGACGAGGGCGTAATGGCCACCGGCATCGGCTTTCCGACAGTGCCGGAAGGCAAGGCACGCATCCGCGCCATCCTGACCAGCGAACACACGCACGAACAACTCGACCAGGCGCTGGAAACGTTGGAGCGGGTGGCCAAGCGGATGGGTCTCTTTGAGCAATTCTGAGCCGGTGCGCCGTTTGAGAGGGAACGCAAGGGGAGCTGTGTGCCCTTTTCGGCGCTGCACGAAGGATGGCACATGCTTGGCAAAGTCCTAATTTTGAGAGTACTGATGCAATCACGGGCGGGCAAATAGAAGAAAAATTGACGAAGTGGAGCAAAAATGAGACGCCCTTGCGACGATTCGCGCAAAGAGAGCGTCTAAGTGAAGAACAGGGGAATTTGTCGCGCCTAGCGAAAGCTCTCCTCAATTCTCAGGATTCGAGGACGCTCGCCAATGGAAAACTCACCTCATGTGATCTTGGAGTCTTTCTGCCTTGTGACTAAACTCGAGGCACGGACCGAAGAAGACAAGATCCTCTGGCAAGAAAGCGCGTGCTCGTCCCCGGATTCAGAAGTCCTGGAAACCGAACTCAAAGACGAAGTGATCGTCCGAGTCTCATCCGACAGTTTGCTTGTATCGCTGAAGGTGCTGATCAAGGACAAGGCCGCGCAGGAACGGGCCATTCTCGATCTTTCTCTCGAACACGATCCCGAATTTGGCTACAGGGCTCCTGTAGAGACGCCGTTGTACCGAAAACTCATTCGGGTGCATGAATTGGCTCGCCGTTCGGTTTTCAAAATCGATCAGAATCTGGCCAACACGCGGCAATACCTGGCAAGCCTGGCAGGATAATCTGGGATAATGCCAGAGAGGTTTCTTCCTCTCCCATGATCGCTCACTTGCGCGGAAAGCTCATTTACAAGCAGCCCGGCCAGGCCATTGTCGAGGCTGGCGGGGTGGGATACGACGTCACCATCTCGGTTCCCACGTTTACGGCTCTGCCCTCGGTGGGCGCTGAGGCGGCGCTGCACATCTACACCAAGGTGAGCGAAGACCAGATTGCCCTGTTCGGTTTTTTGGAGCGCGAGGAAAAGCGCCTCTTCGAGAAGCTGATCACCGTCAGCGGCGTGGGGCCGAAGCTGGCCATTACGCTGCTGAGCGGCCTTTCTGCCGAGCGCGCCGTGCAGGCCATCCGCAGCCAGGATCACGCGCAACTGGTGCGCATTCCCGGAGTGGGCAAAAAGCTGGCCGAGCGGCTGGTGCTGGAGCTGAAAGACAAGCTGGACGACTTTGCCGTGGCGCCGGTGCAAACCAGTGTACGCGGGCCCATCGTGGACGATGTGCTGTCGGCGCTGACCAACCTGGGCTACCAGCGGGCCTCCGCCGAGAAGGCCATCGACCAGTCGATCGCCAAGGACAAGACGCTGGCCACCGACTTCGACGGGCTGTTCCGCAGCGCGCTGAAGGTGATCCGGTAGGAGTCTCTCAGGCTGCGAGGAGTCTCAATTCGTTGAAGGGGCCTCAACTGGAGTGAACCCTGAGGGTCTGTAACGACCCGCTGTTCGATCCCAGCGGAATATTCTTCTTTGAACGGTCAACTTGTCATTTAGGAGTTTGCTGCGAGTTTCCTCGATAGCGCGAGACTCGGAGTTGCCTATTGGAATAATCGTAAAAGTGCTTTTCTGATCCAGGTCGTGCTTGACCTTTTCCACCGGGAAAGAGCGCAAGACCTCATCCGTTTCAAGTTCGACCTTGAGCTTGCCTCGAAGTGGAAGAAGCACCGAGAAAGATTGCTCCAAATATCCCGTCCCGCGCCCCCCGCAGGCGCGGTGGATTATGATCTCATCTCGATTCGGATCCCGGACAGGAACGAGCTCCATCGAGACGGCAGCGTCATAATGGCAATCGAACTGCGATTGATCTGTTATCCGCCAAGCGCCACTCGTGTTTTGAAGGATGTAGAGGTATGCAGAGTCCGTCCAACTGCACGGAAGGAAGAGAATACCAACTCTTGACGCGACTTCGGTTCGCGGGAACGCCCAATCCGCCATGAGTACTCTGGAAAGGTTGTTGTCCGAAACGAAAGCCTCTGCGATCTTCCGATCTACACCCAGTCCTACGAGACGATCAACCACTTTGCCTTCTTCATTGAGCCACTGCTCCATCTCGATCCGATTGGCAGATGCGGGAGGATGGTTCGTGTCTTTCTGAGCCGCTGTGATCGCCTGTTGATCGCCTACAGGTTGCTGCACCACTCCGGGCTGCTGGAAGGTGGTCCAGAGGCAAAAGAGAAGCAAGGGAGGCGTGGGGAATTTCATGGCGTCTACTCTAGCACCTATTAGCACAGTCTCCCGCGATACACTTCTTCTTGCGATGACTCCCAAACAAAAACTTCTTCCCTGCGCTCCCGTCCCGCATCTTCGCCCCGAAGGCTTCAAATTTCTGCGGGGCATTGCCCGCAACAATGACCGCGAGTGGTTCCAGCCGCGCAAGGCCACCTTCGATGCCGAGCTAAAAGAGCCCATGCTGGCCATCATCCGCAAGGTGACGGACGCCATGGTCGACTTTGCGCCCGATTTTGTGCGGCCCGCGGAGAAGTGCCTCTTCCGCATCTATCGCGACACCCGCTTCAGCAACAATAAGCTGCCCTACAAGACCCATGTGGCCGCCTGGTGGACGCCGCACGGCCTGGAGAAGACCTCCGGGGCCGGCTTCTACTTCCACATCAGCGCCAAGGAAGTGGTGGTGGCTGCCGGTGCCTACATGCCCGAGAAGGATCAACTGGCCGCCATTCGCCACTGGCTGCTGGAGCACCACGCCGAGTTCCGCAAGGTCTTGCAGACTGCGGCCATACGCAAAACGTTTGCGGAATTTGAGGGCAACGCGCTGGTGCGCGCTCCCAAGGGCTTCCCGGTCGAGCATCCGGGGATGGACCTGATCAAGTGCCGACAGTGGGGACTGAGCACCACGCTGCCGGCTGAGACGGCCCTGGACCCGAAGTTTGCCGCCCTGCTGATTCGTCACTTTCGGCTGGCTGCGCCGGTGGTGAATGCCCTGAATACTCCCCTGCTGGCCGCGCTTGCGCCGCGCAAGAGGGTGTTCTTCGGGCTAAAATAGTGTGCTTTTCGACTCAATAAGAGCCCTTTTTTAGAGAAAATTCCAGGCTTGGAGGCGGACCTTTGGCGAGCGTTGAGGCCTGGAAATCTTGGTACAAAACAGCTCAGACCCTGTAAAAATAGGCGAAAACGGGCCAAAACAGGACAAAAACCGAAGAAAGCTGTGGAAATCGGCCATTTGCCATTGACTTTGGGTCCCCGCAAGCCGCATTGTAACGAACGACGGGATTCTTTGAACCCGCATGAACACAGGGGTTTCGTGCAGAAGCAGCATGGCGGCACTCCCTCCATGCGGTACGCCATGCACAGTTGAAACCCAAAGCACCACCGGCGGCCCCAAGGGGCGCCCAGAAGGAGAACACAATGGCAACTGGATTGACCAAGACCGCTCTGACGCGTCTACTGGCCGAGAAGCTGGAACTGACCAACAAGCAAGTCGCAGCTTTCCTGGATCTTCTGGCGGAAACCGCCGTGAAGGAAACCAAGAAGAACGGCGTCTTCGTAATCCCCGGCATCGGCCGTCTCGTAAAAGCCGAGCGCAAGGCGCGCATCGGCCGCAACCCGCAGACCGGCGCAGCCATCAAGATCAAGGCCAAGACTGTGGTCAAGTTCCGCGTGGCCAAGGCCGCCAAGGACGTGATCGCCCCCACCAAGAAGTAGTTTTTCGGACTGCGGACGGCAAAGGGAGGAGCTCAGGCTCCTCCCTTTGCTTTTTGGCGGGGACTCTGGCGGCGAGAATAATTTGCAGCTAAACGGTAGTGCCGGATCGTCCCATGATGTATGGCAACGATGCTCTCCATGAAAAGGCCGCTGAACGACCCGAAATCCGCCGCAGTTGGCGCACATGTTTTGACGCTGCTGCGTCTTGAGGGGCTGGCGGCGGCGGCGATCACGGCCGTACTCTATGCGCGCACGGGCGCCAGTTGGTGGTTGTTTGCGGCGCTATGGCTTACGCCCGACCTTTCCATGCTGGGGTACCTGGCCGGGCCCAACTGGGGGGCGCGCACCTACAACGCCATCCACACCTATCTGACGCCGGCCACGCTGGCCGTCTGTGCCCTGCTGCTGCACGCGCCAGCCCTGCTGCCCTTTGCGCTGATCTGGATCAATCACATTGGGGTGGATCGCATGCTGGGCTACGGGCTCAAGTACCCGGCTGGCTTTGAGTGGACCCATCTGGGCAGGGTAGGCAAGCAGCGCAGAGAGATTACTCTAGCAAGCTAGGGTCTTGCCTGGTTACGGGTAAAATCGCCCGCGCCACCAGCGAAATTCCAAAACTGACGATGATGGCCCGCACCATGAGGCTGTTGTTGTAGCTCCACGACAGGCAGGCCAGGGTGAGGAAGACGCCGATGGGGCAGAGCTCCGCCAGCACGGCGCGGAACCAGTGGGGCTCGCGGCCGGTGGAGGGCAGGCGGGTGTGCAGACGCGGAATCAGACGCGGTACATCGCGCAGGTAGGCCCGGTAGCACTCGCCAAGCTGAATGCTGAGGAAGGCTTCTTCCGCAAGAATCAGACGCGCTTGAAAGAACGTGAGCAGGACGATGGCAAACAGGGCGCCGCTGACTGGCATGAGGAAAGCCATGGCAGCCACCATGCACCAGGTGCCGAGGTAGAGCGGGTTGCGCATATAGCGATAGGGCCCGTCGGCCAGCACCGCGCCGGCCTTCATCTGCCCGTGGTTCACCGTGAAGGTGCCCAGGTAGGCCCTTCCCCACACCCGCAGAGCCACCGCCTTGGCAGCGATGAGAGCGGCCACAACGATGACGACAGGCACGGCAAGCGCAAAGGGAAACAGGCCTAGGCGGCTCAGTTCCAGAGCCAGCCACTCCAGCAGCGAGTTGCGTCGGCCAATGCCCCAGGCCTCTATCCATGGCGCCCAATAGCCCAGCGTAACGATGGACGCGATGATAACCATCCGCAGGCGATACTCGATTGCACTTGCCTTCATGCAGCACTCCCTTTTGCCGGAGTGTAGCATCCGAGCGACGGCAGAACCCGGGTATGAGGCTGCTGCCGGGAGCCTTTGTGTTAGGCTGGCGCATAAAAGCGCTTGCCGTATTTGCCCGCTTGTCGCATTTCCTGGAGGATGAGCCCTATGTTGTTTCGTGTTTTCGTTGTTGCCGCCATGGCGGCTGCAGCCTTGCCGCTGAGCGCACAAAGCACCGCGGCGCAAACCGATCTGGCTGCCTCCGTCGAGCGGCAGTTGCCTGCTCTGAGCGAGACCTACAAATATTTGCACCGCAACCCCGAGCTCTCGCGCCACGAGGAAAAAACCTCGGCTTACGAGGCGGCCGCGCTGCGCAAGTTGGGTTATACGGTGACCGAGCACGTGGGCAAATACGAAGACGGCGGGCAGGCCTTTGGCGTGGTGGCAGTGCTGGGGAACGGTCCCGGTCCGCGGCTGCTGATCCGGGCCGACATGGATGCCCTGCCAGTGGAAGAGAAGACCGGCCTGGATTACGCCAGCAAGGTGAAAACCACCAATGCACAGGGCCAGGAGGTGGGCGTAATGCACGCCTGCGGCCACGATCTGCATACGACGGTGCTGCTGGGCACGGCGCGCGAAATGGTAGAGCGGAAGAGCCAGTGGCACGGGACGCTGATGCTGATTGGCCAGCCCGCGGAAGAGATCATTCTGGGGTCGGCGGCAATGATGGCCGATCACTTGTACGAGCGCTTTGGGCGGCCCGATTTTGTGATTGCGGAGCACGACTCGAACGACGTTCCGGCTGGTTCCATTGCGCTGAAGGGCGGGCCGTTGCTGGCCAGTTCCAACACCATCAATGTCGTAATGCGCGGCATCGGCGGACACGGCTCCGCGCCGCAGGCTGGCAAGGATCCCATTGTGCTGGCCGCCGAGTTTGTACTGCTGGCTCAGACCATTGTGAGCCGCCAGATCGATCCTCAGCAGCCTGCCGTGCTGACGGTGGGCACCATTCATGGGGGGACGAAGAACAACATCATTCCCGACGAAGTGACGCTGGGGCTGACGCTGCGCACTTACTCGCCAGCGGTGCGCGACCAGATTATTGCCGCTGTGCGCCGCACCGCGCAGGGGCTTGCAGAGGCCTACGGCATTCCCGCGAACCGGATGCCGACAGTGAGTTTGGGAGAGAGCACACCCGCAACCTATAACGATCCGGCGCTGGCGGAGCGGCTGCGCACTGCGGCGACGGCGGCGCTGGGCAAAGAGCGCGTTCTGCCAACGCCCGCCGTCATGGGCAGCGAGGATGTAGGTCAGTTTGCGCTCGACGGGAAGATTCCGCTGACGATGTATTGGCTGGGCGCGGCCGATCCGGACAAGCTGGCGGAGAGCCACAAATCGGGCGTGGCGCTGCCCAGTTTGCACTCGGCGCTGTTTGCGCCGGTTTATGGCCCGGCGATTATGGCTGGAGTTACATCCATGAGCGCGATGGCGCTGGAGTTGCTGAAGTAGGCTACACTGCGATCCCACCCTAGCCACAAAAACAAAAACGTGGCGAGGGTGGGGCACCCGAGATTCATTTGTGGCTAGCTAATACGAGCGGCTTATTTCGCTGGATCGACCAATGCCTGATAGACCACCGAGCGGCTCAGGTATTGCAGATTCATGCTGGACGGGCCTGCACTCATGCGCTGGATCATGCCTACGAAAACCAGATCGTTGGTGGGATCGATCCAGAACCAGGTTCCGGCAGCGCCGTCCCAGAAGAACGTGCCTTTGCCTTCTGGCAAGTTAGCTTCAGGCGGATCGAAGACTACGGCACAGTTGTATCCATAGCCGAAGCCGGGGCGCAGCGTCTGGGCGCCGATGCCGTACTCGCCGGTGAGCAGGTTGGCGGGCACGTGGTTGGAGCTCATCAGCTTGACAGCGGCCGGCGACAAGATGCGCGCGCCATTCAACTGGCCGCCGTTGGCCAGCATCTGCGCAAAGCGGTAGTAGTCTTCCGCAGTGGAAACCATGCCGCCGCCACCCGAGGGCTGGGTAGGCTCGGCCGAATAGTCGTTGGGCACGCCGCCGGTTGGGTCTATCACCAGCTCGCCCTTTTCGTTGACCCGGTAGAGCGTGGCAAAGCGCTTGCGCTTGTCCTGCGGCACGTAGAAGCCCGCGTCTTTCATGCCGAGCGGCGTGTAGATGTGCTCTTTCATGAACGTGGGCAACGGCTGGCCGGAGAGCTTCTCGACGATGTAGCCCTGAATGTCCATGGAGACGCTGTAAGTCCATCCCTTGCCGGGCTGATAGAGCAGCGGAATCTTGGCCAGCTTGTCAATCATCTCCTGCAGGTTCTTCGATTTCAGCACCTTCTGGTCGCGGTACATGACATCGACGGGCGAGTTGCCGAAGAAACCGTAACTGAAGCCGGCGGTGTGAGTCATCAGCTCGCGCATGGTGGGCGCGTGATCTGGATCGACGAGAATCATTTTGCCGTCGGCGTCGACGCCCTTGAAGACCTTGAGATGTGCGAACTCTGGAATATATTTGGCGATGGGATCCGAGGGCAGCCACTTACCCTGCTCATACAGAATCATCATGGCCACGCCGGTCACTGGCTTGGTCATGGAGTAATCGCGGAAGATGACATCCTTGGTCATGGGCGCGGCGGTCGCCACGTCGCGATAGCCGTAGGTGCGGTAGTCCACCACTTTGCCGTGGCGCGCCAGGATGGTGACGACGCCGTTCACCTGCTTCTGCTCCACGGCCTGCTGCATCAGCTTGTGCAATTGCTCAAGGCGCGCGGAAGAGAAGCCCACAGCCTCGGGCCTAGTAAGTGTGGGGGCCGTAGCGGCTGGTTGCTGCGCGGATGAGGTTTGGACGATGAATGTAAGCACCATGCCCGTCAGCAGAAGGCTGGCGAGGTTTGCGAATCGACTTGGAATCATGCGAATCTCCTCACTCTCCGAGGCGGCAAAGGCCGCCCGGTTTGCCGCACCCTTTATAACAAACGGTGCAAGGTGCAGCAAACGGGAGAAGTGATCTGATGTTAGTAAATCAATTTGAGCGAGAACTGGATCTGGCGCGAAGTTCCAGCGGTCTTGCTGATTTGGCCAAAGCCGGAGCCGGAGAGAACGTTGGCTGGCGTGCTCATGGTGACGATGTTGAAGAGGTTGAAGAACTCGCTGCGGAACTGCAGGTTGACCAACTCTGCTCCGCTGCGGCGGCGGCCGAAAGGCGTGTCTTTGATGAACGCAAAGTCGAAGTTATAAAACGCCGGTCCGCGGAAGGTGTTGCGGCCCAAGGTGCCGAAGCGGCCCTGGTTCGGCCCCGTACCGCCAGTTACGTGGATAGGGATGGAGAAGTAAGTGGACGCATTGTTGGCGCCTTTGCCGAAGTAGTCTTGGCGATCTTTGCGCGCCGTGGAGAGGTGCGGCTTGGCGATCTGGTCGGGGCGATCTGCGCTGTTGGAGCCTGCGCCGGTCTGCTGGATTCCGCTAAGTACGGTGAAGGGCGAACCTGAGCTGATGCTGGAGATGCTGAGCAGCTCCCAGCCGTCGGTAACTTTCTTGCTGACAGGGTGCAGAAAGCCGACGCTGGCCAGATGCAAATCCTGAGCCACACTCAAACCGAAGCCATTGGCAACATCGAACGAGGACGGGCCTTTTTCGGGATGGGTGTCGTAGGGATCCTGCGGAGAACCCGACATGGCCGTGCTGGTATCGTCGATCGACTTACCCCAGGTGTAACTTGCCTGGATGCCGGGGCCACCGTGGCCCATGGTGCCGGAGAGCGATGTTTGCAGCGCGTGATAAGTGGAGTGGGCGGTTGCGGCAATGACGTTCTCAACGCCGAAGCCGCCGATGACAGTACCCGCGCTGTCGAACTGGGTGTGCGGCGCGAAGGCCTCAGTGGCGCCGGGGAACGCGTTGGGAAAGCTGATGCGCGGCAGCTTGACGCCGGCCGTGCCCACATAACCTACGTCTGCCGTGAGGTTGCCGAGTTTGCGCTCCACGCCAGCCGTCCAGGTATACAGAGTGGCATTTCCAAAGGAGCGGTCGATGCCGCTGAGGTTGAGCGCGCTGACCACATGGCTGGGAGTTACTGCGGCCACATCCTTCTCGTACCGATCTACATCGAGCACGGTGTTCGGAGCGACGGCGGGCGCGCCTCCGGCTGCGAAGATATCGACTCCGGCAGGCGTGTAAGCACGGGGAAGCTGGTCCGGAGTAATCGTAAATCCATAACTGATGGGCGCAGACGAAGCAGAGAGCAAACGCGGATTGACCGCAAAGGGCGTGGAGCCGGTGAGGAAGTTATCCTGCCATATGTTGGGCGGGATCACGGTGATGGCACCGCCGGCATGCACGGATAACTTGTTGGTTATCTGCCAGGCCGCCTGCACGCGCGGTTGCCAGCCGTTGTGTTCGGTCTTGTAACCGGGTTGTGGATTGACCACATATTCCTGGTCGCCATTCTCAGTCAAGAAACCTGCCGTGCGGCGAGCGCGCTCGGTGATGGGAGTATAGAGATCCCAGCGAAGGCCGTAGTCCAGGGTAAAACGGCTGGTTACCTTCCAGGTGTCTTGCAAAAAGAAGCTGAAGTTATTGCGGCTGATGGCCGCAGGGCCCATGTGTTCGCCGTTGGAAAAGTAAGAAGGAGCAATGCCTACGGTGTAGACGAAGGGGCTGCCGGAGAGAAAGCTCGAAAGCGTATCCGGCAAGGGGTCGCCAGGCTGCAGGTTATGCTTCCCGCTCTGCGAGGAGATGGCCTTGGTAGCATAGGCGGTGCCGCCGCCAAAGTCGTACTCGCCGTTGGGGCTGGTGCCAAAGTAAGTGGTGTCACGATTGACGCGGACTTCAGCCCCCGCTTTGAAGGCGTGACGCGCAGTGGTGAACGCGGCGTTCTGGCGAAGCTGGAAGAGATTGCCGTAGGCCTGCTCTACCGATCCAGCAGCGGAGTTGAAGGCCTCAAACAGGCTGTCGTTGAACTTGACCGCGGAGTCGGTGCGATTGGGCGTGGGAAAGCCGGGGGTGCTGCGGATGATGCTGAAGGAAGTCTCGAGCGTCAGCCGCGGATTGACGGTGCGGGTGTAAGTGCCCACTACGTTGCGCTGCCGGTCGATATAGCGGACCTCAAACGATGGGTCGATGGCCGTCTGGTCAGGATTAGTGGTGGGACCGGTCAGATTGTCCAGGTTGAAGCGCGCAAAGAACTGGTCCTTGGCAGAGAACTTGTGATCGATCCGCAGCGAGTACTGGTTGGCGTTGGTCACCACCTTCGACGACGTGGCATAGGTGTGGGCCTGGAATGCGCCGGCTGTGTAATTAGGCAGCGGATAGCGCGCCAGCACAGCAGCAATGCCGGAATCGACAGGCACGGTCAGCGTGTCGGTGGAGCCGTCGGAGTAAGTGACCGTATCCAACCCCGTGCGCTCTTCTGCCGTGGGCACCGGGATGACCTGAGTGGTTCCCAGCACCTGCCTGAAGCCTTGGTATTGCGTGAAGTAGAAGGTACGCTTGCGACCATCGTAGACGCCGGGGATGTAGATCGGGCCGCCGTTGGTGAAGCCGAACTCGTTGCGGCGGAAGGGGGGAATGCGCTCGGGGTGCGTCGGAGTGGAATAGTCAAAGTAGTTGCGCGCATCGAAGGCGGAGTTGCGCACAAACTCGAAGGCCGAGCCGTGGAAGCCAATTGCGCCGGAACGGGTGCGGATATTGGTATAGCCCGCAGCGCCGCGGCCTATCTCGGCCGGCATCCACCCGGAGCTGGAGTCGATGCCATCGACCGCATCCACATTGAAGTTGGAGAAGGTTGCGCCGCCCATCTCCGGGTCGCTGATGTCGGCGCCGTCCATGGCAAAAACCGCTTCCACGCCGCGCTGCCCGTTGATGGCGAATTGGGCCGTGTAGTTGGTTGCGCCATTGGCGTCGGTCATGGTGCCTGCGGCCAGCAGCAGTAGCGAACTGAAGTCGCGCTTGTTCAGCGGCAGCTCACTGACGGCCTGGCTGGATAACTCTTCGCCACCGGTTGCGGTTGGGGCTTTGAGCGCGGCC
>Ga0255354_1001965_pt1 | contig 11096 bp, 6 predicted proteins | sample HBST50metaG_FD_189942 | JGI IMG/M metagenome (GOLD analysis project Ga0255354, IMG submission 189942) | Peat soil microbial communities from Stordalen Mire, Sweden - H.B.S.T50 | ecosystem: Environmental > Terrestrial > Soil > Wetlands > Peat | place: Sweden: Norrbotten County, Stordalen Mire...
CAGCGCTCATATTTATCAATCAGATCCGCGAGAAGATCGGCGTCATGTTCGGTAACCCGGAGACCACCACCGGCGGCCGCGCGCTGAAATTTTATTCCTCGGTGCGCGTGGACATTCGCCGCATCGCCGCCATCAAGGATGGCGACACAGTCACCGGCAACCGGACCAAGGTCAAGATCGTCAAGAACAAGGTGGCCGCACCCTTCCGCGAGGCTGAATTCGACATCATCTACGGTGAAGGCATCAGCCGCGAGGGCGACGTGCTCGACCTGGCCGTGGCCAACAACATCGTCGAGAAATCCGGCGCATGGTACGCCTACGCCGGCGAGCGCATCGGCCAGGGGCGCGAAAACACCCGCACCTTCCTCAAGGACAACAAGGACATCTTCGCCAAGATCGACACCGAGCTGCGCAAGAAGCTGGGCATCGGCGGCGCCAAGGCCGAAATCCCCGAAGTCCCCGCCACCGGACCGGCGGAGGCCAAGGAAGCAGTGCGCGGGCGCAAAGGGTAGACGCTCCGCTGTTCATTAGTGAATCCCAGGTCTCATAGGCCTCGCATTTGGGGACCTGGGAGACCACGAACTCCATGCGGGAAGCGTCTCTGCCCGGACGGCCTGCTTCGTAGTTCCCTGACCACTGACCACTAACCACTAACCACTAACGACTAACCACTGTTTCAGTGCAGATTATTTCCCCACTTCGTCGCACAATGATCCCGAGAAGCCCTCCATCAAATCATCGTCCCGGCACGTCCTCTTCGCGCCGCTTTTTGAGCCGGAAGCTGCCAACAGAGGCCGAAACCTCCCGTAACTCCTTATCCTGGACTATTTTGCAGGCAACTCCTTTTTTTTGAAGATTTTACAGCGCAACCCCACCCGTAAACTAAAGAAAACAAGGAATTTACCTACAAAATATGGGTGGGGGTACCCGAGTACCAGCTCTGCCGGCCCATCAAGACCAACGGCCTGCAATGCCAATCTGCAGAAAACACCCCCTCGCCGACGCCGCACTGGCCACTCATCACTGACCCCTTACCTCTGATTCAATTACCCTAGATGGATCAGAGGAGCACACCATGAGCGTCATTCGGCAAGAAGACTTTATCGCGAGCGTTGCGGGCGCGTTGCAGTACATCAGCTACTACCACCCCGAGGATTTCATTACCAGCCTGGCCAAAGCCTACGAGCGCGAGCAGTCGCCTGCGGCGCGCGACGCCATTGCCCAGATACTCATCAACAGTCGCATGTGCGCCGAGGGCCATAGGCCCATCTGCCAGGACACGGGGATTGTGAACGCCTTTGTAAAGGTAGGCATGGACGCTCGCTTTGAGCCCGCTCCCGGCGAGGAAGCGAAAGACCTGCAACAGATGGTGGATGAGGGTGTGCGTCGCGCGTATCTCGACCCCGACAACAAGCTGCGGGCCTCGGTTCTGGCCGACCCGGCAGGCGCGCGCAAGAACACCAAGGACAACACGCCGTCTGTGGTCAACGTCGAACTGGTGAAGGGCGCAACGGTCGAGGTGACGGTAGCTGCCAAGGGTGGCGGCTCGGAGGCCAAGACCAAGTTCATCATGCTCAACCCCAATGACTCAGTGGTGGAGTGGGTGCTGAAGACCGTCCCGACGATGGGCGCGGGCTGGTGTCCTCCGGGAATGTTGGGCATCGGCATTGGCGGCACGGCAGAGAAGGCGATGCTGTTGGCCAAGCAGTCGCTGATGGACCCCATCAACATTCAGGAGCTGATCGCGCGCGGCCCCAAAAACCGCTCGGAAGAGATGCGTATCGAGTTGTATGACAAGGTGAATCGCCTGGGCATTGGCGCGCAGGGGCTGGGCGGGCTGACCACAGTGTTGGACGTGAAGGTACTGGACACGCCATGCCACGCGGCCAACCTACCGGTTGCCATGATTCCCAACTGCGCTGCTACGCGCCACGCTCATTTTGTGCTGGATGGCTCGGGCCCGGTCTATCTTGACCCGCCCAATCTGGATAACTGGCCCAAGCTGACTTATGACGTCTCGGCAGCGAAGCGCGTGAATCTGGACACGGTAACCCGCGCCGAGGCCGCCACATGGAAACCCGGCGAGGTCATACTCCTGACCGGTAAGCTGCTCACCGGCCGCGACGCCGCGCATATGCGCATGACGCAGATGCTGGACCGTGGCGAAAAGCTGCCGGTGGATTTCCGTGACCGGTTTATCTACTACGTTGGGCCGGTGGACCCTGTGCGCGAAGAGGTGATGGGTCCGGCGGGTCCGACGACAGCCACGCGCATGGACAAGTTCACGCGGCAGATGCTGGCCGAAACGGGATTGCTCGGCATGGTGGGCAAGGCCGAGCGGGGACCAGCGGCGATTGAAGCCATTCGCGAATTCGGCGCGGTCTATCTGATGGCCGTTGGCGGCGCGGCTTATCTGGTGTCGAAGGCCATTCACGGCGCGCGCGTGCTGGCTTTTGAGGACCTTGGGATGGAAGCGATTTATGAGTTCGATGTGCGCGATATGCCGGTAACTGTGGCCGTCGATTCTAAAGGCACCAGCGTTCACCAGACCGGCCCCGCGGAGTGGCAAAAGAGGATTGCGGGAATTCCGATTCTTCAGTGAACAGTGATTAGTGGACAGTGGACAGTGATTAGCTCCGCAACCGCAGAGCTAATCACTGTTTTTGAAAAGGCACGGCTTCACAGCGTGCGGAAGACTCGTTGTTTTGAAAGGGCACGACTTTGGTCGTGCCGAAAAGGGCGCATAATCATTCGGGCTTTAGCCCCGGTGGGAAGTTTCATTTTCTCCGGTTGTCAGGCGTGCCGCGCGCAGAATTGCGTCCACAACCTGCTCGGGCGTGAGCGAGTCAACCGGAATCGAAACGTGCGCCATGCGATAGAGCGGCAAGCGGCGCTTGTAGCGCGCGGAGAGGTTGGCCTGGTCAGCGAGGACTGGGCGACTCTGCTCGGTTCCGCTGCAACGCCTGAGCGTGGTTGCCAGTTCCACTTCCAGATGCACCAGCAGCGTTTCAGACTCGGCCAGCAGCAGCGAGCGTGTGGCCTCATGTTCAATGGCGCCTCCGCCCAGCGCCAGAACCAGTGCATCTGCCTTGGCAAGGCGGGCAATCGCCGCGTGTTCTCGCTCGCGGAAGGCTGCCTCGCCGTGGCGCGCGAAGATTTCGGCGATGGTCGTGCCGGCCTCGGCCTCGATCACATCGTCCACATCCACAAATCTCCAGCCCAGCCGCGCTGCCAACATCGGGCCGACAGTCGTCTTGCCCGAGCCCATGAAGCCGGTGAGAACAATGCGGCGAGGCGCGACCGACTTGGAAGTGGTTTCCACAGCCTTAGTTTACAGGCGTGGAAAAGGGCTTTTCAGCGAGTCAGCGGAGTTAGCCGCGCTGTGCGCGTGTTAGCGGAGTTGGCGGAGTTAGCGGCTTGACCGAAAGGCGCTGGAGCGATGCTTTGGAGCCGTTTTATGGGCAAAAAGCGGATCTTTCCAGTGATTTTCAGAGGCCAAATCTCACGATGCGGGAAAAATTGGGGCCGAAAAGTTTTCAACAGGCATTGATTTCAAACGGGTTATAAATAATATGCAAGGTTTCGAGGGGAAATTTACGCCTCTTGCTCCAGGGGGGTGGGGTACCTGAAAAACGGGGGGCAGGGATTTGCGGACTAGGGACGTTGGGACTTGGGACTACGCGAATAAGGACCATGAAAGCTGCTCTCCTGACTGCTTCCATTGTGCGCCGGGAAGGGAGAATTTTCTGCAACGGACTAGCCGTCCTGGCGGAGGCCTTCAACGGAGCCAGACCCAGGCGCGCACAGCCATTGTTTCAGTCCTCGGCGGTAAGGTGATTCTGTGCCAACCGGGAATCCGTCGTGACGGCATGAGAGTTCTTCCTTCCCGATCCTGCTCGCGGAGCTGAACTTTAGAGATCCCTTATTGCGGCTATTCCCCGCCTAGCGCCACTCCAAAAAGGCGGGCCGCGCCTTGTGAAGGCAAAGCTGTTGCTCCGCCGTGGCCGTTCGTCAGGCGTTCGCGTGGCTCTAGAGAGAGAAGCCTTGTCTGCCGATAGGCACGTTGGAGAATCTTCAACATGACAGCCCCATACCCAGAGTTCTGGCGGGAAGCGCTAGATTCATTGACGGCCCATGTCGCTCTCTTGGATGGCGAAGGAACGATTCTCGCGGTAAACCTGGCGTGGAGGAAGTTCGCGACACATAACGACTTGCCTGATCCAGACGCATGTATTGGCGTGAATTATCTGGCTGTCTGCGAGAAGGCCACAGCCCAGGAGCCGAATGCGGGGGCGATTGTCGCCGGCATTCACGCAGTTCTTGACGGACAAAGAAAAAAGTTCTCCACCCCCTATCCCTGCCACAGTCCCCTAAAGCAACGCTGGTTCATGCTCCGGGTGACACGCTTTGACGGGCCTGGCCCGGCCCGCCTCGTAATCGCTCACGAGAACATTACAGCGCCAAGGGCCGCTCAGATGCGAGCCATGCGCTATGCCAATGAGTTGAAAAAGGCCAACCTGACTCTGGAAGCGCAAGCGCATGAACTGGCCCAAGCTGAACAGTTCGAAGAGGAGATGAATCGAATTCTTGAGCTAATCGCGCGCAACGAACTGCTGGAATCTGTCCTGCATGAAATAGTCCTGTTAATAGAGCACCAACACAAAAGTCTCTGCTGTGCAATCGTATTGAACCGACGCGGATCCCTGGGCGTAGCGGCAATGGGAGACGTCCCCGGCGTCGAAGAGCGGGTTTTCCTTGAGGAGGCCGCTTTCGCGCTTGGCCTCCCTCACTCCAAAGCAGATTCCGAGTCGATGCTGCCGGCTGATAATGCGCAGGGCATAAACTCACCAAGTGAAAGCCGCTTTCTGGTTATCCCAATCAATAAGAACTCTGAGCCGCCTGTAGGGTATCTGGCGATCACGGATCTGCACTCGCATATGCCTCCAGTCGCGGCGCCAGCGTTTGAGCGGGCGGCCGCGCTAACTGCCATTGCTATTGGTCACGCGGCGATCTATGAGAAGCTTTCGTACCAAGCCCATCATGATTCATTGGCAGACCTTCCCAACCGCGCGAGGTTCCGAGAACTCCTTGAGCAGGCTGTAGTGGCCGGCAAACGGCAGAATGATTCCTTTGCGGTGCTTACGCTAAACCTGGATAGATTCCGAAACGTGAACGACAGTTATGGCCATCGAACCGGAGACGTACTTCTGCGGCAGGTTGCCCGAAGGCTCGTGCAGGTTGCGAACTCTGAAGATACAGTCGCACGTCTCGGAAGCGACGAATTTGCGATTCTTCTGAATAGTTGTCAAACGCCTGAAGCTGCGGAGTTAGTCTGCCAACGGATCTGTGCGTCCTTCGAGAAGCCATTTACTGCGCTGGACTATAAGCTACATATAACCTGCAAAGTTGGCATTAGCTTGTTTCCCCAAGATGCTACGGAAGCCACCGCGCTGGTGCGGAACGCAGATGCAGCCCTGGCTGAGATAAAGCGTAAGGGGCGCAACAACTGGCGATTTTACCATTCTGACCTAGGCTCGGCGATCGAAGATATGATCGAAATCGAACGCCACCTTCAAAACTCTATTCGAGATGGTGAGGTTCAACTCCACTACCAGCCGCAATTAGATATGTGCGGGCGAATCGTTGGCCTGGAAGCGCTGATGCGATGGAATAGCAAGGCCCTGGGGTCTGTTTCGCCGGTAAAGTTCATCCCGATCGCCGAGCAAACAGGATTTATCCTGGATCTCGGAAGGTGGGCTTTGATCGAGGCGTGCACGCAGTGGGCGCGCTGGCGAGCTATGGGATTTCCGCCCTTTACGTTGGCTGTGAATGTTTCTGCCGTTGAGCTCTGTAATCAAGGCTTTGCCTCACGAGTCAAGGCTGTCATCGATCAGACGGGAATGGATGCCGCCAGTCTTGAACTGGAAATAACGGAGAGCTCGATGATGGACAATATGAATGACGCCGTCAGAGAGTTTGAGAAGCTGCGCGCACTGGGCATAAAGATATCCATTGATGATTTTGGAACGGGATACTCGTCCTTGAGTTACCTCAAGATGCTTCCCGTCGATTCTGTCAAGATTGATCGCTCTTTCATCCGGGACCTTGGCGAGTCCTCGCAAGGCGCAATCTCTCTCGTGCGAGCGGTCATCGCGCTCGCTCACGGTCTGAATCTGAAGGTGGTTGCGGAAGGAGTGGAGACAGAAGAACAAATGAGCATCCTCACTCACCTGAATTGCGATTTGATTCAGGGTTTTCTGTTCTACAAGCCGCTCAATGCCGAACTTGCCGGTGAAATTCTCGGGCAAAATGCGCTTGATCGAATTTACGCGAGAGTGTAGAACTTTCCTCGTGAAAGCATCGGCTGGTGAGATCGTGATAATTTCCAGCGATTTGTCAGCATCCTTGGCCGGAAATTATTCACTATATCTCGACTCGCTACTCCCGTATACCAGCTATCCGGACATCGGGCGGTGTTGGAAAGCGCACCGTTCGCTTCTACCGAGGACCTGCAGGAGCACAAAACTACCGAAGAGACGAACCTGGTTGTTTACATTTGGAGACTCATGAATCTCGACGAGGAATCACTCCCCCGAAGTCGGCAGGGGATTCCTGTAATGCAGACATCGCGTCATCCCGGGCTCAGCCTAGCGCGATCACCACGGCTCCGGCTGTGATGAGCAGGCCGCCGACCAAGGCCGAGGCGGTGAGTTTTTCGCCCAGCAACAGCCATGCGAAGACGATGACGAGCGGGACGCTGAGCTTGTCAATCGGCGCCACGCGCGAGGCTGGGCCAAGTTGCAACGCGCGGAAGTAGCAGATCCACGAGAGGCCGGTGGCGAGGCCGGAGAGCGTGAGAAAGAGGATGGCGCGGTGGTCGAGCGTGCGGATCTCGCCGTGTTTGCCCAGCGCGAATACGATGGCCCAGGCGAAGACCAGCACCACGGTGGTGCGCAAGGCCATGGCCAGGTTCGAATCCACATGCGCCACACCCACCTTGGCCAGTAGCGCTGTGGCGGCGGCAAAGACGGCGGAGAGTATTGCCCATGTAATCCAGTTCATGGAAAATATGGTACGCCAAAGGAGGGTTTCCCTCAGGGGCTAAAGCCCGCCATTCTTTTTCTTGCGATAACGGCACGACTGAAGTCCCACCCCATCGACGAAGACCTGTCGATGGGGACCCCGGTGAAGTCGTGCCCTGACACAAAGCGGCAAAGGAATAAATGCAGGTCCTTCGACTTCCTTCGCTGCGCTTCGGTTGTTCAGGATGACAACAAACGAGGGGAACCCGAATTTGTTTGGGCGGTTCGGGAGCGAATCGGTGCTCTAAACTCGAATTCATGGAGACGGGCAAAGCCAGCAAGACAGCACTCGGTGTGGCCATACGGCGCGCGGCGCACCAACTGATGGACCAGCCGCCGGTGCTGGACGATCCCATCGCGGTGCGGCTGATTGGGTCGGGCTATCGAGGAAAGATGGGGCGCGCCTCGCATCCGGTGGGGCGAGATTTTCGCGCCTTCATGGCGGTGCGCAGCCGCTATACCGAAGATCAACTGGCCGCCGCCGTCCGTGAGGGTGTGGCGCAGTACGTGGTTCTTGGCGCGGGGTTGGATACGTTTGCTTATCGCAATCCCTTCGCTTCGCTGCGCGTTTTCGAGGTGGATTTTCCCGCCACGCAAGAGTGGAAGCGGGCGATGCTGGCCGAGGCCGATATCGCGCTGCCCGCCGGGCTGACCTTTGTTCCTCTGGACTTTGAGCATCACACGCTGGCGGAAGGGCTCGCAGAGGCGGGATTCGACACGGGCGCGGCCGCATTCTTCGGCTGGCTGGGAGTGGCGCCATATTTGACGCTCGCGGCCTTTCGCGCCACGCTCAGCGTCATTGCGGAATTGCCTGCCGGAACCGCATTGAGCTTCGACTACGCGCTAGCGCCGGAGACGCTGAGCAAAGTTGGCCGCACGGCATTCGCCGCGTTGAGTGGCCGCGTGGCCGCCGCTGGTGAGCCATTTCAACTCTTCTTTACGCCGCAGACCATGGAATCGGAGCTGCGCCGAGCAGGGTTTCAGCGCATCGAGCAGTTGGATTCCGACAGGCTCAATGAACGCTACTTCAAGGATCGCGCTGACGGGCTGAAACTCTCCGCCGTAAAGCTGGCAATGTTGACGACTGCGTGGGTGTAATGGATCGAACCGCCAGACGTGCGCTTTGAGGGCTCCCATCCATTTCGCAAAGTGCGCGAAATGGATGGGGCACCCGAGCTGAAACTCTCTGCCGTAAAGCTGGCGATGTTGGCGACGGCGTGGGTATAGGTGCGCCCGGGCAGGCGGGGCCGCGATAAGATAAGTCATGCGTTCGATTGCTTTTTTTGCGCTCGCTCTTGCACTGTTACCGCTCTCCGGCTGCGGATATCACACCGTGGGCGCGGCCACACACTTGCCGCCCGGCGTGCAGACGCTCGCGGTGCCGCTCTTTGCCACGCGGACCGAGGCGTACCACACAGAGACAGTGATGACCCAGGCAGTGATCCGCGAATTTGCCACGCGCACACGGATGCGAGTGACGCCTGAGGCGAGTGGAGATCCCGACGCCGTATTGCATGGGACGATACTCAAAGAGACGGTCGCGCCGCTCACCTACAACTCCTCAACGCAGCAGTCGTCCAGCTACCTGATCACCGTGGTCGTTTCGGTCACGCTCACCGGCCGCGACGGAAAAATTCTCTACGAGAACAAGAACTACGTCTACCGCCAGCAGTATCAATCCACCACGAATCTCTCCAGCTTCTTCGAGGAAGACCCGGCGGCCGTCGAGCGGCTTTCGCGCGACTTTGCGCGGCAACTGGTGGCTGATGTGCTGGAAGGGTTCTGAGCGGCGAAGGACTTTTGGCGAAATGAGAAGTGGCGCGGAGGATTGACTCTCCGCACCGCTTCACGTTTCAAGCGAAATACTGTTACCACCACCAGGGGCTGCGCACCAGGTTATAGGCATTCACGGTGCCGATGCCGGTGGCAAAGTCCCAACCGGTTCCCGCCGCGAATGCCGGCTTGTAACTGAAGTTCGACGTGGAAAGCACGCCGTTGGTGGCACCGTCCAGATAGCAGTTGAAGGAAGCGGTATAAGTCTTCTTCCCTGACTGAACCTGAACAGCAGTGCAGTTCACAGCCATGTCGCCAAAGGTTACATCGTGAAAAACGCAGCCTGAACCAACAGCGTTGCCGTTGCTGGAATTGCAGGCAGCGCTCCCTTTCCATCCGTACTCCGCGTTTGCAATCGCGTAATAAGTCGGATTGGGATTGCCCTGGCGACCGTGCCGTTGGTTAACCAGAGCCTGGATGCCGGCCATGATGGGCGCGGCAAAGCTGGTGCCGCCAAAGCCGGGCCACGTGTCAGGTGCGCCGGTGCAAGGCACTCCTCCGCCGGCCGGATCGGAGTAGCAGATGGGGTAATAGTGGCCCCAGAGGCCGTTTGCGGCAAACAGAGAAACGTCGGGAATGTCGCGCACGCCGTCATGCGGCACACCGACCAGCGACTGCCAGTAAGGCTTCGGGTAGCCCGCGCAGTTGCCGCTCACCACGCCGGAGAGTGAGGGATTGCCGTATGCGCAGCCGCTTGGCCCGCCGCTGCCCGAGCCGGTGGTGAGAAATTCCTCGCCGAGCGTAGTGTTGCAAAAGCCGCTCGGCCCATAGCCTGCGGGCGAGCCGGTAACGTAATCAGACAGCAGTGCGCCGGCGCAGGAGTCATTCCATGGAATCTCCGGCATATACGAGATGGCCGACTCATAAGTCGCCGTGTTGGTCGCATTCCAGTAAGTGGAGTTCTCGTTCAGATAAGAGTCGCCAAAATCGGTCCCGCCCACTGCCACGTTATACGCCGTGGATGCGAGCCCGCTTACGCCGATGCCGTGCACGGCGATGGCCTCGTCGGCATCGCAACTGGCAGCGCCCTCGTCTCCCGAGGAGACGAATACGGATACGCCTTCGAGGGCGGCTATTTCATAGGTGATCGCGTAGGAGAAATTTGCCGCGGCGCCGTTCTCGGCTTCGCACTCTCCATAACTGATGCTGACCAAAGGAGGTGGGTCGGGCTGAATCAGCAGATTTTGCAGCGCGATCAATCCGCCGAAGGTGGTTGTGGTGTCAGCGCATGAGGCAAGCATGATTGCCGCATTAGGCGCGGATGCCGAGGCATACTCCGCGTCGATGATCGCTTCCACGTCATCGCTATTCACGCCGGGATCGGAGCAGTTGCCCGGCCAGTTAGCGCCCGGATGGACCTGAGTGAACGAGCCGGAGGTGTATTTTGAAAGGCCGAAGGTGTTGCGGAAAGTGGTCCAGTCGCTTGTGGAATAAACATTGGTGTCTTCAATGACCACAATGGTTTGTCCCTTGCCGGTAATGCCGGCCGCGAAGGCGGGGTTGAGGTTGTAGATGGTGGCCAGATCCGGCGGAGTTACAGCGTAATAAGGAAACCCGCCCGAGGTGAAGGTGTAGTTGGGCTTGGGCTTGGCCTCATGCAAGGGCCGGGGCCTGAAGTCGTTCAGCGAGACAATGCCTGCAACCACAGGGCTGAGAGCCGCGGGAATCTTTGGGTCAGTTGAGTTTGCTATGTGGCGTGCGCCCTTGGCCTGGTAGTTGTGAATCTCAGCGCCGAAAGCCTCGCGAACCTGCGCTGCCGTGCCGGAGAAATCAATGAGCACTTTGTTCGGATACACTCCGTTGACCGTGAACCCGTGCGCCGTCAGCCAGCCGGTCACCTGGTCAATGTCAGCCTGTGCCACGCCGTATTTCGCGCCAATCTGCTCGGCGGTAAGCCACTGGTGAAAGTTGGGCGAGCTTTTGTCGTTGAGGCTGGCGGCGTAGGCGTCCAGAGCAGCCTGCTGCGCGGGAGCGCGATTGAGAAGCAGTTGCATGTGGCCGAGCGTCAGCCCGTCGTTTACCGGGCCGAGGTCGTTGGCGGGGATGGCCTCCGGGCGGGTGTTGCCCGCCAGTGTCACCTGCGCTGCGTCGTTGATGGTCCCGACAATACGGGCATTGGTGGAGGCGGTCTGGGCCGCGGCTGAGAGAGCAAGACTAGGGACAAGAATCATCATCGAAGCC
>Ga0255354_1001966_pt1 | contig 11095 bp, 9 predicted proteins | sample HBST50metaG_FD_189942 | JGI IMG/M metagenome (GOLD analysis project Ga0255354, IMG submission 189942) | Peat soil microbial communities from Stordalen Mire, Sweden - H.B.S.T50 | ecosystem: Environmental > Terrestrial > Soil > Wetlands > Peat | place: Sweden: Norrbotten County, Stordalen Mire...
ATCTGTGTGCAGTGCCGGGTGCTGCTGGTGAGCGTCTCTGGCTACCATGAACACTTGGCGCGACGCGTACATATTGCTCAGCGCCGTCACCTCAGCGACGAGGCACTGTTGGTTCACATCAGCGCCGTCTATGCGGAAAACCGGGGTGCCTACGGTTGGCCGCGCATCTGGCGGCAGTTGCGGGCGCAGGGCATTCGCGTGGGCAAACAGCGGGTGCAGCGGTTCATGCAGAAGCACGGCATTCAAGCTCGCGGCAAGCGGAAATTCCGCGTTGCTACGACAGACAGTCGGCACGATCTGCCGATTGCGCCCAACGTGCTGGATCGCAACTTCATCGTGGCCGCGCCCAATCTGGCGTGGGTTGGTGATTTTACCTATATCGCGACCGACGAAGGCTGGCTGTTTCTTGCTGTGGTGATCGATCTGTTCAGCCGTAAAGTGGTGGGCTGGTCGATGCGGCCCGACATGCAGCGCAACCTGGTGATCGACGCACTGGAGATGGCCTGGTTCGCACGCAATCCAGGCAAGAAGGCAGGGCTGCTTTTTCACAGCGATCGCGGCAGCCAATATGCAAGCCAGGACTTCAGCGATGTACTCAAGGAGCATGGCATCACGCCGTCGATGAGCCGCAAGGGCAACTGCTGGGACAACGCCTGCTCGGAGACGTTGTTCAGTTCGCTGAAGGTGGAGCGGCTGTATGGCCAGCGTTTTCAAACCCTCCGCGCGGCCAAGGATGAGGTTATTGCGTGGCTGCTCTGGTATAACCGAACACGCATGCACTCGACGCTCGGCTATCGCAGTCCGGCTGAGTTCGAACAACTCTGGCAGCAGGAACAACTCAAAGCTGCTGCATGAAAAAGGCTATGGAAGTATGGATCTAAGACTAAACGCAAGTCAGGCAAAAGAGCTGAAACCTGGCGACATTATCAAATCGCATGATCCTGACGAAGGTATTTGCTCGAGGTTGATCCAGGTTAGCGAGGTCCAATTCAAGAACCGCAACAACATCACGATTCTAGGAATCGACGGTTCGGAGACCCAGGTTCTACCCTGGGAACTTGAACCACTTACAGATAGCCACGTGCAACTACTGCGGCTACTCGACGAATGATTTGCCGTAATAAGCGAGGCTCAAGTCGCAGAAATGGCGGAATCCATGAATATGTCGGCGGATGACGTAAGAGCGCTTTTGGAATCCGCTTCGGACGGTTGGGAAGTCTGTAACCCGCGCTGAGCACGAGTACCGTCGCGCCCCCCTACGCTTCCAAAATGCCAGATTTCAACTGAGCCATATTTTCGGCTATACTGATACCGAGGTGGAAAATGGTCTCTGCTCTCCCTATCGCTGAAATCCTCGGCCTCGGAGCTTCCGTCCGAACAATGCAGGATCTCGATAAGGTCGTTACCGCCGGCCTCCCGAAGCACTCGCTGGTTCTTCTCTCATCACGCCTACATCACGACCACCGGATTGCCAGCGCGTTCAAATTCAGAGTAGTTCCTCTGGCAACGTGGAAACGTCGTGTGAAGCATCTATCTGCACAAGAAAGCGAGCGGATTGAACGTATTGCACGTGTGCTTGCTGCCGCAGAATACGTCCTCGACGACCGCGAGGAGGCTCGCCTGTGGATGACTATTCCCCACAGCGAGCTTGGCGGCAAGGCACCACTTGAAACCGCGCAGACAGAAATTGGCGCGCGTAGAGTCGAAGACGTTCTCAATAAACTTTTCTTTGGATTGCCGGCCTGATGGATGCTTACCGTATTGCCGACGACCGGCATCCGATTTTTGACCCGGGCGGTGCGGCCTTTTATGGCGGGCGCTGGACCTCAGTAGGAAAGCGCGTTATTTACGCCTCTGAATCTTACGCGGCCGCAATACTTGAAGTGCTGGTGCATCGGAATGGCCCGAGTCTTCCAAAGCATCACAAATCCGTGCATATCTTTATCCCTAACGAACTCACGATCGAGACTTTGCTCCCGGTCTACTTGCCTGGTTGGGATGACGAAGATAACCGGGTCTCTCAGGCATTCGGAGATGAGTGGTTTGACTCGAAGCGGAGCCCGGTGCTCAGGGTCCCGAGTGTAGTTACGCGAGGCCCAGAGTTCAATATAGTTCTTAACACTCTGCACCCGCAATTCAAGCTCATCCACGCCGACGATCCTGCACCTGTTGTCTGGGATAAGAGGCTTGCGACTCCGCATGCGAAAAAGAGAAGTAAGACGGAAAAATAACGGATGGTTGGTATCCGCGTCACTCAGGGAGCCACCAGTACCAGGGGTTTGAGGCGCAATGGAACGGTTATGCTGAGCTCAGCATAACTGTTCCATTGCTGGAATTGTGGCGCGAGAAGCACCAAGACGCCGTTGAGCAGTTGGGCTTTGCCTTCAGCACTGACGATAAGTGCCGGTTCTACTTCACTTTTTTGAGAAGCAATAGGGTAGATAATGGTCAACTTTGAATTTACGCGGCTTTAAGTCACAAGCACGACGTTGTCATTGCCGAACCATTCCTTAGCCTTTCTCAGTACAGTTTCAGTGGGATTGTGATAGTAAACGGCTAGGTTCTCTTTTGCTCGTGTGCAGCAAACATAAAACAGCTTTTGAGTGCGTAGTATAACGCTCTCTGTTCCTGTACCCTCAAATAGGTATTGAAAACTGTACTTTGACCAATTTCCATTGTCCAAGACGACCAGCACTCTATCGTATTGCGCGCCTTTAATCTTATGCTGGGTCGAGAACACTGTGCGACCTTCCAGATAAGTATAGAGCTTTTGGAATTCTTCGAATCTCACCTTTGCAACTCTATTGTAGAGGTAGCGCTTATTTTCGATAAACTCAGATAATTTATCATCGCAGATGCACAGTCCGGTCTCATGGGCATAATTGATAACATCCTCAACAATGCAGTCAGACATGCTCTTGAGTTTATCAATATAACCTTTAATTCTATTTTTGTCGGCAACGCTTGATATTTTGTACTCCGTCTTTCTGACGAATTCATTGAATCTCCGCTCCTCATAAAGGGCAATAAGTGTCTGTATTTTGAACATATGTTTGATAAGATTGTCTCTCTGCGTTTCCTTGTCTGTTTGTTCAAGATCATCTTGTTTCTTATCGTCAAGAAGCATATCTTTATCTATATATAGTTTACGGAATTCATCAAAGGGGTACCCCTTCGCCTCCTCGAACAAAGCTGGGTTTTGGCTGATGAAAGCCTGCATACCAGCAGTTGGGAGAATTGGCTTTTGCTCCTTTGCTGTCTTTCCTGCCAACAATTCATCTACAACCTGACCGAAGGTCATACCGGAATAATTCTTATCGATTCCCTTATCTTTGATGTATTTTGTAACCCTATTTCTATAGTCGATAATTTTATCTCCATCATATATCTGGATAAGATGTTCAAAGCCAGCTCTTGGCGCAATAAGATTATGCGTCAAATCAAGCTCCTTGGTTTCGTGGACATCCGTGAAATCCCAGTCTAATTCAGATTTAGCTTTATCTAGTTCATCGGTGTCTCCATAAGAATAGAGAAACCTGACAACGCCCTCCTTGACAACTCCTCCAGACATGTTCGGGGCCGATAGATCCTTTGATGCCTCTTGAATAAGACCATCCGTTCGCAGTCTGTTGGCCAGTTTGTAAACGAGGCGCGGGTTCCTGCGGTTCTGAGCCTTCTTGACCTCTTTTATATCACCAGTGGCGATGTAATACTCCAGGCTCCCAATTCCATCATCGTAAATGGACTGCATTGAATCACCGAAGAAGCCAACCGTTGTTATACGGGCACTTTTCTTTAGAGATTCTAGAAAGATCCGGACAACTCTGGGGTTCGTATCCTGATATTCATCTATGAATACATAGCGGTATTTATCTTTCATAATATCATTCAGCTTTGGATATTGGCTGAACATGGCTTCCGCAACGATTAGAAGTTCGTCGTGGGAAATAATTCCTTCACGGATAAGCAGGTACTCTTTGTACTGTATTTTCTTTTCTTCGAAATAAGCTGCATCGACAACGTCCGACATTTTTATTAGCGGCTCTGGAGCGTTGAGTAGATCGACAAGTACCGCTTTCATTTCCTTCTGATACGGGCTTATATTGTCCCATAAGAAGTCATGGATAGTACTGACAGTAAGTCTATCATTGTCGATACGCTCTTGGATCTCTCTGACCGCCGCGTTGGTGTACGTTATACAGGCAATCTTAGCGTGCATATCTCTTCGAAGGGCTTCCTGAATAACCTGAACGAGCGAATATGTTTTACCGCTTCCCGCACCGCCGCTCAAAAGAAAGTTATCTCCTGCCTTGATGTGGCCGAATACCTCAATCACTTCTGGTTCGAGGTTTACGATTGCTTTATCCATGTCAGCCCCTCTTCGATATATGCAGGAGTTTGCCAATTATCGTTGCCAACAACGAATGTCTTTTCATCGCCGCTTTTCTCACATTTAACCTTCTTCTCTGAAACAATGCTGTTCAACAGAATTTCAATGGCAAAGGATGGCTTGCTCTTAACACCCTTCATAGCAAGTTCATATGCATCGCCGTCGGCCAGAAAACATTTCAAATATTTGTAGGTGAGGCTCTGAAAGGGGCTGTCGCTGACTGCTTTACCTTTATTATCGGCAACTATGCTTCGGATGAATTCACGATTGACATGAAAGAAAGCATCTTCAAAGCTCTTTGCGTGGTATTTCACACCATTCGCATCATCTTCCGCGATTTGATAGCAGCACATCACGTAGCCATCAGGGTGAGGCTCCCAAGCTCCAGCATTGTTCTTCTGAAGTCTTTTCTCTTCAGCAGATAGGTTAATGAAATAAGATAGAGCACTGTTCCCACCGAAGAAATACTTAAGGGCCGCATTAGCGGTATTAACTCCGTCGCTCACCCGGCAGGAGGTAATATGTGTTTTATCCTCGCCATTGTCTTTCTTTTCAGCCTCACCTGTATTATTGAGCTTAGGTTCTAGCTTTGTGGCGTCGAGATCTGTAATGATTAGCGACTTCATGCCTATAAATTCGATAAATTTGCTGAAAATGTGAGAATATGCGCCGACTTCAATAACTGAGATATTCTGGGATAGAAGCGGGGTAGAGGCTTCAGACCCAGTCTCGAACTCTCGTATCTGGTCCTTTTGATCCAACTTTTTCATCATCGCTGGCAGCAATATTCGTTCGGTATCACCTTCTATCAGGATAGCTTTATCTGCAAAGAATAGCTGCGCTCGGTGAAGCGTGAGATATTGCTTAAGAAAACGATAATGATCGTCATGGTCTTCTCCCTTATAAGCATCCTTCAGGTCCTTGAGGTTTTTGGAAGTAACGCCGGATGCATCTCTTTTGAAGTATTTGATATCCTCAAAGTCGCTTTCGGAAACTATATGGGCAGAGTGTGTCGTTAGAATCGTCTGAAGAGGCCGGGATATATCGCCTTGGCCTTTAATTGCTTTTCCTAGCAACGCTTTAATGTTTTTGATAAATACGGCTTGCATTTGCGGATGAGTATGGGCTTCGGGCTCTTCGATAAAGAGAAGGTTAATATCTGCTGGTTTCTCAGTTTGGGTCTTCTGAAACTCATGTAGCAGTATATTAATTTCAAAAATAATGGAGATGAGGTTCATGTATCCCAAGCCGTTGTAGTTTTCAGGCAAAGCGTGTCCTTGATCATTTGTCCCGTACATAACGGTGGTGTTTGCTTCTAGAAGATCCCTATGCTGAAGAGTTGAAATGATATGAATATCGGAATCACCCTTCTTTATGCCGCCAAATTTCTTCACGTCCTCTATGATGTCTTTGAATATCCCGGAATATATCTTGTCCAGCTGGCCATCTGTGGTACTCAATGCGTCCTTGAAATCTTCAATTATTTCAGGAGTTTTGTTGTTCGCTTCCAGATGCTTGTATATTCTCGCAGACATGGTCGAGAGCGCTTTGTCAGAATCTTTATTGGAAACGTTACGTCTGGCGCTGATCCATTTAAAGTTGATGATGTTATCGATGCTTATGCCTTCTTTTACCAGGTCGGTGAAAATTAAGTCATTCTCTTTTCCTGCTTCGCGGTCATACTGAACGCTCTTCTTTCGTAACCTGAAATATTTACCGTGATCTTGCCGCAAAAATGCGTCGAAATCCTTCTTGTTTTTCCCCTTCTTGTCGCAATACACATTGAAGTCTTTTTTAAGAGCGCCTAGCATCTCAGGTGATATTTGGTACTCGAACGCTAAAACAAGCTGATTATTATCTGGATCAAGATCCATAATGACCTTGTTTCCTATATTTGAGAGGTCGTCCGCATCATCGTATTCAACAAAGATCTTCAATGAAATTCCAAGGAATGGTGGCGGGTCGGCTAGCTCCTTTTTCCCTTCAACAAGGCTCTTAATCTGCTCCTTGAAGTCGACATTAAAGTCGTCAAACGCGAATGCTGCTTTCGTGGAGCCACTTCCCAATAATTTATCCATCACTAGAAGCAGCGAAGTTTTGCCGCAATTATTCTTACCGATAATGACTGAAATATTATCTTGAAGATCGACAGTTATATCCTTAAGAAGCCGAAAGTTCTGTACTCTGATCTTAGTGATCCGCATCTCTTCCCCTTGTGTAAATCGGCACCACATAGTGACCCTTACAGCACAAACAAATTGGGATCTGCGAGGTGATTTAGTATACCGCCTTTACCTATTGCGCAGCGTTTCCATTGCTCCCCGACTCCCAGCTTCACACGGTTTATGTTGTACAGCCCGTACATCGCGACTACCTCAACATCGGTCATAAGGAATGTGGGTATGTTTGCCCATCCCCTCGAAACGGCTGAATGGGCGTCTAACCTCCCCGAAGACCGCCGGCGATCACGATGCAGGGACGAGGATGCGATAGAGAGTAGCGGGATGGACACTGAAGGTGCGGGCAACCTCGCTGACGGACTTTCCTTCACCCACGGTAAGGATTCGTGTTGGATTGTCACACTCTCCCAGTCGACCTGCTAGCCGCACCTCGAAATTGTCCGACAGTTTCCACTTAACATTCAAGTGATGACTATGTTCACTTGGATGTCAAGTGAAAAATATGGCTCTCCAGATACTGCAAGGCACTCTCGACCTCATGATCCTCCGCACCCTCGCCACCATGGGCCCGCAGCATGCCTATGGCATCGCTAACAGGCTCCAGCAGGTATCGGAGGACGCCTTGATTCTTAACCAAGGCACCATTTACCCCGCTCTAGTCCGGATTGAACAGCACGGCTGGACCTGCGGCACCTGGGGCAAGACGGAAAACGGTCGCGAAGCGAAGTACTACACCATTACCAAAGCGGGGCTGAAAGCCCTCAATGAAGAAACCAAGCGCTGGCGACAGATGGCCTGCGTGGTTGAAAAGCTGCTCCCGGAGGAACAGTAACCATGGTTCGCTGGAGAAGAATCACCGCCCAGTTCCGCGTTCTCCTCTTCAATAAGAGCGCCGAAGAGGACCTTGCGCGCGAAGTGGCAGCGCACCTCACCCTCCTCGCCGACGACTTCGAAAACCGGGGTATGTCGCATGAAGAGGCACAACTGGCCGCGCGACGCGCCTACGGCGGTGTGGAGCAGGCAAAACAAGCGCATCGTGACAAGCGCTCTCTGCTGTGGGTCGAGCAAACCATGCAGGACCTGCGCTATGGTCTGCGTTCCTTGCACAAGAGCCCTGGATTCACCGTCACCGCAGTGCTTACGCTTGCGCTCGGCATCGGCGCATGCACGGCGATATTCAGCCTGGTGAATGCAGTCCTGCTCCGTTCCTTGCCGTATGGCGATTCCGGTCGCCTGGTCTATCTCTACATGCCCAGCCCGCAGATTCCAATTCCGCCTGAAGTCATCTGTCCCAGCTACGCGGACTTCTTCGACATCAAAAAGCAGAACCACACCTTTGCCAGCATGACAGCCTTCGAGCAGGCCGAGTTCACGCTTGCCGCGCAAGGCTCGGTGAACCGCATCGGCGCTGCGCGTGTGGATGAAAGCTTCTTCTCGACCCTCCAATCCACGCCCGAACTCGGTCGTGTCCTCGACGCAAGCGACAATCAACCCGGTCACGACAAGGTTGCTGTCATCAGCCACTCGCTCTGGCAATCCATCTTCGCCGGAAGTGCGGATGTGCTTGCACGCAATCTGGTGTTGGATGGCACTAGCTATAGAATCGTCGGCGTCATGCAGCCGGAGTTCGAATACCCCTTCAGTTCCGACCTTCCCTATGGAAATCCCCGAATCAAATCAACCCGCATCTGGGTGCCGCTGGCGCTTACGCCGCAGCAGGCGGCCTCGCGTAGTCCCGGCGCCGACGTAACCGTTGGCCGCCTAGGACCTGGGGTCTCCGTGAGCCAGGCCCAGGCGGAGATGAGCACCATCATGGCGAGTCTCGACAAACTTCACGGCGATGACAAGAACGTCTGGGGTGCTCTCGTCAAGAGCTTCATGGACACGTCGCTCGGCCCCGTGCGCCCGCTAATGAAGCTGCTGCTCGCTGCGGTGTCGCTGGTTCTCTTGATCGCCTGCGGAAACGCAGCCAACCTTCTGTTGGCCAGGGCGTCGGATCGCGCACGCGAATTAGGTGTGCGGGCTGCACTTGGAGCAGGGCGCAGTCGCATTGTGCGCCAACTGCTTACCGAATCACTGCTTCTGGGGCTGGCTGCCGGAGTCATCGGAGTGATCTTCGCCTACCTCTTCCTCCGCACTCTGCCTCTTCTCGACCCAGGCAACATTCCCCGCCTGCGGGAGGCAACTCTCGATGTGCGGGTGCTGATCTTTACGGCAGTGGTTGCACTGCTTACCAGCATGTTGACGGGAGTGCTTCCAGCGCTAACTGTCGCGCGCGTCAATCTGACCGACTTGCTGAAGAGCGGGGGCAGCCGCCCGACTGCCTCCAGTCACAGCCGAACGCAAAGCGCTCTTATCGTAGCGGAGTCCGCTCTCGTGGTGGTATTGCTCGCAGGCGCCGGCCTGCTATTGCGCAGTTACATCAACGTTTTGTCGGTTCCGACGGGCTTCTCCCAATCTACAGTGACGCTCAACATCAGTCTCGACACGCGCTATAGCCAACCGCAGCAACGCCTCGAATTCTTTAACAACCTGATTGATAAAACTACCGCTCTCCCCGGCGTACAAGCGGTCGGAGCTGTGAACAGCCTGCCCCTCAGCAACTCCGAAAGCTTCAGCAATTTCTGGGTCGATGGCTACGGAAACAACCCGGAACAACTTGTGCAGTTGCGCAGAGTGACGTCGGGATATTTTTCGGCAATGAGCATTCCGCTGGTCGCGGGGCGCTTCTTTACTACCGGCGAAAGCTCCAGTGCGACCAATGCAGTGATTGTCAATCAGAGCTTTGCCAACATCTATTTCGCGGGTCGCGATCCCCTGGGCGGCCGCATCAGCCAGGACGAACACCATACGCGATGGAAAACTGTGGTGGGCGTTGTGGCCGACGTGCGCCATACCAGTTTGGAAGAAGCGCCTTCGCCGCAGATGTATCTTCCCGGCTTCCAGGATATGTTTGGCAGCGGATACGTGGCCGTCCGTTCCGTTCTTCCGCCCAGCACGGTCGCTTCCTCAATTCGCGCCATCTTGCACGGCATCGACCCTAATCTCGCCGTTGCCGATATTCGCACCATGACCGACCTCGTCTCCGAAGCCAGTGCGCGCCGTCGCTTTCAGACATCGCTGCTCACTGTATTCGCCGGTATCGCACTGCTTCTCGCTCTGGTCGGACTCTATGGCCTCATGGCCTACTCCGTGAGCCGCCGCACTCGTGAAATTGGCGTCCGCATGGCCCTGGGCGCACAACGATGGGACGTGGTTTTGCTTGTCTTGAAAAAGGCGCTCACTCTGCTGATGCTTGGCCTCGGCTGCGGACTCGCTGGCTCATGGTTTGCCACACGGGTCCTCAGAGGGTTTCTTTTTGGGGTCGGACATGACCCAGCCACAATTCTTACGGTCTGCGGGCTACTGGTCGTCTGCGGTGTGTCCGCAGCTCTTATTCCAGCCAGACGCGCTGCCAGCGTCGATCCCATGGAGGTGCTGCGAACCGATTAGATTGTCTCAAGGGACAGTCCCATGGCGTTCACCGAGCCATTCTTCTCCCATTCGCCCAGTTTCAATCGGACGGCGGACAAATAAGAAACCGCGTTAGCTGTGAAGGCGGCTGGGAGCATGACCGAGCCAGTGTGCCAGAAAGGGGTTGTTTGTGGATTCGCGAAAACACCAATGTTTTCGTAGGAATGAGGACCTCAAATCGTGTGGGCAAAAACGACCGTTTGTGGCACACGGTCTCAGCAGGAGAGCACGGCATCCACCTGCCCTCGTTCCACAAAGCGAGTGTGACAATCCAGCACGAATCCTTACCGTAGGTGGTGTACGCCCAAAGCCTAGAAAATTCCGCCGGGAAACGTCAGAGGCGAGGTTTCCGGTCACTGCTGCAATCCAACATGGTTTTCCGTACACGTTTGGCCCGGTTTTGATCGCTTCTTTGGGGCTGCGCTGGCCCGTGTCGGGAAACAACTGTTTTCCGTCCCCCCCCGCGCCTAAAACGTAATGACATATGCGTTACAGGATGCTATGCTCGTGTTGTTGGTAGGAGGCTTTATGGCAACGGTCCAAGAAAGAGCTAAGCGGGAAACTCTCAACCTGCGCATACTCCCTGAACTGCGCGGGCTGATAGATCAAGCTGCGATGCTAACCGGGAAAAACCGCACAGACTTTGTGCTTGGTGCTGCCCGAAGCGCAGCGGAAAATGCGCTCCTGGATCGCAGCGTCTTTGCAGTGAGTAACGAAGTATATGCGGCATTTCTGGCGCAGCTCGATGCTCCTGCCAATCCGAACGAGCGTTTACGCAGGACTCTGGAGACGCCTTCGCCGTGGAAGAAATAGGAATGCTCTCAGCGCCTGAGTTGCTGGCGGATCATCACAACTTCGGAATTTTTTGCTGTGGGCAGGATGCACTGGATGAATGGCTGGTCCGTCGATCGCGGGCGAATCAAATACGCGGGGCATCGCGTACATATGTGGTCTGTGAGGGCCAGAACGTAATCGCGTATTACGCTCTGGCATCCGGTGTCGTAACCACTCA
>Ga0255354_1001969_pt1 | contig 11084 bp, 10 predicted proteins | sample HBST50metaG_FD_189942 | JGI IMG/M metagenome (GOLD analysis project Ga0255354, IMG submission 189942) | Peat soil microbial communities from Stordalen Mire, Sweden - H.B.S.T50 | ecosystem: Environmental > Terrestrial > Soil > Wetlands > Peat | place: Sweden: Norrbotten County, Stordalen Mire...
ACCTGTGGAAGTGACCCGCCACCGACAAGGTGGCTCAATACAATCGGGGCCGCGTCAGCGACCCCGCTCAGCCGCTTTGAGCGGCTCACACCGTAAAGCCTCCGGCTTTGCCGGAGGATACTTACTGTTGCTCCGGCGCTCATATATTTGTATCGGTCACACCTTCCGGGGCGATTGATGAAATATCTTCATCCCGATTTGGAACCCGTCTGCTGATTTGTTTCAACTTGGAAAATCGTCACCTATATATTTAGTCGCGATCTGAGCAACATCTCCAGTTTATGCAATTGTTACAAGAGTCCGTGTGGGGAAGGGGTGCAGAGATGCTTAGTAAATTCGTACCTATTAGATACGCGAATGTCGTGTCGTGTTTGACGTGGGCAGGACTGCTTCTTCCATGTGGTTTTATCCGAATGGAAGCATTGCAGCTCGCAGGTCCTTCCATTCAGCCTCAGCAGACTCTCTCTATAAGCGGCAAGGACACTATACCGACTCGTCAAGCTAGCGCAATAGAGACAACTGCTGCATCCTCACATTCCTCCACCTCTACTCAATCAAGATGTGCCATGCCTGCTACGTCTTATCCTTCGGCAGTCTCCGGGGCGAATATGGACATAGCTACCGCACCTGCGACAACGAGAGCAGCTCCGTCAATAGCGACACGCCCGATCGCCAAATCGCCGATGATCATGGTTCACCAAACTGTGCATGTGACTGCCGCCTTTACCGACCAAGATATTCAGCCCGATCACCTGACGAGCACCATCAGCTCAAAAGCCGAAGTTTAGGTAATGTCTGGCGCATACAGCGACATTCCACGCTATGTGCAAACCATGCCAGGCGTCTCCGCAGACAGCAATCAGCGCAATACATATATGGTGCGTGGAGGAAATACGAACGAAAGCCTGTTTGTTATCAATGGGTTTGAGGCTCCAAATACCAACCATCTGTCTGCATGGCAAGTACAGCAGGTTGGGCTGAGTGTCAATAAGTTCACACAGAGTATGCAAAAAGGTCGCCATGATCATAGAATTGTCGGCTTTACTGCCGATAAAGTACTTGCGCATTCTGACGGGTGGGTCTTGGAGACAGACATGAGAGAAATGGCGGGTTTCGTATGCATATTGTTTTTGAGTTTGTTCTTCTATGCCGCATTCGGGCAGAGTGGCGCTAGGTGTTCAGAATGAGAACTATACAATATCATCAACCTGCAGAGCTAGAGCCAAATGGATTTGACAAGAACGCCGAATCGAGAGACAGTTGCAGCTGCGCAAACAAGGTTCTCAGCATCTGCTCACAGGGCCCGCTCGAGAGGTCTAGTTATTGTTCCTTGTTGATCTTTATAGCCGTATTGCTGGTTCTGATCAGCTCAACGGGATGTAACACTACTGTTGAGTGCAAACAATGTGTTGTGGTGAGTGTCATTATCTCGCCCTCGCATATCAGTCTCCTTCCTGGCCAGTCGCAGCAGTTCACAGCGACGGTGGCAAACAGCGCGAATAGGGAAGTTACTTGGACAATAAGCCCGGATGGTGCAGGAACCATCAGCTCAGCGGGTCTGTACACGGCTCCGGCCACGATAGCTGCGCAGCAAACGGTGACTGTCACGGCCACCAGTCAGGCGGACAGCAGCAAATCGGACACAAGCGCAGTCACCTTGATGATCCCTGTCTCAGTGAGCGTGACGCCGCAAAGCGCAACGCTCTACGAAAGCCAGTCGCAGCAGTTCACAGCGACGGTGGCGAACTGCACGAACACGGGCGTTACCTGGACAATAAGTCCGGATGGCGCGGGAACCATCAGTGAGACAGGCCTTTATACGGCTCCGGCCACGATACCGGCGCAGCAGACGGTTACTGTCACGGCAACGAGCCAGGCAGACAGGAGCAAATCGGGCACAAGCACAATCACTCTAATGGCTTCTGTTTCGGTCAGCGTGACGCCGCAAAGCGCAACGTTGTACGGAGGCCAGTCGCAGCAGTTCACAGCGACGGTGGCGAACACAACAAACACGGCTGTTACCTGGGCCATAAACCCGGTTGGCGAGGGAACCATCAGTGCTGGAGGCTTGTACACGGCTCCGGCCACGATAGCGGCACAGCAAACAGTGGCCGTTACGGCCACCAGTGAGGCGGACAGCGGCAAGTCGGGAACAAGCATAGTTTCATTGAGGGCCCCTGTATCAGTGAGCGTGACTCCGCGAAGCGCAACCCTCTACGGAGGCCAATCGCAGCAGTTCACAGCGACGGTGGCGAACACAACAAACACGGCTGTTACCTGGGCCATAAACCCGGTTGGCGAGGGAACCATCAGTGCTGGAGGCCTGTACACGGCTCCGGCCACGTTGGCTGCGCAAAAATCGGTCACCGTCACTGCCACCAGCCAGGCGAACACTAGCAAATCGGGTGCAAGTATCGTCACCGCGATCACTGGCGTAGATGGCATTCTTACGCTCCGGTCGCAGCGTATTATTGGCCAAGGTGGATTGTGCGGAGCATTCACCGATGGAAAAGGATCCCTGATTGAAGCAATCTCCATCGGATCGATGCCAGGGACATTCCTTGTTCCGCAAGGCGCAACTCAACTTCAACTGGGAGTGAGTGATGATTATTATGAAGATAACAGCGGTTCCGGATTCGTCGTTACAATCAACCAGACGCAAGTGATAGTTCCGCCTACTGCTGCGCCTTGGAACTGGACCTTGAATGGACTCAATGCAAACTACTTGTATGGCAACGCTAGTAATGAGACTCATCAGGTTGTTGCTGTAACGGACCTTACGCCAGGCACAGTTATATCGATTACCTATCAGGGTGGGACCGTGGGAATATGGTCCACTGTACCACGCTTCAATGCCGACGGAGCGCTGGTATACCTGAAGGGACCAACTTACCGGCATGAAGGAAACTTCAGACCGGTTGTATATATGACAGAAGCGTCCAGCCTGACAGGTCTGTCGGTCCCTATAGCTGCGCATTTAACGAACAGTGCAGGATTGCCAATGCCAAATGCACATGTGACGCTAGAAATCACGGGAGCAAATCCTGGTAACTACGAGGCAACGACAGATGCTTCAGGAGACGCCGCATTCGCCTATGCTGGAACCAATGCCGGAACCGATAGCATTAAAGCGCTTGCGTTTATCAGTGGAGCGACAAGCCCTGCATCTAGCGCGATGTCCATGACCTGGCTCAGTGAGGAGAATTACACTTCCCTGCCAATGTTGGGCGACCTTCTACTCACTCCAAGCTCCATACCGGCGCTGGTTCAGAATGGTCAGCAGGCCTTGATGGTGGTTGCTAAGGATGCATCCGGGATAGCTGTGCCCAATCTTTCCGTTACGTTCTACGTTTTAGGAGCCGACGAATTCCAATCGGAGATAACGACTGATTCACAAGGCAGGGCCATTTTTCAATACAACAACATAAGCGCTGGTCTAACTTTCGTTGTGGCTTCTGCTTCGATCGACGGATTGCCCATCCTTTCCAATATCGTCGGTGTCCCAGGCGCGCTACCGCCTCCCCAACAAATATCATCCGGCAGTGGTCTAGGCCCTATAGAGATGAGCGTCTCGGCTCAGGCAGCTGTAACCCTACCCGGCACACTTCAACTGAACGCAACTGCAAAAGATAGCAGTTTCCCAATTGGGAGCATGCCGTCGGTTGCCTGGAGCCAGGTTAGCGGGCCCGGTATTGTTACATTCTCAAGTCCCGGTTCGTTGGCAACTACTGCGGCCTTCAGCTTGGCCGGAAATTACCTTCTTCAACTAAACGCATCCGATTCGGCGGGCAGCAACTCGGTAGAGCTCCCCGTCACTGTAAATGCGGCTCCAGAGTATCTGCAGGGAGCAATCCTCGCACCCGTGAATTCCTCGGTTGTGTCCGGACTAGTGCCCATCACCGTTGAGTCGGGCACCACACTTGCCGGTGGCGTTTTAATATACCGTCCAGTTGGCAACTACAGCGAAGAAACGGTTCTCAATGGGAACACGGTAGGGTCAGGAAAGATTGGAATATTGGACACATCGACGCTAGCAAACGGCTCCTACTGGATAGAACTCAAGGCCACTGATTCAAACGGGGACCCAGATTACGCTCTAGTTCTGGTCACTATCGCCAATAGCTCTAACTCGGCTTCGCGGCAGCAAAGTGTTCCTGCTGCGAAGCGCTGAGCTGGTTGGGGAATGTTTCTGATCGAGGTATAAAGCAATGGTGGTCGAGTGTGCGAATCAATGGGCTCACAACCTGACCGGTAATGATGCTGAGACTGCGATTGCGACTTCGTTTCCGAGCGGTCCCCACAGACTTGCGCAATCCTTGCCTCCGTCTCTTATGGAACAAATGCCAACACCCCTAACCGAAGGAAGGGGCTAACGGGAAATGTTAAGTAACAGGTTTATGGAACGAAATACCATTGGTTTGCTGCCAGAACAGGAATTAGGTTATGGATCGTTTGTTACTAGCGTCGTTGTCAACTTTGCGATTCTTGCCCTAGTCCTCATCATTGGGCTTACTGCGAAGCATGTAATTGAAAGGCCTAGGTCCGAACAAGTGGTGGTGCTCGGACTGAGCACTACACGACCTGCCCCGAAGGCCAAGTTACCCGAGGTGCCCACGCTTGGCGAATCACTGCTCAAAGACGACGGAACACCATGGATGGGCAATTTGGTCCCTAGCGCGGTCAAGCTCAATTGGGATGATCTTAGTCAGATTGCGGCCCTGCCACTGGGAAGCTGGCTTAAAACCGATCCCTGGCACGACAAGGTGCATATGCTTAATGCCAAGCGGTATGCTCCCATGAATGATAGGGAGAAGATGCCGCTCAAGGTCACGCTGCTTTTCTACAAGCTGCAGCGCCATAACGATTCGATGGTGAGTCCGTAGGCTCGTTTGCTACCGATAACGCTATTGTGGCACTGTTGCTAAAAGCAATGCAAAGCAGTTAGCGTTCTCAGTGCTATCTGAAGAAAGGTGTTCCTGCTTGGGACTCATCTGGAGCACAAAACGTTAATCGCGTGAGTGTTCTACGACAGTTGCCGCTCAATCGTCAGCATCACAGTGAAGAAGTCCTCGAGGGTCTATGTTTAAGCACATGTTTCGCAATTCATCCCGCTCTGCCTCAAATGAATCAGGAATCGTCCTGAAGCCTACCTCGTCGGTGGTCAATGCAAACCTAGTAGCGAGGCGGCTTATTCCCGCGAAAGCAGTTATCTTGTCAATATTCTTGTTCGCTGCTGGTAGATTCTGCGCCTATGCGCAAGTTGTGCCTTCCGCAACCGATAATGATCTTTCGATCACTGTAGGAGGGACAGTCTCAGCTTTCAATCCTGACTTCGCAGGTACATGGAACTTTCAAGTCCCCTACTATCCCAAGGCACAAGGAAGTGATCGCCCGCTCATCGGATTGGGGGCCTATACGGATATTAGGCTAAGTCGCTGGGTGCAGTTTGAGGTTGAAGCTCGTTGGCAGCGCTTGAATCAGTTTGAGCACATCTCTCAGGACAACTATCTCGTCGGTCCGCGTCTGCCTGTCTACCGATTCAAGAAGGCGACTGTGTACTGCAAAGCTCTGGCAGGTTTCTCGCAGATGAACTTCGACACCTTTGGTGATCACGGCCGGTACACAACCACCGCCTTTGGCGGAGGAATTGACGTAAAACTGTCGAGGAAACTCAGGCTTCGCGTGGCAGACGTTGAGTACCAATATTGGCCTACGTGGGTACACTCTTCTCTATCCCCATATGGCGCTAGCGTGGGTATTGGCTATAAACTGTTCTGAGTCAGTTTGGAGTTGAATGTAGTTGGGTAGCTGCTATCACACATTGACCACTCTGGGCGAGAATGCCCCCGCACTAGTCAAGATGGGAACTTCGAACGCTTACGGTGCACCACTGTCAAGGCAGTGAAGAAATGGCTCGCGGAAAATGAGGACGAGATCCAGATCTTCTATCTCCCCAGCTATTCGCCAGAGTTGAATCCAGATGAGTTGCTCAACGTGGACTTGGAACAGCGCGCTACAAAGATCGCTCCGGCCAGAATCAAGCTCGCTTTGACACGAACCGCAATCGGCGCTCTGAGAAGCATCCAGAAACAGCCCGAGCGGGTCGAAAGCTACTTCGGACATCAGGATGTATGTTATACCGCCGTGTAGCAATGTCTCGGGGCCGGATCAAGAAGCAGGAGTATGCCCAACTGAGATTGGCCTCGTAGGTCGGCTTGAGCAAGTACTTCTTGTGGTAGGGAACACGATGGTAGCGAATACCTCAGTAATATCTCGGACGCGCGTGCCGCTTAATCAGATAGTACACAAGATGCGCCATTGGCAAAGGCGCAGGAGATGTGCGATCGGAACTTGATGCGTATCGCATAATATATTGAAAATAAATAACTTATCGGCATTCTGATTATATAAATAGCGGACAATTCACAGACTGGCGGATGTCGAAATTATTTTCTTTTCACATTCTTTGCACATTTTCTGCTTGATTAAAATGGGAGTAATGGCTTACTTTAGTACTCAGGGAGAGATTTCCCCGTAAAGATCCCTTCCAATGGTTGAGACGAACAAATGCACGCTCCTGCAGGTTGTATGCATTTGCATCTGTGTCTTTGATTTGAGATGACTGCCACAAGAGAAGACAAGAAGGTGGGCTTAGCGTGAGATAACCTTGCTAAGTCAGCATAGCGAAGCTTTGCCTTTGCGAGATTCCCGGATAGCAGCAGTTTTCTGCGTTCAAGTTGCCAAGATAGAAGTCTACAAGGCACACAGGTTGAACATATTGTTTCTCATGAATCTCATCAGATTACCTGGACGGGACTGAACGCGTTTCTGCAGTTTGTTTTGGGCCCTGGCTTCAGTGATCGGGAGATGGCAACAAGGTTCCAACACCGAGTTTCACAGCCATATTGCGATATGTGGGGATCGGCACAATGTCTCTTGCGCCAAAGATCACAGAGCGATCGGGAAAGATTGTCCGTTCAGCGGGCCAGTTGTTTGCACGTCAGGGATATCACGGAACTAGCACCCGTGAGATCGCCCTGGTGGCAAGCGTTAGTGAAAATACGATCTTTCGTCATTTTGAGAGTAAAGAAGGTCTCTTTTGGGCTTCCCTCAGTGCCTACTCGGCTGATCTGCGGATCAACCGGGATCTGCTGCAAGAAATTGCGAAAGGCGAGGCGCCGGACGTGGTCATGCCGAAGATCATTCAATTGCTTACGGATATGGTCGACTACAAGCCGGAGTTACCGCGTCTGATTGCGGTAGCCTTTTTGGAAATGAACGGGAAGGCGGAGGGTTTTTGCCAGGATCATCTTTCGCCCGTTCTCACAGCCATTTATCAGTATCTGAGCAAAAGCATGAAAAAGGGAGAGATGCGGGAAATGGATCCGTCCATGACAACGGCTGCGCTGATCTCCATGGTGCTTATGCATCCAGAAATATCGAGGATTATTCGTGACGGGAAGCCGGTTTCAACGGACAGTAGAAAGGCTGCCCGGGCGTATACGAAATACTGGCTCAATATGCTCACGCCAGGCTGACATTCTGCGAGTAGGCTCGGAGATGTTCAATGTTCATCGATGGAATACGAGTCGAATAGAAAACAGCTTTGAGGCTGTTGCAACGCGCAACGTGCTGGCTAAGTCCGCTGAAATCGCCATTTCGACAAGGTAGTGAGACGTTCATGGCCGGCAAAACCTTTTGCATAGTCCAGACTTTTGCTCTGCTAAGAAGGGGGACTAATCATGAGTCAAGTTGACGTTGAGAATTCGCCGGAATTGGCAGGGGTGCTGACCGGATCCGCTGTATTTTCTGAGGCAGATTCACCCGCCTCTGAACTGAATCGCTTTGAAAGGATTCTGACTGGCATCGAAGTAATAGCAGACGGAGTGACAGTGGCTGCCGCCGTAGGCTGCGGATACGCTACATACTATTACCTTCTATTCGGCAATCGGGTTCACTATCCGCTCAGCAATATCCTGCTTGTTGCCATCGCAATGGCGGTCCTGTTTGTGATTCTGCTTGATCGCGATGGCGCCTACAACCTTGGGAACAGCCTGTTGCGAATCAAGGAGACCGAGCGGGCACTACGTGTTTCGACTCAGGCGTTTCTGCTGGTGTTTCCAGTGATTTATTTCACCAAGAGCCTGTTTCCACGCCTAGCATTTTTATTCGTAATGTTCTTGATTCCTCTGATGCAGGTGATAGAAAAACAGCTATTGTTTGTTGGTTTACGCTCCTTGCAGGCGCGCGGCTTTGGCATGCGTCGTGTGATTATTTATGGTGCGGGATACAGCGGAAAGCGCGTGTTTTCTGCACTCGTCCGGTCACCGCAGTTGGGCCTGGATCCAGTTGTTATGGTCGATGACAATCCGCAATTGGAAGGGATGTATGTATTTGAATCTTCTTACCGGCCCGAACATTCGATAAGGGTTATATCGGGTCCTGTCAACGAAGATCTGATTCAAAAATACGGATGCGGATTGCTGGTGATCGCGATTCCCGACCTAGCTCGTGAGAAGTATGACCAAGTGACAGAGGCAGCAAGGGCAGCGAATGTGCGCGTCGCATTCTTGCCTGCTCGAACGGTCCAGCGCGCTTCCTGGACAGAGCATGCTGATATCGATGGCATCTTGCTCAGTGTTATCGGGCGACCACGGAGAGATCTGATCTATGAGATTGTGAAGCGTGGGTTCGATCTGTTTACTGTGCTTGCTGTAGTTGTTCTTCTGTCTCCGGTCTGGCTGTTGATTGCCTTGTTGGTGAAGCTGGATTCGCCTGGTCCTGTTCTTTTTCGGCAGTTGCGGATAGGAATGAACGGCAAGCCTTTTAGTATCTACAAGTTTCGGTCGATGTTCGTCGATGCTCCCAAGTATGCGTTCTCTCCCGAGGCTGCAATCGATCCGCGCATTACGCGTGTTGGGAGATTTTTGCGACGCACCAGCCTGGATGAGTTGCCGCAGGTGATCAATGTGTTGAACGGCGACATGTCGCTCGTGGGGCCGCGTCCCGAAATGCCATTTATCGTTGGGCAATACACCCCCGTACAGTGCCAGCGTTTACAAGTGTTGCCGGGGATTACAGGACTCTGGCAACTCAGCGCCGACCGTGCTTCTCAGATTCATGAAAACCTGCAGTACGATATGTACTACATCCGTAATCGCAGCTTTTTTATGGACCTAGCGGTTTTGCTTCACACAGCGGTCTTCGCCATGCGTGGGGTCTAGCTGATTGAGTCGTATGAGTCTTGTTGCATACAGTTGCTTGGTTTGGATGCAATCGCAGATAGTGGAAGCATGCAGAGGCGTTCAACCGAGTACCTTCAGGAAGCAAAACATCACGAGAGTTTCGCAGCAGGGTGTTAGGCTGCACGGCCTAAATAGGAGCGTCTGATGTCGCTGGCGAAGGAAAGTCAAGAATGGTTGGAATTAGGGCGGGCGGTGAAATGGACGAGGTGAAGCTTCCGATAATCCCCCGCACAAATGTGCTGGGCGTTGGCGTTTGCGCGATGAACATGGACGATGCGCTACAGTTCAGCGATTCGCTCATTCGTTCAAATGGGCGGGGCTATGTGTGTGCCACTGACGTGCATGGCATTATTGAGGCGCAGTCGGATGCGTCGTTCCGCAGCATACTGAACAAATCGTTCATGACAACCCCCGACGGCATGCCTTTGGTATGGGTTGGCAGAATGCAGGGGCAGAAGAGAATGCGTAGGGTTTATGGCCCAGACTACATGCTGGAGATGTGCCGCATGTCAGTTGATCGAGGGTACCGGCACTTTCTTTACGGAGGGATGCCGGGAGTTGCCGAGCAGTTAGGCGCTGCGCTAACTTCCAGATTCCCTGGGCTTCAGGTGGTGGGGACCTACACGCCGCCTTTCCGGCCTCTGGAGCCTGCGGAGGAGGCCGAACTCACGGCCGCGATAGCAGAAACTGAGCCTGATATATTGTGGGTGGGAGTGGGTTCGCCAAAGCAGGATCGTTTCATGTCGCAGTATTGTGGCAAATTGGACGTCAAGCTGATGGTGGGTGTGGGGGCGGCGTTTGACATTCACACAGGCCGCGTAAGTGAAGCCCCACAGTGGCTGAAGCGTCTGGGACTGCAGTGGTTTCATCGCCTGATTCAGGAGCCGCGGCGTTTATGGCGGCGTTACTTCATTTGTGTTCCCAGCTTCATTTGGAGTATCGCTCTGCAACTTTTAAGAATTCGGAAATACAACTGAGAAGCTAAGTGGCCTGTTGTGTTAGTAGCTGAATACTCAAGGCGCGGCATCGGGTTCCGGTTGCGCGGTTGCTTGTTGAGATTACATTAGAAGCAACCGTTCGGGGCTACGGTGATTTCAGACGACACCTGGCAGGAAAGCAACCAGAGGATGCGCCTCACCTGCATGGAGCCCAGCGTGGTTGCTCTGATGGCCACTGCCCAAGGACATTTTTAAGAGCGCGCAATCGACCCAAACTACATCCACCACAATGTGATTCAGGGACGGATATATCCGGCTCGCGCTGCACAGGGCGAGACGTGCTGTTATCGGTGTGATGTTCTTGCGCTCAAGCGGCAGAATAAGGCTAGTGAGTAGTTTTCGATCTGAGTCACGCGATCAACATGGCCGACTGTTTGCGCCCATTGCTGTCCAAGATAGGCCGATAGGCCTGTCGGCTTGAGGAGTGCGGTTGAAGCTGATCCCCTGTAAGCTGAAGTGCGTTTCCAGGTAAAGCCACATTCGGAGATGAGAGGATCAGCAACGGCTCAAGTATGCAGCGTGTCTTCGCAGCTTATGCAACTTTTTCCACGCGTACCGCTAGCAGGGGTAGGCAAGCATCATCAAGCCGAGTTTGGCGCTAAGAGCCTGTTTACGATCTTTGTACCTGACATGGCGAGAGACTGCAGACAGCTATTTGCAGCCGGAGCTGCAAGGCAGAAATCAAGACGGATGGTTCAGAGAAAAGCGTACCCGAGTGACATCACTCTAGTGTCATGAGTCATTAATACATTAAACAACTATCAGCGAACGGCGTCTAACATGACAGGAGCGATGTCATGAGAAAAGGCCGCCGATTGCCGGAGTTGAAATTGAGCGAGGA
>Ga0255354_1001970_pt1 | contig 11083 bp, 11 predicted proteins | sample HBST50metaG_FD_189942 | JGI IMG/M metagenome (GOLD analysis project Ga0255354, IMG submission 189942) | Peat soil microbial communities from Stordalen Mire, Sweden - H.B.S.T50 | ecosystem: Environmental > Terrestrial > Soil > Wetlands > Peat | place: Sweden: Norrbotten County, Stordalen Mire...
CGGCCAGCAACTCGGCGTCGCCTCCGGTCTTGTTGCGATATTCGAGCAGCGTCACGCCTGCTTCAGCCAGCGAACCGCCCAGCCGGCGCAGAAACTCGGCGCGCCCCGTGGCGGGAATGATCGACGAATCCAGAATGGGGTAGACCTTGGGAAAGGAAATAGCCATGAATCAAGGGTAATCCATCGGAGAAGCAATGAGCCGTCAGCTCTCAGCAATCAGTTTCTTCCTGACCACAGACTACTGACGGCTAAGAGCTGAAAGCTGACCGCTGTCTTTCTACGTTTCGTCCGCCGAAGGTCCATACGTGCCCGGTATCGGCTTGCCCAGCAAGCGCAGATAAACGCCCAACTGCGCGCGATGGTGGATCAGGTGATTCATCACCCAATTCCGCCACACCTGGTACTTGGGCTCGTCAATCCACGCCTGGCCGCCGAACACAAACTTCCAGTGATCGTCCCATTTCTCGGGCGCAAATCCGGCTAGAGCGGCCTTGGTCTCCGCCACTTCCTTGTCGAACTTCTCCAGCAGCGCGTCTTTCGATGCAGGAATGTACGGCTCGAACTTGTGATCGGCCGGGAATTCCAGTTTGTCCTGGAGCAGGATACCCGATCCCCAATTCCCGGCAGTCTCGGCAATGTGCCCGGCTACGCGGCCCAGGGCCATGGACTTGGGGTGAGGCTTGTAAGTGAAATCGACGTCGGCAGGAATCGCCTCAAACATCTTGCGCGTCTTGGCGACCTCACTGTCGTACTCGGCAATCAGTTCTTTTTGAAAGTCCATTTAGCAACCTCCATCGTTGCGAAGCCAGCATAAATCAATTCAACGAAAAAGGCGAAGAAAAAGCGATAAATCTTTCGGCCCCCGCAAAGCTCTCAATCCCAAATATGTCTCCGCACAAAAGCTAACGGCTCACCGGATGCCCCCCGGTGAGCCGCTGTGTTTTCTGTACTACCCAAAGCCCTACTTGCTCTCTCCACCCTTCGGAGCCAGAAACCGCTCCATGAAGCTGGTGTCGAACTCGCCCCTGCGATAATCCGGATCGCGCAAAATGCTCTCGTGCATGGTGATCGAGGTGTCAATCCCCTGCACCACAAACTGCCCCAGCGCGCGCTCCATCTTGGCAATGGCCTCGTTGCGATCGCATCCGTGCGTAATCAGCTTGGCGATCAGCGAGTCGTAGTAGGGCGGAACCACGCCCTCGGCGTACTGCGCCGTATCCACCCGCACCCCGTTGCCGCCAGGCACGTTGAAGGCCGTAATCTTGCCCGCCGAAGGCGTAAATTTCACCGGATGCTCGGCGTTGATGCGGCACTCAATGGCGTGGCCGCGAATCTCCAGCTTGGCCGGCAAAATATCGCTCAACTTGTCGCCAGAGGCAATCCGCAACTGCGCCTTCACAATGTCCACGCCGGTGATGGCCTCGGTAATTGGATGCTCCACCTGCACGCGCGTGTTCATCTCGATGAAGTGGAGTTGCCTGTCCTTGTCCATCACAAATTCGACGGTCCCGGCGTTCTGGTAGCCGATATCGCTCAGGCAGCGGCACAGGGTCTTGCCCAGTTCCTCGCGTAGCTTGGGTGTCACCTGCAACGACGGAGCCTCTTCGATCAGCTTCTGGTGGCGTCGCTGGATCGAGCACTCGCGCTCAAACAGCGAGGCCACATTGCCGTACTCGTCGGCCAGCATCTGGAACTCGATGTGGCGCGGATTATCAATGAACTTCTCCATGTACAACTCGCCGTTGCCGAAGGCATTGGCCGCCTCGGTAAACGCCGCATGGAAGAGATTGGGCAAATCCTCGGCCTTGCGCACCACGCGCATGCCGCGCCCGCCGCCGCCCGCCTTGGCCTTCAGAATGACCGGGAAACCGACCTTCTTGGCCCACATCTGCGCTTCTTCCACGGTGGGAATAATGCCGTCGGAACCGGGCAGAATCGGCACCTTGGCCCGCTTCATCGCTTGCCGGGCCTTTTCCTTTTCGCCCATCAGCCGCGTCACTTCCGGCGGAGGTCCAATGAACTTGATGTTCGAAGCGCGGCAAACTTCCGCGAAGTTAGCGTTCTCGCTGAGCAGTCCGTAGCCGGGATGGATCGCGTCCACATCGGCAATCTCGGCAGCGGAGATGACCGCAGGCACATTGAGATAACTGTCCGCCAACCGCGGCGGGCCAATGCAGATAGCCTCGTCCGCAAACCGGACATGCAGTGAGTTGCGGTCAGCCTCGCTATAGACGGCGACTGTGCGAATGCCGAGTTCACGGCAGGCGTTAAGAACGCGCAGCGCGATTTCGCCGCGATTAGCTACCAATACTTTACGAAACATGCAGAACCCTTTGAGCGAGGCTAGCGGAGTTCGCGGAGTTCGCAGTGTTAGCAAGACGGACGGCGCCAGCCTTGCTAGCCCCGCGAACACCGCTAACCACGCAAACTCCGCTTGTCTTCCCTAGCCCAGCCGGACGGAATAGAGGGGCTGCCCAAACTCGATGGGCTGGCCATTGGAAACAAAGCACTTGACGACTTCGCCGGCGGCGTCGGATTCAATCTCGTTCATCAGCTTCATGGCTTCGACAATGCCGATCACCTGGCCCTTGTCCACATGATCGCCCGGATTCACAAACGGCGCGGAACCGGGGGTAGGCGACCCATAGAAGGTGCCCACGATCGGCGACTTGACGATGTGCAATCCGGCGTCCGGGTCCGCAGCAAGCTCTGCAGCCTGTTGCGAAGCAGCGGCAGTCGCGGTCTGAGGAGAAGAAGCTGCGCGAGCGCCAGCCAACAGGCTGGCCAAATCGGAAATTCCTACTTGCGCGGCCTGAGGCTGCTCCAGTTTCAGACGGATCTTCAAATCGCCCCGGTCCAGCTCAAACTCGGCAACCTGATTTTCCTTCAGGAACTCGATCAGTTGCTTCAGCTCCTGCACATCTTTTGGATTCAGTGGATTCATTCGTTCCTTGACTCTCCCACGCGCGGGTGGGACGGGTTCGTTTTAAAGTTCGATGAGGGCCTTCGGTGCGGGTGTCAACACCTGGCCTCCGGTCTGGGTTACAGCCACCATGTCCTCAATGCGGATGCCGAACTGGCCTGCCAGATAAATCCCAGGCTCAATGGTAACAACCATGCCCGCCTGCAGCTTGGTTGTCTGTCCGGCGCCCACACGTGGCGACTCATGAATCTCCAGTCCGACCCCGTGGCCGGTGGAGTGGGTAAAAGCCTCCGCCAATCCCGCCCTCCGCAAAACGCCCCGAGCAGCCTCGTCTACATCCCCGCAACTCACGCCCGCAGCCACCGCAGCCACTCCAGCTTCCTGAGCCTCAAGAACGGCCTGATAGGCGTTCCGCTCGTTAGCCTTGGGCCTTCCCATGTAGACGGTACGGGTCATATCCGAGCAATAACCCTTGAGTATAACGCCGAAGTCCATGGTAACAAAGCCTCTGCGGGGCAGCTTGGCAATGCTGGCTTTTCCATGCGGCAGGGCCGAACGCGCCCCGCCAGCGACGATGGTTTCAAACGACATGCCCTCGGCGCCCAGCAACCGTGCCTGGTGCTCCAATTCCGCGGCCACATCGATCTCCGCCAGCCCCGGCCGGATGAATCCCAGAATGTGCTCGAAGAGCTTACAGCCCACCAGAGCCGCCTCGCTCATCACGGCCAGTTCGTCCTCGTCCTTGATCATCCGCAGTTGCGCAACCACAGGCGCAGGCAAAGCGGTGAGGAAGGAGCGGCGCAGCTTGGCTGGCAATGAATCCTTCCAGCGGGCCAAATCGGCCACGGTAGTCTGCGCAGGGTCAAACCCCGCAACCTCCGCGCCCGGCTGCGCGGCCAGCCACTCCAAGGCGGCCTCCGACACAGATCGAGCCACAATCTCCACCTTGGCCGCCTGAACCTCTTCGGCGGCCTGCGCAGTATAGCGGCCATCGGTAAACAGGCGCGCGGCCCGTCGGGTCACTGCCAAAGCAGCGCTCGAGCCGGTAAACCCGGACAGATAGCGAACATCGGGTAGATGGGTAATCACCACCCCGGATAGGGCGGCACGAGTCAAGCGGCGGCGTAATTGGCCAATACGGCGTGAGTGGTCCACCGGTTGAGGATAATTCATGACGGCAGTCGATGGGAAAACAGGGAGCGGTTCTTTCTAATCCCTAACCCCTGCTTTTACATCGCCGGCCGCACCGGCTTCTTCTGCTCCGGGTCAATTCCTGCCTCGGCGGCCTGCAAGTCGGACTGGTGATCCATCCACTCGTCCAGCCGGGAACGCTTGAAGCGCCAGCGGTTGCCCAGCTTGAAGGCAGGCACAAAGCCCTCCGACGCATATTTGTAGAGCGTGTCCGGCGAAATGCCCAGGTAATCCGAGGCTTGGCGAATGTCCATGACCTCGCGCACCTCGGGGACCAGCAGGTTGGTACGGGCCGCGGCGTTGCGCATGATTGCCTCCTGAAAGGAGAAATGCCTCAAGACGGATTCCGGCACTTCTGCCGGTAGTCTTGTATATAGCGCGGTTTCACCTGCGATTTCAAGGGTTTTCAGGCAGTTACAGGAAATTTAAGGAACTTCCCCATCTCGTTCCTGAAGCCTGAATGGACGGAATCCGACCAGAAGCCCCGCCGGTAGGGCCTGATCCAATGCCCGACCCCACCGGCTGGGCCATTAAGCCAGATGGTGCCATCGCGAACGTTTTGACTGGATCAAATCTGCAATTGACCAGACGGCTCTAAAGCGTCTTGCGCCACCAGATGGTCTTCTCGTAGCTCAGGAATTTGGTCTTTTCGCCGCGGGACAGGTAGAAATCCAGAAACTCATCCTTCTGGAACACCGAGCAATCCGGCCAACTCGCGTCCTTTTCCAAATGCGTCGCCTTCTGATGCGGATCCACCATCGTGATCTCGTCAGGGGAGCACTGCACCACCTGCTGGGCCTTCAGGGAAAATGCCGTACCCGAAGGAGGCTCCGGCGGTATCTGGTTGGCAATCTTGGTCAGTAGCAGAATGGACACAAAAACAGCCGCGAAAATGACGAGTCTCTTCATCGATGGATAGCGTCCCCAGAGAGTGCCCTCCATGTGCATGAAGGCTTGTCGGCTGAATGGCTTTCCTGCCGTTATACCCGGCGCACGTCTCTCGCACTCAATGTATAGGCGCGGCAGCACGCAGCACAAGTAATGCTGTACTTTCGTTCTCGAAGCGCACTAGTTCTGATCGTCGCGCCGGTGCAGCGTGGGCTTGTCGTCGGAGCTGGCTGTGCTGTCGCCCGCTTTGCCATTCTTGTCGTCGGTACCAGTGCTGGCCCGACGCAACGACGGCTTGTTCTTGTCCTTCGAATCCGTCAGGCGGCGCTTGTTTTCGATGCGCGCCAACCGCGCCTTGATGTCGTCAAACTCCGAAGTCGTGACCGTGTACTCGTCCTTGGCCGGCAAAATGCGCGCAATCTCTTCCTGCGAGTGCAGAATGCGATCGGGCGTCTGCGGATGGTCGGAAAAGGCCTTCGACACCATGCCCGGCTTCCGCTTCTCCAACGCCTGCACCTTCTCAAAGAAGCTGATAAAGGCCTGGGGATCGTAGCCGGACCGGTACATATACTGCACCCCTAGATAGTCGGCCTGCGCCTCGAACTCACGAGAGAAATGCAGGAACGTCATCGGAATGCCGAGCGAGGCCGCCTCGTAGATCCCATATCCCGTCCAGCCACCGATGAAAATCAGCGGAACCATGCCGATTTGGGCATAATTCGAACGCGTCATCTCGCGCGCAATGTGGTGGGCGCAAACGTGGGCAATCTCGTGAGCCATCACCCCAGCCAGTTCCGCTTCCTCGTCGGCGTTCAAAATCAGCCCGGAGTTGACGTAGAAAAACCCGCCCGGCAGCGCCATGGCGTTGATCTCGTCCGAATCGATCACCTTGATGGTGAACGGCACCTTGCAGTCCGAGTTGCGCACAATGTTCTGGCCGATGCGGTTCACGTACTCCGTCACGATCGGGTCGGTGATGAACTTGGTACTCTTCTCGATCTCCATGGAGTACGTCTTGCCCATCTTGATCTCGTAGTCTGTGGAGTACCAGTTGCCCACGCCGCGACCGCCGATGTCGCGATTGCCCACCGCGCTGACGTCGTCCACGCTGCCCGACTTTACGTTGATCTTCTGACTGCCTACCTCAACCACCTTGTCGGGATTGACCACGGGTGCGGCCGCATCGCCACTCACCGGCGTTGTCCCTGGCGCGGGTTTCCCCGCCGGCGTAGTCGCCGGAGTATCCCCACCAACAGGAGCCGTCCCCGGAGCAGGCTTCGCTGCGGGAGTGGCCGCCGGGCTATCTCCCCCGACAGGCGTTGTGCCAGGAGCAGTTTGAGCCGTGGGAGTCGTGGCGTCCGGGGGCGTACTCGACGGCGTGGACTGCGCCCACACTGAGTTAGCCAGCGCCAGCGCCAAGCCTGCCAGCGTCACAGCATTCAATCCCTTGAGAAATCCCCTCATGACCTCACCTCTGGGGCGAACGAATTCCGGCTGGCTGGCCCGCTTCGCTCCATATGGTTAGACGTTAACACGCGCGTCTATGGTAACCCAGCCATGAAAATATTCATCTCGGGATCCGCATTTTCCACCGAAGGCAAACATGCGCTCATAATCTGCTTCCCACAATCCTCGCAGTCCGCTTTCCACAACATCGTTGCATTCATCTTGGAGCTTGCATCCGTCTGAATTAAAGTGAAGAACACGCGGAACGAAGGAGAACTCTTGCGTCGAACAATCCTGGGAATAGCTGCTGTGGCGATTTGCGGGGCAATCCAACTGCTTGCCCAGAAGACGCCTGCGCACCCAACCCCTCCGCTGGAAGAGTTGTTGCTGCCCCACGGCCATTCCCGGCCACTGCCTCCCAATCCCCCCCGCACTCCCGAAATATTCTTTGACGCCAGCAACCTGGGCTCGCCCGTGATGCTCGACAAAAACTGGCGGGTCGGCGTCACCGCCAATTTGGAGGCGGCGCTGCCCGGCTTCAACGACTCCACCTGGGCTCTCCGTGACGCCCAGCAGTCCTTTGCCGACGTGCCAGACGAAGATCATCCCGCTGGCGCTCCCCAGTGGGATTCCAAAGCCGGCCACCCCAAAGGCCACCAGCGCCCCTTTGCCTGGTTCCGCATCCATCTCAAACTGGCGCCCAATCACGGCCCGGTCTCCCTGCTGGTCGAGTTGCCGGTCTCGCAGAACGCTTCCATGGGGATAGGTTCGCAAGGCCCCGGCGTGGATGTGTTTGCCAACGGCAAGCAGATACAGCCTGAAGGACCGCACAACGAATCTCCCGAAGATTTTCAGGCCATCTCCCGCATCTACAACCTGAACGTGGACCCTGCTGAGACCTCCCTGACTCTGGTCGTGCGCAGCATCTACATTCCGGTTGGAATGGGAGCCTACACCGGCTTTTTTGGCGCCCGCAAACTACTTCTGGGCAACCGCGACGACCTGGACCGCTCCCTTGAGCTATGGCAAGCTCATAGCCTCTTCGAACGGCTGCCACGGCTCATCAACGGCTCCCTGCTGACGGTCCTCGCGCTTTTCCTGTTGGCTCTCTTCTTCACCCAAAAGGGTCACAACGAATATCTGTGGCTGGCCCTGTACGAACTGCTTCAGGCGCCCATCGGACTTGTCGAATTGGCAGGCAGCAGCGCCCAATTGCAGCATCTCTGGTACATGGCCATCTCCATCCAGTTGCTGGCCATCTCGGCCTACCTCTACTTCGAGTTCCTCATCGCCTTCCTGTCTCTTCCCCGGCGCTGGTATATCACGCTTCTCCGCTACACCGCCCCCATTCTCGCCGGAGTCGGCCCCACCCTGTTTTTTGTCGGACACGGCAAAGCCGCCGGGATTGCGCTGGCTGTGGTCTATTTCGGCAGCGCACTCTGGATCGTGGGCTGGCTGGCCTTTATCCTCATCATCCTCATCCGAGCCACGCTGCGGCGCAACTTCGAGGCCGGGCTGCTGCTGATTCCTCTGCTGCTCAGCCTCATCGGCATCATTGAGCCCGTGCTCACCGCCGGAATGAGCGATTGGGGCGGCCGCCCCTTCCGCTCTCCGCTCACCATCCAGGCTGGACTCGTTCCAATCCACTTCGCCTCCATCGCCGATTTCACCGGCATCCTGGTAATTGTCACTATCATCTTCAGCCGCTTCCTGCGCATCCAGCACGATCAGGAGCGCGCCTCCAGCGAATTGGCCGCAGCCCGTAGCGTGCAGGAGCTCATGATTCCCCAGGAGAAGCTCGCAACTCCCGGCTTCGAGGTCGAGTCCATCTACAACCCCGCCAATGAAGTGGGCGGCGACTTCTTCCATGTTCAACCGACTGAAGACGGCGGATTGCTTGTGGTAGTCGGCGACGTCACCGGCAAGGGACTCAAGGCCGCCATGAATGTCTCCATGCTCATGGGCGTGCTGCGCCGCACCAGGGAGAGAAGCCCAACCAAAATACTCGAATCGCTGAACCGCGTCCTCACCGGCAGCGAAAGCTTCACCACCTGCCAGGCAGCCCTGTTCAGCGCCAATGGAGGCGTAGTCGTCGCCAACGCCGGACACCTGCCGCCCTACCTCAACAGCCAGGAAGTCGTTCTCCCCGGCGGATTGCCGCTCGGCGTGCTGCCCGACGTGACCTATGAGGAGGTCCAGCTCTACTTGCACCCCAGCGACCGCCTCCTGATGCTCTCCGATGGCGTCGTAGAGGCACGCAACCCTTCCGGCGAGCTGTTCGGCTTCGACCGCGTCCACAACCTCAGCAACCAGTCCGCCTTCTACATTGCCGACGCCGCCAAAGCCTTCGGTCAGGACGACGACATCACCATCGTCGCCGTGCGCCGCCTGGACCAGGCCGCCTGATGAACTCGGCGCCAATGCCCTCGCTGGCAGACAGCCGCCACGGCAAACGACGGCCGCGTGCGCTTTCTCCCACCATCGTAAGCATGTCGGTACGACCCCAGCGCAACAGTCCAAACCAGAAGACACGTCCGATTTGCCACTACGATGAATCCCTGATTCATCTACGACAACAGTCGGCAACATGTCCAGATGCGCCATCTTATGGTTCCCGTTTCACCGGCAAAGAACGAGACTCCGAATCAGGAAACGACTACTTCGGGGCTAGGTACTATGCCAGCAGCATGGGACGATTTATGAGCCCGGATTGGTCGGCGAAACAGGAACCCGTACCGTACGCGAAGCTGGACAATCCCCAGAGCCTGAATCTGTATGCGTATGTGCTGAACAATCCTCTGGACAAGACAGACCCAGACGGGCATGACTTCTGGGATAAGGTGCTGAATAAGATTCAGGGCAAAGGTTGGGTAGATACGCCCCGTCCACAGCTTGCGTCTGCTCCGAAAGCGCCGGGTCCCGTAGGAATCGTCAATTATCACGGCCATACGGTGACAAACCCAACGGTGAAGCAGAAGCTCACTGAAATATCCATCCAGCACGCCAGCAGTACTGTCAACGTTTCGAGTGGCGACCGAGATTTTGTTCCTACAGGCGGTTCAAAAACAAGTGCTCATTTGGATGGGAACGCAGCTGATTTTCACGTTCAGGGCTTTACTGATAGCCAGGTAGATGCAAACCTCAAGAGTTCCGATTCTCCAGTAAAGACGGGATTCAATGTGATTCAGCATGGACCTGATACAGCAACCGAGGGCGCTCACGTCCACATCGATACAGAAAACCACGGTGGAGCAAGTGCCCCAACAAGCTTCAAGCATGAAGGCATGTCGCCTGAAACTACGGGGCATTACTCAGTCGATCCGCAATGAGAGGACCAGAATGATTCGGTGCATTCGATTGGTGATTTGTCTTTTCTTCGTCGCAGGCGTTTCCGCCAACGTTCGCTCGCAGGTGGTTGTACCTTCAGCAAGTGTTTCCTATTACCCATTAGCGAAAGGGAACAGTTGGAAGTATGAGGTACATGTTGCTGGGGAAAGCAAGATTTCAACCGTTGAATGGCGAGTGACCAGCGCGGATAAAACGAAGGAAGGAAACGTTTTTCAAGTCTGGCAATTCCCGAGCCAAAGCGACGACGAAGCGATGAGCTTGCACATTTCAAAACAAGGTGTCGTGGAGAGTTCTACGGGAACCTTAATTCTGAAATATCCGGCGTCTGCTGGCGACAGTTGGGCAACGACCAAGCCTACTCACCGGGTTTTCCGGGTCATATCGTCTGGGAAGCCCTGTCACGTTGGCGTTATCGAATCCGATGATTGCGTCGTGGTGGAGGATCAACAGGACACGCTCAAATTCCGTACCGTTACCACGTATGCAAAAGGGATAGGACCGGTTTTGTACGCGTATTACAAGAAAGGCACGACAAGCAGCACTCCGATTTCAACTGTAGAACTGGTTTCCTACCACCTGGACCCGAAATAGAGGGGCGGGTGGCCCAGGTGCCTGGATAAGTGATTACAACCATTGAAGATGGGTGCCCCAGGTGCCTCGCTGTTGGGCACCTGGGAGAGAACACACCTTGGTACTCCGGTCTTGCCCTTACTCGACATCGGTTGTGATTCGTTGTACGCTTTTCCTCGATGCCGCGCGGACTCATCCGATACGAACACACGGGGAGTTTTCACTTCCTCACCTTCAGTTGTTATCACCGCTTCCAGTCTCTGGGCACAGCGGCGGCGCGCAATCTTTTCGAGGATGCGCTGGAGCGAGTGCGGCAGCGTTACCGCTTCGTGGTGGCCGGTTATGTCGTCATGCCGGAGCACGTTCATCGTAGGCGTCCCGGCAACCACATGGGTTGCCAGTTTCTAACCTCCGCAGATACTCTACTTGGCGTGCTTGGCGGCGTATGCGACGGGAGAGAGTTCAGCCAGTGTCTGGATGGAGCGGTCGGCAAGTCCCGGCAGCACGTCGGCCAGATATTTGCGAATCGGCACATCGAGCTTGCGGCAGCTTTCCACGATGCTGAAGATGGCGGCTATTTTCGGTCCGGCCTCCTTGCTGCCCAGATGCAGCCAATTCCGCCTTCCAAGCGCTATCGGGCGCATGGAATTCTCGGCAAGATTGGTAGACAGTTCCACCTCGGGATGCTGCAGGAACACAGTCAGCTCCTTCCAGCGC
>Ga0255354_1001975_pt1 | contig 11073 bp, 11 predicted proteins | sample HBST50metaG_FD_189942 | JGI IMG/M metagenome (GOLD analysis project Ga0255354, IMG submission 189942) | Peat soil microbial communities from Stordalen Mire, Sweden - H.B.S.T50 | ecosystem: Environmental > Terrestrial > Soil > Wetlands > Peat | place: Sweden: Norrbotten County, Stordalen Mire...
CGCATGAGTATTCAGCTTCGCCAGCGTACTATTCATATCTTGAATACTGTGCCGCGTGACGGCGCGTGAGCGGCGCTGCCCGCTGGGTGGGAGCAGCATGACGCATCTGCAAAATGCAGATGCCACACAAGAGGGCGGGAAGAGCGGGCAGACACACAAAAATGCGGAGCCGGTCTGGCTGGCTCCGCATAGAACATCTCGATGAATTGAATTCCTACGCTGCTTCTGCTTTCTTCGCGGTCTTAGCCGTTGTCTTCACAGGCGGCTTGGGCGTGGCCTTCTTCGCCGTTTTTGCTTTTTCCTTGGCGGCGAATTCCTGCTTGACCGAGGTCGTGATTGCGGCCACATCCACCTTGTAAAACTCGGCGGCATCGCGCAGAACGTGCGAGGCATTGCCGCGCGAGGCCGTGAGCAAAACGACGGCTTCGACCACGGCTCGGCCCAACGTGCTTTCGTCGGCGCGGCGAAGAAAGGCCGTGAAGAGTTTGGCGATGGATTCGTTCTCTTTGGTCCCCTTGATGCCGTGCTGTTTGGCAAGGATCGCGGCGCGGTTCTCGTCGAGTTGGTTGACCATACGTTCGACCAGAAACAACAGGTCGCGCTTCATCAGCCGCACCGGGACTGCATTACTGATCGCAGAGAGGACACGCAAGCCGGTTGCGTTGGCGATGGCTTCCTCCCTGCGCCGCTTTTCCTGTTCTGCTTTGAAAGTGGCATCGGCTGTCACTCGTTGCTGTTTCTTCGGGTGATGCACGGGGCATTCAGGATTCGCGCAAACTTTCGTCAACGCCCCTTTCTCGCTCCCCTCGGCGACAATCGCCTCGGTAGTGTACTTGCAGGTTTTGTACTCCGGCTGCCTCTCCAGTTCCTTACGCTTGGGTTTGTCCGCGCGGATTTCGACATACTGGCTGCGCGGCACAACCGGGCTGCCTTCGACCGGTCTTCCGTAAGCGGTACTGATCTGTACCAGTTTCGGCTTGGCCGCGACGGTCTTCCTGACATGCTCGTCCAGTTTGGCCGCGTAGCATTCGGGATCAGAGCATTGGTCCGAACCGGAATGCGTCATGCCCTCGAATAGCAGCGTGTTGTAGCCGGTACGCTTGGCGCACTCAAGACAGGAACCGGCCTCGGGCACAAGCGTTGCGTCTTCTTTCAAGAACGGCGCGTCGGCAAGTTCCAATAAGATGTTGTGCTCAATCCAATCGCGCAGATGGCGAACGGGGAGCAGAATCCGTTTGGTTGCGCCGCTGCCATAGTTTTCCTGCCAGCAAGCGGAGAGAGCTTGTTCCTGCTGCGCGGGCTGCAACTTCGCCAGCAGCAACGCATGGCCCAAACCGATCTCGTCTTTGTTGAATGCGTCAGCAATAACGGGCGCAAGCTCGGTCAAGCGAATCCTTGAAAGCACATACCCAGGGTGCTTGCCGCACTTGGCCGCGATCTGTTCGACGCTGTACTTTGGTTCGTCCAGCGCCAAAAGCCGCGCGTAGCCGTTCGCTTCTTCCAGAGGATGCACATCGCGGCGCTGCAAGTTCTCAACGATGGCAATTTCAAGGCATTGCGCATCGGTCAGTTCCCGAATGTCCACCGGAACGGAATCGGCCCCGGCCAGTTGCGCCGCGCGGAAGCGCCGCTTTCCGGCGACCACTTCATAGGTCTGCGCGTTGATAGGCCGAACCAGCAGAGGAGAGAGGACGCCCTGGCTGCGAATCGACTCCGCCAATTCGTTGAGCGCCTTTTCGTCCAGTGTGTGGCGCGGGTTCAAAGGGCACTCGATCAGTTGATCGATGGGCAGATTGCGATACTCATGGGCATTGATAATGGTGGTGGTCATGACAAGCTCCTTTCGAGCGGTTGAAAAGTGAAGGCGCACGGAGCGGAGACACATGGGGCTTGGTCCGCTCCGCAGGGAGCGGACTAGCCGCGAATCGACTTGTCCGTGAAGGCTTCGAGGAAACCCTGTGCGCGGAGATTCTTATCCCATTGCCGCGCGAATTGCTCGTGCTGCTCGTAGAGGTCGGGCAGAAAAACGTAGTTTTCCCCGTCCCGATAGCGCGAATACTGCTCTACGCCCATGTAATCGTTTCTGAAATACCAAGCCGATAGTGCAAGGCCGCATAACGGCGGTTTCGACAACTCGAAACACATCTCCGGGTCGCGCATCAGGTCGCCGTTTTGCTCACCATAGTGCGCAACGGAAATTGAAGGCAGTCCGCGCGGTCCCGGTTCCGGCGTGGCTTCGATGACCAAAGCCATATAAGGCGGATTCTCAATCTTGAGGTAAAGTGTGGGCCGGTATCCACCGGCCCGCTCAAGGATGAGGAGAAGGGTTTTCATTACGCCACCTCCGCGAGAGATTCCGAGGCTTCCGCATCGGCTGGCTGCGGACGGTTACGGCGTGTTCGCCGTGATTCACGCGCTGGCTCTGTGGTTGACTCTTCCTGTGCTTTCTGCTCGAACGGATTTTCGAGCGCTGCCAGAATGACTGCCGAGGTCTGCTGTACAACCTCCAGTGATTCGGCCAAGAGTGAGGCATTGCCATGATAGAGAGCTATGTAATCTGCACTCGCCGATGCCATCTCCAGACCGATGGCCTTGCCAACCACAAACGCAACCGCTTCGGCCTCCCGTACCGTCTTGGTCGTTGTCGTGCGACGGCTGGCGTGCATCAGGAGTTCATGGCCCAGCTCATGCAATAGCGTGGTGAAGGTTTCAGCCTTCGACTGTCCCAGTAGAATAGCGATGCGTCCGCCGTAGCTCGCGCCGAGCGCGGGCGCGATGTTCTCGGTAAAGACAAGCTCGATTCCCTGCCGCTCAAGAAAAGTAAGCAAGCGGTCGTAGTTCTCGCCCACGTCGCCGTAGACCTTCACCGGCTTGGGAAGGTCGGCTCCGCTCGTCTGCTCCACATCAAACACATAGGCATTTCTGAATCCGACCAAAACCCGCTCGTTCTGCACACGAATATCTCTTTCGGCTTCTTCGTCCGGCTTGCGGCGAATGCCTAGGATGGGAGCCAGAATGCGGATGCCCTTTTCGCCCTTGTTGACGCGGCGGCCTAGCTGGTTCCATGCGTACATCCCTGCTACGCGCGAAGCTGTCGGGCGTTGCCGCGCGATTTCGAGGCAGTTCAACAGGGAATACCGGTGAAAACGGCTCATCGCGTTCAGATATGCGGTGAGTGCGTCGGAGTGTCCAGCCTCAAGCTGCGCAATGAGGCTCTGGATGTTTTCGCGGATGAGTTGCTGTGCGGTTTGATGCTTCCGCTTTTCACTGGCGGAAGCCGTGTTGTTGGCGTTGCTGCTGGCGATGGCTGTGCTGCTGCTGGTGTAAGGCATGGTGTTCGCTCTCCTGTTGTGCCCGCTGAGGGGCGGAATTTGAAGGAGGGCGTCTGCCTCAACCAAATTTCTTTCGTTGAGTGCCCCCGCTTCATGTCTTGGGCGGCGGGCAGAGGCGAGGCGGGTTCAGTCAAGGGCGCGCTGTTCTTGCGCGTTCATCGCAGCGCAGCGGAGACCCTTGACGGGTTCCGACCGCTTCTGCCATAAAGCCGCATGAAGCGGGGGCACTTAACGAGAGAAGAAAATTGGTCCACTTCCGAATTGCCGTACGCTTGTAAGCAAGTAAGGGCCGGCATTACGGGCAGGAATAACCCGCATGGATGGGGAGCGTCGAACGCCAGCTCGATCGGCGGTCGAAGCGAGTGATGGACCGGGCACCTTCCCACCTCAAGACAACTGTTTTTGCGTAAGTAGCGAGATACTGAATGGGAGCAAATGGACAAACAGACGTTTGCTTTTATTCACTGCGAGAATCAAGGTTTGGGAGAAGAATGCGATGGAATATAGCCGAGACAAGGTGGACGAAATGACGTTAGCACTGTTGTCGCTGACAATGTTCTCGGACGGAAGCGTAACACGCGCATGGAAGGGCCATGCCTGGGAGGTCTTGGACCGTCTGCACGAGAAAGGCTACATCTGCGATCCCAAAGACAAGGCCAAATCTGTAGTGATGACCGAGGAAGGAATCAGGCAGGCACGGGAACTGTTTGTCCGGCACTTCGTGCGCGTGCCGATCCCCGATTGCAAATTGAGCAATATGCCACTATAATCATGGCATATTGCCAGGAGAGACATCATGGCTCAAGCCGCCGAAATTCGTGACCAGCGGGAACCGGCGATGTTCTACCGCCGCATCGAGGTCAAACTCGGAATCACCCCGCTACGTTCCGACCGGGATCTGGCCCGGCTAGTGGATGCCCGCCTGCCCCTCACATCCGTCGAGTCGCTTTCGAGTCATGGTATAAGTGATGAAGAAATCTACAGTTTCATTGTTCCGCGGCGGACGCTGGTCCATCGGAAATCCCGCAGCGAGGCTTTGACCCACGACGAATCGGACCGCGCCGTGCGGATTGCGCGCATTACCTCCCTGGCCGAAGAGGTCTTCGGCGACGATGCGAAGGCGGGCCGCTGGCTGCGCAAGGCGAAAACGCGCTTTGAAGGCCGCAACCCGCTTGAAATGTTGCGCACCGAAGCCGGAGCGCGGCTGGTCGAGGAGATGCTCCTGCAACTTGACTATGGCTTTGCGGCATAGGCTGGCAGGAGGTACATTCGGCTCATTCGAGAGCCTGTCACTCTGGGAATGCAGAGAGAGATAAGGTCGAATCAGCCGGTGAACATGGGTATCTTGAGAAGTATGCCTTCTTGCCTGGCGGCGAGATCAAGCCATAACTCACCAACCGATTCATAGGAGTTGGTGATGGCTGTTTCGGTGAAAGTCTTGATTCTGTGGCGAGTAAGCAACTATCAAACCTTGGATGGCGTGGGCGGATTGTATGTCTCCGGGCGCTGGCACACCAAAGGCCGGCCAGTGGTGTACTGCACGCTGAACCCGGCGACGGCGTTGTTGGAGACCCTAGTCCACATCGAAATCGATTCGGAAGACCGCCCGGAGCATTTTCAAGTGCTGCGGATCGAAGGCCCCGACACGCTTTCTCGGGAGAAAATCGACATCGGCGCATTGGCTCCGAACTGGGCCGACGAACTCTCGATCACACAAGGCATTGGAGACAATTGGCTTCGAGAGAAACGCTCATTGCTCCTGGAAGTACCCAGCGTCCTTGTTCCCGAGACGTGGAATACGCTGGTCAATCCGCTTCACCCGGAAGCTAGTCTTTTGAAGGTTACAGGCATCTTCGAGCACGCCTTTGACTCCCGGCTGTTCTAACCGCCGATTGAGTTGGTCCCGGCTATGCCGGGTTACGGCATTCTGGATTGTAGCTTGACCCTTCTTCCATCAACGATGAACTCGCCGTAGCCGTGATGGTGAATTGTCTTCGGATTCTTCTGCGCCGGATCGATCTAGGCTTTGACTACTTCAAGAGCGAACAGATTGTACTCGCCGACAAGCCGCGTATTGACGACCTTGCATTCGAGGTTGGTGAAACATTCGGTAATACGCGGCGCGGCAACCTGCTTGGCCGGAGCTGCCGTCAAGCTGAAACGCTTGAATTTGTCCACGTCCAGACCGGAGCAGTTGCCCATGTCAACGACCTTGTACGCCAGTTTCCGCGACGGGATGGCGATGACACATTCCTTTGTGGAACGCAACGCCGCAAAGTTGTAGTCGGCATTGCTGACGATGCAAGCAACCAGCGGGGGCGTAAATTCAACCATCATGTGCCAGGAGATCGCCATGACGTTGGTGTGGCCTTTATGCCCGTAGCCAAAAGGACCACCGGTTCCGGTTCGAGTAACTGGTAGACCTTCGACAACGACAGATTTCTCATGTGACTTGATCCTCTCAGGAACGGCGTTCTTCAAAGCTTGTTCAACGAGGTTCATTGTAGTCACAGACGGAAGGCCTGCACGGAGGAACGGCCCGCTGGGACGGGGAACGTAGCACGCCAGCTCGACCGGAGGTCGAAGCGAGGAAAGGGCGAAGCGCCTTCCCCGAATAAGGTCGTAAGATATTGATTCGGAAGCAATAAATCTATCAGCCGAAAGATTGTGCAGAAACGGTAGAGGTGAAACGGCGGGTGGATGAACTCCAGAATCACGGGTGATGGAAATTATATTCAAATCGTGATAATATCCATCAATAAGGAGCAACTATGGGAGCCTTGAAAACCGCCCTGCGCCCAAGAGTTCTGGAAGGCACGGGGAGCGAGCTGAGCGAATACTTCCGGGTGACGGATGTGTCGGGCATTGCCGTGGTCTTTCAGAATGTGGAACAGTCCGATCTCTTCGCATCCGTGATCCGGAAGGTCGGAGAGATGCTCCCAGAGATTGTCGAAAGCAGGACTGAGCAAAAGGTCAACAGTCTGATTGACGCCTTTCTTCCCAACATCGCACTTTCCGAGGCTGCCGTCATCGAAGCTCAGATGGTGGCCGAAGCCAAAACGGACGTGCTCCGCAGCGGCAGTTTCGTAACGGCGCCGAAGATCGCGGAACTCGCCGGTTACAGCACGAAGAATCCCAGCGCACAGCCGCACAAGTGGAAAAAAGATGGCGCAATCTTCGCCATTCATCACAAAGGCACGGACTACTATCCGCTGTATGCGTTGAACGCGGACGACAACTTCCGGCCATACAAGGCATTGGCTGAAGTCATCAAAATCTTCGCAGACAGGAAGACAGGTTGGGGGCTTGCGTACTGGTTCGAAGCAGTCAACAGTTTTCTGGACGACCGCAAACCCAAGGATGTTCTGGCGACCGATCCAAAGAGCGTGATCGCCGCAGCCCGCGACGAAGCCGAGGATTTCCCGAATGGCTAAGGCCGGTTCAAAGTACGCAGTGCCGGCCGGGCCACTGAAAGCATCCATCATTTTCTGGAAACCGGGTAGGCCGATCCACCGTATACATTCCTCCGCCTACGCGGAGGCTGAGTACAATCCAAGCGCCAAGGGAAACGCGCGTTTCAGCCCTATCCGCGATGCTGCGGGCGAGATCATTCCGGTTCTCTACGGCGGTTCGACGATGAATTGCGCTCTGATGGAAACCGTCTTCCGAGATGTTCCCTACACTCCCGATCTGAAGATTGTGGACAAGGCGCGATTGGAGGCTGTGGTTCACAGCGTCGTAACTTCAAAGGTAAATCTATCGTTGATCGATCTGGGCAACGTCGCTTTACGCAAGCTCGGAATCGACAGAGCCCATCTGATTGACACGACAAAGGCGCATTACCTTGAAACTCGGAGATGGGCCGAGGCACTTTACGAGCAATTTCCAGATTGCCAGGGCCTTCGCTGGATTTCGCGCCAGGACGACAGCGCGGAAGCCCTCCTCCTTTTTGGCAACCGCATTCCAGCCGGGACATTGAGCGTAGTACAGGCAGCGGAGCCATTGCAGGTCCGGGGCTTCGCCACTCTTCCGGTCTTGTATCTTGCACGCAAGATCGGCGTGAAGCTGACGGGGCGCATCTAGGCCCGTTGCAATTGGATTCCGAAGTATCCAGATTCATGCCGCTTTTTCGAGCATTGCGGCTTTGTTCTTGGAAAGGGCTGTTCGTAGAACGTAGAAGATGTTTCTGGCAAAACGGAGAAGAAGCGGCATCCGCTCGGCTGGGAGCATCACCGTGGATGGAATGCCGCTCAAGTTAGAAATCGCGACCGTCTTCATTGCAGCGGACCATCCACCCTCAAGACAAAACCAGCCGCGGCCAACGCCTCTTCGGTCGTTTCGCCTTGAGTAACCAGCATGTAGGTCTGCTGCGCTTCGAGGCTCGTCGGCTCGTCTTCGGGATAGAGAAGTTCCATTAAAGGGACGATGTCCATCAATGAGACGGTGGTGACGCCCGGCTGCGGCGTGATGGTTGTGCTGGCTTCGGTAAGCCGGGCGGCAGCTTCGGGAGCGAGAAATCTCAAGGATACGAGAATGTGTGCCACCTCCTGTATGGTCATCACCTCAAGTTCCCAGGTCTGCGCTTGTTTAAGCGATTGTTCGATCGCGGCCAAGCGGAATCGCAGGATTATGTCTGTAACCATGATCGTCGCTCTCATGTGGCTCTCTCCCATGGCGCGGCAAACCTGCCGCGTCGTGCTTCGGATGGCACGGGCAACTGTCGTGAACCAAGCTATACCGAGAGACCCGCTGCAATCGTTTGTGCCATCGATAGAGCTAAAAACTTGGTAACCGCGTGGTCTGACTCGGCGCAGGCGAAACCTCGGAATCAGTATAAGGTCGCGCGCCTGGGCAGCGCGGGGGATGTTGCCCTACCTCGTCCTGTGCGGTTGCGGCCTGCCATTGGGCGTACGGCAATATTTCTCAGAGATGCAGTCCGATCTCCTCGATGAGAGATTCCGCAAGAGTTGCATTTTCGATGCCGAGATTCGCAGTCTCCGCCAGAGACTTCGATAGCGTTTCGGCTGCGGTTGGACTCTGCGCAAGCTCGGCCTGGAGCACCTGCGACGCATCGGACGTGTAGACAGAAAGCTCGCGGATACTGGGATTGAGCCGCGTGAGGTTCTGTTCGAGACCTGCGAGTTGTTGGGCCTCGCCGGTGAGAATCACACGGTCGGCGGTAAGGTTCGCAGCCGACTCGACGGCATAGCCGTAGTCGATATGGCGAGCCGCTTCGGTGTCGAGATCGACGGTCTTGCCGTTGTCGAGCCGGACAGAAAGATCAGGCTCGATCCGCTCCACGGTGGCAAAGTCGCCGGTACGTATGTGATTCGCTTTTTCAGGAGCGGTAAACCGAATGCGCTCCCCCTCCGTCATCTCCCGCGACTCCTCCCTGTAAACTTTACTTTGATTGGTCTGGTTTCGGAGTTGGGCGGGATTGTAGGTGACCTGCCCGCCATCGGCAGTTTCGATGGTCAGCGTGTTCCGGCCTGCATCGACTTCGATAATTTGCGCGACGCTGTTATGTGGAATGCCTTCAAGCGTAGGGCTTCCGGTGCGAAAGTATATCTCGTCACCGGGTCGGTAGTTCCCGGCGAAGCGAGGGTTCTGGAGCTTCTGCTCAACCAATACCGAAACAGAATGCTCATCCGAGGCAAGCCGTCCATTGCTGCGAAGGTCGGCGCGAATCAACTGCGTCAGCTCCCGGCGCTCGGCCGCATCGGGAGTAACAATGACTGTCCGATCCGGCTGCGCCGCGTAATCCAGTGCAACCGCCGCGAGGCGGTGATCCGGACTCTGGTACTCGTGGACCCGTCCCTGCTGTTGAAGCCGTTCTGTCGCCGTATCAGGTTGACGATCCCGGAAAAGTTGAACGGCCTCCCGCGTTTGCTCGGTCGCGCTGGGCGGGCGAAAGTCTATTGCGGCGGTTTTTGAGATGTCGGCGGCGAGTCGCTGGCCCAGTGTCTCGGCGTTGTTGGTGTAGATGCGCGCGTCGTCGGAAGCGCGAGAGACGGCGACGTAAGCGAGCCTGGTGTTGATGAGCATTCGACTCGATTCGGTATCGATATTGGCGAGCACGCGGCCCGCCGTCAATCCCTGGGAACTGTGGCTGGTGACCGCATAGCCATGATCGAACTGGCGAAATTCCTCAGTATTGAAGTTGATCTCACGCGGCTGCTTCCCGTCGAGGCGCACTGTCATTTGCGCATTCTCAATTGCAGTGATCGTGCCAAGATCACGGTTGGCGACACCGAGCGTTTTATTGGGTTCGGTGAACTGGATGCGGTCACTGGTCGAAAACTCGCGCGTGGCTTCGGTGAAGACATTGACGCCGCGCAACCGGCGCGGATCGTAGTTGACGGAGGTCCCATTTTCCAGTTCGACGGTAAGCTTGTTGGCGCGGGCATCTACATCCTGAACGCGGGCGTAGCTGTTGCGCTCGATGCCTTCGGCTTTGCTGCCGGTATGGTAATGCAGCACGTCGCCCACGTTGTACCGCGCCGCCCAGGTCCGGTCGGCTCCGGTCATATCGGAGCGGTGATCGAGCACGCGCAGTTCGTGACCTTCCTCAGATAAGGTCCCATTGCTTCGCAACTCGGCGCGCACGGCCTCATTGATCTGACGGCGACTGCGATTGTCAGGTGAGACGATGATAGTGTCTTCCGGCTGCGCCGCATAGTCTCTGGCAATCGCGGCGATGCGTTCCTTAGCACCCGCGATTTCCGTTACCCGGCCCTGTTCGGCAAGCAGCGCAACGCCTTTTTCCGTTTCGTTCGCGGCAAGCAGTTCGACCGCGCGCTTCAACTCTGGATCTTTCTGGCGCATAATCCGGTCGAGCTGCGAGGTCCGCATTCCTGCCTGCTGCATCTGCTCGAAGGGCCGTCCTGCATCGACCGCCTGATGCTGGCTGGTGTCGCCGATGACGAGTACCCGGTCTTGGGGTTTCAGCTTTTCGAGGAAGGCTCGCATTTGCCGGGTGCTCGCCAAGCTGGACTCGTCCAACATATAAAGGTGGTGCAGCTCCGGGCTCACACTTGGATGGTTTTCGCCACGCGCGAGGAAACTTTGCAACGTGTTGGCATCGATTCCGGCCTCGCGGAGTTGGGCTGCGGCGCGCGACGTGGGCGCAAAACCTTCGACTGTGTATCCACTTTTCTCAGCACCTTCGCGGATGCTTTGGAGCACGGTCGTTTTTCCAGTGCCAGCCCGCCCTTGCAGACCATGAACGCGGTCTGCGGAATTGAGTGTTTCCTCAATGACGCGCTGCTGCGCCTCGTTTAGAAAGTCCCGCGAGTGAGCCTGTTCCTGCGCCTGCTCCGCACTCAGAATTGGCCCAACAGCATTGCGGCCATGAAGCATAAACTCGACGTTGGCGCGTTCGGCGGCAATGGTCTCCGGTGTCGTGAACCTGTGCCCGGAAGCATATTTCGGGCTGTCTACGATCCGAAAATCACCTGCCGCGCGCCGGGTCTCGAACTCAGAGCGAATCTCCCGGTACGTTGTCTCTCCCATCCCACGGCGCATGGCGTCGCGCAGAATCCTGCGCTCATCGACGACCGCCTCCCGCTCGAAGACGCTCTGGCGGGCGAAGCTCACAGCTTCCCTGGCATGGGCATTGCTCTCCGGCTGAACGTGCTGTTGCTGGGCGCGCTCCCGCGCGGCGGCAACGACCATTTCAGGCTGATTGCCGAACTCGACGGCCATCTTCCTGTGGGCGTCGAGAACCTGCCCGGAAGTAAAA
>Ga0255354_1001997_pt1 | contig 10985 bp, 8 predicted proteins | sample HBST50metaG_FD_189942 | JGI IMG/M metagenome (GOLD analysis project Ga0255354, IMG submission 189942) | Peat soil microbial communities from Stordalen Mire, Sweden - H.B.S.T50 | ecosystem: Environmental > Terrestrial > Soil > Wetlands > Peat | place: Sweden: Norrbotten County, Stordalen Mire...
GAGTTCTTCTGTGGCGCAGCCCGTTATGTGGCGTTCAGCAAAGCGGCCAGCCATATTCGCTCCGTTCCAGTGTTTGAACGCCACATAATAGTCTGTCGTCGCAGACGTATGTTGGCGATCTGTCGACTCGGATAGCTCAACTATAGTCGGAACCGTTCTTTCACTTCTACGAGGAAGAGGTTCCGAAAATGTTCGATCAACTCTTTGAACGGTCCCACGCGCTGGTCCGCCAGCGCTCTGCCCCCCTGGCCAACGAACGTCGCCGTTACGTTCTTCATTGCATTGAGCAAGGGATGGCGAGGAGTACCGTGAGGCTCGTTGCCGAGCTGCTCATTGGCGTCGAGAGATGCCTGAAGCTGGCCGAGCGGCCCAACTCGATGATCACCTTACACGAGATCGAAGAGGCTGGAATCCGCTGGGCCAGCCGGAAGGCGAGGCCACCTATAAGACTCCGCCCGGAGCTCTCGAGACAGCGGTTCATTCGGGAAGCCACTCGCTGGCTGGCGTTTATGGAGCGCCTCCAGCCTGCGAGCAAACCGATAAAGCCCTATGAAGACAGGATTGTCGAGTTCGCTGAGTTCATGCTTCGCGAACGAGGTCTTTCGTTGGCTACGATTGAGCAGCGCTGTCATGCTGTGCGCCAGTTTCTCGACCAGCTCTGTGAGAGAGAGCGGTCGCTCCAGGATGTGACCGTTTCCGAAGTGGACTCGATCCTTGCCGCCAGAGTTAATCAAGGGCATTACGCAAGAGCGTCGGTTCAAACCTGCGCATCTTCCCTGCGTTCGTTTTTCCGCTTCGCGGAAGCGCGGAGATGGTGCAAGGAAGGTATCGCGGCATCCATCATGTCGCCTCGTGTCTTCCAGCAGGAGTCCTTGCCGTCGACTCCAACATGGTCCGAGGTCCAGAAGCTTCTCGGCAGTATGGATGGCGATACTCCCGCCGCGCTTCGCGACCGGTCGATCTTGATGCTGCTCGCCATCTACGGAGTGCGCGCGGGAGAAGTCGCCCGGCTACAACTTGGGGACATCGACTGGGATGAAGAAGCGATCGTGTTCACCTGCTCCAAGCGGCTCGGCAAGCATCGCTTCCCGCTTGTTCAGTCCGTCGGCGATTCGATCATCCGCTACTTGCAGAAAGCGAGGCCATCCTCGACGTATCGGGAGATATTCCTGACGGTGCGAGCTCCTTTTCGTCCCATGACGGCCGGGACGCTCTGGCCGGTGGTCGGCAGGCGCTTGCGAGCCGTCTCCGCCACCATCAAGCATCATGGTCCCCATGCTTTGCGTCACGCCTGCGCGACTCGGTTGATCAACGAAGGCCTCTCTCTGAAGGAAGTCGGCGATCATCTCGGACATCGAAGCCTTGAGACCACTCGCATCTACGCCAAGGTCGATCTGGTTCGACTTCGCCAGGTTGCGAGCTTCGATCTGGGAGGTCTGCAATGAACCTTCAGCATGTCGTCGAAGAATACGCCGCGTTCCGCAGAACCCTCGGGGAGAAATTCGGAGTGAACGGGAATGTGCTCAAGGCTTTCTGCAGGGCAATGGGCGAAGACGCTGCCCTACAGGACGTCGCGCCCGAGCGAGTAAGCTCGTTCCTCAACGGTACCGGGCCGCTGACGGCCTCATGGCATATCAAACATAATGCGCTGCTGGGCTTCTATCGGTACGCAATCAGCCGCGGCCTGATCGGCCTTTCCCCGTTGCCGACAGTCATACCGAAACGACCGCCTGCATTCCAACCCTACATCTACTCGCAAGCAGAGCTTAGCCACCTGATGGATGCCACGTCGTCTTATCAACGTAACCGGGGCAGCCTGGAGCCATCGACGGTAAGAACGCTTCTTCTCCTGCTGTACGGCGCTGCGTTGCGTGCGTCGGAGGTTCTGTCGCTGAGGAACAGAGACGTCGATTTGACCAACGCACTGCTTACGGTTCGCGACTCGAAGTTCTTTAAGACCCGTCTCGTGCCGCTTGGTCCTGCGACAACTCGGATTCTTCTCGACTATGCAACAGGACGCAGCCAGTGCGCCTGCTCTCATGAAGCAGAGTCTCCATTTTTCGTTGGGAGAAGAGGCAAGAAGATCCTCCTCAACACACTCGAAGGCGCCTTCCAACAACTGCGCCAGCACGCCGGTCTGCGCCGGGATGGAGGGCCACGCTGCCAACCGCGTCTGCATGATCTGCGCCACACTTCGGCGGTTCATCGACTGACGGCGTGGTATCGCGAAGGCAAAGATGTTCAACTGCTGCTGCCGCAACTCTCCGTATGCATGGGACACGCGCATTTGGCGGCAACCCAGGTGTATCTCACCATGACGCCGGAACTCCTGCACGAAGCGAGCCTGCGCTTTGAAGTCTATGCAGGACGGGAGGACCATCATGACTGACCCAGCCCTTCTCGGACCTTGGGTCCGTCGTTTTCTCCTTGAATATCTGGTGACCGAAAAGAATCTCGCACGAAACACACAGCGGAGCTACCGAGATACGCTTTGCTTGCTGCTTCCGTTCGCGGCCAAGAGCGCTCGCAAAGAGATCGACCAACTCGCTGTGATCGATGTGTCAGCGGACCTGGTCCGGCTGTTCCTGCAGAGTCTGGAGGAAGTTCGCAAGTGCGGAACGGCAACGCGGAATCAGCGACTGGCCGCAATCCACTCGCTGTCTCGCTATATCGGACTGCACAGCCCGGAACACGTCGCATGGTGCGGCCAAATCCGCGTTATCCTGCCCAAGCGGGCTCCACGGTCGTGCATCACCTATCTTGAGAAATCCGAGATGGACGCACTGTTGGAAGCCCCGAATCGATCCACAGAACAAGGGCGTCGCGACTATGCGCTGTTGCTATTTCTCTACAACACCGGCGCACGGGCCGACGAAGCGGCACAAGCGACGATCGGCGACCTGACGCTGGCCAAATCGAGTAGCAAGGAGCACTCCCTCATTCAAGTGCATGGAAAGGGCAACAAACTTCGGCGCTGTCCATTATGGCCGCAGACGGTGGCGGAACTCGCGCCTCTGATAGGCAGCCGCGGTGGCACCGGGCATGTGTTCCTTAATCGACGTGGCGAACCGATCACCCGGTTTGGTATCCACACGATGGTCGAGAGATACGTCCACAAACTCTCGCCTCTCATGCCATCTCTCAAAAACAAACGTGTGAGTCCGCACACGATCCGGCATACCACCGCAACTCACCTCCTGCGCGCCGGCGTCGACATCAACACCATCCGCGCATGGCTCGGACACGTCTCTCTCAACACCACCAACGTCTACGCCGAAGTCGATCTGGAGATGAAGGCCAAAGCGCTCGCTACCTGCGAAATCAAAACCGAAACGGGGCAAAAGCACTGGAAAGAAAACCCTGGCCTGCTCAGATTTCTTCGAGCACTGTGACCTGCTTATGTGGCGTTCAAACACTGGAACAGAGCGAACATGGCTGACCCCTTTGCTGAACGCCACATAACGGACTGCGCCACAGAAGAACTCAAGAGCGGACGCTTTGAACCCGCACACATGGGGCAGTTGACCTTCTATTTGGAAGCGCTCGACCGTGATCGCAAGCGCCCGCACGAAAACCCCAGCATCGGCGTTCTGCTCTGCCGCTCCAAGGATGATGAGGTTGTGGAATACGCTATGAGCTGCCACCTCTCGCCGGCGCTTGTCGCCCAGTACGAAACGCGCATGGTACCGAAGGCGGTTCTGCAACAGAAACTCCACGAGTGGAGCCTCATGCTGGAAGCGCCCGACGCTTCCGAAGGAGAAAAGGCATGAATCTGTACCACTACGGTGCCACCGGAATTGAAAAGAGTGCATGGCGCAGATCAAGTATCGACTTGGCGTGAAGGTCAAGCCGTTCCGTGCGTCGTCTGATAGATTTTCTTGTTGGATACTGCGCAAACTAATGTTCTTGCCAAGGCAGTTGCGACACGTCCCAGCCGGATGGAAGCGTTTTGCGGGTCAGTTCCCCACCGGTTGACCCGCTTCCCACTGGTTGAAAAATTGGTAGCATTTTGGTAGCAAATACCGCCGATTGGGCCGGTTTTGCCGGTTTATCCGTCTCACAAGTCTCATTAGATCAATAATATGGGATTTTACCCACAACATGGCATGGAAAAGGTACTTGAACTCAATTACACCAAATTCTGCAACCCCACTTTAGCCTCACAGTTGGCGTTTCTACGCGTTCCTTAGCATTACTCAGAGTGCCAATCGGTCCGCTAAGTCTTTAGAATCCATTGATCATCCGAAAACCAAGCAGAGGCAGCGAACAAATGCCTGTGTCTGGTTCTACACAGGAACGAGTGCCATGATCTCCTTGTCGAGCTGCCCCGCTCGTGCGCGATTCGCGAGCTTGACCAGAAGAGCGGGCGTAATTTCCTGGGCCTTGCCCACCAGCAACATGCCCCCCGAAATTCTAATCTCCTGTTCCAAGATCATCCCGACTGCCAGTTTTAGAGTAGAAACCTTGCGCAATGCCATCCTCGCAACCGGAGGTACGATGTCGTATAGGCTGTCCACGAGTTCCCGTTCGAACTCACTACAACGGAAGTGAAGGCGACCAATGGCATCTTCAATCGATAGGGGTTTCATCCTGAGGTCGTCAAATGCAAGTGCAAGCTTTAGGATTTTTGCTCCAAGCACAATGTCTTTTGCAGGAGGTTCCGGCACTCCCGGGACGAGGTCGGGGATATTCTTCTTGAGCTGTTGGCCGATCATCCAGGCGATCGGTTCGAGCCTCGGAATGCTCGCAAGAAGATCCATCCCTGTTTGAGGATGCGCATCGAACCGGGCCTGGTCCTCAGCCGACATCTTCGTGCCCGTATAGGCTTGCTGTATGAGGTCGGTATCTAGAGTGACGCAGCCAAGCTGAGAGAGCGTAGCTGCGGCTTCAAAGCGCCAAGTGGAGGTCAAACCATATTTGAGAACCAAGTGGTGGACGTAATGCACTATGCGCCTCGATCGTCCGAAGGTCTCCGGACTGGCAGCGCTTAAGACATCCGTCAAGACCTTGATGCACCCCATCACAGTCTCTTCAAGGAGTTTCTTTTCAATCCTAACCAAACGGTATTGTTCGACCCCCGCGAGGATGGCCTTGGCCAGAAGGTCCTTTTCGCATGGCTTTGTGAGAAAGCGGAAGATATTGCCTTCGTTGACCGCATCCATCGCGGCGTTTATATCTGTGTATCCGGTGAGCAAAATCCTCACTGTATCGGGCGCCTTCTGGCGTACCTGCGAAAGAAATTGCGCACCGTTCATGCCTGGCATTCGCATATCGGAGATGACGACGGCGTATGGGCCATGTGCCTGGATCGAGGCTAAGCCCTCCTCCCCACCCGGAGCTACACTCACCTCGAACTCCCGGTGCAGCAACCGCTGGTAGCCACTCAGTACCGCAATCTCGTCGTCTACGAAAAGGATCTTGTCCATCATGATGCTCCATGAACTAGAGAACGCTCGCGTTTCTATCGGCAGATTGAACCCAAGAGATCACTCCCACGGGTTACGTGCTCCCAGTACCTGCTAACACTACCTGTGTGGATGCCATTTCCAACAGACTGTAGCTAAAGCCGATACTTGTGGCGCGTGCAAGCTCCAGCTATGTGCCGTACTCCTTTTTACCTGCAGTTTGCGACTGAATTCGCTTCGGCCAGCGAATCCATCTCTGCGGTGCCTTCACGCAATCCGATCATGGATTGCCATAATCAGGAAAACAAGGCACGAGCAAGCCACTCTCCACGACACATAGTACTCAACGAATTAAGCGCTCACAACATCTTCCTGTAGGAGGTGCGAAGGTAGCCTTGCCCAGGTCTTGAATCTAACCGAGGCTTATGCCGATAAGTCTTGTAACCAGTACCAGAAGGTCCAATTGCCAATCGCTTGAGCGCGGCGCTTGGCTCACCGCACTTGCATGGCCGTTGCGACCATCTGCACGGTCCAAACACGGGAGTAAATTCGGCATTTCAAGCGCGCCGAAAGGAAAGCAAGCCATGCAACGCAGAGCGGCTACGTCCCGGATTTCACTGTCCGGCTCAATGAAAAGCAGCATCACTATCACCGTGTTCGGAGTGATCGGGCTACTGGCAATCATGCAGTGGACTGCGTATACAGTACGAAAACACGTCGGGATTTCATCCCTGTCGATCTTCCCAGCAGCGCTCAAGAGTCAACGCGCAGGCACAGCATTCGAGAGAATGAACCGCAACTATAGCAACGCCGTAGTAATGCAGGACAAGGCACAACTCGCTGCTGCCAGTCGGGAGGCTGCTACGGTAGTGTCGTCGCTCAATAGCGCTGGAACGTCCATGGTATTCAACTTCAACCGCCATCGGCAGATTGTCTCTCTGGTACGCCGGATTACCCAATTGCAGACGCAGTCCGAGATCGGCTACTCTGCGGCCATTGCGGCCAACGGTATTCAGCCAAAACAAGAAGAAATGGCGTATTTATCACATGAGAATAAAGCCATTGAGATAGCATTGGAAGCGCTGCAAAGCGATTTGGCGGGTGACTTCAAGTCCGAACTCGCCTTGATCGACAGGCTGCTGGTGATTCAGGGAATGCTTGCGGCTGTTGTGCTCGTCGGTGTGATGGTCGCTCTATTTTTTAGTATCCGCTCCTTGATTAGCGCCACGGTTCGAGGACGGGAAGATGAGATACTCCGCGAGGCCCATTTGACACAGGACGCCGAGCGCAAGATGCTGCGCGCCCTTATCGACAACATCCCCGACTTCATGTATGTAAAAGACACTAAGAGCAGGTTCTTGGTGGCCAATGCTCATTTGGCGCGCGTGGTCGGAGTGGAGACGCCGGAACAGTTGATGGGGTGCACCGACTTCGATTTGTACCCGCGGGAGTTGGCCGACACCTACTTTGAAGACGAACAGGAGGTGATGCGTTCCGGGAAACCTCTGTACAATCGCGAGGAAAAGGGATTCGACAGCACAGGAAATGAGAACTACGTCCTAACTACAAAAGTGCCGCTACGCGATAGCAATGGCCTGGTAACCGGCATCGCCGGCGTGGGCCGCGACATAAGTGCGCGCAAGAAAGCAGAGGACGCACTTCGTGAAGCCGAACTGAAGTACCGCGGAATATTCGACAGTGCCATCATCGGTATCTTTCAGAGTTCGCCAGAAGGCCGCTTCTTGAGCGTGAACAATTCCATGGCCTCCACGTACGGCTACGATTCCCCGGAAGACATGATCACGAGTATCACCGACATTTCCAAGCAGTTCTATGTGGACCCCAAACGTCGCCAGGAGTTTCAAGCCTCGATGACCATGATCGGCAGCGTGCAGAACTTTGAATGCGAGGGCTTTCGCAAGGATGGCCGCAAGATATGGGGCGCGATGAGCGTTCGAGCCATACATCACAACGGGATTCTTGTCCGCTATGAAGGAATGAGCGAAGACGTAACGGAGCGCATTCTGTTGCGGGAGCAACTGTTTCAGGCGCAAAAGCTGGAATCGGTAGGCCAGCTTGCCGCCGGAATAGCACATGAGATCAATACGCCAACTCAATATATCGGGGACAACGTGCGCTTCTTGAAGGACGCTTTCCTGGACCTCAAGAACCTCTTGGCCAACTATGAGCGGCTGCTGCTGGCGGCCCAGGATAGCACATTGTCTGGTGATACGATCCACGAAGTCGCGGCAGCGGTGGAACAGGCTGACGCGGCCTATCTACTGGATGAAATTCCCAAGGCTATCGATCAGACCTTAGAAGGCGTCACACGTGTTTCAACCTTGGTGAGCGCGATGAAAGAGTTCTCTCATCCAGGCACAAAAGATAAGGTTTTGTTGGACTTGAACCACGCCGTCGATAGTACGATTACCGTGGCGCGGAACGAGTGGAAATATGTGGCCGATTTGGAAACAGATTTAGACCCGACACTCCCTCTGATCCCTTGCCATCCTGGCGAATTCAACCAGGTGATTCTAAATCTTATCGTCAATGCAGCGCATGCTATTGCAGATGTTATTCGAGAGGGAGACCTGAAAAAAGGAAACATCAAAATACAAACCAAGAACTGCATGGAGTGGGCAGAGATTCGAGTACAGGACACAGGTTCAGGTATTCCGGAAGGAGTACGAACCCGGATCTTCGATCCCTTCTTCACAACCAAGGAAATCGGTAAGGGAACCGGGCAGGGGTTGGCTATTGCACGCTCGGTAGTCGTCGATAAACACGGCGGAACCATTCACTTCGAAACCGAGATGGGCAAAGGTACAACCTTCATCATCCGTCTTCCTCACGACGGCAAGGCTCTTGTCACAAAGGCGGTCACCGCATGAAACGCCTTCTTTTTGTGGATGACGAAAGCAATATTCTCGACGGCATTCGGCGTATGTTGCATGCTGATCGAAATCGCTGGGACATGCAATTTGCGCTCGGCGGCGAAGCAGCTTTGCGAGCCTGTGAAGCAGGCAGGTTTGACGTCGTTATCTCCGACATGAGGATGCCGGGCATGGATGGAGCTACACTGCTGGGCCATATTCGGGACCAGTATCCGTCCACAGCACGACTTATCCTCTCAGGATATGCGGAGGTGAAGATCGCGACTCGAGCCGCAGCAGTGGCCTACCGCGTTCTCAGCAAACCGTGTAATGGCCCCGAACTACAAGCGACGATTGAGCGTGTCTGCACGCTGCAAGATATATTCTGTACGCCGGAGATCCGGCGCATCATTGGAACGATAGGTGAACTACCCTCCCTTTCAAAGACATATGAGGCCTTGGCTCGAGCGGTGCTTGACACTGCTGTTTCCATGGCGGATGTGGCCGACATCATTGAACAAGACGTTGCGATGTCGGCGAAGGTTCTGCAGATCGTCAACAGCGGCTTCTTCGGGCTAGCACAGAGAGTCACCAGCCTTCAGAGCGCTGTCGCCTTTTTGGGAATGGATACGATACAGAATCTAGCTCTAGCTTCCGATACGTTCAAGATTTTCATCCCGGATCCTCGCATTCCAAAGACCTTTTGCGAGACCATGCAGCAGAGCTCTCGACGCGTAGCCCTCATCGCCCGCACGCTTCCGCTGGACAAAACAGTTTGCGACGTCACTGTCATGGCCGCACTGCTCCATGATGTCGGAAAGCTGGTACTGGCAAGCAAAATGCCTGATGAATTTTGTGCTGCGCTGTCACTTATGCAGGAGAGTGGCTGCGGGCAAGTCGAAGCCGAAGAGCAACTACTTGGAATCTCGCACGCAGAAATAGGAGCATACCTACTGGGATTGTGGGGCATAAATAGTTTGGTAGTTGAGGCGATTGCCCACCATCACCGTCCCACTCGCATTCCCCACTCCGGATTTGACATCTCCGCAGCCCTATATGTTGCGCACCTGTTGGCTCACGAACTCGATGTCCACTCGAGCGATCCACAGGGAAAAGAACTCAGCGAGTACGACTTGGCTCGCTTGGAGACGCTGGGGGTTTTGCAGCAGTTTCCTGCATTCCGTGAGCGTGCGCTTGAAAGGCTAAACGAAGACGCGAATTCTTGCACTCAAGAGATAGGGAACAATAGTTTACGGTAGGCGGCTCATTTTGATCTTCCAGTTGCGACGATAGTCAAAGCGCTCGGGGACCCATGTAATAAAAAGGAGATCGCGGCCAATAGTCTTCGCAGGCCATATTGTTCTCTTGATAGAGGCTCATCCGCCCATTTCGCAGCGTGGGTTCGGTGGCTCGCAGAACGATTCTAGTGGCTGGCTGCGAGAGGATGACTTCAGAATATTCCCCGTACCGGGACTCGATCTCGCTGTGGCCCTGGAATCCAAGGATCACAGGACTTTGCGACTTTGGATTCTCGGTGATGACAGTGTGAGGTTCGGCAACCGCCGCAAACTGACCAGTTAGTCAATCACAAACCGAACGAGCTTCTGCTCCGACTCCGGTGCATTCAGAAGACGCAAGACGAGCATGTCAATCCAAAGTCGGATGAATGGACTAAGTGCCTCGCGCATCGCCGGTGCAAGCTAGGTCTCCAACCGGATGAAGATTTTCCATTGAGTTCATGCTTTCCCCGGTCTCAAAATCGAGACCGGGGACACCTGAGCATGATACAAAATCAAGCGGTCAGAGACCTGGTCAATTACAATACTCCAATTTCCATATACTCCACCACGTTCTCGCGTTGTTCTGAACAGTTCCAAGTAAATGTCGATAGGGTAAAGACTGTATTGTTTAGAAATATGGAAGGAAATGATCCATGCTTCCTGCTGTCAATCACCCCGTTTGGACCCAAATTGCGACTGGGAAGAGACCCGTTCAATCAGAAAAGCTGGCAATCAATCTCTTCGTCAAGAATAATAAGATGAGCCTCGAAAGGGATGCATCTCCGGCTAACGTGCAGCAATTGGCTGCAAGGACGCACGCATTCTTCACTCAGTACGAGAAGATGTTTGCCGCAGAATTTGAAAAGATCCTCGCGTAGCAAAAGTCACGAAAGGGAGTGGGAAGCACCATGCTTACAACCGTCAATTCTGAATTGCTATCTATCTCCGAAGTTCAATCTGCGATTGACGCTGGCGCGTCATTGTTTCTGGCCGGTAGTCGCGAGGCCCTGAGCCAGCTTCCGCAAGGTAACTGGATCGGCGGAACCATCCCCTATTTCATGGCAGACGAGGGCGGCCTCATGTCGGAAGACCGCATTTTCGTAACCAGAGTTCCGGACTTTGCGCTCGAAGTGAAGCTCGCTGACTACGGCCCCGACAATCTCGCCGATCTCTACCGCGAAGCGCCCGCTAACGGTTTCACATTTATAGTGTTGCCAGCCTCCACTGACGTGCATAGACTATTTGCCGAGCAGGCAACATCTTATGACGGTTTTCTTTTCCGCCCGATGGTCGGCTGGGTCACGGGTGTGCGTGTCGATCGTATCGGCAAAGAGGCGCCCGCGGTCTTCAACGGAAGAACAGGAAAATCCTTCGATGCCCGATGTGCAGCGCTCCATGTCACGCTTCCAGCCAACAAAGTCGTAGAT
>Ga0255354_1001999_pt1 | contig 10983 bp, 7 predicted proteins | sample HBST50metaG_FD_189942 | JGI IMG/M metagenome (GOLD analysis project Ga0255354, IMG submission 189942) | Peat soil microbial communities from Stordalen Mire, Sweden - H.B.S.T50 | ecosystem: Environmental > Terrestrial > Soil > Wetlands > Peat | place: Sweden: Norrbotten County, Stordalen Mire...
TCCGCCGCCGACGTCCTGCAAACGGGATGACTTGATCCATGGCTCCAGTGAATCACCCCGCCACGCTTCCCGAAAGAAGGTGGTTGCCGGGACGGCTACTTTTCACCGTCCTATCCGTTCTACTCCTCTAAAAAATCCGAAATGGTTTTCCTCGGCCTTCCCGCATTTAGAACCCGCATAACCTACTGATTCTATTACTGTGTTACACGTAACAGACCGCGAGAGACTCTACAGCCCAACTCTCATACGCCTATACAGGACGCTGTGAATTTCGGCGACCGCTCACAGGACTCCAAGGAACTTCGAGCTGAAGGACAGGGAGCAAATAACGCTCTTTGCCTAGTGCCGGAATCGCATTTGGAACTTCAATCTGGAGGCATTTTATGAAGTATTTGAGTATTCCATTTGCCGGGCGTGTGCGAGCTCGGCAAGCTGACGATCAACATATTGCCAGGCCGACTCACTACAGGCTGTTGATGTCAGTCCTGCTCTGGGCGTTCGCATTTCTGGCCCCAAGCCTGTATGCGCAGGTGCAAAACGGCACCATTCAAGGCGTCGTCACGGACTCCGGTGGTGCGGTGGTATCGGACGCCAGCGTGACCGTGCGGCAGGTTGCGACCAACCTTGTCCTTCATGACAAGACGAACGGGACGGGTCTCTACAGCGTTCCCCAACTGATCCCTGGCGAGTACACCGTGTCGGCAGAGAGGCAGGGATTCAAGAAGAGCATCGTGACCCTGACCCTGACCGTGGGCCAAGTGGCGCATCTGGACTTTGCACTGCAAGTGGGCAGCGAAACCCAGACGATCAACGTGGAGGCAGACAGTTCAATCACGCTGAACACCCAGACCTCAAACCTGGACTACACTGTCCAGTCGCAACAAATGGACAGTTTGCCGCTGAACGGACGCAATCCCTATGGGTTGGCGATTCTGTCGCCAGGCATCTCTGCGGGAGCGAACTTTGGCGTTGGTGTAGCCGTGGCACGTGGCGCTGTGGTGGCGGCCGCGACAAATAACTTCGAGTCGAACGGCGGCATTGGCGGCAACAACAATATTCTCCTCGACGGCGTGTCAATTGTGGTCTGCTGCCAGGGCCAGCCGGCGATCACGCCGTCTGCGGAAGTGGTAAGCCAGTTTAAGGTCGTCAGTTCCACGCCGCCAGCCGAATTTGGCCGTACTAGCGGCGCGGTGTTGAACATCGTCACCAAGTCCGGCGGCAATCGCATGCACGGCGACGTGTACGACTTCATCCGCAACGACAAGCTCGATGCGGCGAACTACTTCACCAAGCGCAATGGCGTCTATCCCTACGCGGGCCACAAAGATTTCCGCTCGCCGCACAGGTCAAACCAGTATGGCGGTCTTGTGAGCGGTCCTGTGGTTCTGCCGCGCCTCTACAGCGGCATCGACCGGACCTTCTTCACCTTCGGATATGAGGGCGTACGCAACACGAACCCCGTTACCGGCACGACAACAGTTCCGACAGCACTGATGCGGCAAGGCATCTTTACCGAAGCGCCGGACGTTGTCTACAATCCCACGTCATACTCCTCGACAACGGGAACAAGGTCCGCAATTCCGACTGCAACCTGTAACGGCACTGCATACAGTGCAGGCTACTGCATTCCGGCAGCACAGTTCAGCGCGACGGCCAAGGCACTGATGGCTCTGATACCGGCGCCGAACCTTTCAGGAACGACGAACAACTACAGCTACGCAGAGAACGTCAGTGATCGGGACGACCAGTTCAACTTCCGCACTGACCAGAATTTTTCCGACAAACACCGTAGCTTTGTACGCGGCACCCGCGGCGCCAACAAGCATGTGAGTAACGATCTGTTCAACAAGCTCGATGGCCCCAATCAGGGATGGACACAGACACTGTCCTCCTACCTGTTTGCCGCTGGACACCTGTGGACCATTTCGCCCGACACACTCTTGCAGTTCACCTATGGCTTCGCACGGCAAAAGAACCTCCAAGAGCCAAGCCAATTTCTCTACGATGCGACCAAGTACGGCTTCTCGAGCGAATTTGCTTCGCAACAGCAGGTGCAGGGCCTTCCCGTCGTCACCTTCTCTGGTCTGCAACAGATTGGCTACGGCAGCTACTACAACTTCTGGGGACACAACGCTCACTCGCTCAATGCAGGGGTGATGTTGCAACGCGGAAAACACTCGTTGTCTATCGGTTACAACGGACAGCTGATTCTGGAGAACCAGAAGGGCGTCCCGAGCGGATCAATCGGCAACCTCGGCTTCACCACCAAGTTCACAGGTGGTCCCACACCCAACAGCTCATTGCCTTCTGGCCAAGGCGCGTTTGATTCTTGGGCTTCGTTCCTGCTTGGCTATCCGGGCAGTGGCAGCATGACCCGCAGCGTCACTGTGGCGTTCAACCAGTGGGTAACGGGTCTTTATCTGCAGGACGACTGGAGGCTCACGCCGAAAATCACGATCAATGCGGGCGTACGGTGGGATGTGGAAACAGGCTTTGGCGAGCGCCACAATCACTGGGCGACCTTCAATCCGAACATTGTTAACCCGATTTCGTCCGCAGTCGGCATCACGGTACGCGGCGGAGCACAGTTCTTGGGAGCTAATGGAAACCCCAGCCGTACGTCGCCCACCTTTTATCATCAGGTGAGCCCGCGGTTCGGAGCTTCCTGGTCGATCAACGAAAAGACTGTGGCGCGTGGTGGCTACGGAATTCTCTTCCTGCCTGTTTCGCAGCGTGGCTACTCATCGTCAAACATTGGTTATTCGCAGACTACCAACATCTCCACAAGCTCCGACGGCTTCTCTCCTGTCGTTACTACCGACAACCCATTTCCCAGCGGCGTTTTGCTGCCTGTAGGTTCTTCGGCCGGTGCGGGCGTGAGCGATGGCTCTTCGATTTCGGGCTTGCAGTACGACAACCCGGTTTCGTATCAACAGCAGTGGAACCTCGGAGTCGAGCGCACCTTATCGCGTGCGCTTACGTTCAGCGTTAACTATGTTGGTGGGCACGGTGTGCATCTGCCGATCAACGCGCGACCGAACGATCTGCGGCCAGGATATTTCGGCGCTGCGGGTGACACCGCCCAGGTCAGTTATCTGCAGCAGCAGGTAGCCAACCCTTTCTACAACGCCAGCAGCAGCCTTGCTCCTGGTTCGCTGCTCCTCAATCAGACCGTGCAGCGCGCACAATTGCTCGCTGACTTCCCTCAATACACCAGCGGTTCCATCTCGGGCATTCAGAACAGCTCGGTCGGAATTAGCTATTTGGACAAGGGCTCGGCGACGTACAACGCCCTGCAGACCAACCTACTGATCCACGGACAGGGCGGGCTGACAGGATCGGTTTCCTATGTGTTTTCCAAGATGCTCGGCAACGTCAGCGATTTGACCAATGGCTTCCTGAACTCCACAGGAAACCCCGGCGTACAAAACTACTACCTGATGCACGAGCGGGAGCACTCAGTTCTAGCAACTGACACGGCTCATCGCTTCACGGGTACGGCTACCTGGCCCATTCCCGTGGGAATCGGCAAGCGTTTTGGCGGCAATCTTCCGCGTTGGGCAAATCATGTCGCAGGCGGCTGGACGGTGAACACCATCGTTCTGGTCAACTCCGGATATCCGCTCTCATTCGGCGTTACCGGCACGGCAGCCTTTGCGGGCACTCGTCCCATGTGGGTTAACGGTGTGTCCCCGCTTACCTCAGGATCCACAAAGAATCGGCTGGGAGGCAAAGGTCAGACACAGAGCTATCTTAACTCTGCGGCATTCGCGCTACCCTCTCAGTTCCAGCTTGGCGATGTGCCCCGTTCCACTGCACGGGTGCGCGGACCGATCTCCTTTGATGACAATGCTTCAGTGATCAAGAACATTCAACTTCATGACACATTGTCGCTTGAATTGCGTGGAGAGGCCTTTAACATCCTCAACAAAGCAGCATTCTCCATGCCCAATGCTACTGTAGGCAGTTCGAACTTTGGCTACATTACGGGCCAGTCGAACCCTTCACGTTCTATCCAACTGAGCGCTAAGGTTCACTTCTAGCTTCATAGCAAACAAGCAGGGCGATGGCGGTGGGCAGCTTAACGGCTGTTCGCCGCCTACCTGCCGATGGTCAAGGTTCTTTCTGGTAGCAGATCCGATTTCATGCTGCCCGCATCACCCATAAAGGCAAGGAGATTGGATGCACTGCAAGTTTATGTCATTTGCCATTCGGCTATGTTATTTGGTCATCGCGTTTTTGGGACTCTGCAGTGCGGCAGTTGCCGGCAACACACAAAGCTATGACATCGTAATAGCTGGAGCAGGCACGGGAGGTGTGTCGGCGGCGATTCAAGCAGCACGTCTGGGAACAAATGTGGCGCTGTTGGAAGAGTCGGATTGGATTGGCGGCCAAATGGCAGCGGCTGCAGTCAGCACGATGGACGAAGGGAACGATCTTACGCCCCCGTCCGGAATCTACCGCGAGTTTCTTGCTCGGATGGACTCGTATTATCGAGCGCGCAACAAATCGGTGGGGACATGTTACTGGCAGACTGGCACACACTGCTTTGAGCCTTCGGTGATCCGGCAGATCCTGAATGAAATGATCGCAGAAGTAAACGCAGGCGGTACAGGAAACAAGAACGGCCATATCACGTTGTTTCTAGAGGACCGCGTTGTCCGTGTTCTCAACAGCGGTAATACGGTAACCGGAGTTGTTACAGCAAAAGGCAGAACACTCCAGAGCAAGGTGTTAATTGATGCGACTGAATATGGTGACGTGCTGCCCTTGACGACGGCTCGCTATCGGAGCGGTCATTCGATTGGTTTCGATCGGCGGGGATCCTGTATTCAGGACATTACGTACACGATGGTCATCAAGAAATACCAGAATGGAGTTCCCCCCGAGTTGCAGATGCAGCATGCGCCGCCGGAATACGAGAAGTATCTACCCACTCTGCGAAAACAATGGCAAGCTGACGGAAACGAAAAGACGCGCAAGCTGCCGGTGAGTTTCAAGATGCACAATGCATATCGCGGACTTCCCGATTCGAATAATCCAGAGTCGTATGTCGGCACACAGAATGGGCAGATAACACGGACAGTATTGAACTGGTTCAACGATTTTCCTACACATACGGATATCTTCGATCGCACTGTCAGAAAAACCATACTTTGCGAGGCCAAGCTCAAGACGCTGGCAAATCTCTACTACCTGCAGCACGAACTTGGTGAGGCCTTGTGGTCGGTTGCCGACGATGAAGGGTATAACACGGAATTCAATCGCAAAGAAAATTCGTGCCCGAACATCCCTGTCGAATTCAAGGCCATAGAGTACAACTTCCCGTCTTTGCCCTATATCAGGGAGAGCAACAGGATCGTAGGCGAATACACCCTTACCGCAGGCGATATTCGCCGCGAAAGGCAACACAGCATTGCGGTGACGGGCTTTCCCGACTCCATCGCGGTAGGAGACTACCCGGACGATCTGCACGGATGCCACTCCCCCGCAGATATAGAGACGGAACTGGAGCATCTGTCGGATCGTCCACTCGGTTTCCGTTTCGGCCCCTTCGAAGTCCCGATGCGTGCGTTGATACCGGAAAAAGTGGATGGACTGCTGGCGGCCGAGAAGAATATATCAGAGTCCAGAATTGCCAATGGCGCCACACGCCTACAGCCAATCACGATGCTGACCGGGCAGGCTGCGGGAACGCTTGCCGCACTAGCCGTTCAGCAGAATCTGCAGCCGCGTGCTGTTGCGACCAATCGGGTGCAGATTGCTTTGCTTGAAACAGGCAGCATTCTGGCTCGCAAACAGATGCCCGATTTGCCCATCAATACACGGCCTTGGCAAGCTGCGCAGTTCGCGCTTGCTCATCAATGGATCAATGTCCGAGAGGGCGGCTTTGCGTCAAAAGAAACGCTGACGCGGGGTGAGGTTGCCGATCTTCTCTCTCGTGCATTCATGCTCTCTGCGCTCGAAAGCATTGATGACAAGGAGACCGCAATGTATGGCAGTGCAAAGAATGATAAGGCGAGTTACGACGATGTCCCTCTCTATTCTGAAGTCTCGGGCGTAGTGGAAGCATGGCGCGCAACTGGCACTGTTTCACCCTGCAAGCTTTCTTCCGCGCTCTTCTGTCCCGATGCCTCTCTCTCCACAGGAGAGTTCATTGCCGCAGTCGCAATATTGAACGAAAAGGAATCGAACGGAAAAAGGCGGACTAACGCTGCGTTACGTAACGGTGTAGTTGGAAAAGACCATGATCCTCTCACTAGAGGCGATGCGGTCCTGATTTTGTATAACTCCAAACAATAATTGTGGGCGAGACGGCTCGCCCATGGCTACTCCGCAATCTATCGTCCACGAAAAGGAACTAAGAGATCAAAATCCACATGACGCCTGAATCACGTTGGAATCATTCGCTTGTACTTTTCTTTTGTCTTGTTGCCGCCGCACTTCATCTGAGCGCACAACCGGTTCCGTCCGCCGACTTGCTGGTGTACGGCGGAACGGCTGCTGGAGTCATCACTGCCTACTCGGCTGCAAAACAGGGGCTGCACGTAGTTCTGCTGGAGCCCGGCGAGCATTTGGGAGGCATGGTTACCGGGGGCCTCTCCGCCACGGACCTTGGCAACTCTCATATCATCGGCGGCTATGCGCGCGATTTTTACCAGCGCGCCGCTGCGCACTATGGGGCCAAGAACCTGGATCGCCCTGCCGATTGGCTCTCTGAACCGCATGTGGACGAAGAGCTCTTTAACGCTATGCTGCGTGAGAACGGCGTCACCGTGGTGCTGCATCGCCGCATTCGCGAACATGGAGGCGTGACCGTCAGGAAACGAATCATCGCGGCACTCGTCACCGAAGATGGAAAGCGGTGGCGTGCGAAGGTTTTTGCTGACTGCAGCTACGAGGGTGACCTGATGGCGCAGGCTGGCGTACATTACACATATGGGCGAGAAAGCAGTCAGGAGTACGGAGAGAGTCTGGCCGGAGTCCGGCCGCGCACTCCCGCGCACCAGTTTGGCTGGCCGCTTTCTGCCTACGACGAGCAACATCGCCTCTATCCTGAGATCGATCCTGAACCACTCCCTGCCGCAGGCACAGCGGACAAGAAGGTGCAGGCGTATAACTTTCGCCTGATACTGACTAACGACCCATCCAATCGCCTCCCTTTTCCGCACCCCGAAGGCTACACCCCCGCGCGCTTCGCTCTGCTCAAGCGCTACCTTGCCGAGTTTCAGCAGCATCGAGGCCGCTTGCCGCGGCTGAGTGACTTCTTTATGGCCATCCCGATCCCAAACCACAAGGCTGACTTCAACAACAACGGACCCATCTCAACCGACTACATCGGTCATAGCTGGCGCTATCCAGAAGCCTCGTTTGTGGAAAAGACCGCCATCTGCAGAGAGCATCTGCTCTATACCCAGTCACTCTTCTATTTTCTCTCGCACGACGAGACCGTGCCGGAATCGCTGCGTGCAGAGATTAACCAATGGGGATTGCCGAAGGACGAATTCGAAGACACAGGCCACTGGCCGCGTCAGTTGTATATTCGCGAAGCCCGCCGCATGCAGGGCGCCTACGTAATTCGTCAAGAAGACCTTCAGAGCGACCGGAACAAGCCAGATTCGATCGGCATGGGTTCTTACAATAGCGACTCGCACAACATCCAGCGCATCGCCATGCCGGACGGCACAGTGATGAACGAGGGCGACGTGCAGGTGCCGGTGCAGCCCTACGAGATACCGTACCGTGCCATCACGCCCCGCCGCGAGGATACCACCAACCTGCTCGTGCCAGTCTGTCTCTCCGCAACGCATACGGCATACTCGTCCGTGCGCATGGAACCGCAGTACATGATCATCGGCCAGGCCGCAGGAATCGCAGCCGTGCTCGCCGTTCGCAGTCATTTGGCGGTGCAGGACATTCCTGTTATAGAGTTACAGCGAGAACTCAAGAACGAGGGGAGCATACTTCACCTGGGGGACGCGTTTCCATTGAGTATGCCGTTACGGCAGCCTTGATCAGGTGCAACATCGATTCGAGGCAATGTGGGGCATCCATTTTTGCAGGAAAATGATTACCGCATAACAGGAAGAGCAGCCTCCCGGGCTCTCCTCAGGAACAACATTGATGGGGATGAGTTGGAACCCGAGTTCTCCGGCTCGTGCGTGAAGCCTGGCGGATTTGTGGTGCTTCTGGCGCTCTTCCTGCTTTTGAATGATCATCTGATGGCGGATCGTGTACGTGCGTTGCATGTGGTGGCCACCGATGACACCATCATGCCGATGCAAAGCAAGGGAAAGTTTGCTGGCGAGCGGCAGGGCAAAGAGGCTTCTGTGGAAGAACGCCTGAAGCTGCGCCAGCAACAGTCAGCGCCGCTGCTGGCGGAGTTACATGACCGGCTTCTTCAGTGGAAAGAACAGTTGCTGCCCAGACATCCTATGGCTGAGGCGATCAACTGCGTCTTGGGCCAGTGGCAGGAACTGAACGTCTTCTCGACCGATGGCGCGGTGCACATCGACAACAACGTATCCGAACGCGAAATGAAACGCGTTCTCAATCGCAATTATGTCCAGTTTTTGATTATGATCAGTCCAGTGGCTGACGGCGCGCGAGCGGGCATATTCATTGACTGATTAGTGATCGTCTGCACTGACGAGCTAAGCATAATATCTATGGTCTCTTGATGCGGAACTTTCCGCACTGGAGATCGTCATGGATAAAACAGTCGTCGCGCATCCACAGGTGCTTTGCTGGCTTCGGGAGAGCATACTGGATTCTCATGTTGCCACGTTCCTTGCTTATCTTCGCGACCGCGGATATGCCAGGCAGACTCAGCACAGCTATATCTGCTCCGTAGCTCACTTCGCACGCTGGCTCAGTCTGGAAAAGGCTCTCTTGCCGGACCTCAACGATCAAGTTGTCAGGCAGTTTCTTTCCGTTCACCTGCCTCACTGTAGCTGCCCTTACCCGGTGTTCCGAACCAAGCACGAGATCCACGCCGCATTGCGTCACATGCTGGTGGCGCTACGTGTCAGCGGCGTTATTCCGCAGCGTCAGGACGCCGATCCCATCTCTTTGGAACTCGCCCGTTTTGATAACTACATGCTGTATGTTAGCGGCCTTGCGATCAGCACCCGCCGCCAGTGCGCACTCATCATACGCAAGTATCTTCTGGCACAACGGCGGGGTAAGCACTTCGAAGGTGGACGGATCAGTGTCAACGGCGTCCGCACGTTCGTCCTTTCTGGCTATGGAAAATGCAGCGCTGGAACTGTTGGTGTTGTTGGCGGAGCCTTACGTTGTTACTTGCGATACTGCGCCCTGGAGGGCGACAACATTGAACACCTTCGGGAAGCTGTCCCGAGTGCGGCTCACTGGCACCTGGCCGGTTTACCAGAACTGCTCAGCGGCTAAGAAGTCCACACCTTGCTGAACTCTTTCCGCGTTCTCAAGTGCTCATCCAAGCGTGCTTATGCGATGGTTCGCTGTTTCACCGACCTTGGCCTACGCGCATCCTGAGGTTGTCCAGTTGCAGCTGGATGGCATGGATTGGGAAAGAGGAACCATCCATCTCCCGATGGGTAAGCTGCGTCGCGGCAGCATTCTTCCACTGCCCGAGAAGACGGCCCGGGCGATCGTGGATTACCTGCGCACTGAGCGCCCACGAACCAGCAACCGTGCTGTTTTTGTTCGGCATGTAGCTCCTTATGATGTACCGATCGGCCCCGGCGTAGTTCGGCGCGCGGTTCGGGAAGCCTACCAGCGCTGCGGCTTGGCACATTCGCGCATACACATTCTTCGACACAGCATGGCGTCGATGTTGCTTAGCCTGGGCGCGCCGGCTGCAGACAATCCGGCCTTTCGTTAGATTCTGTCTCCGAATAGACCGGGCGACGTACGTTCCGGAGCAGAATGTCTTTGGTCGGGCGAAGCGGCGCCTCACACCTCATATCTATACCGATCGGGAGATTACCGATTTGCTTCGGGCAGCCGGTCAACTCAAGCCTGAGGGAACTCTTCGTCCGGCAACCTACAAGGCTCTGTTTGGCCTCATTGCCGCCACCGGATTGCGGCTTTCGGAGACATTGAAGCTGCGTTTCGCAGACCTGGATTTCTCCCGCAACGTTCTGACTATTCGTCAGACGAAATTCGCAAAATCCAGGCTTGTCCCCTTGCACCCGAGCGTTACAGCGGCATTGTCCCGCTATGCCGTAGTCCGGCAGAGTGCGATTCCAGTAGAACCGAAGTCGCCCTTCTTTGTCGGCTTGTCTGGAACCGCACTGCCCAAATCGACTGTGCATTACGCGTTCCAGCAGTTGCGAAAAAGGCTGGGATGGAAGGCTCGCGGCTCTCACCCCTTTCCTCACATTCATGACCTGCGGCATACCTTCATTTGCAGGCGCGTACGACTATGGCACGAGCAAAGGGCGGATCGATTCTGCGATGCTTGCACTCGCTACCTATGTGGGCCACGCCAAGGTGTCCGACACAATGTACCAAATTGCGCGCCCATAGAGCGTAAGGGTGTGACCTCTAGGGAGCCTCTGCACAGCCCACGATTTTGCAGCGCGATAGCGATGTAATGAGGTTCTGATGCATTTACAGCCGAAATTGCGGGTTCAGTTTCATCCGGGCGGGGGCTTTATGTGGTTGTTTTTTGTCTTTGGAGGCCGCTTTCCGGCCTCCAGAGACACTACGCCCCCAGCGAGACCAGCCGTTTGCGGTTTTGGTAGAGGTTAACCGGGGCGAAGGCCGCCAGGAGCCACTCGTGATTCTTCTTCAAACCGCGATAACGAACTTTGGTAAATCCGAAGACGCGCTTGAGGATGCGGAAGGGCCACTCCACCTTGGAGCGCACTCTGGCCTTGGTGCGGTTCTTGCGCCGCTCTACCTCATCGACACCGCCTTTGTATTTTGCTCGCCGCGAAGTCATGTCCTGCGCTGAGGGAGCGAACGCATGAATGGCCGCCGTTTGCCCTTGGTAGC
>Ga0255354_1002007_pt1 | contig 10948 bp, 9 predicted proteins | sample HBST50metaG_FD_189942 | JGI IMG/M metagenome (GOLD analysis project Ga0255354, IMG submission 189942) | Peat soil microbial communities from Stordalen Mire, Sweden - H.B.S.T50 | ecosystem: Environmental > Terrestrial > Soil > Wetlands > Peat | place: Sweden: Norrbotten County, Stordalen Mire...
CTTTGCATGTGCTACTAAATGATTAGTTACTTGGGGCATGGTCATTTTCTCCTGATTGAAGTTGCAGTTAAATTTGAACGATCAGCCAGCCGTTGGCGATGGCAACAGCGGCATACGAAGAGCGATAATCCTGGGCAACGGTAATCACCACACGCGGAGGCGGCGCGTCATCGTCCCACTCCGTCAACACAACCCATGCTGCCTGGTCCGGGAAGATTTGCGGCGGTTGCACATTCAGCTTGGCTGCGGCTGCGCGCCGATGATTCGAGTTATGCGTAGCAGGGGCCGGTCTCACTGGCAGGCTGGCCTTGACCAGCGTTGGAGAACCTGCAAATTCGGCGGCGTTTCTTTCGCGCGGTGCGGATGCCGTGTCTGGGCCAGAAGCCGCCACGGAGCGGGCTTGCAGGTCTGGCTGCGCAAGCGGTGCGAAGCTCACTAACTGCGGGCTGTGAGCCAGCGCAACGGCCACTGCCATCACGCCTGCGATCAGCGCGCCCGTCAAAACCATTGCATGCTTTCCGCTCATCGGCTCGTTGGGCTGCCGCAGAATGCGATGCACGCGGCGAACCAGCTCCGACTGCTTCTCCCATGCGCCCAGCGCCAGCGAAAGGCCGCGGCGAAGCATGGAAAACTCCGCCAGCCGGGTCAGGCAAAGGGCATAGGTCTTGCGCCCGCTCGTGGAGCGCAGCACGCGGTCGTCGCAGGCCAGTTCGCGTTCCGCGCAGAGCCGGCGCTCTACCCAAAGCAGCGCGGGATTCAGCGGGAAAAGCACAAGCCCGGCCTTTTGCAGCAAATTGGTCCAGTCGTCGGCGCGGCGCAGATGCTCCATCTCGTGACGAATCACTTGCTCCAACTCGGATGGGTTAAGCCGCTCGAACAAGGCGGGCGGGATTAGAATGCGCGGGCTGAAAAATCCGAAGACACTCGGGCGCTCCACCTCCGTTGAAGTGCAAAGCTCCGCCGTGCGGCCGGCCTTCCCGGCTTTAAGCAATTTCTCGATGGCCGCGCCGGGATGGATCCGCGTAGCGCGAGCCGCTAAATGGCGCAGCCGAATGGCGCTCACGGCCAACTGTGCCGCCCTCCACAGAGAGAGCATCGCCCAGACAGCGGCGATGACGACACTCCAGCGCGGGTCAAGATGAAAGGGGGAAGCGCTAAACGCAATGCCAGTAAATTCATGTGTTCCAAAGGAAGGGAGAACGCCAAGCGGCATCAGCAGCAGGAAGACGGCCATCCAAATAACGGAGCGGGCAGCCGCGCTCAGCCTTGTCAGCAAGCGCAGGCACAGCGCCACGCACGCGGCCAGAATCGTTCCTTCCCAAATTGCGGAGAGCAATCCGCCCGCCGCTTTCGCCGACACCAATAGAATTCCATGAAGGAGCGCATCCATTTAGAGCCCCTCCTTTGCGTCGTCCGGCAAACTCGCAATCGCTTCCCTCAGGCGCTTCAACTCTTCGGGGCGAATCGTATCGTCGCCCAGCAGCGAGAGCAAGAGCCGCTCCCTGGAGTTGCCGAAAAACCGCTGCAACACGTTGCGAACTTCCGACCAGCCGGCTTCCTGCTCTCCGACGCACGAGCTATATAGAAAAGCCCTGCCTTCCTGCCGGTGTCGGACATAGCCTTTTGTCTCAAGAATGCGGATAGTCGTCAGCACGGAGGTATAAGCCAGCTCCGATTCGGCTGAGGTCGCGGTCACCATCTCGGCAACCGTCGATTCCCCCCTGTTCCAGAGGATTTTCATAAGCCGGAGCTCGGCTTGAGTCAGCGTGTTGGACGGTTTTGGCGGCATAAAAAACTGATAATCCACGAAGACGATCGCAAAAATCTGTCCGGCAATCTTCCTGGCAATAGGACGCACAACTAATCATTTAGTTATCAGTGCAATTTCAGTTTCTTTGTATCTTCTTTAATCGAATGATCGGCAAGTTCCTTGTTATGAAGCTTAATGAGGCTTTCAATCAGTTCCCCAATCAGTTCATGTAGGTACCTTCGCGTTCTCTCGCTTAGCTGAAGGAACTGAAATCCAACCAAACCTTTCGATCGAATTGCCCGCACCTTCGCGCGTACGCGGAACGGCATCTGATTGATGTTAAAGATCAACTCGACGATCTCGCTCACGGCAAGATCCAGTGGCGCCTTCAATTCCATCAGGCATCCACCCACGCTCAGATTCAGGATTCTGGCGGGACAGGGCCGCTCGCTGGCGGGCAGCGTTTGGACCGCACCGAGGCCTCTGCACCCAAGACGGGGGCTTTGCCGAAGTTCTTCGCCCCTCTTCGACATCTCGAACACTTTCGATTCCGCGGGCGTCTTCAGATCCTTCTCCATCGTTATCGAGCCTATCAGGAAGATGTTCGGCTGGAATCTCTCCAACAGTTGCACAAATTCGTAATCGCAATTGGCTTCAAATTGCTCCCGGCTGTATGGAGCGGGTGCTCCCCAAATTCAGCGCCGGTCATTGCACTATCGGCATTCGGACGCCGCATATTCTCTACTGGTTTGGATTGACGGGTCAATCGGCGAGTGGCGCGTGCTAAGTCCTTCTGAATGCGAACCTTTCTCAAATGTGGGTACCCTTCGCTTCTCTCTGGCAAGGGGATTGATGGACGGCTTTCTCCCAGTTTCCACATCTCTTCCGCGAATTAGCGGGTTTGGTGCAAATTTCAACCGGGCTGATGCATTTTCCTTGAGTTTTCCACAGGGTGATGCCTGTGGCGAAAACGAATCGAATAAAACACCATTTATTCACCTGTTTTTTTGCAGTAGCGGGGTTCTCGCCTGCTTATCCACGCAATCTCTTGGCATAATTCAAACAAGAGCGGTTTTCCAGGAACTGTTCCATGTGGCGCGTGCCGGGATTGGTGTCCATCAGGAGTTCGAGACCTGAAAGATCGCTTGCAGGGGCATTGAAGAGTGACCAGCTATAGCCGTCAGGACGTGTTGCGCATCCTGCAAATCAGCTCCCGCCAGTTGCAAGGGTGGGAGCGAGCCGGCATCATTTCTCCGCAGCAAAGCTACACATTCCAGGACCTCGGCCAGTTGAGAATTCTGCGCGCTCTGCGTGAGGAATCCGTCTCTGTGGCGTCGATCCGCCACTCGATTGTCGCCATGAAGGCAGTGGCGGGCATGGCGAATCCGCTGCTGGAGGCGAGCGTCGTGAGGACCGGAACGCGGCTGGCCTTCCGCCATGACGGGGCAATGGTGGACCCCATCCGCCGTCAATTGCTCTTCGACTTTGAGCGGCTGGAGCAAGGCCGTGGGCCGTCGGTCAGCTCGGAGCCGACGCTGCTCAAGCCCTTCGCGGAGAGTCCGCAGCAGGGCGTGCAAGATCTGTTTCTGACAGCGGTGCAGGCCGAGGAGGCTGGCGAAAAGGCCCGCGCCATGAAGCTCTACCAGGAGATGATGGAGCACGATCCCGCCTTCGCGCCGGCATGGATCAACCTGGGAACGATCCACTTCCATCTGCGCGAGTTTGACCGGGCCGAGCAGCTTTACCGCCGGGCAACGGAGATTGACCCCAGCTACGTGCTGGCGTTTTTCGACCTGGGCAACGTGCTCGACGAGCTGCAGCGGTTCAGCGAGTCGATTGTCGCTTACCGGCAGGCGGTTGCGCTGGCTCCCGGCTATGCCGACGCCCACTACAACCTGGCGCTGGCCTATGAGCGGCGTGGCGAAGCGCGTGCGGCGCTGCGCCACTGGCAGGCTTATTCGCGGCTGGATAAAGACGGCCCTTGGGCCGAGCATGCGCGCGGACAGATTCGCAAACTGCTGGGCAGAGAAAAGCTGGGCATCGCCTGGCGTTCTCAGAGCTTCATTCCGCCGCGCAAAGGAACAGCCGCGCTCGAATTGGTAAACGGCGAGAGCCAGCCTGGCTAGAGCATTCCCGGCTTTTTCGGCGCGGCTGAAGGGGCTGCGGAAAGATCCGATTCTCGGCAAACCTGGAGAAATACATCCCTCAAGGGCCGAAGCCCTATTCATTTTGTTGGCGTTTGCGGCGCGGCCAAACAGGCTGCGGAAACCCCCGTAAAAGCCGTTTCAAGAGGCCGCATTGTGTCAGGGCACGACTGAAGAGGCTGCGGAAAAACTCGAAACGGAGGGAGGCGGGGGTTTCAACCCCCGTATAAAGCCACCAAAATCAATGCGGGCTTTAGCCCCGGAAGGACATTTCCAGTCAATTTCACTCGAAACATCGAGTTTTTCCGCAGCCTCTTTAGTCGTGCCGTAAATGCCACAAAATCAACACGGCCTTTAGGCCCTGAGGGATGTATTTCTCCAATTTTGCCAGAGAATCGAAGTTTTTCCGCAGCCTGTAAAGTCACGCCCTGACACAAAGCGGATTTATGAAACAAGCACCGCCCGCAACAATGCCCGGAGAAGGCGAGCTTCCCCAGGCATTGAGCATTACCCCAGACGGAGTCAGGCCAACATCGCGGCCAAGTCTTCCTCGGCCGTCTTGATCGCCATCAGGTTGAACTTCTCATTGAGCAGGGCCAGCACCGCGGGCGAGAGGAACGCGGGGAGCGTTGGCCCTATGCGGATATTGCGCATGCCAAGGTGAAGCAGCGTCAGCAGCACAGCAACCGCCTTCTGCTCGTACCAGGAGAGAACCAGCGAGAGCGGCAGATCATTGACGCCGCAGTCGAAGGCCTTGGCCAGCGCCAGCGCAATCTGCAGCGCGGAGTAAGTATCGTTGCACTGGCCGATGTCTAGCAGCCTCGGCAAGCCGCCGATGGTGCCGAAGTCGATCTTGTTGAAGCGATACTTCCCGCAGGCCAGCGTGAGAATGAGGCAGTCATCCGGGATCGCTTCAGCCAGTTCCGTGTAATAGCTGCGCCCGGAGCGCGCGCCGTCGCAGCCGCCGATGAGGAAGAAGTGGCGGATGGCGCCGGCCTTCACCGCGTCGATCACTGTACCGGCCACACTGAGCACGGCATTGTGCCCGAAGCCGACCGTAATCTCTTCATCGCCGCCGTCCGCGGCAAAACCCGGCTCAGCCAGCGCGGCTGCAATCACAGGGCTGAAATCTTGGCTTGCGATGTGCCGCACTCCAGGCCAAGCCACCATTCCTGAAGTGAAGATGCGCTGCTTGTAGGCGAGCTTCGGCTCTTGAATGCAATTGGAAGTCATCAGAATCGCGCCGGGAAACTCATTGAACTCCTCGGCCTGATCGATCCACGCGCCGCCGTAGTTCCCGGTCAGATGCTCAAAGGCTTTGAGTTTGGGATAGCCGTGCGCGGGCAGCATTTCGCCGTGGGTGTAGACCTGAATACCGAGGCCTTTGGTCTGCTCCAACAGTGCATAGAGATCGTGCAGGTCGTGGCCGGAGACAAGAATCGCGTTGCCTTTGCGCGCGCCGAGACGGACCTTTGCCGGCTGCGGAGCGCCGAAGGTTTCCGTGTGCGCGTGATCGAGAACCTCCATGACGCGATAATTCAGCTCGCCCACGCCGAGCGCCATCCCCAGCAGTTCCTCGGCGGTAGGTGAGGGATGGGTGAGAAAATCGAGAACCTCGTGAATCTTCGCAAACGAGACCGGATCGCCCGCGCCCAGCGCCAGCGCGTGCGCCGCATAGGCAGCTACGCCTTTGATCCCATAAAGCACCAGCTCCTGCAGATTGGCAATCTCCTTGCCCTCGGCAAGAAAGCGCGCGGGCAAGAGCGCCGCCCGGCTCTGGGCAAGCAGCCCATCGAGCGTCGCCGCGGGCTTCCAGATCGCGGCGCCACCCAATTCCGCAGGCACGACGCCGGCTGCCACACTGGCTCTCTCGTAAATGCCTTGCGCCGCGCTTCGTATCGCCACGGCCTGATGAATCAGCTCGACCAGCCGCTCGGGATCAAAGTTGACGTTGGTTAGCGTGGCGAAAATGGCATGAATCGTGAAGGAGTCAATCTCCGCATCGGCCTTGCCTAGCTGCCGCGCCCGGTGCGCATACATCGAAATGCCCTTGACGGCATGGATCAACAAATCCTGCAATGCCGCCGTCGTTTCGTCTTTTCCGCAAACACCAAGAGTCTGGCAGCCTTCGCCCTTCGAGGTCTGCTCGCATTGATAACAAAACATGATGAACCCTCCCGCTTGATTTCGACCGCAGGATGAGCATAGGCGGCGCGCGGGAGAGGCACAGCGACTTAAGTCACTCGCAGGCCATTCAGGCGCGAGAGGAGATTCTGTTGCAGCAGGTTCATCATTGACTGCGTATCGCTGGGCGGCGGCTGAGGTCCGCGGCGGCAATCGCGCTACTTTGCGCGCCGCTCCGTTGGATTTCGGCGCCAGTCCGCTTCATTTGCTCGGCGCTCCACCCGAGGCTCCGTTGACGAAGGCTTATCAATCGGTTTGTGAGGAGAAGCGGGTGCGCTGCTCGCAGCCGCTGAACCCGCGGCGGAAGATCCCGAGTTGCTGGTCAGCAATTTACCCAGAACCGGAATATTCGCGCGTTGAGCTTCCACAAAGTCCACGCCCTCGGCAGTTAGTGTGAAAGCCGAGTTATCGGCGCGCGTGATGTAACCCTTCTTTTGAAGATACCATGTGGTGAATTCCAGATAGTCACGGGGAAAACCCATGCGTTCTTCAACTTCCTGCAGCGAAACATCCGGGTTGACAGGGTTAGTGCGGCGCCGGACATAGAGCACCGCCAGCACCGCCAGCCGCCGGTTCAGCTCCCCGTCGATTTGATCCATGAAATCAATCGAAGTGGATAAGGGGTCGGGCGCAGGCACGTCACTTTGGAAAGTGGCATCGTACTTTGCGCGTTTCTCGGGATTGGACAATACGTCGTAAGCCTGCTTCAAGATAAAAAACATCGAAGAATCGCCGGTTTCCGTGTTGTCCGGGTGAAAGCGGGCCGCAAGAAATCGATAGACGCGGTGGATGGTCTCGGGTTCAGCATTGGTGCTGATCTGGAGAAGTTCGTAGTAATCCGGAACTGCCATCTGTCTCCCTGGAGAATGGTTTCTCTCTTATCGACCGTGCTCACAGCGCTTCCGCTCGGTCAGGGCCTTCTCATGGGAGGCCCTCGGAACAATATAGACCAGTTGTGTCTGCTTGCGCTGATCTTATAGTGCTTTAGCACGATGCAGCGTTTCAAAATCCCGATTTGGAAGATGCATCGGGAATGGGTTTCTTTGGGTAGCTAGTGATCCGGCAACTAAATACTGTGCGGGTGCCTCATCTATTTCCGCGTTTTTTGCGGGAATGGGTGGGAGACAATGTCACTCTTTTCTTGCCGGATTGTTAGTGACCAAAGTCGCTGCCGGCGAGGGCAGCCATCGGCCAGCCTGCTTGCCTCCGGTTTGACCCTCCCCGGTCGAGGGCAATACTTTGAAAGGGTGCGCGGTTTTCCACCTTTGCGCGCCTCGACGAAGGAGGCCGGATGCAGGACAGAAGTTTCCCCTGGTTTTGGAAGGGCTTGTTGACGCTGATGCTGGCGGCGATGGCCGTGACGGTTGCGCGGGCTCAGGACCTGAAGAGCTTTGAGCAGAAGATTACGACCAAGGTGCTGGCCAATGGGCTTACGCTCATCATCTGCGAGCGGCCGGAAGCACCGGTCTTCAGCTACAACACCTTTATTGACGCGGGCGACGTGAACGACCCCTCGGGCGAGAGCGGCCTGGCGCATATGTTTGAGCATCTGGCCTTCAAGGGAACCAGCCAGATCGGCACCAAAGATTACGCCGCCGAGAAGATTGCGCTGGCCAAGGTGGAAGCGGCTAACGGCGCCTACGAAGCCGAGTACCTGAAGGCCGTGGGCCGCGACCAGGCCAAGCTGGACGCGCTGAAGAAGGCCTTTGTGGAGGCTCAGACCGAGGCGCACACATACGTCATCCCCAATCAATTTACCGACGTGGCGGAGCGCAACGGAGCGGAGGGCCTGAACGCTCAAACCGGGCTGGACGCGACCCAGTATTTCTGGTCGATGCCGGAGAATCGCCTGGAGCTTTGGGCATGGATGGAGAGCAGCCGGCTGGCTGACGTGGTGCCACGCGAGTTCTACAAGGAACGTGAAGTGGTGATCGAAGAGCGGCGGATGCGCACCGACTCGAATCCTATCGGACGGCTCACGGAGCAGCTTCTGGCCACGGCTTACGTGGCGCACAACTATGGCCGCAGCGGCATCGGCTGGCCCAGCGAAGTGAGCCAAATCAACGCCACCGAGGCGATGGAATTCCACAAAAAGTATTACGTGGGAGCGAACATCGTGATCGCCGTGGTGGGCGACGTGAAGGCCAGTGAGGCTCTGCCGGTGCTGGAAAAATATTTCAGCCGCGTTCCCGCCGGTCCCAAGCCAGAGGAGACAACCACTGTCGAGCCGAAGCAATTTGCCGAGAAGACTGTGGCGATTCGCGAGCAGACGCAGCCGTTTTACGTCGAAGGCTACCATCGGCCCGATTATCGCGATCCGGACGATGCGGTCTACGACGCCATTCAGGACATTCTGTCGAATGGACGCGTCTCGCGGCTCTATCGCAGTCTGGTGCGCGACCAGCAGATTGCCGCTGAAGCTGCCGGCTTCAGCCCGTATCCCGGGGACAAATATCCCAGCCTCTTCGCGTTCTTTGCAGTTCCGCTGCCGGGACACACGCCGGCAGAGATGCGCGACGCCATCCATCGAGAAATTGAAAAGCTGAAGACGGCAGACGTCACCGACGAGGAGCTGGCGATGTACAAGACCCGCGCCCGCGCCGACCTGTTGCGCGGCCTCGCAGATAATCAGGGGCTGGCTAACTCGCTGGCCGAGTATCAGACCCGCTACGGTGACTGGCGCGAGCTTTTCAAGCAACTGGACAAGGTGGACAAGGTGACCAAGGCAGATATTCGGCGCGTGGCCAATCAGATTTTTGTAGCCAGCAATCGAACCGAGGCGTGGATTGAGACGGCGGCGCCTGAAAAGGCTGCGCAGAAAGATGGAGGCTTCTAATCCATGGAAGACGTTACCAGTCTGATGAACACATATCGAGAGTGCTCACGGCATCTGTGGAATGTCTATTTTTCATCGCGAGAGATTGGTTGCTCACGCGATTGTGTATTTGATGACATAAGAAAATTGCTTTTTGAGTCACTCGTCTTGTGCGAACTTCCAGATCAAGAGTGCTCCGGCGATCGCACGGCTGAAGACCCTGCCACCTCAGAGACGGATCTTCCGCCTGTGTTGAAGGTGGTTCCAGGTACAGTGTGGTCTCCGATACTGATTCATCAAAAGAAAACCAGCCTCACAGAAAACACATATTGGAATCAGGAAAAGGTCGATCTGAGCGACGTTGAGCTAATATTCGATGACTACTTTGACTTTGATGAGCTCTCAGTCCGAGACTTCAATTACTACCGCTGTAAGATTCTTCGGTTTCCGAGTCACTTTGAGTTCGAAGGGAGAGACGCTTTGATGGAAGTTCAATACGCCAAGGTTTTTCTCGGTGAAAAAAATGGAGGCGCACAATGAAGAGCTTCTTGATTGAGCAGGCGGAATTGAATCCCAGGTCTCAAAAGCGAGACCTGCGCCACCCGAAATTTTTGGGGACATCCATTATTCTCTCGATCTGCGTTCTTGCTTTTCTGTCCGGCGCACTCCAAGCGCAGCAAGCCAAGCCGTGGGAGCAGATTCCTGTTCCGAAGCTGCACGAGTTCAAGCCACACCAGCCCTCGCGCATCGAACTGAAAAACGGCGTCGTCCTGTTTTTGCAAGAAGATCACGAGCTGCCGTTTGTTTACGGCACGGTGCTGATTCCGGGCGGCGAGCGGGACGAGGATGCGGCCAAAACGGGGCTGGTGGCGCTTTATGGGCAGACGTGGCGCACCAGCGGCACCGCGAAGTTGAGCGGAGATGCGTTGGACGACCTGCTCGAAGCCAAGGCCGCTCACATTGAAACCGGCGGCGACGTGGATTCCACAGGCGTGTCGTGGGACTCGCTCAAAGGCGATGCGGACCAGGTGTTTTCGCTCGCCATGGACTTGCTGTTTCACCCGCAGTTCAGCGCGGAGAAGCTTGGACTGGCGCAACAGCAAATGGCCACGGGGATCGTGCGGCGTAATGACGAAGAAGGTGAGATTGCCGGCCGCGAATCGGCCAAGCTTGTGTACGGCGCAAATAGCCCGTATACGCGGCAGCCGGAACTGGCCACGGTCGGTGCGGTTACGGTGGACGATCTGAAGGCGTGGCACGACCGGGCCCTTGGCGGCAAGCTGATTGTGGCCGTGAGCGGCGACTTCGACCCTGCGGCGATGGAAGCCAAGCTGCGCGCGGTCTTCGAGGGGCTGCCGAAGGTAAAGGCCGCACCGGCGCGGCATGATGTTTTTGCAGGGCCCAAACCCGGCGTCTACTTTATCGACAAGGAAGACGTGAATCAGTCGAACGTGGAGATTGTGGGGCTGGGCACAGACCGGCGCAATCCGGATGTTCCCGCGCTGGCGGAGATGAACGAGATTCTCGGCGGAGGGTTTGCCAGCCGATTGTTCCAGAAGATTCGGACAGAGAAGGGCTTGGCTTACGCGGTGGGCGGCGGCTTGAGTTTCGCGTACGACCATCCAGCTACCTTCCACGTCATGGTGCTCACGCAGAGCGCAAACACGGTGGATGCTACGCAGCTTGCGATAGCCGAGATCGGCGGGCTCACCACACGCCCCTTTACCGAGGAAGAATTGGCGAGGGCCAAGGACAACATTCTCAACTCATTCCTCTTCCGCTATGACACCAGGGAAAAGGTACTCGCCGAGCGGGTGCATCTGGAGTTCTACGGTTATCCTGCGGATTATCTGGAGACGTACAAGGCGGCGCTTGAAAAAGTGACGCTGGCCGACCTGGGCCGGGTGGCAAAGAAGTACATTCATCCTGACAAGCTGGCCGTGCTCGTGGTGGGCAATGGCCCGGAGATCAAACCTGGACTGGATGAGCTGAAGCTGGGACCGGTGCAGGCAGTGGACATCACCATTCCTATGCCGAAAGAAACGGGCACGGTGG
>Ga0255354_1002008_pt1 | contig 10948 bp, 8 predicted proteins | sample HBST50metaG_FD_189942 | JGI IMG/M metagenome (GOLD analysis project Ga0255354, IMG submission 189942) | Peat soil microbial communities from Stordalen Mire, Sweden - H.B.S.T50 | ecosystem: Environmental > Terrestrial > Soil > Wetlands > Peat | place: Sweden: Norrbotten County, Stordalen Mire...
CTTCTCCCTACCGATAAGAAGCTAAGATCTATAAAAATATCTCGCCCATCTGGGCCGGACCGGTAAGTGAACGGAACGAAAACTCGGCGTAGACGGTTATTGTTATTGCAAAAGGCGGCATTGGATTTCTGCGCCTATTGAACCTCAGGATGCAGCGGCAATGTAATTGTCAGCAAGGCGCCAGGAGACGCGTTGGCCGCGGTAATGTCTCCACGGTGAACGCGCACGGCTCTTCGCGCAATGGCCAGGCCAAGGCCCAATCCACCAGTACGCTCGTCGCGCGAAGCGTCCGCGCGGAAGAATGGATCGAAAATCCGCTCTCTCAACTTCTCGGGAATTCCCGGCCCATAGTCGCGAACGGTAATCCGTGCCCAGTGTTCCTCTCGTTCGAGCCTCACCTCTACGGCCGATTCAGGCGGTGCGTAGCGGATCGCGTTGCGCAAAACGTTCTCGATGACTCGGCGCAGTAGTTCAGCATTGCCCTGAAGGTTCGTCTCCTCTGGAGCATTTACATTGATGCTGCAACCGGCTGCCTGTGCTTCAACCTCGCAGTCCTCTGCCGTATCCAGCAAAAGATCGTTCAGGCAAAGCGCCTCGATCTCGACTTCTCCGGGGTCGCCCTCGGCCCGAGCCATATCGATCAGCGTTCCCACCAGTTCCGAGAGCCGCTCGATCTCATGGCGCAGCCTTGTTGCTGCCGCATCCCGATCCGTCGTCCTGCGGACCATCTCCGCCTCGAAGGTCAACCGGGCCAGAGGAGAACGGAGTTCGTGCGATACATCCTGCAGCAATTGCCGCTCGGTCGTCAGCAGGATATGAATGCGTTCGGCCATCGCGTTGAATGATCTGCCCAGATTGCCAATTTCGTCATTTGAGCGCGGATTCGTGCGTGCTGTCAGTTCGCCGACTCCGAAGCGGTCCACCACATTGGCAAGTTGCCGAACCGGGCGCGTGATGTACATCGTAACCAGCCAGTACAACACTACGACCGCCACCAGCAACAAAATATAGAATGGGGCAAACAGGATGGTAGATGGCCCAATGAAGGTCGAAAGCCAGATATAGCCTCCATCGCTGGAGCGCAGTCCCATGGTAAGCTGGTTGTGTTCTCCGCGGTACGGGCGATCTTTCCCAACGGAAACTCTGATCAGCTTAGAATGGTCCTCCCCGCTCTCAAAATCGTATCCTGAAGCATCGGAAATACTGTAATGCGTGGTGCCTCCGGACTGGTTCAACTCCCGCATGTAGCGCGCCAGCCCTGCTTTGCCGTCCGAATGGTAGACAGCTAGCGCATAACGAAACAGTTGCTGATTTGCCTGAATCAAGGTCTCATTTGTGGACTTGCCGATCACGTTGGCAGTAATCAAGAGAAATACGGCCAGAGAGATCGCCAGCGCTGCAATCGACCATATGGTGACTTTCAACGATATCGATCTCACTGCTCGTCTCCTGCCAGGACATAACCCACGCCGCGAATGGAGCGAATCGTGACTCCAGCGCCTTCGATCTTCCGCCGCATGCGGCTGATGTGCACTTCAAGCGATCGTTCGAATGGCGTAGCCTGCCGCTGGTACAGAATGCCGCATACCTGGTCGCGGGTGACCACCTTGCCTCGGGCTCGAGCCAGAAGATCGAGGATGTCGAACTCGGTGGGCGTAATCTCGATCGGCTCTTCTCCAATCCAGGCGCAGCGCGATGCGGCGCTCAGCCGCAGGCGTCCGACGGAGATTGTCTCTCTTTTCGCGGTCTGCGAGTTCTGAGTCCTGCGTAGCACAGCCGCCATGCGCGCCGCTAACTCTTCGGGACCAAAGGGTTTGGCCAGATAATCGTCAGCACCTGTGTTCAGGCCTCGTACACAGTCTTCTTGCGCACCGCGCGCCGTGAGCATGATCACAGGCACTGAAGAGCGCCGGCGCAGTTGCGTGAGCACTTCAAACCCGTCCAGTCCGGGTAGCATGATGTCGAGAAGAATGAGATCAAAGCTCTCATCGAGTGCACGCGCCAAGCCGGTTGCACCATTATGGACAGCCTGGATTGTATAATCCGACTCGGAGAAGAATTCGCCGATCAAATGACACAGACGCACGTCATCATCTACGATCAGGATATTGTTCGCTCTGTGGTTCTCATTCTCCATGCTGCATCCTCTTTTATCACACTTCCGCAAGCGTTGATCGGCCAGCATCGGAACCTTAATAATTCTTGAGAGTATGCGGGATTGGCGCCAGGTGGTGTGCCCGTATTTGCAAATCTTGAGGTTCAAGCAGAGGAATCCGTTGTTCAATCAGGACAAGAAACCGATAAGTAGATTAGGAAACCGACTTTGAGAAGCAAGCCGATGCTGCAACAAACCAACCACACCCCAACAACCGTTGTTCTTTGCGTGATTTCGGGACTTGGCGCCGACAACGATAACCTGGAACGTATCGTCTCGGTTTATCACCAGGTCAAAGGAGGAATTTAGCGTGGTATCCATCCGAAAATGGTCTCAGCTGCCCATGGTAGGCAGTCTTGCTTTCGTTTGTTTGTTCACCTCGGGTTGCAAATCGAAACACGCGGGTCCGCCCATGGGGCCTATGCAGGTATCGGTGATCAAACTGCAACCCCAAGCGCTGCAATTGACCACCGAACTGCCGGGAAGAACAACGGCATATCTGACGGCGGAGATCCGGCCGCAAGTGAATGGCATCATCAAGAAGCGACTCTTCCAGGAAGGCGCGATGGTCCATGCGGGCCAAGTGCTTTACCAGATCGACCCTGCATCGTATAAGGCGTCCCTGGCACAGGCTAAGGCTAATCTCGCTTCCGCCGAGGCGAATCTCCCTTCGCTGCAGGCCAAGGCAGACCGCTACCACGACCTGGCAGCGATCCACGCCGTTGGCCAGCAGGATTACGACGACGCGGTTGCCGCGCTCAAGCAGGAGCAGGCAACGGTGGAATCCGACAAGGCCGCCGTAGAGAGCGCTCGCATCAATCTGGCCTACACGCCAATCACTTCGCCGATTACCGGGCGCATCGGCAAATCGAGTGTGACGGTAGGCGGTCTGGTGAGTTCTTACCAGACCACCGTACTGGCGACGGTGCAGCAACTTGAGCCGGTATATGTGGATGTGGTGCAAGCCAACGCCGACCTGCTGCGGTTACGCGCGCGCCTGGCGAACGGCCAGTTGAAGTCTTCTGGAGCCCAAGCCAACAAAGTGAAGCTTTACCTGGAGGATGGCACGCTCTATCCGATCGAGGGCAAACTGGATTTCCGTGACGTGACCGTGGATACGACCACCGGTTCGGTGATCGTACGCATGACATTTGCGAACCCCAAACAGACTCTTCTGCCGGGCATGTACGTACGCGCAGTAGTGGAGGAAGGCATCCGGCCAAATGCTCTGCTGGTTCCGCAGCAGGCGGTGAGCCGCGATCCCAAGGGATTGCCCTTCATTTGGGTCGTCGGGGCGGACGGCAAGGCTGAACGGCGCATGATCGAAGTGGATCGCGCCGTCGGTAACCAGTGGCTGGTGAACACGGGCGTGTCGGCCTCCGAGCAGGTCGTGATGGAAGGCGGCGATCAGTTGAAAGCGGGCATGCAAGTGCAGGCCGTTCTCTACAAGGGCGACGCAATGACGCCAGCAACAGCAACGACGCCGCAAACGGCGTCAGGGAAGTAGGCCGCAATGTCTAAATTCTTTTTGGAGCGGCCCGTCTTCGCCTGGGTCATCGCCATTGGCATCATGGTCATAGGCTGCCTGTCCATTTACACCCTACCCGTTTCACAGTATCCACCCATTGCACCGCCATCGATCTCCATTACCGCGTCCTATGCGGGCGCTTCGGCGGAGACCGTAGAAAATACCGTTACCCAGATCATCGAGCAAAAGATGACGGGGTTCGACAATCTGCTGTACATGTCTTCGACCAGCGACTCGTCGGGGCAGGCCCGTATCGAGCTGACCTTCCGGCCAGGAACGGACCCCGATCTGGCTTGGGCGCAGGTGCAAAATAAACTACAGTTAGCGAACGCCAGCCTGCCAACGACAGTGCAGAGCTATGGCATCACGGTCAGCAAATCCACGCGCAATTATCTGATCTTTGTCTCCCTTATTTCGGAAGACGGCAGCATGGACGGCGCCGACCTGCGCGACTACGCACAGTCGAATCTGGAACAGGTGCTTGCGCGTGTGCAGGGGGTTGGCGAAGTAACCACGATGGGAAGCCAGTACGCGATGCGCATCTGGCTGAATCCCGACAAGCTGAACCAATACCAGTTGACCATCGGTGACGTGACGACGGCGCTGAAAAACTACAACGTGGAAGTATCGGCTGGTCAGCTTGGAGGAACGCCCGCCACACCAGGGCAGCGGTTGAACTCCGCCATCATCGTACAGAATATGCTCAAAACGCCGGAAGAATTTGGCTCCATTCCTGTGCGTACGAGCACCGATGGCTCCATTGTTCGCATCCGCGATATTGCGCGGACGGAAATGGGTACCGAATCGTATGATATGGACGCCTTCTACAACGGAAAACCAACCGCGGTGCTGGCCATTCGCCAGGTAACCGGCGCCAATGCGCTCGACACGGTCAAAGGCATCCGCGCCAAGGTCGACGAGATGAGCCGCTATTTTCCGCATGGCATGAAGGCAGTCTATCCGGTCGATACTACGCCATTCACGCGGGCGGCAATTCGAGAAGTGGTGAAGACGCTTCTTGAGGCGATTGTCCTGGTCTTCCTGATCATGTGGCTGTTCATGGGCAACATCCGGGCCACATTGATTCCCACCATCGCCGTGCCGGTGGTGCTGCTGGGCACTTTCGCCGTGTTAAGCGCATTTGGCTATTCCGTCAACATGCTCACCATGTTCGCCATGGTGCTGGCCATCGGTCTGCTTGTCGACGACGCGATTGTCGTGGTCGAAAATGTCGAACGCGTGATGAGCGAAGAAGGTTTATCGCCGCGCGAGGCAACCGCCAAATCGATGGAGCAGATCACCAGCGCGCTGGTTGGCATTGCGCTGGTGTTGTCGGCAGTGTTCGGGCCGATGGCTTTCTTCTCCGGCTCCACGGGCATCATCTATCGGCAGTTTTCCGTTACCATCATTGCCGCCATGCTGCTGTCGGTGATCGTGGCTTTGATCCTGACACCTGTGTTGTGCGCCACGTTTCTGAAGCCGGTGGAAAAAGGTGAGCCCGTACGCGCGGGACGCTGGTCGCCACTGCGCACCTTCCTTAACTGGTTCAACCGCATCTTCGAGAAGGTTCGCGAACGTTATCTGCAGGTCGTGCAACATTCAATCCGCAAGAAGCTGTTCTATGCGATTGGTTACGTATTAATCCTGTGCCTGGTAGGCTTCTTGTATTACCGGATGCCGACCGGCTTTCTTCCCGAAGAGGACCAGGGGTCAGCAATTGCCTCTATCGTGTTGCCTGCAGGATCAACGCAAGAGCAAACACGAGCCGTCGTCGATCAGGTGGCCAAGTACATCCAAGAGAACGAAAGCTCATGCGTCGAGGCCGCCATGTCGATCATTGGCAACGGCATGGGAGGACAGGCCCAGAACCAGGGCATGATCTACATACGCATGAAGGATTGGGATCAGCGCAAAGGCGCTACGATGTCGGCGCAGTCTCTGTCTACCCGCATCATTATGCGGTTCATGGGACTGAGGAATGCACGAGTTCTCGCATTTCCGCCGCCCGCTGTGATCGAACTGGGAACGGCAACGGGCTTCGACTCCGAACTGGTGAACTTTGGCAACCTGACGCACAGCGACCTGATGACAGCGCGCGACCAACTCCTTGCCTTGGCCAACAAGGACCCACGGCTAGTACGTGTACGGCATAACGGGCTAGACGATGTAGCGCAGTTTCGCGTCGATGTGGACTGGGATAAGGCGGGTGCGCTGGGTGTTCCGATCTCCGACATCCACGATGCAATCTCGACAGCGTTCGGCGGAGCTTATGTGGACAACTTCGTGAAGGGCGGACGCGCGAAGCGCGTGTATGCGCAGGCCGATGCGCAATATCGCATGCTGCCGGAAGATCTTAACCGGATCTACGTAAAGAGCAGTTCCGGCGAGATGGTTCCGTTCTCCGCCTTTGCTTCGACCCGGTGGTCGTATGGATCGCCGCGTCTGGAGCGGTTCAACGGCTTCCCTGCACTCAACATTACGGGCGAGCCGGGACCGGGACAAAGCTCGGGCCAGGCGATGCAAGCCATGGAAGACTTGGTCGGAAAGTTGCCGAAGGGACTGCGCTTGGATTGGAACGCGCTCTCCTACCAGGAGCGGATGGCTACCAATCAGGGACCGATGCTCTATGCGTTCTCGCTTCTCGTGATCTTTCTTTGCGTGGCCGCACTCTATGAAAGCTGGACGATTCCTTTTGTGAACCTGCTGATGCTGCCGCTCGGAGTTTTTGGCGCGCTGCTGGCGACAACATTGCGTGATATGCCGAATAACGTCTACTTTCAGATTGGATTCCTGACAACGCTCGGCCTCTCCACCAAGAATGCAATCCTGATCATTCAGTTCATCAAGCAACAGCTAGCAATGGGAAAAGAACTGACCGAAGCCACTGTGGCTGCGGTTCGCATCCGCTTCCGTCCGGTCATCATGACCTCACTGGCCTTCTTCTTTGGCACTCTGCCATTGGCATTGGCCCATGGAGCTGGAGCCGGTGCAATGAAAGCAATCGGCACCGCGGTAACCGGCGGCATGATTTCCGCCACATTTATCGATCTTATTTTTATTCCACTGTTCTTTGTCGTGGTCACACAGTGGTTCGCCAAAAAGAAGAAAGCTCCAGAGCCGCCTACCAGTGGTTCTGCCTCAGCTAGCACGCCGGAGGCGATATGACGAAGAAAATTCAAGCCGTACTCTGTGCCTCAATCAGTACCGTTCTTTGCCTGACTGGATGTGTGCCGCACAAACAGACATATCAACAACCGCAGATGCCAACAGCACCTGCTTGGCATACTGGTTTGTCTCAACCAACACAACAGACGCCCGCTTCGGCTGCTGGACCAGCTTCGGCTCCCGCGGCAACCGAGGTTAAGTGGCAGGACTACTATACCGACGATAAGTTGCGCCAGGTGATTGGCCTGGCGCTCAAGAATAATCGCGACCTTCGCATTGCCGTTCTCAATGTAGAAAAGGCAATGGCGCAGTACCGGCTGCAACGCGCAAGTCAATTTCCGGAATTAGATGCGAACGCCAGCGGGGATGTTACTCGTGTACCGGGCACAATGAACCAGTCTGGTACGGGAAGCTACATTTCGGAGACTGACACAATCGGAGTGCAGGTATCTTCCTGGGAGATGGATTTGTGGGGGCGCCTGAAGAATCTATCTCGTCAGCAAATGGAGTTGTATCTGGCAAGCGATCAAGGGCGCATCAGCACGCAGATTTCACTGATTGCTTCGGTGGCAAGCCAATACTTGACAGTGGGCAGCGATCAGGAATATCTACGCCTGGCCCAGGCGACGCTGGAATCGCAGAATGCCTCCTACGATCTTACCCGGCAAAGCCGTGACCACGGAGTGGATTCTGACCTCGATGTGAGTGAATCGCTGAGCCAGGTACAGTCGGCGCAGGTGGACGTAGTGAAATATACGCGCCAACTGAACGTCGATGAGAATGAACTGGAGGTGTTGGTCGGCGCTTCCGTGCCGGCGGAGCTCCTGCCCAGCGGACTCTTGCCGGATGAGTCACTCAAGGATATTTCAGCGGGGGTTCCATCGGATGTTCTGCTGCGCCGGCCGGATATTATCGAGGCCGAACATAATCTCAAGTCCTCCTATGCCAATCTAGCGGCAGCCAGAGCTGCCTATTTCCCGACCATCACGCTGACTGCGAGCGCGGGCGTAACCAGTAGCTCGTTGGCTGACCTGTTCAAAGGCGGACCGGGCACTTGGGAATTCAATCCCAAGGTGAGTCTGCCTATCTTCGATGCCGGTACACGGAATGCTAACTACAAAACCGCGCAGGTTGAACGTGACACTTACATCGCCAACTACGAAAAGGCGATCCAGACCGCCTTTCAGGAGGTCAGCGATGCGCTCAATGGCCGCGTGCGCCTGCTGGAACAGGAAGAGGCACAGCAGGCCGAAGTGAAGACTTTGGCTGAGACCTACCGCCTCACCGACTCACGCTATAAAGCAGGCATCGATAACTACCTGAGTGTACTGGTTACACAACGGTCGCTCTACAGCGGACAGCAATCGCTAATCAGCACACGACTCTCTCGTCTAAGTAACCTCGTGACACTTTACAAGGTGTTGGCGGGCGGCGCGCAGTAAGTACGCCGCGAAGAACAACGCATACAGAAGACAGGCGATCATTCCTCGGAATGATCGCCGTAAGAGTCTATGCTCTGAAATCGTAATGATTCATCCTGCAACCCAACTGACTTAAAAAGTCTGGCGGACCCGTTCGCTTGAAATCAGGAGACGTATGAAAATCAACTTTATTCTTGTTGCGTTCCTTATCCTTAGCGCCTCCGCAGTGGCGCAACAGATTGCGGATTCCCGCTCAACAGAGGCTTCTCTTGCCTCCGCTCTGCCAGATGCACCTTCATTTCTGGGTACACAAAATCCTGCTCCTCAAAAAGAAGAGGCCCAAGACCCTCCAAAAGATCAGGGCACGCTGGGACCAATGGGGCCCGTACCTCCGCCGATGACGAATGCGCGGTTGACTCTGGACGATAAGTTCAGGATCTACACGCATCAGACATTTGGACCTCCAGCATTCGTCTTTCCTGCCATCGGAGCCGCCTTTCGCTTGGCCAATCCACCGAGCAACTACCCTCATGACTGGACCGATGGAGGGGGAGCTTTTGGAAGACTTTACGGAAGCACCCTCGCGACACAAACATCCAAGCGGACTGCTCAGTTTCTCACTGAGGCAGTATTGCACGAAGATCCGCGCTACCTGCCAGCTCGCCCAGGCTCCAATGTCGGCGGAAGAGTCTTCCATGCTATTTCCTACACCTTTGTCGACAGAACGGATTCGGGCGCGCGCACTCTGGCATTTTCCAACTTCGCAGGCGCTGCTTCCGGAGGTTTTGTCGGTATGGCCTATCTGCCAGATGGATTCAATGACCCCACACACGCTGGGCAGCGCGCTCTTTCAGAATTCATGATGATTGGAATTGCAAATTTGGCGGGGGAATTTGCGCCTCAACTGGCTCCAATCGTTCGCAAGCTCCACATACCGAAAATTGTGCCCGCTTGGTGGGTGCCAGAACAGCCGCAACACCCTTAGTCAAAAATGGAGTGGCCTGTCCTCCGCTGTTCCTCGTGGTATAACGGAACGAATTAAAGACGTATACGCAAAGAAAGTGTGCTCATCGATGTGCTACAAAATAATGAGGTGTGCCGACTACAAGCATTTAGGCGCCCCACTTTCGTCCCTGCTTCAGAAAGGGCTGTGGCTCTTCATTATTGCAAGCATGCCGTCACTGACTTACGCGCAGATCTCCTTTTCCGCTGCCATTGACCTGGCTCTGAAAAATAGCCCGCGAGTGAAAATAGCGGAGGACGATGCAAAACGAGCAGCAGTTTCCCTCTCGGAGTTGAAGAATGCCTTCATTCCTAGTATTACCGGTAGTAGTGGCCTTGGCGCATCTTCAGGGATTACGCTGAACGTCCCGACGATCTTCACGATTAGTGCCCAATCACTGGTCTTTAACTACTCACAGCTAGGCTATATTCGTGCGGGCCGTCTGGGAGTTCAGGCCGCCGACCAATCTCTCCGCGGAATCCGAGAGCAGGTCGAAGAGGATGCCATTGTCACCTATTTGTCGCTCGACAACGCATATCAATGTCAGGCGGCTATCAGGTCGCAATATGAATACGCGCTCCGCCTCGTATCAATTGTTCAAGAACGCTTCGAAGCGGGCTATGAGAATGAGCTGGAGTTGAAAAAGGCACGTCGGACAGCACTACAGATCAAACTGCAGAAGTCCGAGCTGGAAGATCAAATAGCGACCCTGACCGAACACCTAAGCGGACTAACCGGATTGGCGAATGAATCAGAACTTATTTTTCCAGAGAGCATTCCCCGCGATGAACTCTCATCCGTCATACTCAGTGAGTCGGTGCCAACGTGTCCGGATTCGCCAAACATACTCTCCGCGGAAGCGGACGCAAAAGCTAAGCTTGAGCGAGCGTCCAGCGATTCGAGGCACACTTGGATGCCACAGGTGGCATTCGAAGCACAATATGGCCGCATCAGTCCCTTCAATGGCGTCTCTACTTACTATAATCTGAACGGTAACTACAACACTCTTTCCGCGGGCGTCCAATTTCAGTTTCCATTCCTGGATCTCGGTCGCAAGGCGAAGACAAGAGAGTCTATGGTCGAGGCGTCTCGCGCTGGACATCAAGTAGCATCACTGCGGAGCCAGCAACGTGAAGACTGCGTGCAACTGCAGCACTCCTACTCTCAACTCGCAACGCGAGCTGAACTAACGGAGCTTGATCAGGAAATTGCAACCACTCAACTGAAAATGGCTCTCTTACAGCAGGAACAAGGAGTCGTCACGAGCACTTCACCTCCAGTGACACCAAAAGAGGGCCAAAACGCGCGGATTCAGGAGCGTCAGAGATACGTGGATATGATTGAAGCGACAGAGCAGCTTCACGAGGCGAAAGTTCACCTGCTTCGGCAGGACGGAAAGCTCGATGAGTGGGTAAATTCACTTGCAAGCCATGTCAAAGCTAGCCGATCAAACCCTTAACCCCCGGTCATTTTCCCAAGAATTTCACACTCTTCTCCCGCCCACCGTCAAAAGGGTAAAGCAATATCCGTTGTAAACCGAAAAGCAGTTTCACCACGGATGCAAATTTGTGCGAGGGTAGTGTCCAGTATCTTTCGCACTTTTTGATCTCCCGTCTTATTCAGGAAGGTTGTTGGTTTTTGGTTGTTTTGCTTCTGGCCCCCATGGGGGCCAGAAG
>Ga0255354_1002011_pt1 | contig 10938 bp, 10 predicted proteins | sample HBST50metaG_FD_189942 | JGI IMG/M metagenome (GOLD analysis project Ga0255354, IMG submission 189942) | Peat soil microbial communities from Stordalen Mire, Sweden - H.B.S.T50 | ecosystem: Environmental > Terrestrial > Soil > Wetlands > Peat | place: Sweden: Norrbotten County, Stordalen Mire...
CTAATCCGCTGGATGGTCACTGTCTTCCGTAGAAGGGTTGACTGTTCCGTCCACCTTGCGGAGGTCATCGCTCTCTGCAGCGACACGATGTCAAGTGATTCAGCAAGCGAAAAGGCGGCAATTAACAGGACGAATCCAGTAGCTAATGATTGCGAATTCAAAGAAAATGCGGCGCACGCGAGAGACTGTGTTTCCAACCATGACGATGCGCTCGCTTAGGCTGTACCTCAGATCGTTCTGTATCTCCACCATTTGATCGAAGACCGAAGCGCTCGTTTGAGATACTCTGGCGCTTCCCCAGATTGGAGCGCTAAGGGTGCGTGAAAGTTGGCAGGACCGATTTGCCGAACTTCCTGATGATCTGAAAACCAGGCAGTTCCAGCAGGCGAGTTCGCTGGTGCTCGAAACAAAAAAGAGTGAGCCTGATTCCATCACCACGGCTGGCAGGTGTCCATTGGAAATGAGATTCAGCTGATGCCCACCGCTAACCACTCACGCCGTGCCGATGCCTGCTTTCTTGCGAGCGGTGCGGAGGAACAGCACAGTGGCGCCAAGGAAGAAGTTACGCCCAAGAAATCGGTGCGCATGGTGGTGGTCGACGATCACCACGTGGTGCGTGAGGGACTTGTGTCACTCTTGAACGGAGTGCGCGACATCGAGGTGGTTGCCGAAGCAGCGGACGGGATCGAAGCCATCGCGCAGATTCGCCATCACGAGCCGAATATCACCCTGCTCGACCTTCGGATGCCGCGAATGGGCGGCGTAGAAGTGATTCAGCAGATTCGATCGGAGTTGCCGCAAATCCGGTTTATTGTGCTGACCACCTTCGATGGAGACGAAGACATCTATCGCGCGCTGCAGGCGGGCGCAAGCGCCTATCTACTGAAGGGCGTTACGGCCGAGGAGATGTTCAAAACCATCAGAACAGTTCATGCCGGAAACACGTATTTTCCACCCGCCATTACGCAGAAACTGGCAGAGCGCATAGGTACAAGGGCGTTGACGTCACGAGAACTGGATGTTCTCGAGCAGATCGTCCACGGAAAAAGCAATCAGGAGATCAGTGCGGAACTAAGGATTTACCAAACCACAGTAAAGTCTCACGTCAACAGCCTGCTTGCAAAACTGTGCGTGAACGACCGGACTCAGGCGGTAGCGGTTGCGCTCCAGCGCGGTATCATTTCGATTGAATTTCCAAGGAGAGAAGCACCTCTCTCGGACTCTGAGAGGTGAGACTTCCTGATGGAGGCATCAGGTGATTCCTCAGTTTCTCCAGAAACTTACGTGGAGTTCGCTGCGACATTGATGCGCCGGAGAAGCACCGCGTGCAGGCCATCGGCATCCGAACAAGGTGAGACTCAAGCTGCCGTCACGCGCCGAGTTAGAGCGGTTCCGCAGAGCTCGGCCCATTGGGTGAATCACTAGAGGGACGAGGGAAAGGCCGGTCTGAGGAAGGCCTGACGCGTTCCGTGTCCCACTCCTTAGCGCCGTGTATATATATTCTGTCCACCAGGCTCTGTATCGCGAGGGCCATTGCGACCGAGCCCGAGGTTCTGTTGCTCGACGAACCTTGTTCCGCGCTGGACCCAGTTGCTACACGCAGCATCGAAGAACTCATGAAGCAATTGAAGGCCCGCTTCACAATCGCCATTGTCACGCACAATCTCCAGCAGGCGGAGCGCGTCTCCGACAAGACGGGCTTCTTGTATGTCGATACCTCGGAAGGCAGCCGGACGGGCTACCTGGCGGAGTTCGGCGACTCCAACCAGATCCTTCATGACCCCAAGGAGAAAGAAACTCAGCAATACATCAAGAGAGATCAGCTAATCTGGGAACACATGGGAGCCTGATCCACGGTTCCCTCCTTTCAGGTGATAGCAGACACAAGGAGAAAACCTATGAGCGATCCAGCGGGGGGTAGCCAATCGGCCTACGGCCGTCTGCCCACGGAAATTGAGGGTTTTGAATCCCTGGCTGAGCTTGCCCTGAATCTGCGCTGGTCGTGGAACCATCGCGCCGATCAGGTGTGGCGGCAGATCGATCCTATCCAGTGGAAGTTTACGCAGAACGCCTGGGTGATTCTGCAAACGACTTCACGGGAAAAACTCGGGAATCTGCTGGCCGATCCCGCATTCCGCAAGAGCGTCAATGACCTGTTGAGCGACGAGCGGCACGCAGCGGAGGCGCCGGGATGGTTTCAGCAACATTATGCTCAGGCTGCCTTGAGCTGCGTCGCGTATTTCAGCCTCGAATTCATGTTGAGCGAAGCGCTGCCGATTTACTCAGGCGGGCTCGGCAACGTGGCTGGAGATCAGCTCAAGAGCGCCAGTGACCTGGGTGTGCCGGTGGCTGCGGTTGGGCTACTCTACCAGCAAGGCTATTTTCGACAGGTGATCGACAAGGCGGGCGCGCAAGAGGCTCTCTTCCCCTATAACGACCCTGGACAGTTGCCGATCACGCCGGTGCGCCGCGAAAACGGCGAGTGGTTGCGGTTGGAGATTCCCTTGCACGGCTACACGACTTGGGTGCGGGCGTGGCAGGTTCAGGTTGGCAGAGTGAAGCTCTACCTGCTGGACAGCAACACCCCGGCCAACTCCCCCGAGGATCGGGCCATTACCAGTGAGCTGTATGGGGGCGATCCGGAACTGCGCCTCAAACAAGAGATGGTTCTCGGCATCGGCGGTTGGAGGCTACTTGCCGAACTCGGCATCCATCCGGAGGTTTGTCACCTGAATGAGGGGCATGCGGCCTTCGCAGTTTTGGAACGCGCCCGCAGTTTCATGCTTGACGCCGCGCAGTCCTTTGAGGTTGCTCTGACCGTCACGCGCGTGGGGAACTTGTTCACCACCCACACGGCTGTGGCCGCCGGATTCGATCGCTTCTCGCCGCCTCTGATCGAGCAATATCTCGGCCGCTATGCCGAACGCGAACTCGGCATCAATCTTCAAAGTTTGCTGGCCCTGGGTCGCCGGAATCCGAACGATTGGTCGGAGAGTTTCAACATGGCCTATCTGGCCATTCGCGGCAGCGGGGCAGTGAATGGAGTGAGCCAATTGCATGGGCAGGTCAGTCGGGATCTCTTCGCGCCTCTTTTTCCCCACTGGCCGGTAGTCGAAGTGCCCATTGGCCACGTGACCAACGGGATCCACGTATCCACTTGGGATTCACATCCGGCCAACGATCTCTGGACCAAGGCATGTGGAGAACATCGCTGGCTGGGGGCGACGGAAGCCCTGGAGCAGAACATCCGCGGCGCCTCCGACGAGGGCCTCTGGCAACTCCGCACAGCCGCCAGGAAGTCTCTTGTCTCCTACGCTCGCGAACGATTGTCCAGGCAACTGGCCGTCTCCGGCGCATCACCCGAAGAGGTTGACGGCGCAAAGCATATTTTCGATCCCAAGGTATTGACGCTGGGGTTTGCGCGGCGGTTCGCGACCTACAAGAGGCCAAACTTGTTGTTGTATGACACCGAGCGGCTGCTTCGCCTACTAACCAATCCCGAGCGGCCGGTGCAACTCATCCTTGCCGGCAAGGCCCATCCGGCGGATCAAGGTGGGCAGGCCTTGATTCAGGAGTGGATACGCTTCATCCGAGGGACCGAGGCTCGAAACCACGTCATCTTTCTTAGCGACTACGACATGCGCATGTCCGAACACTTGGTGCACGGAATAGATGTCTGGCTGAACACTCCGCGGCGGCCGTGGGAGGCGTGTGGAACCAGCGGCATGAAGGTGCTTGTGAACGGCGGGCTCAATTATTCGGAATTGGACGGCTGGTGGGCCGAAGCGTATGCCCCGGATCTGGGCTGGTCGCTCGGCGACGGCCTGGAACATGGCGCCGATCCAGCACTGGACCACATCGAAGCGGAGATGTTCTATGACACGCTCGAGCGGCAAGTTGTCCCAGAATTCTATACCCGAGGTGAAAACGGAATTCCCACAGCCTGGGTAGCGCGTATCCGCGAGAGCATGGCGCGGTTGACGCCGCAATTCTCTGCCGACCGCGCGGTGCGCGAATACACGGAGCAATACTACCTGCCGGCTGCCTCGGCCTACCGCTTGCGCACCGCGGACAAAGGCGCAACCGGCGGGCAGATGGCCGATTGGCGGCACAGCCTGGATGAAAAATGGGCCTCCTTGCACTTTGGCGAGGTGAAAGTTGAAACTCGTGGCGACAAGCACGAATTCGAAGTTCAAATTTGGCTCAACGATCTCGACCCCGACGCGGTGAGGGTGGAACTTTATGCCGATGGCATCAAGGGGGGCGCTCCCGGCCGGCAAGAGATGAAGCGCAGTGAAGAATTGTTGGGCGCGCCGGGTGGCCACGTATACACCGCGACAGTTTCCGCAGCCCGGCCCGCGGCGGATTACACAGCGCGCGCGATCCCTCACTTCGAAGGTGTCGCTATCCCACTGGAAGAGGTGCGAGTCCTTTGGCAACGATGATCCGGCAAATGGCGCCGACATTCATGGTGCCGGCCACTCCATATGGACTAGATCCAACTTCTCCGCAGCAACCAGACTTCGACTTTGCGCAGGACCTGACGCGCGATCGCCAAACGACTGTTCAATTTGTGCTGAAAGTCACGAATCCAGACACTGCCTCGATTAGCCGCCGGAGTCTCCACATATCAGCTTGGATTCTCCGAAGGGGTGCGCCACGTTCATCTGTTGATATTGGAACGAACGGACGCACTCGATCGAAGAGTGAGTTGGCGTGCGAGAGCGGGAACGCCTACGACCGCCTTCTTGATCAATGACGCGACAACTTCAGGATCGGAGAGAAAGATCGAACGGCTGTCCGGAGTTTCCGTTACCTCTGCACCGGCCCTCTTTGCCATTGCGCGCCGGGCTGGCGGAGGGATCATCTTGTCATCCTTCGTGACCAGGTACCAACTTGGCTTGGAGCGCCACGGCGGCTGGCTGACAGCACACTGCAACGCATCAAGGCCCCATGGAACCTGCGAATCGGCCATGAAGGAAGCGAGGCTCGGCTTAACATCAGCAGCGAAGGAAGCGGAAAACTTCTCCCGGTCGAATAACAAGAGACCGTCGTCCGGTGGCAGAATTGGCGGTACAGGAGCGTCGGGCGCAGGATTCGTGAGTAAGGACGCGACCGACTCACCTTTATCCAGAGAAAAGGCTGTGATGTAGACAAGGCCGACAACCTTGGGCTCGTTCCCGCCCTCCGAGATTACCGCGCCGCCATAAGAGTGGCCAACGAGAATGACGTCCCTCCTGGCTGTTGCGATTGCGCGCCTTGTCACGGCCACGTCATCCGTGACCGTAATGGTGGGATTTTGAACGACGATGACATCGAAGCCGTCCTTCTTCAGGATGATATAGACCGGCTCCCAGCCGGAGCCGTCGACGAAGCCGCCGTGGACGAGAACAATTGATTTTTAGTTAGACAGGATGCCTCCTTAGATTTGAGGAAATGTTGGTACGGCTTTGCGCGTTGCAAGCCGTAGGGACTTAGTGCAGGAACGTTCGCAACGTGCGGCTCAAAAAGCTGGAGCCCAGCCAGTTCAGAAGAGCAAGGTAGCCTCTGAAGTGCGAGGCTCCAGCACAACCTCACGAAATCACTACATCAATGCATGGCTTCCGGCTGCCGCCTGCTCAATGATTGAAGCAACCGACTCGAGGTGTGAAAGGAAGACGCGTGTCAAGGGCGGAGTAAAAGTGGAAGCTCGTCATCAATGAGCTCGTTGAGGCTGACTTTTGATTCCCACATCGTACATTCAGGAGTGGAGCGCCACAGCTCCATGGCCGACCTCGCAGCAGGTCGAGCAGGATTTAATTATCAGTCGCGCGCTGTGCGACCTGTTCAACGCGCCAGCGTTGGCGGGCAAGATCGCGTTTCGCGGCGGCACCGCCATCCCCAAACTGCCCTTCAAGCAGCCGCTTCGCTACTCCGAAGACATAGACCTGGTTCAGACACAAGCCGAGCAAATCGGCGCCACTGCCGACGCCATCCGTCAAGCTCGAGCGTGGTTCAAACCCGGTCATCAGATACTCGGCTTGAATGATGCGAATTGCAAAATGATGGCTCACCTTGAGATCCAATCCTCCGCCGGCCGTCATAGCAAATGAATCTTCTCATGGAAGTACCACGCAACCAGCGCCCGTGCAACCGGAGGAGGCGGTCACAGCACGGGAATCAATTCCACCAAATAGTGCTTGCACAAAGGGCGTGATTCTCTCGTGGTTTCAGATTGGGAATGCCGGCCTTAGAACCGTTTGCATGCTGTGTAGCTTCCGGTTCCTGCACCTTAACAAGGAACGCAGTCATTAGGAAAATGGCAAATGCCGCTATGGCAGTCGTTCTCACGATCAATCTCATGGTCCTCTCCTGTAATACGGTTCGCCTTTACCGGAAGACCGCAGCGGCGGGTCAACCTAACTCGAACAGAACCCGCCAGACACAGCATCGGCGGAAACCGAATGAGACCGCTCTGAGGGCGGTCTCGGCAAGACCTCACGGAGCAGGCGCATTGATGACTGTGTTTACGAGTGTGACCGAAGCACCCAAAGCCAGCAGTCTGCCGTTGATCGTTGTTACTGTGGCAACTCCGGCAGTTGAAACCGAAATTCCCGCTTGAGAGATGATGGTTCCCGCCATTGTCCCGCCTCCCAAAATCCCATTGATCGTTGCGGCGCTCCCGACCTGCCAGAAAACATTGCTGGTCTTGCCGCCATTGATCAGGAGAACACTTTCAGGTGCCGAGAGCGTGCCGACGGTGAGAGATGATCCCATCTGGAAGACCCAGTAGGCATTGGGATCGCCCTGGGCGTCGAGAGTAAGAGGTCCCGTTGTTATTTGATAGATGCTTGTTGATGTGTAAGTGCCGGGAGCCAGAGTTCGATTGCCCAGTTCGTTTGTGGACAGGGTAATCCCTGCTGGGAGGTTTTGAAGAGCGGTGTAAGCGGCTTGAGCTTCCAACGCAGCTTCGGCTGCGATAGCGGCTGTTGCGGTGGTTCCTTCATTGGGACAATCGACCGTGGGAGGTGGCGGAGCGGTGTCGATCGTTCCATTTACTTCTCCCATGTTGGATGGCGTTTCCGTATAGGTGCATTCAAAGACGCCGCCGACCAGAACGCTGATATCGTGGAATCCGGAAATCAGCGAAGAAGCGCCCGTGGTTCCGATATTCCCATTGATGACCGTAGATATTCCCGTGTTGGTCATCCCAGCGGCCCCGCCAAAGCCGCCAAAGAGGGATATGGTGGGCCCAAGGACGACTGGCGGCGGGATGACTGCCGTAGCGGTAGTAAAGCTCCATGGATCGCGAGCACCGGAGTTGCCCAGCGGATTGCCGGTGAGATCCATTGCTCCGGAGGTAATCGTCGCGATATAGGTAGTGCTGGCGTTCAGCGCGGCCGTCGGCGTGAAGGTTGCGATGAAGTTGATGGCATCGTAGGAAACCGTTCCAGCTACCGCAACTCCGCCCGGCCCCGCCAGTGTGAAGGTTGCCGTAGTAATGGTCAGTGGATTCATCGCTTCGGTGAAGGTCGCGCTGACCGCCTGATTAAGAGGCACACCTGCGATCGCGTTGACTGGAACCGTCGAAACAATCTCTGGCGAAACGACGGCTGGAGCGGTGCCGGTGGTAAAGGTCCAGACATAGTTGCTGGCCAGTGCCGTGCCCGCCAGATTCTGAACCCCGGTGGTAATGGTGGCTGTAAACGTGGTGCTGCCCGCGAGATTTGCTGTCGGCGTAAAGGTCAGCGAATTGCTGATCGCCGAGTAAGCAACCAGGCCGGTAACGGGAGTGGCGCCTGGTCCTGTCAGCGTAAAGGTTGTTGCATTGATCGTGGCAGGATTCATCGCCGTGCTGAAGGTGGCGCTGACGATCTGGTTGAAAGGCACATTCGTGGCCAGGTCGGCTGGGATGGTTGAGATCACCGTCGGCGGTACAAGAACGGGGAGGGCTGCTGTGGTGAAGGTCCAGACATAGTTCTGGGCCGGTGCGTTGCCGTTCAGATCCGTTGTCCCTGTGGTGATGGTGGCTGTGTATTCGGTGTTGGGTGCAAGGCTGGCAACTGGTGTAAGGGTGGCCACCGAGCCGGCTGCGACATAAGTCGCCACGCCTGTCACGCTGGCTCCGGCCGTCGCCGTCAGCCGGAAGGTCGCCGAGTTGATCGTGGCCGGATTCATGGCCTCACTGAAGGTGGCAGTGAGGGACTGGTTGGTGGGCACGGCCATGGCGCTGTTGACGGGCACGGTGGAGATGACCGTTGGCAGAGTGGGAGCAGGGGCCGTTAAGAAGGTCCACACGTAATTGCTGGTCAGCGAAGCGCCTGCCAGATCCTGGGCAGCGGTAGTGATGGTGGCCGTAAACAGGGTGTTGGATGCAAGGTCGTCTGCCGGCGTGAACGTGGCCACGGCGCTCGTGCAGCCGATGGTTCCGGGGACGGGAGATGCGCCGGGGCCTGTGATTGTAAACGCGGCAGCTGGAAATGCCGGGCAGTTCATCGGCTCGTTGAAGGCTACCCTCAATGCCTGGGTGACGGGCACGCCCGTGGCTGTGCCCACAGGGGCCGTGGATATCACCGCAAGCGCCGGGTTAATCGTAGTGAAAGTCCATACGTAGTTGGCCGCCAGCCCAGTGCCTGCCAAGTCCTCGGCCCCGGTGGTGATCGTGGCGGTGTAGGAAGTGCTGTAGGCCAGAGGCGCAGTGGGCGTAAACACTGCGACGTTTCCGGCATACGCAATGGCTCCAGGCATGGTAACTCCGCCCGGCCCCGTTACCGTGAAAGATGCCGCATTGATCGTGCCATGCCTCATCGCCTCGCTGAAGGTGGCGCTGAGCATCTGGCCAATCGGCACACTTGTGGATCCATTCGCAGGAACCACCGCCGTCACCGTTGGCGCCGCGGTAATCGTCGTGAAGCTCCATACGTAGTTGCTGGCCAGAGGAGTGCCCGCCAGGTTCTCAGCCCCGGTGGTGATCGTGGCCGTGTAGGTGGTGCTATAAGCGAGCTTGGCCGTGGGCGTGAACGTCGCTTCTTCGCCTGCGTATGTCACGGCTCCGGGCACGGCAACTCAGCCGGCCGAAACTGTAAAGGTGGTCGCGCTGATCGAGCCGGAGTTCATTACCTCGCTGAAGGTCGCAGTCAAAGCTCGGCCGACGAACACATTTGCGGCTCCCTTCACTGGCACCGCCGACACGACTGTAGGCGCCACGAGCGTCGGGGTAACCGTGGTAAAACTCCATACATAATTGGCCAACAATCGCGCGCCGGCAGGGTTCTCAGTCCCCGTGGTGATCGTAGCCGTGTAGGTCATCCCGTATGCCAAAACGACCATCGGCCTAAACGTAGCGGTTCTACCGCTGTACGTAACGCCGCCGGCTACGGCGGTCCCGTCCTGCCCGGTAAGTGTGAAGGTTCCGGTGGTAATTGAGGCCGGATCCATCTCCATGCTGAAGGTCGCGCTGACGGACGTGTTGATGATGACGCCGGTCTCACCTGCAGTGGGGGTAACTGACACCACGCCTGGGATGGTCACTGTCTCTTGGCCGCATCCGGCGATGAAGAAGACCCCCAGAGTTGCCAGGAAGCACATGAATCCAATTCTGCAATTCCGCATTTGTGCTTCTCCTGCTCAACGGAGGTGGGTCGGTGTCAAACGTTCATCGTTTTGTCTCCTGGGCGTTGAATGGCAACAAAACACAACTTCCCAAACTAACTACTTACTCGAATACGGTACCAATGAGAAAATTGACACGTCTGTGCAAGACTGCTCATGTTTCGCCCACAACTTGACCACATTTTCGCGCATCATATGGTTCAAGGAGATGGGGTGCTCGGTGAGGTTTCTGCCAGGGGTGTGAAAGAAACTGCCACAAGAGGAGCCTTGAATGGCACGAGGGAAGAAGCACACACCAGACCAGATTCCGAGTCTCCTTCGTCAGGCAGAGATTGCGGTCGCGAGCCGGAACACCTCTATGCATGCAGATAGGCAGCGATCACGAAACAGACGTCCTATTGCTGCCGCAAGGAGTGCCGCGAGCGCAGCGACAAACTCTGGTTCCCACTCACTACCGGAGCGCAATCGCCACACTTGGTATTCCGGGCTGGTTATGGCATCTTCAGGCACTCTCGGCACAATACCAAGCGAACCAACCGAAGAGCGCGTGGGGTTGTGGAAAAACCAATTCTCCCGGATCCGTTTATAAGGCGCATTGAACTCATCGCCCCTCTGCAGATGTGAAAAGAAAACCCCTTCCTTGTTGTTAACACCGTAAACGGGCCATTCCTTCTCCGGTTCTTCCCACGGCTTCACCATTTCCGTCGCATCTTCCGCGTACCGAGAAAGCGGCTGAAAGCTCGGATTATCAAGTCGGAACGAGGCGGCCCTCGCGCTCTTAACATCCCATTGTTCTAAATCGGACCAACATAAAGTCAGCATTGGAATCTCTAGAGATCTAAAATTCGTAATCCTATGGAGCGCGGCATCGAGATCTTGTGCGACGCCAAGCAAGTTCGACTGCGCATTCTCAACCAGTTCGTGCGCACCGCGCCAGCAGGCTACAATAGCCTGTTGCTCTGGCAGGGGCGGAAGTTGGATTGTGAATTCAAGAAACCTTTCTTCTTTAAACCGGTTCCGGCTAACAGCAGAGGTCCCTGTCGAGGCGTTGTTCACCGCTTGAGTTGTCGCCTTCATGGTGCAGAAGAGATAGAGGAATTCCGGCACGACACGTGTGACATCGGGAACGAACTGCGGGAATTCTGTTGAGACGTAGTAGCCCGCAAATTCCGCGGGGACGATAGCGAATGACTCTTTCCACGCGAAAAGCCGGTTGTAAATAGTCGATCCTGAAAAGCCCACAAATCCGGGATGAAAGCTGATGAATTGCGGTAGTTTTGGATCTAGAATTTCCCAGTAAGGAGTTGCAAATAGCCTGAAGACTGGGGAAAAACTGATGCGGCCCAA
>Ga0255354_1002013_pt1 | contig 10938 bp, 7 predicted proteins | sample HBST50metaG_FD_189942 | JGI IMG/M metagenome (GOLD analysis project Ga0255354, IMG submission 189942) | Peat soil microbial communities from Stordalen Mire, Sweden - H.B.S.T50 | ecosystem: Environmental > Terrestrial > Soil > Wetlands > Peat | place: Sweden: Norrbotten County, Stordalen Mire...
GCCAGCGCCTCCTCAATCTCCTTGGTGAACATTCCTTTGGAGCCGACCTGGGCGAAGGTGACCTCTTGCAGGCGGTCGCCGGTAGTTTTGATGATCGTAATCTCGACACAATGGCCCTGGCCTCGAAGCAGCGCGGCGATATGCTTTGCCTGCCACAGGGCCAGTTGCGAGCCACGGCTTCCGATGCGGAGAATCATGGGCGTCTTGCCTCGCTGTTTTCGTTCAGGTGCGCTAGCTCATCTTCGGAATTCGCTTCGCTCGCTCGACTTTCCGGAGCGGCGGCGTCCTGCTCTGTCGCGCCTGCCGGCAGTGACCAGGTCTCGCAGAGCGCCTCCAGCCGCGCAGCATCGTTCTCGCGGGCAGCCTGCTTGAGCGCCTGCATGGGCGGATGGAGAAACTTGTTGACCAATCCTCGAGTGAGCGCCTCGACCGCTGCTATCTGCTCCGCGGTCAACGAGCCCAGCCGAGCCTGCGCGCGCTTCAGCTCCGCCTGGCGAATCTCCTCGGCCTGATGCTGCAAGGCGACAATCGCCGGAGCCACATTGACGGTAAGCAGCCGTTGATGGAAGCGTTCAACTTCGCCCTCGATCAACGCCTCGGCGTCCGTGGCCTCACGGCTGCGTTCGGCCATGTGCGCGGCGGCCACCTGCTGCAGGTCATCGATGTCATAAACAAAGATGCCCTCCAGCTTGCCCATCTCGGGGTCCACGTCGCGGGGCACGGCAATGTCGATGAAGAACATCGGCCGGTTGCGGCGGCGGCGGAGAAACTCCTGTCCGTGTTCGCGCCGGAAGATGGGGTGCGGCGCGCCGGTGGAGCTGATCACGATGTCGGCCTGGCTGGCGGCCTCGTAGAGCTCGCCAAATGGGATGACCTGCCCTTGAAACGTTTCGGCCATGCGCCGCGCGCGCTCCAGTGTGCGGTTGGTCACCAGAATCGCTCCCGCGCCCTGCTGAACCAGATGCCGCGCCGCAAGCTCGCTCATCTTGCCCGCGCCGACCAGGAAAACTGTACGCCCTTGCAGCGATCCAAAGATTTTGCGGGCCAGTTCCACGGCTACTGACGCGATGGAGACCGAGTTTGAGCCGATTTCAGTCTCGGAGCGGACCTTTTTTGCGGCGGCAAACGCGCCCTGCAACAAGTGTTCGAGATGGCCGCCCACGGTGCCCGAGGCACGGGCCACGGCAAAAGCCTCTTTTACCTGGCCAAGAATCTGCGGCTCGCCCACCACCATCGAGTCCAAGCTTGCGGCCACGCGGAAAAGATGCCGCACGGCCTCCTGGTCGCGATGCTCGTAGAGGTGTGGAGCCAGCAGCGCCGGGTCAAGTCCGAAATGCCGGTGCAAAAAACCGGTCAGGCCGTCGGTGGGCGAATTGGCATTGGGCGCGTCCACTGCAGCCAGAATCTCCACGCGGTTGCAGGTGGAGACAATCATGCACTCAGACACTCCAGGCACCGCGGCCAGCGCGCGGGTAGCTCCGGGCAGCTCCTCGTGAGAGATGGCGACCCGCTCACGCACCTCGATGGGCGCGGTCTTGTGGTTGATGCCGATGAGCAACAGGGTCATCACGGACCGTACCTGTGAATCCGGCTGACTACATTAGCCGCCATCACGGCCAACATAATGAGGAAGACCGCGCCGGAAAGATAAGCCGCCCGGCGTCCGCGCAGACCGGCGGTGCGGCGGACAAAAAGCAGGGCCACATAGACCACCCACATCGCGAAGGAGGCAAGCACCTTAGGGTCGAGGAAATAGGCCGCGCCGAGAGGCGTCTCCTGCGCCAGCACCGAGCCGATGACCAGGCCGACGGTCATGCAGGGAAAACCAAATTCAAGAGTGGCGTGGGCAATGCGCTCCAGGGTATCGAGGGGCGGCAGCCAATCCAAGGGAAGCCACCAGGAGTCTTCGCCGGGCTTGTGCTTGCTTTTCAGACGGCGCTCCTGAACGAGGTAAAGCACTGAGGCCAGAAGACTGAAACCCAGCGCTACATAGGCCGCCAGCAACGCGGAGATGTGGGCCAGAAGCCAACTGATGCGCATGCCCTCCGAGGGGAAGGTATAGCGGTCAGGGCCAAGCGCGGGCACAAAAACCGCAAAAAACGTGATGGGCAAGACAAAAATCCCAAGAGAAATGGCGTCGTAAAGCCACCAGACGACAAAAAAGATGGCGGCTACCGCAAACCCCAGCAGCGACTCGACTTCGCGCACGCCGACGGGCATCCAGCGATGGGCCTGGACGAGCATTTCGACGCACGAAATGAAGTGGAAAAAGAAGGCCAGGCCTGCCAGGTGAACGCAGGTCTTGCGCCAGCGCACGATGCCATAGAGCACGGCCGGGAAGACAGCCACAGCGGCCGCTGCGTAGAGGATTGCCGCAAGTCTAAGCCAAAGAAGGTACATTCGATTCTCACCTTACTGGTGCAAACAACCAGTATACTGTGATGCAAATCACCCAGCGGAGCCCTGAACCAACCTTGTCATTCTCCCGCGCTGGTCGCCTTTGCCCTGATTGTCCCCCCGAATCGAGGTGCGCAGGGGATAAACCGGAGACGGCCGCCAGACACTATACTTAACCTGTCGAGTACGCGAGAAGCCGTCAACCAAGAGCGGCATTTCGCCGGCAAGGAGCAGGACCTTATGAGAACCCCCACCCCCATTCAGGAAGTGGATTTGGATTTTGACAATGGCAGTTTCAATTCCGCGGCATTTGCCGCCGCGACTTTGGCGAACTGGCAGTCCCTGGCGGCCGTAATCGACCACACTCTGCTGAAACCCGACGCCACCCGCAACCAGGTGGAGAGCCTTTGCGACGAGGTGGTTCGTTATCGCTTCGCCTGCGCCATGGTAAACCCGGTGTGGGCTTCCACGGCGGTCAGCGTGCTTTCCGGCACCGGCATTCCCGTGGGCGTGGTGATTGGCTTTCCGCTGGGCGCATCGCTGGTGTCCACACTCCACCAGGAGGCAGCGGCGCTGATCCGGCTGGGCGTGCGCGAACTGGACATGGTGATTCCCATCGGCCTGCTCAAGAGCGGTGATTATCTGGCTGTGCAGAACGCCATCCACACAGTAGCCACCACTGCTCATTCTCACGGAGTTCTGCTCAAGGTGATTCTGGAGACCGCGCTGTTGAGCATGGAAGAGAAGCTGCGCGGGTCTGAGCTGGCTATTCTCGCCGGAGCGGATTTTATCAAAACTTCGACAGGCTTTGCCTCCAGCGGTGCAACTCCGGCCGATGTGGCGCTGATGCGCGGCGTGGCTGGCAATCGATGCGGCGTAAAGGCCGCGGGCGGCATCCGCACCCTGGCCAACGTGACGACGCTGCTGGAAGCCGGAGCTACGCGCATTGGCGCTTCGGCATCTGTAGCCATTGTGCGGGAGCTGGGAGCGGAGTAAAGACCTTATAGAGCAACTCGAACGGTTCCATGACTTTATCCCGAGGGTTGCTTCTTCTATCCGGCTTCTACTGCAGGGCAATCGCACTAACATTCCCAACACGGGGAAACGGGTTTTGAAAGGGCACGGCTTCAGCCGTGCCGATTTCAAGGTCTAAGATGTTCCGGCTTTAGTCCGCTGCGGGATGTTTTTGGGGGATTGGGAACCTTCCCTCAGGGGCTAAAGCCCGCCATTACTTTGTGGCCTTTGCGGCACGGCTGAAGCCGTGCCCTTTCAAATCAGTTGCTCTTCGTGATTCACGATCTCCGCAATTGCCCTGGCTCTTCCTGCCTGTAATGCCAATGGGCAGGCCTTCATGCGCTATGATTTTCTTCAAGAGAAATGGCCTCCACTCCACCATCACGACGTGAAGAAACCGAGTTCGAGGGCGACTACCGCCCGGCCGACCCGGCGAGCGCCATGGCGCATTTTGACGCGACGAATATCCGCGTGGAACCGGCGGATGTGGCCTATCTGATGCAGTTGGCCGACGCGCTGAACACCACGCTCGACCTGGAAACCCTGCTGCGCCGCACCGCGGAGCTGGTGAGCGTCGTTATCCCTTACCGCATCTTCGCAATTTTGTTGCTCAACGACCGCACCCGCGAACTGCGTATGCGGTTTCAGATCGGCCACAGCCCAGAGGTGGAGCGGCAGCGCATTCCCATGGGCAAGGGCGTGGCAGGCCAGGTAGCGCTCACCCGTCAGCCGGTGCTGCTGAACGACGTTACCAGTTCAGAAGACTATCTTCCGGCCAATCCAGATGTGCGCTCTGAGCTGGCGGTGCCGCTGATCGCCAAAAACCGGCTGATCGGGGTAATGGACATCGAGAGCGAACAAGCTGACTACTTTGGTCCCGAGCACCTGCGCCTGCTCACGCTGACCGCCTCGCGCATTGCCCAGGCAATTGAAAACGCGCGACTCTACGCGCGCATTTCCCGCCAGGCGCAAACGCTGACGGTGCTGAACGAGATCGCCACCGAATTGATTTCGATTCTCGATCTGGACCCGTTGCTGGAGCGCGTAGGCCAGCTTCTACGCCGGCTTATCGACTATCAGATGTTCACCATCCTGCTGCTGGACGAGAAGGGCGAGACGCTGATTACGCGCTACGCCTGGCGATTCGGCCACGCACAAGCGCCGGAGCGCCGCCTTCCCGTCGCCAGCGGTCTGGTGGGCGTCGCGGTGCGGGAGTGGCGGCTGGTGAACGTTCCTGACGTGCGCCACGACCCGCGCTACCTGCCCGTGAACCCCGAAACTCGTTCGGAGCTGATTGTGCCTTTGTTTCACAAGGGGCGCATCATCGGCGTACTGGATTTGGAACATACGCGCACGGGGTTCTTCAACGAAGAGCACGAGCGTATGTTGACAACGCTGGCCGCTCAGATTGCCATCGCCATCGAGAATGCACGGCTTTACCAGAAGGTGCGCTCACAGGAGCAGCAACTGGAGCGCGACATCTCCATGGCGCGCGAGGTGCAACTGCGGCTGCTGCCGGCCTCGGCGCCGGAGATTACAAACGCCGACATGGCGGTGCGCTTCCTGCCTGCGCGCACGATCGGCGGCGACCTTTACGACTTTGTGGACTACGGCCCCGGTCGCACGGCCATCGTGCTGGGCGACGTAAGCGGCAAGGCGGCGCCGGCAGCCCTGTATGCGGCTCTGGTGAGCGGCATCATGCGCTCGGCGGCGCAGCAGCAGCCGGAGCCAGCCAGGATGCTGGCCCTGCTGAACGACGCGCTGCAGGAGCGGAAGCTGGAATCGCAGTACGTGACCATGCTGTTTACTTTGTGGAACGGCAAGAGCAGAACTTTGCAGGTGTCCAACTCCGGCGCGGTGCAGCCGGTCATTTGCCGCCACGGTCAGTCAACGACGGTACAAGCCGAAGGCTTTCCGCTGGGGCTGTTTCCCGACGTGGTCTACGATGAGCTCAACGTGGCCGCCGATCCGGGCGACGCCATCGTTTTCGTCTCGGACGGAATTCTGGACGCGGAAGACGCGGAGGGCGAAATGTACGGCAACGACCGGCTGGCCGGCGTCTTGTGCAGCCAGCGCGACCACTCCGCACAGCAGATTGCCGACGCCATTCTCGCCGACGTCACCCGTTTTCAGGGCGAGCAGGAACGCTTTGACGATGAGACGATTATTGTTCTGAAGGTACGGTGAAAAACAGGGAATAGGGACTAGGGAATAGGGACTAGGGAATAGGGACGGGCAATCGCATGAAGATCGTGAATCACGAAGAGCAACAGCTTTGAAAGGGCACGGCTTCAGCCGTGCCGATTTCGAGGCCAAAAATGTGCCGGCTTTAGCCGCTGAGGGATGTTTTGGAGCGATTTAGAGCCTTCCCTCAGGGGCTAAAGCCCGAGAATCTTTTGGCGCGTTTGCGGCACGACTAAAGTCGTGCCCTTTCAAATCCCGCTTCCCCGTGTTGGGTATGTTCATGCTATTGCCCTGGGGAATAGGAACCGCGGACTAATCTCATCATCCTTCATTGCTAACATTGCTAAACTTGAGTACACCCACTTCACGGAGCCGCCTTGCAAACAGAACGCATTATTCGTCCGGCAAAGAATGTCTACGGCAGCCTGCGCCTGCCCGGCGACAAATCCATCAGCCACCGCTACGGAATGTTGGCCGCTTTTGCGGAAGGCACGTCGCGCTTTGCTAATTTCTCAACCGGCGCCGATTGCGCTTCGACTCTCTCCTGCATGGAAGCGCTGGGCGCGAAGGTGCGCCGGCTCGAAGACGGCCAGGTGGAAGTAACAGGCGTGGGCGGACGCGTGACGCCATCAAACAAACCGCTCGACTGCGGCAACTCCGGCTCAACGATGCGCATGATCTCCGGCCTGCTGGCGCCGCAAGAGGGCCACTTTACGCTGGTGGGCGACGAGTCGCTTTCGCGCCGGCCGATGGAGCGGATTCGCGAGCCGCTGGAGGCCATGGGCGCGCGGCTCACTCTCACCGATGGCCATGCACCGTTGCATATCGACGGTGGGCCGTTGAAGACCATCGACTACACCACGCCGGTTCCCAGCGCGCAGGTGAAGACTTGCATTCTGCTGGCCGGTTTACAGACCGCGGGAACGACCACTGTGCGCGAGGCCGTGCGCACGCGCGATCACAGCGAATTGGCATTACGAGCCTTCGGCGCCAAGCTCACACGCACGCTGGATTCGGTATCCATTACGGGGCAGCAGACGATCCACAACATCGAAGCCTCCGTGCCGGGAGACATCTCCTCGGCAGCGTTCTTTCTTTGCGCGGCAGCCTTGTTTCCCGGCTCCAGCCTGGTGCTGGACGCGCTGGGCCTGAACCCCACGCGCGCCGCACTGCTGGACGTGCTGACCGCTCTTGGCGCTCGCATCAATGTAGTCAATCTCGAAGAGCAGAACTCAGAACTCGTGGGCACCGTGCAAATCTCAGCGCTGGCCGAAGGGCTGGGGACGACAGAAGTTTCAGGCGCGATGGCCGCGCAACTGATCGACGAACTGCCAGTACTTGCTGCGATCGGGCCTTACACCAGCGGCGGCATTCGCATCCGCGACGCAAAAGAACTGCGCGTGAAAGAATCCGACCGGATTGCTCTGGTAGCGAGAAATCTGCGCGCCATGGGCGCCGAGGTCAGCGAGTTTGAAGACGGCCTGGATGTGCCCGGCGGCCAGAAGCTGCATGGAGCGACGGTTGATTCCGGCGGCGATCACCGCATCGCGATGGCCTTCAGCGTCGCCGCGCTGCGCGCCGAGGGAGAGACGCTGATTCAGGGCGCCGAATCAGCCGCCATCAGCTTTCCGGAGTTTTTCAACCTGCTGGATTTGGTGGCGGAGCGGTAGGGCGCTACCCTGCCCCATCCCACTGGCGCGGTCTGCGCACGGCGTGGAACCGGGGAACGCATAAACTCCAATCGTCCCAAACGAAAAAGCCCGGCCCGCTTCACAGGAAGCAGGCCGGGCATATTGTTTCAGGCTTATTGCACGGGCGGCGCAGCGGTGGCAGGTTCCGCCGTGGCGTCCTTGACGGTCGAGACTCCGGACACAAGCGGCGCCGTTGTTACGTTGCCGGTTGCGGCCTCACTCAGGTTGATGCCATAGTGCTGCAAGGTTGAGGCCACCATCTGGTACAAGGCGGCGCGTGCCTGCGCGTAAGTAGCCTGCGCGGCGATCAGGTTGTTCTCCGCCGAGGCCAGGTTGCGCTCCTGTTGCAGCACGTTGGCCGTGGTGGAAGCGCCCAGATGCAGTTTCTTCTCTTCCGCGTCCAGGCTCTGGTGGTTATAGTCCCTGGCGGCAAGATCTGCCTTGACCAGTTCGCGGTCGTTGGCTAGCGCAATCTGCGCGTTGACCACCTGTATGTGAATCTGCGTATAGAGCTGTTCAAGGTGCAGTTCGGCTTGCCTGTACTCGATCAGCGAGCGCGCCTGATCAGCCTGCGCCGTCCTGTTGCGCAGAGGGATGGTCAGGTTGAATCCCACTCCCTTGTCCGGGAAGGTATTGTTCAGCATTCGGTCCAAAGCCGTTCCGTAGCTGACCGGCGGGTATTTCGGGGGATTCGTAGGACACACAGCGTACGTAGAAAAATCGCAGACGGCATTCGGATTCTGCGTTCCGCCTTCACCCGTCCCACTATAAAACGCGTAGACGTCCAGCGTCGGCAGCAAGTTGTTGCGCGCTCCGCGCAGCGTGATGGCGTCTTTCTTGATGGCCAGCGCGGCTTGTTCCAGTTCAGGACGGTTTTGGAAGGCCTGCTGCACCAGATCCTCGACCGGCTGCTTCTCCTCGGCAATCTCTTCGATGCTCACGCGATCGGTGGGAATCACCGGAGCGGCCACCAGCGCCGGATCGTTGAGGTTGCGCGCGATAGCCTGCTTGATAATCAGTTGCTGATAGCTCAGATTGTTCTGCGAGCTGATCAGCGCCTGCTGATCTGTGGCCACAGCCGATTGATCGCTGACCACTTGCAGCGGAGCCACGGTGCCAATCTCCAACTGCTTGCGGTCGTCGCTCAACAGCTTGTTGCTTTGCTCGATGGCGCGCTGTTTGGCCTGCACGTCTTCGTATGCGCTGACCAGCGCCCAGTAGATGTTCTCCACCTGATTAACGGTATAGAGAATCTGCTGGCGGAAAGTGGAGTCAGTGAGGCGGCGATCGATGGCGCCCTCATATTGGAAGCGCTTGTTCACCCAGATGCCCGCGCCCTGCAGCAGATGCTGGGTGACCGTGGCCTTCAGGTTGGCCGTGTCCAGCGGGCTGTAGCTGGAGAAACCGTTGCTCGTTGTCGCGCGCGATTGGTCCAACGCAACTGTCAGTTGCGTGCCGGTGACGAAGCCCTGCGCATAGCTGAAATCATAGACGTTGGTGTTGCTGCTGCCGCCCGAGAACGGGGAGGTGGAAGCCGTTTTCGCCCTCTCCAACTGGATGTTCCCGGTCAGCGTGGGGTCCAGAGCTTCCGGCGCAGGACCGACTCCATCGGTGCTAAGCACCAGGCCCGAACTGCCCGCCGCCGCTCCGCTCGATGCGCCGCCTGGCGCGCCGCTGGAACTCAACGTCTGCGAACTGCCGCCCAATGTATTGGTGAGCACTGTCGCATTCACGCCGCGCAGCGTGGAGCCGGCCCTGGCGCGCAACAGATCGGTATCCGCAATGTCCAGGTTATAGCGGGCAATGGCAATGTCGTAGTTGTTCTCCAGCGCCAGCGCTAGAGCGTCGGAAAGGCTCAGGTAAATTTTGCCGTTCTTCACCAGGTCGGTAAGCCGCACCGAATTCTCAAAGCTGGCCTTGGCGATGGTCGTGGGCCTGTAAATGTTAATCGGATTGCCCAGAAACCGCCCCGTGGGCTTTGAAAAATCCCGTGCCGTCGAGCGCAGATTCAAAGGCTCAGTCGGCGCCACCGCAGGAGCAGAGGGCAGCTCAGAGGCCGCCTTGTCCGGAGTTGCTGCTCCCGCTCCAGCCACTTGCTGGGCCATCCCAGCAGGATTACCCGCCGCCAGCATGAGCACGACTGCCGCTACCGCGCGCAGCTTGCTGTTTGCCTGTCCGCGTCCTGCCTGACCGTGAAGGGTGCTCACCGTCTCATCTTTCTGCTTAAACACACCTGGAACGAGTAATTGCATGGTTCCTCTCCGTTGCATGGTTCCTCTTTGGGAATTGCTGAGACATGTGGGGCGCCATTCTCAAAGACGCCCGGGAAACCTCCCCGGACGCAGATTTATGTACTCCCAGTACAATTTTAGCTTGCGGCCCGGCCTGCAGGCCTGCGCTTAACGGTAAATACGCGCTCGGCTCATCATTCGTTCCAATGGGTTCCCTCGTTCGTCTTGTCCGGGGCTTTGCAGCCTATCCGCCAACACGTGCGGAAAGCTGAGTATATCTCACTCAATCGGGAGCAAAGGTTGAGGACCTGAGATCAGATTCACCGTTCGTACCGGCGAACCGCTCGATGAGTACACTGTTGTCAAGACCCACACCATGACCGAGCCAGCCCAACCCGCGCTCCAGAACTGGAAGCTCACCCTCGCTTACGACGGCACAGAGTTCCGCGGCTGGCAGGTGCAACCGGGCGAGAGAACCATTCAAGGCGAATTGCAAGCCGCGCTGGGGCGAGTGACCGGAGAATCGCCCTTGCCGCAGGGCTCGGGACGCACCGATGCCGGCGTTCATGCGCTCGGCCAGGTGGCCAGTTTCGCGCTTGCGGCTCCTATTCCTGCGGAAAACCTTCAGCGAGCTCTGAACCGGACCCTTCCCGCCTCCATTCGAATTCTGGAAGCGGGAACGGCGCCAAGTGCATTTCATGCGCGTCACTCGGCTGTAGCCAAGACTTACGAATACCGCATTTTCCGGGGAGCGATCTGCCCGCCGACGCTGGCTCGCTACGTCTACACCTGCTCCTGGCTCATGAACGTTGCAGCACTGCAAGAGTCAGCACGGCTCTTTGAAGGCAAGCATGACTTTCTGAGCTTTGCCGCCACCGATTTCGACCTGACGACGAGAAATCTTGAATCCGGCCTGGAGCGTGATTTGGAGATGAATCCGCCCTCTGCCCCGCTGACAACGATCAAAACAATCTACTCGTCGGACTGGGAAGAGCGCGAGACAGAAGCTGGAACGTTGCTGGTCTATCGCGTCCGGGGCAGCGGCTTTTTGCACCACATGGTGCGCAATCTGGTGGGAACGATGCTGGAGGTGGGCAGAGGCAAGCTGCGCGCCTCGCAGATTCCCGAAATTCTCGCCGCCCGCTGCCGCGATGCCGCTGGACCCACTGCCCCGGCCCGAGGACTGTTTTTGGTCTCAGTGGAGTATGGAGATCGGGCGGACGGGCCGCAGATTGGCCCTTGAATTGCGTTGGCAGAATGAGCATAGGTCTCTTCCATGCCATCCCTGCTACCCTGAAACCAGTCGCATGGCGTTTTCCCCATCCAATTCGGCCTTTTCGCAAGTGACGGAGCTCGCCGGCTTACGGACGGTTCACGCCGCCTTTGCCTGGCTGCACGGCAATCCCAAGACGATCATGGAG
>Ga0255354_1002016_pt1 | contig 10927 bp, 8 predicted proteins | sample HBST50metaG_FD_189942 | JGI IMG/M metagenome (GOLD analysis project Ga0255354, IMG submission 189942) | Peat soil microbial communities from Stordalen Mire, Sweden - H.B.S.T50 | ecosystem: Environmental > Terrestrial > Soil > Wetlands > Peat | place: Sweden: Norrbotten County, Stordalen Mire...
CCTCACGCCCTACGAACAGTCTGTCGATCCGGCCAACACCAACATCCTCACCACCGTCGGCCAGGCCCGCCCCGACCAGTTGCGCTCGGTTTCGCTCTACGCCTGCCAGCGCACCACCACGCAGTGGCTCAATCCCGACGCCTTCTCCTACCTCAACCTGCAAGATTCCGCGGGCAACGGCATCGGTCGCTTCGGCAATGCGCCTGTTGGCGGTGTTGTCGGCCCCGGCACGGCCAATTTCTCCCTCTCGCTTATGAAGGGCTTCTCAATCGGCGGAAAAAGCCGGTTCCAACTCGGCATTGAGGCCGCCAACGTCTTCAACCACCGCAACTACGAGCCTCCCAACATGCAGGTCGACTCCCCCAGCTTCGGCTCCATCACTGGCCTTCAGACCGCCGAAGGCGCAGGCCCCCGCAGCCTCGAACTCACCGGCCGCATCACGTTCTAGCTCTCTGATAGCTGGTTGGTTTCTGACTGCCGGGGGCCCCATCCTTCGCCTTTTTCCTGGCGAAGGATGGGTGGGCATGCAACTCGAGACCACTATTACGGATGCAGAGAGCAGTCCCGGAGGGAGCAGAGGGCTTCAGCCCTCTGAAAAAAGGCACATATATACAGGGCCTTCAGGCCCGGGTTTTGCCTCTCATTTTCCCAAAAACGACAAAATATATTTAGCTTTCGATCAGAAAATCGGCACGTAAAACCAGCCTCGGCCAATTCTCACTTGCCGGAAGCGCCGGCCACTCCGCGCAGCTTGTTCAGCAGGTCCTGTGGATGGACTGGCTTGGCCAGAATCTCGAATTCATAGCCCTGTGCGCGCGCTTTTTCCAGCAGATCGGCCGTGGCGGCCTGGCCGGAAAACAGCAGAATCTTGATCTGTGGATACAGCTCGCGAATGCGGATGGCCGCTGCGATTCCGTTCAAATCGGCCATGATAACGTCGGAGATGAGCATATCCGGCTTGAACGTCGGCGCAAGTTCCAGAGCTTTCTCGCCGGAATACACGGCAAGAGCCTCAAATCCGCTCTGGTTCAAAATCATTGCTAACGTGTCGGCAATCAAACGCTCGTCGTCGGCTACTAGGATCTTGGGCTTGGCTGTAGTTTCTTGCATACTCTCCCGGCTGCACAAAGCTGCGTCAGACTTTCAGCACAGCCTGGCTTGACGGTAAATCAGATGAGATTCTACTTGTTTCTTAACCCCGTGACTGAGCAAAAGTTGCAGATTTGCACTTTTCCGTCTTGCCGCGCTCGTCGTCCATTCATCGGCTGTCAACGTCATGAACATATACTGGCAATAAACACCGGCGCATTTCTCGTCGGCGAACCTCAACCGGAGTCCCCACATGCAGGAAGCTGGCAATCCCAACCAGACTCTATCCCCCGCGGTGGAACCGATCATCCGCGCCGAAAAAATCGAAAAGTTCTACGCGCAGCCCAGTGAGAACCGCATTCAGGTCATCTCGGCCACCGATCTGAGCATTGTCCCCGGCGAAATCCTTGCCCTGCTCGGCCCCTCTGGCTCCGGCAAGTCCACCATGTTGCGCATGTTGACGGGCCTCTCCATGCCCACCGCCGGCCAGGTCTACTGGCATGAGAAGCCCATCTCCGAGGCGGAAATCAATGTCTCCATCGTCTTCCAGAGCTTCGCGCTCTTCCCCTGGCTCACGGTGCTGGAAAACGTTGAAGCCCCCCTGCAAGCCCGCGGTGTCCCCCCCGATGAACGCCGCGACCGCAGCATGAAGATGCTGGACACGGTCGGTCTCGACGGCTTTGAGTCCGCCTACCCGAAAGAATTATCCGGCGGCATGAAACAGCGTGTCGGCTTTGCCCGCGCCCTCGTCGTCGAGCCGGAAGTGCTTTTCATGGACGAGCCTTTCAGCGCTCTCGACGTGCTCACGGCTGAAAACCTCCGCAGCGAGTTGTTGGAGCTATGGGGCAACAAGACCATGCCCACCAAGGCCATCTTCCTCGTCACCCACAACATTGAAGAGGCCGTGCTCCTGGCCGACCGCATCGTTGTATTGGGACGCAATCCCGGCCACATCCGCACCGACTTCCGCGTCCTGCTCCCGCAGCCACGCGACCGTAAATCCGAGCCCTTCACCCAGTTGGTGGACTACATCTACAAAGTCCTCACCCGTCCCGATGTGGCACCTGCCGAAGCCCCCGATCAGCAGGTCCGCATCCGCGATCAGCGCCAGATGCACTACCAGATGCTGCCTCACGCCCGTCCCGGCGGCATCGCTGGCCTGCTTGAGTTGCTGCTCGACAAGGGCGGCCGCGACGACATTTACCGCCTCGCCGATGACCTTGCCTTTGAAATCGACGACCTGCTGCCCATCGTCGATGCGGCGCAACTGCTCGGCTTTCTTACCATCGAGGAAGGCGACGCGGTCATCACCCTCAGTGGCACCGAGTACGCCAACTCCGAAATCCTCCGTCAGAAGGAGCTGTTCTGCGATGCGGCAGTCAAGAACGTCCTGCTGCTGCGCCAGATTCGCCGCGCCCTCGACTCCAAAAGCGACCACACCGTGCCCGAAGACTTCTTCCTCGACATGCTCGATGAGCAGTTCAGCGAAGAAGAATGCCTCCGCCAGATGGAAACCGCCGTCGCCTGGGGCCGTTATGCCGAGTTGTTTGACTTTGATGCCGGTCGCCGCCGCTTTGTACTGCCCGACGCGCTGGAAGAGGAGATTGCTGAGAAAATTCCCGACAGCGAGGACAGCAAGTGAAAATTCAGCACCCCCTCGCGCGCTCCCTCGTCACCGTTCGCAACTGGCCCTTCTTCATCGATGTGGTCATAGCGGCCTGCGCCGTCACCATCTTCTTTTCCATCGTCAGCACGGGTGTCTATTGGCTCGGCAAGCCCATTCCGGTTGTGCCCATCTCCAGCTCCATCGGCGCTCTGCCGGTCTACGCCCTTTACTCCCTCGTGCGCATGGGCATTGCGTACCTGCTTAGCCTCACCTTCGCCATCGCCTACGGCTACATTGCCGCCTACAATCCGCGCGTTGAGCCGTGGATGATCGCGGTTCTCGACATACTGCAATCCATTCCCGTGCTCAGCTTCCTGCCTCCCGTCGTGCTGGCCATGGTGGCTCTGATTCCCGGCCATCAGATGGGCATTGAGATGGGCGTCATCCTGCTCATCTTCACCGGTCAGGTCTGGAACCTCGCCTTCAGCTTTTACTCCTCGCTCAAAACCATTCCCCGCGAGATGATTGAAGCCTCGCGCATCTATCGTTACTCCGCCTGGCAGCGTTTCTGGCAGCTTGAACTGCCTCGTGCCGCCACCGGTCTCGTCTGGAACTCCATCGTTTCGGTCGCTGGCGGCTGGTTCGCCCTCATCTTCTGTGAAACCTTCACCATGGGCGACCGCAACTTCCAGTTGCCCGGCCTCGGCAGCTACATCCAGACCGCCACCTATTCCGGCGACATGCGCGCCCTGCTCTGCGGCATCGCAACCGTGATCCTCATCGTCGTCGCCACCGACCAGCTTATCTGGCGGCCTCTGATCGCTTGGAGCGACAAATTCAAACTTGAGCAGGTCGAGTCCGCTGAGCGCGTCACTTCGCCCATCCTCGCGCTGCTCCGCCGCTCCACCCTCAGCGCTATTCCCGGCCATCTGTTCGCCCGCATTGAAGAGCCCATCTTCCGCCACATGGCGCGCACTCGCAAATGCCGCATCGTGCAGCCTCTGGACGAAGAAAAGCCATACAAACCCTCCGCAGCGTTCTGGACCGTGATCGTGTTGGCCGCAGTCGTTATCGTCTGTGGTGCCATACGGGCCGCGTTCATGCTCAGCACCGTAACCTGGCCGGAGGTGCGCTTGCTTCTGGAGGGCGCGGTCGCCACATTCCTGCGCGTCAACGTCTCTCTCGTCATCTCCGCCGCATGGACCATTCCCGTTGGCGTAGCCATCGGCCTCAACCCCAGGCTTGCCCGCATCGTGCAGCCGTTGGCGCAGATTCTGGCCTCGATCCCTGCCACGGCCTTTTTCCCCATCCTGCTCATCGGCCTGATCAAAATCGGCGGCGGACTCGGCATCGGCTCCATCGCGCTCATGCTGCTCGGCACGCAGTGGTACATCCTCTTCAACGTCATCGCCGGAGCCATGTCCATTCCCTCCGACCTGCGAGAAGTCTCCTCGCTCTACCACTTCAACCGCTGGCAGCGCTGGACCAAGCTCATCCTCCCCGGAATCTTCCCCTACCTCATCACCGGCATGGTCACGGCCTCCGGTGGAGCCTGGAACGCCTCTGTCATGGCCGAGTACTCCCATGTGAAGGGCCACACGCTGGAAACCATCGGCCTCGGCGCGCAAATCTGCTCTGCCACTGACAGCGGTCGTTTCCCCATCTTGCTTCTTGCCACTATTCTGATTTCGTTCATGGTTGTCACCATGAACCGCTTAGTCTGGCGTCGTCTCTACCGCTTGGCCGAAACCCGGTTTAAACTCGAAGGTTGAAGAAGCTCTAAGAAGCTGTATAAAAACTAGCTGGCGGGTCTGGTTTTGAAAGGGCGCGGCTTTAGCTGCGCCGTAAATGCAGCAATATGAATGAGGGCTTTACAGGCTGCGGAAAAACTCGTAAAGTGTCTTTCAAAAGGTTGCTTTGTAACAGGGCACGACTTTAGTCGGGCCGCAAATAGCTGAAAATAAACGAGGGCTTTAGCCCCTGCTGAACTTTCTTTCCCCGAAAATCTGGCTCTGCGCCTTTTTCCGCAGCCTGTTTAGCCCCTGAGGAATGCTTCCTGCGGCATTTCCCTTTAACTTTCAACAACGAGGCATACATGATTCGAGTTGGTTTGATAGGTTTCGGTTTGGGCGGGCGGGTCTTTCACGCGCCGCTCGTCTCCTCTGTTCCTGGGCTTGAACTGGCCGCGGTGCTGGAACGCACCTCCAACAAGGCCGCCGAGCGCTATCCCGGTATCACTACCTACCGCTCCCTCGAAGCCATGCTGGCCGACTCTTCGCTCGGGCTCTTCGTCGTCACCACGCCCAATAAAACGCACTTCCAGCTTGCCCGGCAGGTTCTTGAAGCGGGCAGAAGCGTGGTCGTCGACAAGCCCATGGCCGTCACCTCGGCTGAAATTGCTCAGCTCATGCAGTTGGCCGCCGCCAAAAATCTTCAGCTCGCACCGTTCCATAACCGCCGTTGGGACAGCGACTTCCTAACCATTCATAAACTATTACGTGAAGGTTCGCTGGGCCGCCTCGTCAGCTTTGAATCCCGCTTTGACCGCTGGCGTCCTGTGCCTCCCGCGAATCAGCCCTGGAAAGAGGACCCCTCGAACGGCGGCAATTTGTTGAACCTGGGCCCCCACCTTGCCGACCAGGCGCTCCATCTCTTCGGCAAGCCGGAAGCGATCAGCGCCGAAGTTCTGCGTGAGCGCGACGGCCAGGGAGCCAACGACGCCTTCACCCTGCGGCTGCGCTATCCCGGCTTCGTCGTCACTCTCGGCGCCAACAGCCTTTCGCTGCCCGCCGCGCCGCGCTTCCATCTCCGCGGCACAAAGGGAAATTACTGGAAATCCGGCCTTGACCCGCAGGAAGCCGCGCTCAACAAAATTACGCACATTGAGAGTTCGGACTCAACCTGGGGCCAGGAACCGCTCTCTGACTGGGGCACTCTGCACGTCGAGGGTTGCGACGGCACGGTTGGCCAGCCTATCAAGCCCATCCTCGGCGACTATCGCCTCTACTACGCCGGAGTCCGCGACGCGCTTCTCGGCAAAGCTCCCGCTCCGGTCCCAGCCGTAGCTGCATGGCGTGTGGCTCGTCTGCTGGAGTGGGCCGTCGAAAGCTCCAGCCAGCGCCGCGAAATCCCCTGCGACTGGAGTCACGAACCGAAATAAGGGGGCCGAAACAGGGAGAAGGGTCTTTCTCTTTTGCGGAAGTGTGAGATAGCAGGATACCGGCCACCCCCGCTCTCAGTTTTCCACCAATGTCCCGTGCCCCATCTTTTCGCCTTTTTTCTGGCGAAAGGGTGGGATAGCACGTTCCTCAACAACCCACCTGCAAACTCACCATAACCAAAGGTTGGAAGCCGAGAACCTTTGTACAGGTTTCCCATCACGCCATTTGTGAACCGGCGTCAGATCTCCCGTCGCCCTTCAATCGCCCGCGCCATCGTCACCTCATCGGCGTATTCAATGTCGCTGCCTGCGGGAACCCCTGTAGCAATGCGCGTGATCTTTACCGGAAACCCGCGCAGCGCGCCGGCCAGCCAACTGGCGGTAGCCTCGCCTTCGAGAGTCGGCGACGTGGCCAGAATCACCTCGTCCACCTCGCCGCGTTCCACGCGCCCAATCAGCGTTTTGACGCGCAACTGGTCCGGTCCCACCCCGTGCAGCGGCGAAAGTGTTCCGTGCAGCACGTGGTAAACGCCGTTGTACCCCCGCGTCCGTTCCACAGAATCAATGTTGGTGGGTTCTTCCACCACGCAGACCACGCGCAGGTTGCGGCTGGGGCTGGCGCAGTAGGCGCAGGGGTCCACATCGGTCACGTTATTGCAAATCGAGCACAGCCGCAGGCTGGTCTTCAGCCCGCGCACCGCCTCGGCCAGCGCCAGGGCGTCTTCGTCCGTCGAGCGCAAAATGTAGAAGGCGAACCGTTGTGCGCTCTTGGTGCCCACGCCGGGCAGTTTCTTTAGCTCTTCAATGAGCCGCGCCATCGGCTCGGCATAACGTGACACTTTGTTGCCTCCACGGAGGTTGCGTCCCTGGGAACCCTCTGATGATTGATCCAGCCCCAAACGATTCCATCACTGCAATGCTGTCATCCTGAGCAGCATGACTCGCGGTGCGAGTTACGGCGAGAAGATGACACCAGAAGCCCCACTGATTCTATTGGGCTTAAGTTTCGTGTCATCAGGAGCGAAGCGTAGCGAAGTCGAAGGACCTGCATTTGCTTTTGCTCTCCTGTGTCTCAACCCACTAGGTTTCTGACCGCTTGCTTATGTACCATCTTCCGTGCCCCATCCTTTCGCCTTTTTTCTGGCGAAAGGGTGGGAAACCTCGAACCTGAAGATACTTGAATCACGCGCTCAGCGACCTAGGCAGAATCAATAGCCACCCGGTCCCGGCAGATTGAGCCCGCCCAGCATCCCCTGCACGCTGGATTTGATGGCCTCGTCCGCCTTGCGCCCGGCCTCGTTGATTGCGGCCAGCACCAAGTCTTCCAGCATCTCCACGTCAGGTTTGTCGCCACTCAGTCCGATCACCGCCGCGGGGTCAATGTGCAGCTTGAGCAATTCTTTCTTGCCGTTCATGGTCGCGCTCACGGCGCCGCCGCCGCTGCTGGCTTCCACCACCGTCTCGCCCAGCTTGCGCTGCATTTCTTCCTGCATCTGGCCAGCCTGAGAGAGCATTTCCGAAAGTTTGAGCGGGTTGATCACTGTTTCTCCTCCTGCGCCTTGCTTTGACCGGGTGGTTACAGTTTACGAAGATCCACGACGCTGCGAATCTCGGCCTTGAAGATCTCCCTCGCCCGCTGAACCAGCGGATGCGCCAGAGCCGTTTCCTGAATGCTGCCGGCCAGCGGCACGGAGCTTACCGCAGCCGCCTGCGCCGTTCCCTCGCCCGGAACCACCATGAAGCGCGCGGGCGCGCCCACCCGTTGCAATTCCTGGCGGATAATCTTTTCTGCCGCGGCATTCACCGTCAGGCCGATCATCTTCTTGCCCACTCCGGGCACTTCAATGCGCAGATTGGAGCCGTGCTGCTCCCACGTGCCGGAACCCAGCAGTTGCGAGGCGGATTCGTGTCCGTTGTTTGCCAGCGCGGAGGTTACAGCCAAGCGAACCGCATCCACGCTGGGCGCATCAGCGGTCTCGGGCGCTTTGGCCAGCGCGCCTTCCGTCAGCGTTGCCCCGTACCCGGTGGCCGGAGCCGCTGCGGCAGGGAAGGGCGTTGCCGCCCGCATCGGACTGCTCGCCACTTCCGTAGCCGTAGCCGACGCAGGCGCTGGCCGTTCCATCGTTGCCACCGGCGCGCTCTGTTTCAAATTCGACCCGGAACCCCATCCATCGCTCTGCCCGAACGGCGAAATAGTCGGTGCCGCCTGCCCTGCCGCGGGAATACGCGCAGCCGCCGTATGAGTGGCAGCCGTCCGCGACGGGGTTGCGCGTGAACCCGTCGCCGCCGGAGCGTGCGCAATCGCGCCGCTTGCCACTCCGCTCAGCAATTCCTCAATCGGTAGCAGCCGTTGTGCATGAATCAGCTTCAGCAGCCCCAATTCCAGGTGGAATCGCTGTTCCTGGCGATAATTCAGGTCGTCAAAGGTGCGCAGCACAATTTGCAGATTGCGCGTCAGCTCCTCCTCGGTAAACAGCATCGCTGTACGCGCCGCGCGTGCTCTCTCGTCGCCGGAAATTTGCAGCAGATCGGTCTCTGCGCCGCCCACCTTGGACATCAGTGTATTGCGCAGGTAGCGGGCCAGTTGCCGCGCCAGCGACGACGCATTGTGCCCGGCGTTCAGCAGCACGTTCAGCTCTTCCATCAGCTTGGCGCTCTGCCCGGCCGCCACGGCTTCCATCAGCCGTTCAAAAACCGCATTCGGCACCGACCCCATCAGCTCGCGAATCTGCTCGGCTGAAAGCACCGGCCTTCCCGCTTCCATCGGCGCCGAGGCAATCGCCTGGTCCATGATGGAGAGCGCGTCGCGCATCGATCCGTCGCCAGCCTCGGCCAGCAGAGCCAGCGCTGTATCCTCGGCTTCCACATTTTCTGCTCCGGCAATCATCTTCAACTGCGTCAGAATGTCGTCGAACTTCACCGCGTGAAAGCTGAAGTGCTGGCAGCGCGAGCGGATGGTCTGCGGAATGTCTTCCGGCTGCGTCGTTGCCATCATAAAGATGACGTGCGACGGCGGCTCTTCCAGCGTTTTCAGCAGCGCGTTGAAGGCCGCCTCGGTAATCTGGTGAGCTTCGTCCAGAATGTAGATTTTGTAGCGGTCCCGCGACGGTGCATAGCGCGCCGCGTCCCTCAACTCGCGAATCTCGTCGATGCCGCGGTTCGTGGCGGCGTCAATCTCGATCACGTCCACGGCGTTGCCCTGGCGAATCTCCGTGCACGACTCGCAAACGCCGCAGGGTTCAGCCGTGGGCCGTTCGGCGGAGCCAATCTCTGTGCGGCAGTTCAGCGCCATCGCCACAATCCGTGCAATGGTGGTTTTGCCGATCCCCCTGTGCCCCGAGAAAATGTACCCGTGCGCCACCCGGTTCTGGGTCAGCGCATTCATCAGCGTCCGGGTCACATGATCCTGGCTGGCTACGTCGGCAAAGCGCTGCGGACGGTATTTTCTGGCCAGAACCTGATATTCCATATGCGTACCCGCTCCCTCGGCCCGCCCCCGGAATTCAGGCAGCCTAAAGCAGATTGTATCGTTCCCCGGCGCTCCACGAGGGGAGTGGAAAAACCGCGTTGTGGCATCACTGCGATCTGATACAACAGTTGCCGATAGCTATTCCGGAGGGAGCAGAGGGCTTCAGCCCTCTGAAAAGATGCATAAATGCAGGGCCTTCAGGCCCGGGCCTTTACCTCTCTTTTCCCAAAAAGCAGTTAATACAACTGCAGCACCGCGCGGAAAACAAAGCCTGTTTCAGGCCGCTCCGCCGGTCGTACGCTTCTTTTCTCCGCCCGTTTTCAGCGCCTTCTTCGCCGCGGCCTTCCGCCGCCGGATTTCCGCCTTTGAATACATCGTTCCACGGCATTTTTCCGCCCCGCAGTTGCAGATCGCCTCGTCCTCGTCGCCGTCATAAAGGCGGTAGTCGTAGGTCATCTCCTCGCCCGCTGCAATCTTCCGGATGGCGTTGATCCACACCCGCCCGTCTTCCTCCTGGGTTTCGCAGTTCGCATCGCAACTGTGGTTGATGAACATGGCCACGCCGTGCCCGTCGATAACCATATCGCCATCCCCCAGTCCAAACAGATAGGTAATCGGCAAGTGTTTGTAAAGGGCGTCGGCAGCCCCTTTGTTCAGCAGGTGGCCCGTGTATTCAGCCACGTGCGCGCCTTTTTCAATTGCGGTGGTGGTGTAGCAGCCGGCGGCGTGGATGGCGGAAGAGCGAATGATCAATCCCATGCGAGTGTGCGATGCTTTCCTTATGTGCGGAATTTGCTCGGAAATCTGGATCTTCCGTATGGACCGCATCGTAACATTGAACAGGTGAGGGAAGCAGGGATGAAACGGAGTTTCTTGATTGCGCTGTTTGTGGCGGGCTGCCTGATGGCGGCGCCGCGGTTCTTTGCGCAGGCTCCTGCTGATTCCGGGCAAAGCCAGCCTGCCAGCGATACGCAAAAGCCTGCCAGCCAGGCGCAGAAACCAGCCGCACCGTCGCAGTCGTCCTCCTCCAATCCGTTTCCCGACGATACCAGCTCGGTTCCCGTGATGCCTTCGACGGCTACCCCGGATCTGCCGCCCGGAACCGACAACGAGTCGGAGGACAAGCCGATCTTGCCGCCCGGCGACGACCTCGACCCCGCGCGCAGCCCCGAAGACACTGCTCCGGCTTCTGCTGAGCAGAGCGCGGAGTCCAGCTCCAGCCTCGCCAATCTGGACAGTTTGCTGCCCAAGTCGGACGACGAACAGCCCGCTAAGAAAAAGAAGAAGAAAGATGCCGAGCCGGAGCCCACGCAGCAGGAGTTCGCGGCCAAGGAGATCAGCATCGGGCAGTATTATCTCGACAAGAAAAACTGGAAAGCGGCTCAGTCGCGCTTCCAGTCCGCCCTTGTGCTGGCTCCCGAGGAGCCGGATGTTTATTGGGGATTGGCCCTCAGCGCGCACCGCTTGGGACTATTCTGGGACGCCCGCGCCAACTACCTGAAGGTGATCGAGTACGACCCCGACAGCCGCCACGCCAAGGAAGCCGCCAAGACGCTCAAGGAACCCGATCTGGCGAATGCCAAGCCCCCCGCCCCCGGCCAGC
>Ga0255354_1002017_pt1 | contig 10919 bp, 13 predicted proteins | sample HBST50metaG_FD_189942 | JGI IMG/M metagenome (GOLD analysis project Ga0255354, IMG submission 189942) | Peat soil microbial communities from Stordalen Mire, Sweden - H.B.S.T50 | ecosystem: Environmental > Terrestrial > Soil > Wetlands > Peat | place: Sweden: Norrbotten County, Stordalen Mire...
GTTCCGGGCTGTGCCCAAAAGCGCGTTCCGGAACCCAAGAGAGTAAAGAGGAAACAGCATGTCTGAAGAGACTCAAGCAAAAGCGCCCGAGACGAGCGCAGCAACTCCCCAAGCCGCTTCCGGCTCGGATTCCAGCCCGGTTTCAAGTTCCGGCCCGAGTTCGGGTTCCGGCCCCGGTTCCAGTTCCGGTCCCCGCTCCGGCGGACGGCCTGGCGGCGGACGCCCCTCCGGTGGCCCCGGCGGCCGCGGCAAGTTCTTCCGCCGCAAGAAAGTCTGCAAGTTCTGCACCGAGAAGATCGATGCGATCCCTTACCGCGATGTGCGCCTTCTGCAAGGCTTCGTAGCCGAGCGCGGCAAGATCGTGCCCCGGCGGCTCACCGGCGTTTGCACCACGCACCAGCGCCGTCTGACTCGCGCCATCAAGCAGGCCCGGAATATCGCCCTGCTGCCGTTTGCCACACGGCACTAACCATCGGCTGCCGTTCCGTTGGTTTGGGTGCCCCATCCATCGCGTTACCGGGGTCCCCACGGACAGGTCTTCGTCCGTGGGGTGGTAGAGCGACGGGTGGGAATCAAACGCTGCCGGCGGAAGGCTATATTGTGGATGCCGATCTAGAACCGAGTGCGGCCCGCTTTGGCTCAACTCTCTGTCCAAAAGGACAGGAGCGCCGGCGGTAGTTCGCACACAGGAGAATTAGTCATGGAAGTCATTCTGAAGGAAGATGTAATTCATCTGGGCAACCGCGGCGATGTGGTCAAAGTTGCCGACGGCTACGGCCGCAATTTTCTGCTGCCCCGCAAGCTGGCTATGCAGGCAACCCTGGCCAATAAGGCCGTCGTCGAGCAGATGAAGAATGCTGCTGACCGCCGCTCCGCCACGGAAAAGGCGCTGGCCCAGGCACTGGCCATCAAGCTCGAGCCCGTCGCGCTCGACTTCACCCGCAAGTCGGGCGAGGCCGGCCGTCTCTTCGGCTCTGTCACCTCGGCCGATATCGCCGCCGCGCTGGAAGCCAAGGGCTTCGAGATCGATCGCCGCAAGATCCAGTTGGATGAGCCTCTGAAGACCGTGGGCGAGTTCAGCGTACCCATCAGGCTCTATCGCGAGGTCAGCGCTCACGTGAAGGTCACGGTTGTGGCGGAAGCTTCGGAAGAAGCCACCGCCGCCGAGCCCGCTGCCGAAGCTGCTCCCAAAGCCGAAGCCGCAGACGCCGAGTAGTTCCGCTCAACCTGCTCTCACCCACCGCCCTTCGGTTCGCCGAGGGGCGGATTATCTGTGGCCGGAGCTGGCGCTGCTGCTGGACGGATGGAAAATGTCCTTCTCCTCGGCGCCGCCTGACAGCACAATCAGCTTCTTCACGACCTTCATTATCTTCTCCTGGAAGCCCGAAATCTGTTCCGATTTTGCATAGGAAAAAAGTAGCCGCACACGGTTTGTGTTCAGGCCCGGCTCGGGCTGGCCCTTCGTGTTATAGCAGGCTCTCGCTTTTTTGCCGCTCACCGAAGTTGCCGTAAGCCGCAAGAGTGGTTCGCGGGAGTTGTGGGTATCGCTGGGATCGAAGACGTCCCAGGTCATATTGTTGACGTCGAGCGCACTCAGAAATTGATCGCAGCGGCTGCCGGGCTGGAGGATGGTCAATGTGCTGGTGGACGGATCGAATCTGGCTTCGATATTGTCGTTGATTCCGTCGCTGGGACTGAGCGCGAGCAGCTTGCCGCGCAGGTACTCCGAGAGATCCTGCTGGGTGGCGTCAAGCAGCGGATCCGGCGTTTTTACGTGTTTCCCCGGTTTGCCGCTTTTTTCCGGCTTTGGCAGCGGTGCGGCCTCAGGAGACCCCTCGGGCGCTTCATTCTTCGCAGTCAGCTTGTTCATCAAAACTCGCGCATCATCCTTTGAACACGCCGACAGGCATACAAGGAGCGCCGCGGAGCAGATGCATGCAGCGCACCTCATAGGTAGATTCCTCCTGGTTCTTGCCTTGCTCATTGCCTTCACCTGTGATGAGAATTCTACTCCTACACCATTGCCCGTTCCTTCACCGTCAAGTACTGATTCAGCACCGACGCGGTGAGAGCTTCGGGATTGAGATCAAGGGTCAGCGCGCCCTGTTCACGCAGCCGCGCCAGCAGAAGTTCGCGGCGGCCGGCCATCTCTTGGGCTGCCGCGGCGCGAAACATCTGCTCCACATTCCTGGGCCTCGCCTGCGCAATGAGCTCCACCTCCGGCTGGGCCATGGCCACAAACAAGAGCACGTGGCGGCGCAGCAGTTGTAGCGCGCCATCGATCACCTCGGGGCGCATCGCGGTCTCAGCCAAATCAGTGACCCATAGAATCAACGACCGGCGAGGTTGCAGGCGGTTCAGCGTTGCCGTGGCCTTCAAATGGTCGGCTTCGCTAGGTTCAGCGCGCAACTGGGCCAGAGACTCGATAAGCTGCCGCATGTGGGCAGCGCCGCGACCGGGCAAAAGCCGCTGCTGAATGCCTTGCCCGTAGGCCAACAAGCCCACGCGGTCACCGGAATAAAGCGCCAGTTGAGCCAGCGCGACAGCTGTCGTGCAGGCGTAGTCGAGCTTGGAACTGCTGGGCGCAGGGCCGGAGTCTTTTGGGCTTTGTGCCATCGCCACTCGCGCCCGCATCAGCCGTCCGCAATCGATCACGATCCAAACCGGCTGGCTGCGCTCTGTCTGGTACTGGCGCGTAATGGGCGTGCCGCGCCGCGCCGTGGCCGTCCAACAGATGTCGCGCAGATCGTCGCCCTCGCGATAATCGCGCAAGCTCTCGAAGTCGCGGCCCAGTCCGCGCAGTTGCGACCGGCGCAGTTGCAAATCAATCTGGCGGCTGCGCGCGAGAAAGATCTTCTGCTCTTCGCCGCCGCGCAGGGCCGGATAAACGCGCACTGTCTGCGTAAGCGGCGCCCTCGCCCAGCGTTCGGTCAGACCCAGTCCGGAACGGTAGCGCACATAAAGCCAGCCCGTTTCCCAATCGCCGCGCTCTTTTGGTTCCACACGATAGCGCAGCGAAGCCGGCACGCGCGGAAACGCGGTGAGCCGAAGCGTTGCCGGTTCCACAACCAGCGCCGGCGGCAGGTCGTCCACCAGGCGACATTCGATAATGATCCGGCCACGATTTTCGACCGTCAGTTCGATCTTGGTTTCGCTCATCAGAGCCGGAGCGTTCGACCATGAGCGGCTCACCACCAACTTGCCGGCAGCGGGCAGGCGCAAGCCATCAAGCAGCGCGAAGATCAACACCAGCGCCTCCCAGGCAGGCATCGCGAAGGCAAGCCGCCAATTCCGGAAGCCCGGAACCAGCCAGACGAAGCCAACCAGCAGCAGCCCAATCCCACGCGCCGTCAGCCCAAAAGCCCAGCGCCGCCGCCGCTCGCAAGCGGCGCTGATGGGGTCGGGATGGAGGCTTGGCGAGATCATTGAGCCTCAATTGGAAGATCGAGGGCTGCTGCCAGAGAGCGATTCAACTGCGTCAATTTGACTGCCGAGAGAGTGCCCACATAATAGGTCAATGCTGATTTGTGAAAACTGACAAGGCCGTCGCAATGGATCCAGCTTTCATGCTTGAGGCCCTCATCAGGGCCGACTGCGACCTGCGTTGAAAGCCCTTGGCCCTCGGTGTAAATCGGCGCACAGACGACGCTTGAATAGCGCGACTCGATCAGCATTTGACGGCTTACTATCACATAAGCTCGTTGCCGCTTCGGATCGCCAAGCGGCTTGGACACGAGGTAAAGTTCGCCCCTGTTCATCGTCTTTCCTTCCAGAATTGCGACGCTATTTCAGTGGCACCGGCTTTTGAGCTAGATCAAAATACAAAGCATCCTGATCTTCCAGCACATCTTCCATCTCGTGGTTCAAATAGTCGGCATTGGCGTTGATCAGCTCCAAGTCCCGCTGCTGAATCGCCTGCCGCTCCATCTCGCGAAGGTGCTCGCTGAGGATTTTCTCGATATAGGCTGAACGGGAGGCCCGCTCGCCGATCAGCTTGTCGATTTGGACGAGGAGTGGCAAGGAAAGTGTGATAGACGTCTTGGCCTTCATACTACCTCCATACTACCGATATACTACTCCCTCCCCGACTTAAATTCATTGTCTCGGTACCGGCACAGCGGCTATCACGTCAGCCAGCACGCGATCGGCGTCAAAGCCTTCCAACTCGGCCTCGGGCTTCAATATAATCCGATGCCGCAGTACCGGCTGGACGGAGCGCTTCACATCATCAGGGACCAGGTAGTCGCGGCCATCAAACGCTGCCGCCGCCTGCGCCACTCGCATCACGCTCAACGCCGCGCGGGGGCTTGCGCCCAGCAGCAGCGTAGGCCACTCCCGCGTGCGCCGCACGAGCGCCAGAATGTAGTTATAAAGCTCCGGCTCAATCCGGATTGCCCGTACCTCGGCGCACGCCGTGGCCAGCAACCCTTCCGGAATCGGCGCAATTTTCGCGTCTTCCAGCAGTCCCGCGCCCGAGCCCGCATGGTGCCGCTCCAGAATTTGCCGCTCCTCAGCTTCGGAGGGATAAGCCACGCGAATCTTGAGCAAAAATCTGTCCAGTTGCGCCTCGGGCAAAGGGTACGTGCCCTCAAAATCCACCGGGTTTTCCGTGGCGAAGACGGTAAACCAGCTCGGCAGCGCGCGGCGCACGCCGTCGCTCGTCACCTGCCGCTCTTCCATACATTCCAGCAGCGCAGCCTGTGTGCGCGGCGGCATGCGGTTGATCTCGTCCACCAGTAGCAAGTCGGCGAAGACCGGCCCCGCGTGAAAGGCGAAATCTGCGGAGCCGGGGCGCAGAATCGTGGTGCCCAGAATGTCGGCCGGCATCAGATCTGGCGTAGCCTGTACGCGCTGAAAGCCGAGGCCCAAGAGCCGGCCCAGTGCCTTGACAATGAGAGTTTTCGCAATGCCCGGCACGCCTTCCAGCAGCGCATGGCCCTGGCAGAGAACGGCGATCAGCACCTCCTCGATCACCTCATTCTGGCCGGAGATCACTCGGCCCAACTCCGCGCGGGAGTGGGCGATAAGCTGGCTGGTCGCGCGGAGGCTCTCCGAGCTTTGGTTTACATCTTGCGTAACTTCGATATTGTTTTCCTGGCTCATGAAGCCCTTTCCTGCTCTTTGGATTGAATCTTCTCAGATTGCGCGGCCTGATTGCCTGTCTGACCGCCCGGCCTGGCCGCTTGCGTCAATCTTTCGTAATGCCCATGCAGCAATTGAATCAGCTTGAGCGCCTGCCGGGGATTCGCCGTCTCGGCCCACGCGGCATCTTCGCAGGCGGCCAAGTCCGCTTCCAGGCTCTCGTCGGCCCGGGGAAAGCGCCGGCGAATCACCGCCGCAAGTTCTGCCGCGCTCATCTTGCTCGCCCTCTGTCCGCAAAGCCGCAAACTGTGCCGGCGAAACCGCTCCCACGCAACCGAGACAGCCGTGGATGCGGCTCCGGCTTTGCGGTAGAGCGAACCCAGCGCCTCAAGAAATTCGATAGGCGTGGCGCGCGCCGGCGGAGGCAGATCGCGTACCGGCCCGCTGCGCCGGCTGAAGCTGAGTACGATCAACAGCGCGACCCCCGCCAAGCCAATCCACAGCATAGTGAGCGCCGGCCCGGCGGCGTAACTCCATGTGGAGCGAATGTCGCCGTGCAGCGACTCGTCCCAATAGAAGCGGTGGCCCGCGCGTGGTCCCAGCGAATTCAGCAGCAGATCAAGATTGTGAGCGCGGCTGAGTGAGCCGTTTTCCAGCGGCGTCGAACTCGCCCACCAGACGATGTGCCCTTTGCCCCAATCGTACTCAACCACCGTGGGATTGCCGGCGCAACTGTACTCAATGCGCGCGGCTGGGTTGCCCATCTCCCATGTGGCCTGCGGAACCATCCAGGTCTCACCCGACTCGGCCAGCGCGTCCAGTCCCTCAGGCTCCAGCCGGCACGCGGCAAAGTTGAATTCCTTGGGCTGTTCGCTGGCCTCGCCCGGCAGCATAAATCCGCCCCAGTATCCGGTCGAGAGCACGCGGCCGCCACGCTCGACAATCTTGCGCACCGCCTTGATGTCGCTCGGCTCGCGAGAGTACGGCTGCGCAAGAATCACCACTGTCTCCGGGCCGGCCGTCGCAGCCAAATCGCCCAGCGGCTGTTCCCAGCGTTCAATCGGATAATTGGAGCGGAGCAGCGTCTCGTACGCAGCGCGAGCGCCGTGCTGACCGGCGAGGTAGGACGAGGGCAGAGGATTGTCGTTGTCGTTTCCATTGGGCAGCAGAAAGCCGGTCGCCACAGCCAGCGCAATCGCGATTCCCACGCACCACAGCAGCAGCTTGCGATCTTTGGCGTCGAGCGAAGAGAGAAACGTCATTGCGCGCCGCCCCTGGTGGCACCTGTGCCCGTTGCGCTGTTCCCTGAAATCAACCCATCTGCCAGCTCTTCGACTTTGTGAAAATCGCCCTGGCCAGCCACGCGCCCGCCGTACCACGTTCTTTCAAAGCTGCCGGTCAGCGTGGCCAATCCAGCCTTGTGCGGGTCTTCCGCCGCCACCAGCGCCAGGTACTCGCGCGGAGTGCGCGCCCGATCCGCGGGCCACAGCCGTTTCGATTCGAGCCTGGAGATTGTTGCCCAATAGACGAAGTGAATCGCCTCGCGCCATTGGCCTGCGGCGGCAGCCCGTCGCGCGTCCGCAAGCCACAGTTGCCAGTCGCGGGCTGAAGCGGCTCCTGCGGCCGGTCCATCGCTCTCCGGGACAAGCCGTATGCGCCAGCGGCGTTCCAGTTGCAGCAGCCCCCACGCCAGCCCCACGCACACCGCCAAAATGAATCCCCATACAATCACACGCCCCACCCAGGCCGCGCGCGCCTGGAGCTTTGCTGCGTTTTTCCAGAGCAAGTTGAGCCATGCGCTCAGTTTTTCCAGCATCGTATCGCGCGCCGTGGACGTTTGCAGGTTGCGGAAGTCGCGGCCTGCGAGCACCTGCTTCATCGTGCTCCGCTCGTTCGCGTGCTCCGCAGTGACCACAGCCGGGCCAGCCGTCATCGCGTCGGCCTGGGCGATGTCCTGAGTCAGGCGCGTTTCGGCGGCTTGCAAAAGCTGGCTGGTGGTGGGCTTGGGCGGCCGCGTCGTCTCCTCTGCCGAACTCTGTTCGGTACCGTCGGCGGGCTCCGTCTGAGTTTTGTCCTGATTCTTGTTCGGAGCATTGCCCTTGTCGTGCGCCTTCTCCGGCACCTCGTCCTTCAGTTGGGCCTTCAAGAGCAGCGCGCGCAGCCAGTTGTAGCGCACGAGCCGCCGTTCCGCATTAGGTGCATTCCCGAGCGCCACATGGTCGTCCCGCCCCACGAGCGCGGGATCGCAACTCTTCGCGTCCCGCGCCATCGCGCAGGCGCCGACGATACCATTCAGCTCAACCAGATGCTGCCGATACTCAGCCAGCGTCGTCTCGCGCCAATTGCCCGTGGGCTGAGCCGCAGTGGTCGCGTCAGCAGCATTGCAAGCCGCTGACGCGCATAGAAGCGCAGCCAGCACCACAGCCGCGAATTGAGCCCGAGCCCTCAAGCCTGACCCTCCACAGCTTCTGCTGACTCAGTAACTGGCGCGTTCAGCCCAGCGGCTTCCATCATTCTCTCGATGTCGTACCCTTCATGCCTTATGCGCTGATCATAGTAGAAGAGGGTGAGGGCGATCGGAAGAATAGGGCCGATAAGAGTAGACGCCGTAAAGGCCGCAAGGAATCCGATTCCCGAGTAGATATTGCGGTAGTAGTGCCACCACACTCCGAAATTTCCTATGATCCACCGGAAGAGCAGGACGAGAATTATCGAAAGCGATAAATTCACCAGCCAGCCAATGAGCACCAAAGCAAAGCGCACAAAAATGATCTTCCAGCGGCTGCCTATTGAGAGCGTCCAGCTTCGCCGCAACGACTTGCCGACCGAAAGTCCCTCTAATGACTTCACTGGGATGGCAACAAAAAGAGCCGAACTGAGCCAGAAGAGGGCAAGAAAACCCGCCGCGAAGGCCCCAAAGACTGTCCAGCTCGCAAAACTATCCATTGCGGTGTCGCCGACCTTCAACACCTCCGATAGCAGGTAAAGCACCCCAATCGCTACGCCCCCGACGAACAATTCGGGCAGAATAAGAACGATCCCCCAGGTTGCAACCGCCATCCAGAACCAACTCCGCCATCGCGCATTGCCACTGAAAGCCACTATCGTCAATTTCGGATGTTCCCCAAAATATAGTTTGGATGTCAGATCAGTAAATGCAGGCCAAACCATCAGGTGCAGCAACAATGCCACTTGATAGAACGCAGCCGTGTAAGCCGTCCACTGTCCAAGTGTGAGGAGAACCCTGCCCGTGTATGGAAATGGAGTCATTCCCCACCAGAGCCGATTTGCGGCCTCTAACGCGATGATCACCAGCGCCGGCAACGCTGCGATTCCGATAAACATCAAAAACTTCGCGCGGTAAATCTGAAAAGTCCGGTCCAGAATTTCGCCCAGTGTCGATGGGTGCAGCGGCTCATTCATGCATGCTCCCCTGATCTTGCGCAGCGGGAGGCGGCTCAAAGTGCGTGTCCAGTGCGGGCGATGGCTCGGCTGGGGCGGCTGCCGGTTCCGGCGCAGTCAATCCCGCGGCCTGCATCATCCACTCGATGTCGTAGCCCTCCTTGCGCACGCGCTGATCGTAGTAGAAGAGCGTAATGCCGGCGGCCCAGATCGGCCCAAGGAAACTGTTAGTGAAAAAGCCAATCACCTGCGAAAGCGCCAGAACTCCTGGTCCCAGCGGTTGGCCGGGGTGCTTGAAGGCCAAAACAATGACAAAGAACTGGGTAAGACCGGACAGGCCCAGCTTGATGACGCCCACCAGCAACGCCAGAAGGAAGATGCGTCCCCACGAGTCTTTGGCCAATTGAATGCTGCGCCGGATTGCATTACGCGCCTTCAGGTCTTCCACCACACAGGCCGGAATCGCCAGCGAGTAGCGCAGGCTCATCAGTGTTGTGTAAACCGCTACGGGAATCAGAAGCAGGATGAAGGCCACGAAAACCACAACGATAACCCCGGCCGTCTGTGGGTTGACCGCGCCGGTTTGAGTTCCCGCGCCTTTGAATCCGCCATAGAAAACGAGGGCCCCGAAAAGCCCCGCGTAGAGCAGCACAAACGGCGTCCAAACCCTGAAAGCTGTGATGGTCATCAACCACAGATAGCGGCCCAGGCGGGGCAAGATGCTCAGATAGGCGCCCCGGATGGTAGCCGGTTCACCCAGATGGACCCACGCCACTGCGCGGCTGATGGCGGCTGTGGCTGCCCCAAGCAGGAGAAACAGAACCAGCACGTTCACGCTGGTAGTGATCACCGTCATCCATATCACTGCCCCCGCCATGTGCTGAGCCTTCAGCAACGCGCCAAGGCCAATCTGCAGCAGGCTCAGCACCAGCGCAACACCGGCGTAGACGGAAAATATTCCGGCAAACAGCAGAAAATTCGTGCGGTAGAGCTGGGCGGTGCGGTCCAGAATCTCACCGAGAGTGAGCGGGCGAAGGTTGCTTTCCATGTTTGGCTCCCCTGAAATGCGGTGTTGGCGTTTTCCGGGATACTAACACAGACAGACAGGGCTAACCGGCCCAACCTATTCCAGGTTCTGAACTTTGGTTCCATCGGGGATCTTGATCTGGAACTGGTCGTCGGAAAGCGTCATGTTCTCCTTCACGCTCTCGACCGTCAGAACAAGCTGGTACTCCTCAAGCGGGCGCTTGATGGTGATGGTGGAGGGGAACCTCACGGAATCGAAATCCTGGTAGTTCGCATAGTCAACCACGGTCTCCAGGTTGCCTTCGCTGTCGTATATATCTTGTTGGTAAGGCATCAGATCGTCGCGGCGGAAGGTCACCACGCGCACCGGCGTCAGCTCGTTTGTGCCGGGTTTGCGGCGGCTGATGCTCAGAATGTATTCCGGAACTCTGAACAGGTGCTTCCTGACCGCGTCTTCCACTGTCTCCGAATCCGCCACCACCGAGTACAGGTCGTCCGGTTCCAATCCGCGCACCACCATGGCGTCGAAAAAGAATCCCGGCCTCATATTCTCGATCTGGCTGGCGGACTTCTTCTTCAAATCGTTCGCACCCTTCACCGCCAGGCTCTTCGACGGAATGTACATGGTGAAATTCTTTCCGTTGCTGGCCATGTCGAACATGCGCGTGCCCAGCACGGGAACCTGTCCCAAAACCCGCAGCATCTCCGGCTTGCGTATAAGAATGTGCCCGCGGAATGTGGTGTAGTCCCTGGCAGTGCCTTCCGCGGTCTTGAGCACGCTGGCCTGGAGTTCGACAGTGGCGTTGAGGCTGTCGAGTGCGCCCCAACTCTGGTTGAGCCGCTCCACCAACTCGACGGGAGTGGCCGTCCGAGTGATCGAAGGCGGCTTGGGAATAGGCAGCCTGCGCGTGGTCCACAGGCAGCCGGAGAGCAACAGGAGCGGCGCAATGAGGATTGCGGCGGCAGCGCGGCGACAGCTTGTCTTCATCGGTCGCCTGCCTTTCTCATTGCGTGCCGGTAACCGGCCACATCGCGCGCGTGTTCCTCAAGGGTGCTGGAAAATAGCGACCCTCCCTGGGGATTAGCCCCAGCAGCCACAAAGTAGAGATAGTCCGTCTTTGCCGGCGTCATAGCTGCGCGCAGCGAGCGCAGGCCGGGATTGGCCACCGGCCCCGGCGGCAGGCCGGCGTGCAGATATGTGTTGTAAGGCGTGTCGAGCTTCAAGTCGCTCGCGTAGATTGCGCCTCGCCAGCGCCCGCTGAGTTCGAGGCCGTAGATCACCGAAGGGTCCGTCATCAGCGGGATCTTTTTCGCGAGCCGGTTTTCAAAGACACTGGCCACTAGCGGACGCTGTGCGTCTACGGCAGTCTCCCGTTCCACCAGCGAAGCCATGGTTACCACTCATGCAC
>Ga0255354_1002021_pt1 | contig 10899 bp, 6 predicted proteins | sample HBST50metaG_FD_189942 | JGI IMG/M metagenome (GOLD analysis project Ga0255354, IMG submission 189942) | Peat soil microbial communities from Stordalen Mire, Sweden - H.B.S.T50 | ecosystem: Environmental > Terrestrial > Soil > Wetlands > Peat | place: Sweden: Norrbotten County, Stordalen Mire...
GGTTGCTGCTAAACGACCGTGAAGCTCGGGAGAAGGAGCCGAGCATGATGATTATAGGCTGTGACTTTCATCCCAGTTTTCAGCAGATTGCGTGCGTAGAGCAGGAAACGGGGGAGTATGAGGAGCGCCGCTTGAGCCATCGCGGCGAAGCGGAAGCATTTTACCGGTCATTGGCAGGTAGGTCAGTGCGCATTGGAATGGAAGCAACGGGGAATGATCGTTGGTTTCACAAGCTGATGAATGAACTTGGTCATGAACTTATAGTGGGAGACGCCAGCGCGATTCATGCTTCGGCTCCGCGCGAGCAGCGTACAGACAAGCGGGATGCCAGGCACATTTTCAAATTGCTGGTGGAGAATCGGTTTCCATCCATCTGGCAGCCGCCGGTGGGTAACGAAGAACAGCGGCAGTTACTGTTACATCGCTGCCGGCTGGTGCGCATGCGAACGCGGATCAAGAATCAGTTGGATTCGATCGCCAAGAACGAGGGACTGACCGGTTCGCGCGTCTGGAAGGCGAAGCGCCGCCAGCAGATCGAGGCATTGCCGCTGACGGGCTGGTATGCCGAGCGGCGCAAAGATCTACTCGAGTTGCTGGATGAGATGGACAAGCGAATCGATCCCCTGGACAAGGCCGTGAAGTTGGCAGCTGAGCAAAATGCCGAAGCGCGGCTGTTGATGACCCATCCTGGTGTAGGTCCGGTAGTATCGCTGGCCTATGTGCTAATCCTTGGGGACTGGAGGCGCTTCCCCCGCGGCAAGCAAGTGGGCAGTTATCTGGGGCTGATTCCGAGCGAAGCGTCCAGCGGCAAGCATCAGCAGCGGATGGGACATATCACCAAGCAGGGCAATACGCTGCTGCGCTGGATGCTGGTGGAAGCTGCAGTCAAGGCACAGAGCAAGGATCCGAGTTGGCACCGGCAGTATGTGCGTCTGTCGATGAACAAGCATCACGGCGTGGCCAAAGTGGCCATAGCCCACAAACTGGCGGTTCGTTTGTATTGGATGTTGCGCTCCGGGCAGAACTACACAAAAATCGTGGAGCGCGGTTCGCATGCGGGGCAGTCCGGAGCGTGTCAACGACTTTGAGACATGTGTCGCGAGAGTTTAGTGTAGATTTCTCTCTGTCGCGGTTGTTGTTGGCGGGTTGATCCAGGCCGCAGTGGGTTGTGGTGGATGCACCGGTCTGGCGTGGGTGAAGCGTTCCGGGTTACGAGCATAGGCTTGATCGAGCACATTCTGTCGCTGCTCGATGATCTGTGATGCCATGCCGTAATGCAGCATATCCGGCGTCAGCAGCGCGATTCCGCTGTGATGGTGCTCGTGGTTGTACCAGGGAAAGAATCGCTGACAAAAGGCCCGTGCGTCCTCGATGGAACCGAATCGGTTGGGGAATTCGGGCCGATACTTGAGAGTTTTGAACTGGCTCTCTGAATATGGGTTGTCGTCGGAGACGTGGGGCCGGCTATGGGTTTTGGTCACGCCCAGATCTGCCAGCATCAGCGCCACCGGCTTAGAGGTCATCGAGGTTCCTCGATCCGCGTGTATGGTCAGAGATCCTGCGGTGATGCCTTGTTTCTCGCAGGTTGCCGCGATCAGCCGCTTGGCCAGTTCGGCCGTTTCGCGGGGAGCTACCATCCAGCCCACCACATTGCGGCTGAAGATATCGAGGATGACGTAGAGATGGAAGTAGGTCCATTTGGCTGGGCCCAGCAGCTTGGTTATATCCCAACTCCAGACTTGATTGGGCCCGGTGGCCAGCAACTCCGGCTTGGTGTACTGCGGATGCCGAAGTTGGTTGCGACGTTCCTTCAACTCGCCGTTTTCAGTCAGGATGCGATGCATGGTACGTATCGAGCAGAGATACGCGCCTTCATCGATCAAGGTTGAGTAGACCTCCGCCGGAGCCTTGTCACAGAAGCGCTCCGAGTGCAGATGATCGAGCACGGCCTGACGCTCAGCCGCAGTGAGAGCCCGCGCTGGCCTGGGACGTACCCGGCGCGGAGCCGACGGCCGCATGCGCCGATAGAGCGACGCACGCGGCACCCCGAGGGCACGACAGGCGACCGCTTTGCCGACGCTGTCGCTCAACTCCAGAGCGGCATTCATCAGTTCTCCTCGTCGATCTGGATGTTCGGAATTGGGTTGCCCAACAGCGCAGCTACTTTTTTTTGAACTTCGATGATCAACTCGGCGTTCTTCAGCTTCTTAGTCAGGCGAGCAACGTCGGCCTGCAGATCGCGGTTCTGCTTGACCAGCGGGCTGACCACGACCTTGGGGCCACGCTTCTTGGGCGTGAGGGCATCGAGCTCTCCTTGTTTGCGTTGCCGCCTCCAGGTGCCCAAGTGCGAAGAGTACAGGCCTTCGCGGCGCATCAAGGCGCCTATCGCTCCAGAGTCCTTAGCGGCATCGGCCTGGTCGAGAATTGAGCGTTTATACTCCGCGGTGAAACGACGGCGAACGGGACGGGCGACCACTTCAGAATTGGGAACCGAAGACCGGAGGGCTGGCGGCGTGGCGCCCGCTGCGTTGGCAGCTTCTCCGCTACGCTCCGAAGCTGCCAACGCAGCGGAAGTACTGCTTGCCTTGCTTGTGCTCATCACAGTGAGATTTCTTTCCCCGCCCTACAGTAATTGTTGAGGGGCAACTTGTCTCACTGATGTTGGCACAGAGGGAACTGTGGCGCAATAACGAAGCTCTTCAGAGCAATTGGTTCTTCCCGGTCGCTATCGTTCTCTGCTGATTATCAGGTCGTTGTTTTCTGAACCTAATTCATGTTTTGCTTGAATAAGTTTGCACCTCTGCTCCGGCGGAGATGGAATCATTCCGTATGGTTCTGACAACGTACCCGCAGGCGTAAGGTTGCTGAACTAACCGCGGATCAGCACAATGGATACTCAGTTTTCAGTACGCCAAGCGAGGATCTGGCTCTGCACTGCGCTGGCACCCATATTATGCGTTTCGAGGAGCAGCTCAAAGTGCGGCAGGGTGCCGTCCGGACGCTTTATCCGATTTAAAAACGGCAGCAACTGCGCATCGTCCAAAACAAAGTCCATACCCGCCTCCGTGCCAGACATCCCCGTGCCCTGAAGAAGCAGTGCATTGCCGTTACCTGCAAGACTCGGCATGTAGGCAACCACTCCGAATACTCGTCGCTCTGGATCGTCTCTTCTGGACTCCCACCTCGCCGGCTCGCCTTTCTGTGGACTGCGATTGAGTATTGAAAAGATTCCTTTATAGTCATCCCTGAACAAGAAGTTCATATTGGGTTCATAGAGTTCAACCCACGGATCGGCTTCGGACGAACCGAGCAGGATGACATCACCGGTCTTGAAATCGTTTGGTCTTAGGTCGCGTGCGTAACGTACAGACACGTCGCTTCCCAGGGTCTGCGCCCGATCTTTGAGACTGAGGATGGTCTTGAGATCCACGATGGAGGTGTATCGGCGGTTTGCAAGATCCAGGACTGAATCCTTCAGGGATGCGGTTGGACCGATCTGAGGCAAGACGGTGGGTTCGGACCGATAGCCTGCGTCTAAATACTCTTTCAGGTCTATCTCCCGACCTGACATGCCATGGTAAAGCACTAGGCCCGAGTCGGGCGCTACCACCATCGTTGGTCGATTCCTCGTGAAAAGGTGACTCCATAATGGGTGTGTCGGCGGGGCCACAACGGCAGCCGACTGAGGCACGCGCCGGTCGTGAACCCAGAGTACCGCCAGCATCAGCGCCAGTATCAAACAGAGTCCCCATGGCGACCATCGCCAAAAGAAGGACTCTTCGGGATGCGGGTCGCCCATCTGCGCAGGCGCGAGAGGCGTGATCGCGGGAATAGTCTCCGCCCGATCAGCGACAGCGGGAGACAGAGCGGAAATACCATTTGCCTCAAACACCGGCACATAACCACCACGAGGGATCAGGACTCGAATCGACTCGTCCGAACCTTCCTGCTGGAAGTAGAGTTCGAGACGCTGCCGCAGCCGACTCGCCTGACTCCGCACAATGCCATCCGCGGCGGTGTCATAATCTCGCGGTCGATCAAATACAGCCTGACCGATTTTCTGTTCGTTGATCTCGGCTTCGCGCCCCTTGAGCGCTAAATCGCAGACGTAGGTGAGCAGAGTTCCCAATCGCTCGCTACGTGCAAAGGTCGGCGAATGCACGATACGGCGCACCAGCTCGCGTCGCTCACCTTCGGACCCGGCCGCAGCCAAATGTGCCGGTCTTCTGGAGTGAGTGTCTGCTGCCTCGCGCTCTGGCTTTTCCGTAATCATAAGTTGATCTCGGTCCGTTATTAGTTAATCACGGTCGTGTGAAGACATGGTCAATCTATTTTTCGGCATTTTTCGCACTGCGTTACGACACATGAATGTCAGGTAAATAGTTCATTTAATGCCGGTTCGGAGCTGATACGGTGAAGCACCGGTGAAATGGCTTGGTCTGACACTTCGGCCCTGCTATTCCTGACTCATCTCCAAAAAGAAAGGAAATCGATGACAGTCCCAAAGTCAATCAGATCTCCGAAAACCAGAAGCGCCCATTTTCACTTCTGCAAGATCGTAGCGATTGCCTTCTGCGTCTTGCTTGCGACCGAGGCCGCGTTTGCGCAGTTTACGGCTGGAGTCCAAGGGAACATCCGAGATGCAGGAGGAGCCAATATTCCCCAAGCTCAAATGGTCCTTCTCAACATTGCAACCAGAGTTCAGCAACTCGGCACCAGCGATGTATCGGGTCTATACCGCTTCACAAACCTTGCCCCTGGCGAGTACCAAGTCTCTTCATCTGCCCAAGGCTTTCATATCGCTCAGGTCCAATTCACCCTGACGGCTGGCCAGAATCGAGATGTTTCTCTCGTCCTTACCGTCGCCAGCGATACCACAGAGATTACCGTTACGGCACAAGCGCCTCTTCTGGATACCGCTGATAGTCGGGAACAGTTAACGCTCAACCAAGCGGCTCTCGAAAATATGCCCCTGGCTACTAGAAATCCTATGTCGCTGTTGGGCCTCACACCAGGCGTAACCGGAATTCAGGCAGCGACATCGACGTTCAACCCCGAGACCACGAACCACTACAGTGCCGGCGGTCGCGGAGGCAATGCGAATACGTTCATCGTCGATGGGCTGGATGTTGACAGCGACATCGGGGAAGGCGTCAGCAATCTAACGCCCAATGTCGATTCTCTCTCGGAAGTTGCTGTTCAGACGAATACGTATAACGTGGACTACGGAAAGTCCAGCTCAATTCAAACACTGATGTCAACGAGAGCTGGAACCGCAGAGTATCACGGCTTTGCAAGTAGCTACTACACCAATCAGGCACTGGCGGCGCGCGGGGAGTATGGCGTGCCCAAGCCTACGCCCTTGACGGCATACCACACCACCGATCTGTCTTTTGGCGTGGGTGGTCCGATCATCCCGAACAAGCGTTTTTTCTTCTTCGCGACCCTAGAACCTTATTACTCCTCCACGCCGAATGCGACTACGACCTTGAGTGGAGCGCTTGCGCCGAACAGCGGATCACTTCAATATGAAGACCCGGCATTTGTAGCCTTCGCTCAACAGGTCAAGCCGAACAGTTTGGAAACGTCTCTGTTCAGTAAGTATCCAGTAAAAAATGTTGTGTTCCAATCATCCAAAACTGCACAAGCGGTTTTTGGCGCTCAAAACACTGCTGCAAATACTGGCTGCAACACTCCGAGCACGGACAATATCCCTTGCGATACTGCGGTTCTAGATTCGGGCATATTCAACGTCCCAACACCCCAAACGAATTACCAGTACAGCGGGCGTATCGATAAAGTCTTCGACAAAGACCGCTTGTATGGGACACTCTTTCGCAATACGCAAGCAACCCAGCAGCAGAGCCCCCGGCCAAGTTTTCTCATCCACAGTCATTTTTACACCATCGCCATACAGGGCAATGAGACACATACATTCTCAGATCACCTGCTGAATGAAGCTTTCATTGGCTACAACAGGCTTGAAGGACACACGCCCGATCAGGGCCTGTTCACAGTGCCAGTGGTCAATGTGACCAATCTGGGTGTTGGCTGGGGATCCCCCAATCCAGACGAGGATTATATTCAGCACGGAACCCGCTGGAGGGACGTAGTTACCTACATCCGGGGTCATCATGATTTCAAGGTTGGCTATGAAGGCTGGCATGGAAATGACTTGGCGTACTTCGCGGGCAGATACAGCCAGCCGATCTTTACCTATACCAACATCATCAATCTCATCAATGACAATCCATTCACAGAAACCAACATTGCTTTCGATCCAGTCACAGGGAAGCCATTCCCCGACAATTATGGCTTTGCCAAGGGCTCTGGAAGTGCGTTTATTGAAGATATCTGGAAGGTCACACGCAGGCTCACGGTCAACTATGGCATACGCTACGATAACTTTGGCAATGCCTACCCTGCACTCGGGCAGACGGTTCTGGCGAACTTTCATCCGGCTACAGCTTCATCTTTCGCGGATAGTATCGCTAACGGAGCCTTCACGCAGCAAAGCCACACATTCGCTCACGATCTGAATTGGATATTCAGTCCCCGCGCGGGATTTGCATATGATCTCTTCGGCAAGGGAGAGTGGGTTGTACGCGGGGGATTCGGCCTCTACAGAGACGAGTTTACCCTTGGTAACCAGGAGAATGGATTGATTGCGAATCCTCCTGGCCCGGTGCGGCCAACCTTCAAGAACGACGGCACTACGCCGGCCCCGGTCTTCGGATTTGGAACCTCAAATACCTATCCATTCGGCTTTCCGTATCCGGCGTTTGTTGGCGCTCCACTGGATGCCAAAGGCGGCCGCGTTGGAGGAGGATTCACCACGATTGGAATCGACCCCAACCTGAGTATGCCTCGCATCTTGAACTATACGTTGACGCTTGAACACTCTCTGACAAATGGCTTGGTCGCCAGCCTGGGCTACCAGGGGTCTCATGGCGGAAATCTAATCACGAATGGCGGTAATCTCGCTGCCCACACCTACGGCACGGATGTCAACGACTACGCGGGCGACTTGCTGCAACATCCCAGCTTTGCAAGTTCTGGAGTCTACAAGGGAACCGGCACACAGAGCCGACTGAATACTAGCTTTGGCGCCATCACGTATGCCACCAACGGCCCGACAGCGAACTATAACGCTGTAGTCGCAGCGGTCAAAGGGAAGTTCACGAGACGCTGCTTTATCACGGCTTCCTATACACACTCAAAAGCAATGGACGATTGGGGGAGCTATCCTACCGCAGCACCACCTTATAAGCGTTACTATTCACCATCGCTCAACAACGTGCCCAATGTTTTCTCTCTGGGGTGGAATTATGAGCTACCCGGTGGTGAATTGCACAACGCCATTCTCAGACGTGTAGTGGGAGGCTGGACTTTGGCTGGAATCACGAGCTTGCAGTCTGGCACGCCGTTCAGCGTACAGAACACCAACCCTCTTGCGGTGAGTACCAAAGGAACAGATGGAGTCACCATCACCTCCGCGAATTACGCAACGGAGTTGGCTGCCGGTAATCTGCAGTATGTGCCGACGAGTGGAGACTACAACGCGGACGGAAACAATACAGATTATCCAAACGTGACGGCCTACACGCAAAAGCACAACAGAAAAGACTACCTCAAGGGTAACGGAATCTTTACTGTCTGCGCTGGGGGTGCCTTGCCCTGCGATAATTTCACGCTGCCGACCTTTGGGTCGGAAGGAAACCAGACTCCCAACCGTTTCTTGAATCCAGGTTACGCAGACACCGACCTTACGTTGAAAAAAACTACACGCATCACGGAGCGCCTCAACGTCGAGTTTCGTCTTGATACCTTCAACCTCTTCAACAGAGTCAACTTGACTGCCGTAGACGCGAAACTGCAAGACACCACGTTTGGTCAGTCAAGCAGCACATATGCAGCCAGGAACATGCTCCTCGGCACAAGAATTAACTTCTAGCACCCACTTAGCAAAGGGATGGATTGGCTGCGTGTCGCGGCCAATCCATCCCTCGCTCCATGACATAAGCTCGTTCAAACCCTAGAAAGTCCAAATGGATAATGCAGGCATTCGTTTGTGTTGTCCATTTGGGCTTTGTCCTTTGGAGAACCATTGTCACCTCACTTTCATTCAACTTTCAACCGCCGCCAATTCGTGAAGAATATTGGGATGGCGGGAATCATGACCTCGGTAGTACCAGCCTTTGCTGGCATAAACAGCTTGCAGTCTGCGGAAATCGTCTCCGCTGGCCATCCAGCGAATTCTATTGGTCCTGGCGTCTTTAAGTTACTTCCGCTGGGCAGTATTCGGCCAAAGGGCTGGTTGAAGTCTCAGTTGCAAATTCAGGCAGATGGCCTGAGCGGACATTTGGATGAAACATGGCCCGACGTTGGCTCGACCAGCGGGTGGCTCGGCGGACCGGGCGAGTCCGGGGAACGCGGCCCATATTTCTTGGATGGTCTGATACCTCTCGCATATCTACTTGACGACGAACGTCTCAAGGCCAAGGCTCAAAGATTCATCGAATGGGCAATAACAAGTCAGACTAAAACTGGCATGTTTGGCCCAACATCGAATAACGACTGGTGGCCCCGCATGGTCATGCTCAAGGCTCTCACGCAGTATCAAGAGGCCACGGCTGATCCTCGCGTTATTCCAATGATGAAGCGATATTTCACCTACCAACTTGCAACACTGCCGACTCGACAACTTACATCCTATGGCAAGTTCCGTTGGCAAGATCAGGTGGTGACAATACTCTGGCTTTATGATCGGATAGCCGACCCCAAGCTTCTGGATCTCATGAATCTACTGAGAGCGCAGGGGCACGACTGGGTAGCGCAATATGAGCGCTTCCAATACAAGGAGCGGATGTCAGCCACCAAGATCGCACTCTTGTCAAAGCTGCCTGGCCAGCAGGACACCAAGATGGCCGCGCACGGAGTGAACAACGCCGAAGCCGTAAAGACAGGCGCAGTGTGGTCGCGAATCTCGGGGGCAAGTTCCGATAGACAAGCCGTGCGCAAGATGATCTCCGAACTTGATCGATATCACGGTCTGCCCAATGGCATGTTCTCATGCGACGAGCATCTTGCCGGTCGGAATCCCTCACAGGGATCGGAGCTTTGCGCCATCGTGGAGTACATGTTTTCCTTGGAACAATCCCTCGCCATCTTGGGTGATGCCTTCCTCGGAGATAGGCTTGAGAAGCTGGCCTTTAATGTATTGCCCGGTACGATGACCGATGACATGTGGGCTCACCAATACGATCAGCAGCCCAATCAAGTCGAATGCAGTCTACACAAGGAACCCTGGACAACCAACGGTCCGGAATCCAATCTTTTCGGTCTCGAACCAAACTTTGGATGCTGCACAGCAAACTTCAGCCAGGGGTGGCCCAAGTTTGCGGCGAGTTTGTTGATGAAGTCGCCAGAAGGTGGCCTGGTTGCTGCCGTGTACAGTCCTTGTGAAGCCCGGATCAGCCTGCAGGGAACCGTAGTTCATATCGTCGAAGAGACGGAGTATCCCTTTCGCGGAACAATCAAGATCACTGTGAGTCCTTCGCGCCCGTTAAGATTTCCATTCCTTCTACGGGTTCCCTCCTGGGCAGAGGATGCAGAGATCCTCGTCAATGGCAAGCTAGAAAGCGTGCATAAAGCTGGCGCGTTCGCGCGTGTGGAGCGGGAATGGAAACAGGGGGATAACATGGCAATTACCTTCCCCATGCAACCCCGTGTCGTTGAAGGTTTCAATAAGTCGGTTTCAATTGAACGAGGCCCGTTGGTGTTTGCATACAACATCACCGAGAACTGGCTAAAGCTGCGTGATCAGGGAATGACGGCCGACTGGCAAGTGTATCCAAGCTCGCGGTGGAACTACGCGCTTGCAGTAGATCCATCGGCTCAGTCTCAGGAGATAGCAGTGTCGGAGAATGCTTTAACCGACAAACCATTTGCTTCGGAAGGAACTCCCACAAAACTGTACGTGAAAGCAAAGCTATTGCCGTCGTGGGTGGCAACTGAGAGCACAGCCGGTACCTTGGCCGAAAGTCCAGTTGAGAGTTCAGAGCACAATGAGACGATTACATTGGTTCCGTACGCCGCAGCCAAATTGCGCATTACATCCTTTCCTCGGTTGAAGGACAGCTGGTCCGCCTAGGCCTAATTGCGCCGAGGTGCTGACGTGGCTAAGGAGCCTCTGCACAGCTCACGATTTTGCAGCGCGATTGCGATGTAATGAGGTTCTGATGCATTTACAGCCGAAATTGCGGGTTCAGTTTCATCCAGGCGGGGGCTTTATGTGGTTGTTTTTTGTCTTTGGAGGCCGCTTTCCGTCCTCCAAAGACACTACGCCCCCAGCGAGACCAGCCGTTTGCGGTTTTGGTAGAGGTTAACCAGGGCGAAGGCCGCCAGGAGCCACTCGTGATTCTTCTTCAAACCGCGATAACGAACTTTGGTAAATCCGACGATGCGCTTCAGGATGCAGAAGGGCCACTCCACCTTCGAGCGCACTCTGGCCTTGGTGCGGTTCTTGCGCCGCTCCACCTCATCGACACCGCCTTTGTATTTTGCTCGCCGCGAAGTCATGTCCTGCGCTGAGGGAGCGAACGCATGGATGGCCTCCGTTTGCCCTTGGTAGCCTGCGTCGCCCCAGACCTTTTTCTCATCTCCGTGCAGCAGATCGGGCAGCATATGCACGTCCGATACTGAAGCTGCCGAAGTGCACACCGAGTGCACGATGCCCGACTTGGAATCAACGCCGATGTGCGCCTTGGCGCCGAAATACCACTGGTTGCCCTTGCGCGTCTGATGCATCTCCGGATCGCGCTCTTTCTTGCCGTTCTTGGTCGACGAAGGAGCCGCGATGATCGTGGCATCGACGATGGTCCCGGTAGATATGCGCAG
>Ga0255354_1002024_pt1 | contig 10888 bp, 10 predicted proteins | sample HBST50metaG_FD_189942 | JGI IMG/M metagenome (GOLD analysis project Ga0255354, IMG submission 189942) | Peat soil microbial communities from Stordalen Mire, Sweden - H.B.S.T50 | ecosystem: Environmental > Terrestrial > Soil > Wetlands > Peat | place: Sweden: Norrbotten County, Stordalen Mire...
CGTACTGCTGTCTTCACTGCCGCAGCACGGGCAATTCGAGGGAGAACATACTCCCGGAATTCTCAAAGTTCGACTGCCACCCCGGCAGAGCCGGGGGATCTCCCTTTTGGATTAGACGCCCACGCCGAACTCGCCGGCGCGATACTCGCCCGCGTTCGCATAGAAGTCATAGGGGGTGCGCCGCTTGAACTTGTAGCGGTTGCGGATCTCGCGGCCCACAAAGATGCCCACGGCTGCCACGGCCATTCCCACCGAGAACCAGGTAATTACGCGGAGAGTGCTTCTTTCGCATTTTTCTTCCGCGGTGAGTTCTTCCACGGGCGTGATGGACTCGGGTTCGGTAGACATGGGGGCGCCTCCTGCTTGTTTATGATACCGCAGTTTCAGGTGGCTCTGCCCACGGCAGCGGCCAACCCTGGCCGAGTGTTGTTTACCGAGTAGAGTCAATTCGGGAGAGCCACGCGGCTTTTTCCGGTGCGGGAAGAAAGCTGGCGCGGATGGAGTTGGCCGCCAGTTGGCGCAGCTCGTCGTGGGTGAAACCCTGCACGGTGTGGGCCAGCAGGTACTCGTTGGCCACATCGGAGCCGAAGAAGGCCGGATCGTCGGAGTTGAGCGTAACCAGAAGGCCAGCATCGAAATAGCGGCGCAGCGGATGCTCGGCAAACGACGGGCAAACCCCGGTGCGGACGTTCGATGTGGGGTTCAGCTCCAGCGGTGTGCCGCGCTCCTTCAACTCCTGGACCAGGTAGAAATCCTTGACCGCCGAGAGAGCGTGGCCGATGCGCTCCGAGCCGATTGAGAGCGCTTCGCGGATGGCCTCGGGACCGGTGGTTTCGCCGGCGTGGTTGGTGAGGCGCAGACCGGCCTTGCCAGCTTCGGAATAGACTGCGCGGAATGGCTCGGAACCGGCCAGCCGCTCGTCGCCGCCCAGGCCGATGCCGATGATGGAGGGGTGCGTGGCTTTGAGTTCGGCGGCCTTGCGAAAGACCCGCACTGCCTCCTCGACGGTGAAGTGGCGCACGGCGTCGAATATCCAGTAGATTGAGAGTCCCAGCTCGCATTCGCCGCGTTCCCTGGCCCGTTCAAGAGCGGCAAAGATGGGTTCAAAGGCCTCGGAATCGTGATTGCGCCACATGTAAATGACGCCTACGGAGATGAAGACCTCGGCGTGGACCACTCCCTGCTCGGCCAGATGCTGCATCATTCGCCAAGCAGCCAGTTCATAGTCCTCGGGGCCGATGAGCCGCTGGCAGACGGCTTTGAAGCCCTCGATGAACCCGGTGAAATCGGTGAAGCGGTAGAGCGATTCAGCCTCGGCCAGCGAGATCGGGCGGGCATCGTGGCGGGCGCTCAGTTCCACCAGCGTGGAAGGCAGAATGGTGCCCTCGAGGTGCAGATGCAACTCGGCTTTGGGCAGCCGGCGAATGAAGCCGGTCAGGTCAGCGTTATCTTGTTCCATAGGATTCCGCCGAAGACTCTCTGTCGATCAATAGTATGCCGCCGATCTGGCGGTCATTCGCAAGCCCGCTCGTTCCGCAAGCCATCAAAACGGTTAAGACTCTCTTGAATTTACACATCCCTTGACCTTTGCCACTACTCCTTGCTGTTGTTTGCTGCCTTATCCGTGCGAAACATGGCGATTGCCTCGATCTCGATCAGCAGTTCAGGCCGGCAGAGGATGGCCTGGATGCCGGTGGACGCAGGCAGCGGATCGAGCCCCTGCTCTTTGAAGAAAGCCGTGCGCTCCGCATTGAAGACGTCGTAGTCGCGCTCGATGTCGCGCAGATAGCAACTGGTGCGCACAATGTCGTGCCAGGTGGCGCCTTCGCTCTTGAGCAGGCCGGTGATGTTGTCGAATGTGCGCCGAAGCTGCGCGGCAAAGTCCCCAATGTGGACGCTCACGCCGTTTTCGTCGATCGAGGCGGTGCCTGAGATCAGCAGAATGGCGGTGTCGCCGATATCGATCCTCATGCCGCGCGAAAACGAACTCGGCTTGGCATAGGCATAAGCCTCGTTGAGCACGCCGTGGTCGGTCATGGCGCGCTTTTTAATGGGCGAGTGCGCAATGGTTTCCAGAATATTTTCAAATGCATCCATGCTTGTGCCGCTCCTTGTGCCCTTGATCTTGTCGTCGAATTCCGCGGCTCCGCTCCCTGGCGGTTCCAAGCCGGATGCCGTGCCGCCAATCGCGCGCCGAGGCGGCGGGCGATTGCCGACCCAGTTCACCTCAGGCGTTTCCAGCCTTGGCCGAACGGAGCAATGAGTTGGCGGCGGGCAGATTCTTCGCCAAAAATCTCATCAAATTAACGCTTTACAGTAACGCGATGCCGATCAGCCCTGTTGCAAGGGCCGATCCGGATAAAAGCATCTACATAAACCCCGGCCATTCTCTGCAAGTGGCCGCGGGGCTCATTCCCTTGCCAGTATATCTCCTTGACTGCGCATCACCGGGGTTTGGCGAACTCCGACCGGTGACGGCTATAGAAGAAGTAAATGACCAGTCCGATGACCAGCCAGATGAGAAAGCGGAACCACGTAATGATCGGCAATCCAGCCATCAGCAGGAAGCAGAAAATCACGCTGAGGCCGGGAATGACCGGACCAAACGGAACCCTGAAGCCGCGCCGGCGTTCCGGCTCGCGATAGCGCAGCACAATGACCCCGACCGACACCAGAACGAAGGCGAAGAGCGTGCCGATGTTCGACAGGTCGGCCAGTGTGCCGATGTCAAACAGGCCGGAGGGAATGGCCACCACGAATCCAGCCACCCAGGTGGAAAATGCCGGGGTGCGAAAGACCGGATGCACGTTGCTGAAGACTTTGGGCAGCAGGCCGTCCCTTGACATGGAAAACCAGACGCGCGATTGGCCGAGCTGATAGACCAGGATGGACGAAAGCATGCCCATGATGGCGCCAAACAGAACCACCAGCCTGATCCAGTGGAGCGAACGGCCGCCGGGCAGCAGCGACAGCTTCTTGAGCGCGTTCACCACCGGCGCGGCGTCGCCCACCATTGACTGCCAGGGCACCAGGCCGGTGAGGCAAATGGCCACAGCCACATAGAGCACCGTACACACAATCAGCGTGGCGATAATGCCGATGGGCAGGTCGCGCTGCGGGTTGCGGCACTCCTCGGCCGCCGTTGAAACCGAGTCGAAGCCTATATAGGTGAAGAAGATGATGGACCCGCCGGTGAGCACGCCAGACCAGCCGTTGGGCATGAACGGATGCCAGTTGCCGGGATGGATGAAGCCGATGACCGCAAAGACGAAGATCAGGATTGCGATCAGCTTGAGCCCCACCATTGCGTTGTTGGTGCTGGCCGACTCGCGAATGCCGCGCACCAGCACGACCGTCAATACAAGAACAATGAGGAACGCGGGAATGTTGAAGCCGAAGTGCCAGCCGGGATGGTAGAGCCAGTTGCCGGCCAGGTCTTGCAGACCCTCCGGCAGATAGGCGGGCGATATCCATATGGGCGAGGGATGCAGCCCGAACCAATCCAGCAGGTCCACCACATGGGCGGCAAAGCCTACGCTGACGGTCATGTTCGAGCCGGCATATTCCAGGATCAGATCCCAGCCGATGATCCAGGCGATGAGTTCCCCGAGAGTGGCGTAGGTGTAGGTATATGCGGAACCGGCGATGGGAATCATCGACGCGAGTTCCGCGTAACACAGCCCGGTGAGCGCGCAGACAATGGCCACCAGTATCAGCGAGATGGCAATCGCGGGACCGGCTCCCGGCCGTCCGGCCAATGCGGTGTGGGTAATGATGAAGTCCGCCAGCGGCGTGTTGACCATGCTGGTGGTGTCGAACTTCTCCCCAGAGATCGCCGTGCCGATGACCGTGAAGATACCCGAGCCGATGACGGCCCCGATGCCGAGAGCTGTCAGCGACCACGGCCCCAGGGTCTTCCTGAGAGCGTGCTCGGGCTCTTCCGAGTCCCGGATCAGCTTATCGATCGACTTGCGGGCAAGCAGTTGGCTGGGCAGTGCAATTCTCCTCATCCCATTCGCTGTGGGATCCTGTCGGCTGCGGGCAATTCCCTGTTTAGGGCGCTGCGCAGCAGCGTAAAGGGTGAGGATTCCTCATGGAACTCCCCACTCTTCAGTTTGAGCCCAGACCTGCCAACTCCCCGCATACAAAGGAGAGAGGCCATCTGGATGGGGGAGGAGTGGGTTCCGGATTAACCTGTGCCGGTCCGGCCGGAACTGTATTCTGGCTGCTTCTAGATGGGATTGGGAGCTGGTTTCCTCTTGATGAGCAGTCTCCAAGCGGCTTTTTCAACGGAAAAGCCGCTCGGCCGACATGCTTTTGGGATGCATCAACTCCTGGTCCGCTTTACCGCTTCGACACTCCGCGCGCCAGCTTCTTCAGCTTCTTCTTGTTTTCGCCGCGCGGTCCGGTCCGCTTCGCCTTGGGGGCGGCTTTCTTGCGGGCGGTGCGTTTCACTTTCTTCCGTTCCAGCTTGTCTTCAATCTTGGTGGTATCTGCCACTTATAACCTCTTTCGTTGCAATCTCTTCAGGGTTTCCCACAAATCGGCCCGCAAATCGCATGGGTATGCTCTATATGTTAACAGGGATTTCACCTGAGGCGAAAGCGGAACGCGCTTGCCGGCCGCGCATCGAGGCCTTGCCGAGCCCGCACCTGCTGCCAGCGTACAATGATAGTAGACATGAACAAGGAATAAAAAAGCCTGCTCGGCTTCGGCCGTTCCACCGCTCCAGACGAGTTCTGCACCACACGCCCCAATCAACCGCACCAAGTTGAACGGAGTTCGTTATGCGTTCTGACCAGATACACCGCGCGCTCGCGCAGGGTATGAACCGCTTTGAAGTTTGCCAGCTCGTCGCCAAAGGGGTGAAAGCTACCCACAAGACAGGCGCCCGCTTTGAAGATTCAATTAACGATGTCCTGCAATATCTAGGCACCCACAATACAAACAGGGAAGGTCTTCACCCCGCTATTCCGCAAGTCAGCGTCAAGAGCCTCAAGCCGGCGGCATAGCAGTTTCCAGGGGGCTGCGGATCGCGGGCCAGTATGCGGCAGGCGGCTTTTGCTTCAAACCGGCCGCTCCAGCTATCTCTGGAAGAGCAGAAATTCACCCGGACGCAAAAAGAGGGACGGCAGCGATGCCGTCCCTCTTTTGTTGATTCCATATTCCAGTTGCCAAGGGGGTTTGCCCTTGGGCGGCCGGAACTAGACTACCTGCACGTTCTCTGCCTGCCAGCCCTTGGGGCCCTTGGTGACGTTGAACTGAACGCGCTGGCCTTCCTGAAGCGAACGGAAGCCGTTCGACTGGATGGCGGTGTGATGGACGAAGACGTCCTCGCCGTTTTCGCGGCTCAAAAATCCAAAACCCTTGGCGTCATTAAACCACTTGACTGTTCCCTGTTCCATGATGTGTTGCTCCTTCTTCTTCGATACTGATTTACCGCGAACGCAATGTGGAAGTTTGCGAGTAGGCGGTTACCGGAACAGGCAAGAACTTCAGATCGAATTCTACGATTGGATTTAGTGTAGCACGGATTTGCAAGTGTCACTGAAAAAATGTGTGCAGCCCCTTGCGAAAGGCCGGCGCAAAAGACTCGTACGAAAAGGTTTCTGGCCGGGGCAGCGGATTGGCTTGGGACTGCCCAAAAAAGCCGCCCGGCAGTGCGGCTGGCGGCGTACACTCGATTTCGCCGGAAGGGGTGACCTTTGACCATAGAGAACAACCGGGTTCTTGTCCTCAATCCCGGATCGACGTCCACCAAGCTCGGCGTCTACACCGCAAATGGCGCGGAGTTGGTGCGGACCATCCGCCATGGGGATGAAGAACTGGCGCGATTCCAGGGGCGGCCCATGGTGGCGCGGCTTGGCTATCGCGCCGGCTTGATCGAGCAGGCGCTGGAAGAAGCCGGATGCAAATCGGCACGGTTTGCCGCTGTCGCCGGCCGGGGCGGGCTGCTGCCGCCCATGGCCTGCGGCACTTATCTGGTGGACGAAGCAATGGTGGAAGAGCTTCGCCTGGCTCGCCGAGGGGAACATGCCTGCAACCTGGGGGCTCTGCTGGCGCTGCAGTTTGCCAGGGCAGCCGGGGTAAACGCCTACATCGTCGATCCGGTGACCGTGGACGAGTGGCAGCCGTGCGCGCGTCTCTCCGGCTCGCCGCTGGTCGAGCGCGCCTGCATCGGCCATGCGCTCAACACCAAGGCCGTGGCGCGGCGGTTTGCGCGGGAGCAAGGGCGCAGCTACGAGGCGCTGCGGCTGATTGTGGTCCATATGGGCAGCGGAATCACCGTCTCGGCGCACCGCGACGGACGGATGATCGACAACAATTCCATCGAGGAAGGCCCGTTTGGCCCCGATCGCACCGGGGGGCTGCCTGTGCGCGAACTGGTGAAGCTCTGCTTCAGCGGCAGGCTCGCGCAAAAGGAGCTGGATCGCCATATCTTCGGCGACGGCGGACTCTTCGCTTACCTGGGGACGCGGGATTTGCAGGAGGTGGAGACCCGCATCGACGCGGGCGACGCGCAGGCCGCGCTGGTCTTTGAGGCCATGGCCTACCAGATTGCGAAAGAGGCCGGAGCCATGGCGGCGGTGCTCCAGGGCAAGGTAGACGCCGTGCTGCTGACCGGCGGAATGGCCCATTCCGAGCGAGTAGTGAAGCTGCTTGGCGGCTATCTGGAGTGGATTGCGCCGGTCAAGGTTTATCCCGGCGAAGACGAGTTGCAGGCGCTGGCCGAGGGCGTCTTCCGCGTACTCAACGGCGAGGAGAAGGCCAAGAGGCTGTGGGAAGAAGGCCGCAACCCGGCACAGGCCGGCGCGGGCAGGAAGGCCTTGGTGATCGGCCTGGAATGAAGCCTCGCAGAGGCGGAGGTCATATCCCAGGTCTCAAAAGCCAAGTCCTGGCACGCCCATATCTTGCGATGGACAAATAACCCTAGAGCATTTTTCTAGTAGGCGTAAAGTGGCTTTGAAAGGGCACGGGGTTACAGGCTGCGGAAAAACTCATTAGGTGTGCAAGAAGCGTCAGGGCACGACTTTAGTCGTGCCGTAAGTTGCTGATAATAAACGATTGGCTTCAGCCCCTGCGGGAATGCCGATCTTCAGAAGGGACTTGTTCGGGTTCTCCTCGACCAGCTCCGCACCTCACCAAAATGGTGAAATCTTCAATTGCTGCAACCGCTTGCACTTTGAAGAAGATGACCAATTCATCGGCGGTTCAACTGCGGTTTTTAGGATAACTACATCTTCTGCAAATTCGCGAACTTTTCCATCAGCTTTTTCGTGCCGTGGTTGAACATGACGGTGAGCTTGGCGTCTTCGCCGTCGCCCTCGCGATAGAGAACGGTGCCTTCGCCGTATTTGCTGTGACGGACGCGCTGGCCTTTTTTGAGCGGAGCGGCATGGGCGGGCGCGGGCAGATTCATCTCCTCCAGGGACGATGCCGGACGCGGCAACGAGCCGGGCTTGCCATGGCCCGACTTGCCGCCGAAGAAGCGGGCGATGTTGTCGATGGAATTGGGTGCTTCCGGCACTTTCGCACTTTCGCCTTTTGGACTGGCTGCGCTGCTGGGCGGCGCGACCTTGGCGCTGGCGGTCATCCATGAGGCGGTAAAGGGCCTGGATGGCCCGGCTTTGGCGCCGGTTCCCGATCCCCTGCCCGCGGCCAAACTCGGCGCTTCCTGGCTTTCGTCTTCGTAGTTGTAGTGCCGGTCGCCAAATTCGCTGGCGTGGGCGTGCTTGCGGCCTGCGCCGTAGGTGTTGGGGTAGCCGGGGGTGGACCAGGACGATGCCTGCGGCCTGCCGCCAAGGTTCTCCACCAGTTGGCTGGGAATCTCTTCAAGGAAGCGCGAGGGCATGCTCACCTCGGGGGCGTCGTTGCCATAGCGTCTCCTGTAGTGGGCGCGGGTGAGCACCAGCGTGTTCATGGCGCGGGTCATGCCCACGTAGCAGAGGCGGCGCTCCTCCTCAAGTTCGTCGGGATTGTTGAGGGTGCGAGAGTGGGGAAAGAGGCCCTCCTCAAGCCCGGCCAAAAAAACCAGCGGAAATTCGAGTCCCTTGGCGGCGTGCAGGGTCATCAGCGTGACGCGGGCTTCGGGGTCGAACTGGTCGGTGTCGGAGGCCAGTGCGGCGTGGTCGAGGAATTCGCCCAGGGTTTCGCCGCGTACTTCGGCGTCGTGGGCGGCGTTGGCCAGTTCTTTCAGGTTTTCAATGCGGCTGAAGGACTCCGGCGAACCTTCAGTCTCCAGGGCCTTGATGTAGCCGCTGCGGTCAATGAGGAAGCGGATCAGCTCGGGGAGGGTGGCGGCGTCGCCTGGGGCTCTGAAAGCGCTTCCGTTTCCTTTTTCGTCTTCCGCAACTTCTTCAGCGTCCGACTCGAAATCGGGGTTCGGCGGGGTTGAAATCGCAGAGACCTCCGCCTTTTTCGGCATGACGAGAAAGGGCCGCTTGGGCTGGGCCGCGAATGGCGAAAAGCTGCTGGCGTCCAGCAGCGGAAGCTGGTCTTCGCCCTCACCGCCGAAGTTGAAGCTGGTGGCGGATTCCGCGCTGGCCGAGTCTGCGCTGGCCGCGCCAAACTCGAAGCCGGTGTCGGCGTCCTCGTCCGATTCAGCGCCGGCGGCCACGTCGGCTGAGAGCTTTCCGGCAAAGTCGGGATCCATCATGGCCTGGGCGTCGAGGATGAGCTGGCGAAAGGATTCCAAAGCCATGAGGGCGCGGGTGGGGATGAGGCGATTCTTGAGCGCGGCGGCGAGAGCGTCCCAGGTGGAGACGCCGGTTTCAAGCGCCAGCCGCTCCAAAGTTTCAAGCGTGGTTTTGCCGATGCCGCGGACCGGCGTATTGATGACCCGCTGCAATGCCATGGAGTCATGCGGGTTGCGAACCAGGCGCAGGTAGCCGAGCAGATCCTTGATCTCGGCGCGCTCATAAAAGCTGAATCCTCCGACCATGGTGTAGCGAATGTTGTAGCGGCGTAGCGCCTCCTCAACCAGCCGCGACTGGGAGTTGGTGCGGTAGAGCACGGCGCAATGCGCCGCTCCGGGGTTTTCACTCTCAGAGGAGCTCGATTGGCGAATGAAGGTCTGGATGCGGTCGGCGATGAACAGGGCTTCGTTTTCGCCGTCGGGAGCCTCGTAGTAGCCGACCAGCGAGCCGCCCTGCCGGTCGGTCCATAGCTTTTTGCCCTTGCGTTGCAGGTTGTTGGCGACAACCGCGCCGGCCGCCTCCAGAATCACCTGCGTGGACCGGTAATTCTGCTCCAGGCGCACGATTTTGGCGTTGGGAAAATCCTTCTCAAACTCCAAAATGTTGCGAATGTCGGCGCCGCGCCACGAGTAGATGCTCTGGTCCTCGTCGCCCACGGCGCACACGTTCTTGGCTTCGCCGGCCAGCAGTTTCATCAGCTCATACTGGGGGCGGTTGGTGTCCTGATACTCGTCCACCAGCAGGTAGCGATAGCGGCGCTGGTAGCGTTCGCGCGCTTCGGTTGACACTTTGAGCAGCCGGACTGCTTCCAACAGCAGATCGTCGAAATCGAGCGCGTTGTTCTTGCGCAGCTCGACCTTGTAGCTCTTGTAGATGTGGGCGATGCGCTCGCTGTTTGGGTCTTTCGAGGCGAGGTAATACTCCTGCGGATCGACCATGTGGTTCTTGGCCCAACTGATCTTGCTCAGCACCGTGCGCGGGGTCAACTGCTTGGTATCCAGGCCCATCCGCTTCATCGCCTGCTTCACAATGGCCTGCTGATCGTTCTCGTCATAGATGGCAAAGGAGCGGGTGAGGCCCTCGCCGCCCACCTTCAGGGCCTCGATGTCGCGGCGCAACATCCGCACGCAAAGCGAGTGGAAGGTGGCGATGAGCGGTTTGGCCAGGGACGAGTGATCCAGAAGCCGCTCGACACGTTCGCCCATCTCCTTGGCCGCCTTGTTGGTGAAGGTGACGGCCAGGATGGAGTCCGGCGCGACGCCTTTTTCGCGGATGAGCCAGGCAATGCGGCTGGTGATGACGCGGGTTTTGCCCGAACCGGCCCCGGCCAGGATGAGCAGGGGGCCTTCAGTGGCCTCAACAGCGGCGCGCTGTTCTGGATTCAATTTGTCGATGAGCTGCTGCAAGGCGCAAGTCCGGAAGGGAAGGATCCTTGATCCAGTGTACCGTTCGCGGCGGAGGAGGAACCGCGGGGGCTGTTTCCGCGGAGGCGCGTTATCCTGAGAGCACCATGACACCATCCAATCAACCTGCTCGCCGCGTAGCCGTTTACTGCGGATCGGCCAACGGAAACAATCCCGCATTTCTGGCCGAGGCGCGAGCGCTGGGCGAGGCGATTGCCGCGGCTGGCCTGGGGTTGGTGTATGGCGGAGCTTGCGTGGGGCTGATGGGCGCGGTGGCCGATGCGGCTCTGGCCGGCGGCGCCAAGGTGACCGGCGTTCTGCCCGAGGTGCTGGCCGGCAAAGAAATCGCTCACGCAGGCCTGACCGTGCTGGAACTGGTCCCCACCATGCACAAGCGCAAGGCGCGCATGGTGGAGCTGGCCGACGCGTTTCTGGTGCTGCCGGGCGGCTACGGCACACTTGAGGAAGTGCTCGAGGCGGTCACCTGGGCGCAATTGCGGCTGCATGCAAAGCCCTGCATCCTCATCAACACCGCCGGCTACTGGGATGGGCTGCTCACGTTTCTCGATACAGCCGTGGCGGCCGGGTTCCTGAAGGCGAAGAATCGGGCATTGCTGCGCGTGGCCGCCACTGCGGGCGAAGCGGTCGCCATGGCGGTCGCCTGCTAAGAACTTATCCGTAAATAGATATGGTCTGTCTCCAGCAAATCAGGGCTGCGGCTAAGGAAAGCAAGGCGAAGTAGCTGGCCTCCGATTTCTCGAAGCTGACCAGAAGTTTGCGATAACGATT
>Ga0255354_1002027_pt1 | contig 10869 bp, 8 predicted proteins | sample HBST50metaG_FD_189942 | JGI IMG/M metagenome (GOLD analysis project Ga0255354, IMG submission 189942) | Peat soil microbial communities from Stordalen Mire, Sweden - H.B.S.T50 | ecosystem: Environmental > Terrestrial > Soil > Wetlands > Peat | place: Sweden: Norrbotten County, Stordalen Mire...
CGGACAAAAAAGGCGAGTTCTTTACGGAAACGCCCCAGAAGATCTTCGCGCATCTGCTGACCTTCGGCCCCTCGCCCGAGGAGCTTGTCGAGTGGATGGCCAACCCCGACGAGATCGACCGTCGCGTCCAAAATACAGAAATGGCAACGATGATCGCCAAGGGCGCGCAGCAGCAGCGCAACGGCGTATTGGCATCGCTCGGACTGATCGCCGACAGCCTGCGGATGCTGCCACGCAAAGACAAAAGCCGGAATCATTGGAGCGCCACCGAATGGTCCGAGAACAGGAGAGGCTGGATATTTCTCACTTCAAAACCCAGCGAGCGCGAAGCTCTCCGCCCTCTGCACAGTCTGTGGATCGACCTGCTGGTCTTACGGCTCTTGAATGAACCGAAGGAAGGCCAGCATCCAGTCTGGTTTGTGCTGGACGAGTTGGCCAGCTTGCAACGATTGCCGCAACTCCACACCGCCATAACCGAGAATCGCAAATCGAAGAATCCGATTGTGCTGGGCTTCCAAGGGAAGGCACAGCTTGAGTACATCTACGGCCACATGGCCGAGGTCATGCTCTCGCAGCCGGCAACGAAAATCTTTTTGAAAACTACCGAGCCAAAGGCCGCCGAGTGGGTATCGAGCGCCATCGGCAAAGTGGAGATTGAGCAGCTACGGCAGACCCATTTCGACGGCAGCCGCACCGGGAAAAACTTCACGCTGGAGCGCCAGGTCGAGCCACTGGTGATGGATTCTGAAATCTCCGGCCTGCCCGACAGGCACGCCTACCTGAAGCTGGGCAACTACGTTGCCTGCTTCTCATTTGCCTACCACGACATCCCTGCAACGCAACCATCTTTTGTGCCGCGCCCACTGGACGACGATGAACTCGGCTTCGACCCGAAGACACTGACGAAGAAGCAGACAGAGCCGGAAGCCATCGAAGAAAGCGCCGAAGCCATCCAAAGCGGATTTTCGTTGGGAGACTGAGTCATGCTGAAAATCTCGAAAGCCCTTTCTGCGGGCAAACTCGAAAACTACCACAAGCAGGAATTCACTTCGCCGGACCAGAGTTACTGGAGCCAGGGCCAAACCGTGCAGGGCGAGTGGCAGGGGCGGCTTGCCGAAAAATACGGCCTCGCTGGTGCGGTCAACGCCGATGAGTTCCACCGACTCTCAGAAGGTGAACATCCGCGAACCGGCGAGCAGCTTGTCCAGCATCGACAGTCCTTTGAGTATCAAGGAGCAGACGGCAAAACAGTCAAATCCGTCGAGCACCGCGCCGGGTGGGATGCGACATTCAGTGCGCCGAAGTCGGTTTCGCTGACCGCGCTTGTTGGCGGCGACAGCCGCGTTCGCGAGGCTCACAGTATGGCGATCACGACCGCTCTCAGCGAATTGGAGCGGTACACGCAGGCGCGCCTCGGTGGCAACCGGTCCGCCGAATCCACTGGCCAATTCATCGTCGCAAAATTCGAGCACGACACATCGCGGCCCGTCGATGGCTACGCCGCGCCGCAGCTTCACACGCACGCTGTCATCTTCAATGTCACCGAGCGCGCCGACGGAACTACACGGGCGCTCCAACCGCAGAGCCTCTTCGAGTCGCAACAGTTCGCTACTGCCGTCTATCAGTCGGAGTTGACCTTTCGGTTGCGCGAATTGGGCTACGAGATTGCGCCAGGCAGGAGCGGGGCGCCGGAAATCAAAGGCTACTCGCAGGAGTATCTCGACGCTTCGAGCCAGCGCCAGAACCAGATCCTTGCGCACATGCAGCAGAATGGTCTCTCCGGCTACGAGGCTGCGGAGATCGCCGCCCATGCAACTCGCGACAAGAAGCAGATTCAGTCGCCTGCCGAAGTGCTGGCAGCACATCGCAATCTGGCGACCGAGTTCGGCAATCAGCCGGATCGCATTGTGGCCGAGGCCCGCGAGCGCGTCCAAAAGAAATCTGCCGAACGCGCTCCCGAAAAAGTGCAGAAGGCTGCCCAGAAAGCAGTGACCTTTGCACGCGAGCGCAGCTTCGAGCGCGAGGCTGTCACCGATGAGCGCGCCTTCTTCCGCGATGCCTTGCGGCGCGGAATGGGCGACACGACCTACGCCCAGGTTCGCGCGAGCGTTGAACAGCGCTTGGCCTCCGGCGAGTTCCAGCTCGTCACCGGGACGAAGCACGGTTCCGCGCGGCAGTTCACAACGGCGGAGACCATCCAGGCTGAAAAGGAAATCCTGCGGCAGATGCGCCAGGGGCAAGGCCGCGTTGAACAGATCATGCCCGTTCAGCAGGCCGTGGCGCATACCGCCCAATACCCGATTCTCAACTCATCGCAACGCTCGGCGGCGGAAGAAATTCTGACATCTCGCGATAGAATCCAAGGTCTGCAAGGAAGCGCCGGCGTGGGAAAGACCACGGCGCTTAAAACTGTGCGCGAGGCCGCAGAGCAGCGCGGAATGATTGTCGAGAGTTTCGCCCCAACCTCCCGCGCCGCGCATCAACTCCGCGATGCCGGCATCCATGCCGACACGCTGCAAGGTTTCCTTGCCCGGCATAAGCAGCCGACCCCGGAACGCCACCTATATATGGTCGATGAATCGAGCCTCGCCAGCACCAAACAGGTTCGCGATTTTCTCGCCAAGCTCGAACCGGGCGACCGAGTTCTCTTCATTGGCGACACGCGCCAGCATCAGGGAGTTGAAGCGGGAAAGCCCTTCGAGCAGTTGGTTGATGCCGGGATGAAGACGGCGCGACTTGATCAGATTGTCCGCCAGAAAGACCCCGAGTTGCTGCGCGCCGTCGAGCATCTATCGCGTGGCGAAGTGGCCGAAGGCGTCGCGCTTCTCGAACAGCAGGGCCGGGTTACGGAGATTGCCGACCCCGAGAAGCGCATCGCTTCGATTGCCCGCAACTATGCCGATAATCCCGTCAACACCATCATCGTTTCCCCTGACAATGCTTCGCGCCGCGCGATCAATCAGGCGGTTCGCTCGGAGTTGCAGCAACGCGGCATCGTCGAATCTGAGAACCACGCAATGCGCGTGCTTGCGTCGCGCTCAGACATGACCGGCGCTGACCGGGCCTGGGCCGCACGCTATGAAGTTGGCGACGTGCTCAACTACCAGCGTGGCAGCAAGACTCTCGGCATCGAGCAGCGCAGCTATGCGCGAGTAATTTCGACCGATACAAAATCGAATCTACTGACCATCGAGAAACTGGACGGTCAGCAAATCACATACGATCCGGCCCGGCTGCACGGTATCTCCGCTTACCGCGAGATCGAGCGCGAATTTGCTGTGGGCGACCGCTTGCAATTCACCGCGCCGAATCGTGAACTTGGCGTCGCCAACCGCGACCTTGGAACTGTGCAGAAGATCGGCGAGCACGGCGAAATGACCGTCCGCATGGACGGCGGCAAGGACAAGGAAGTCACATTCGATCCAGCCGAGATGCGGCACTTCGATCACGGCTACGCCGTCACCTCGCACAGTTCGCAGGGACTCACTTCGGAACGCGTTCTGGTCAACATGGACACCAATGTCCATCCCGAACTCATCAACACCCGCTTTGCCTATGTCTCCGTCTCCCGCGCCTCGCAGGATGCGAAAATCTTCACCAACAACCTCGCCCAACTCGCCCCGCAGCTCAGCGCCGACATTTCGAAGACCTCAGCGATCAAGATCGGCCAGAGTACGCTATTAGCCCCAGAGATTGCCTTGACCTGATTTTGCAGGCAGCATCTGCAAAATCTGAATTGGGCGACAAGACTTGGCGAATTCTCTCGACGCTGTCGAAAGAATTCAAAGTCCACTAACCATCTTCTATTGAGCAAGATAGAAGAGAACTCCAACCAGACTCAGTAGTCACCTTGACATCCGGACTGAACGGGTGTCTACTGGAGCGTTGGTTGTGGTGAAGGAGTTCACCCTTAACCGCTGTCCATTCCAATAGGCCGGACAGATGATAACTCCTGACAGGGAATCCTGTTGCGGAGTTGTGTCCCGGCCGAATTCCCTGAACGACAATTTAGGAGTTCGTGCTCATGGCAAACACTTGGGCTCTTTGTGCGCTCTGGGTGGGTCTGGCGTTGGCGGCGACGCTGTTGGCGATCTGGTTCAAGATCTCGACGGCGCTTTCAGAGATTGTGGTCGGCACGGTGGCCCAACTGGTCATCGGCGTATTTCTTACCGGACTCTTCGGCTTTGCGCAGGGTGGCCTTGCCGGGAATACGCAGTGGATCACGTTTCTGGCCGGAACCGGCGCTATTGTTCTGACCTTTCTTGCCGGTGCGGAACTCGATCCGGCCATCTTCAAAACCAAGTGGCGCGAGGCGTCGATCATCGGCCTGGCGGGATTCTTCGGCCCATTTCTCGGTTGCACGGCAATCGCGCATTACGTGCTGCACTGGGCGATCATGCCAAGCTGGCTGTGCGGCGTCGCGCTCTCCACGACCTCAGTCGCCGTGGTCTATGCAGTGATGCTGGAACTAGGCTTCAATGTGACGGAGTACGGCAAAGCCATTCTGGCCGCCTGCTTCATCAATGATCTCGGAACCGTGATTGCGCTCGGATTGATCTTTTCTCCGTTCACCATCAAGACGCTGATCTTTGTGGCGGTTTCCATCGTTGTCTTTGTAGTCCTGCCATTTCTCACACCGCGGTTCTTCAGAAAATACGGCGGGCGCGTCTCCGAACTTGAAGCCAAATACCTTCTCTTCTTCCTCTTCGCGATGGGAGGACTGGCCGTATGGGCGGGCAGTGAAGCGGTTCTTCCGGCGTACATGATCGGCATGGTGCTGGCGGGAACGGTCGGAAAAGACCATTCGCTTATCCGCCGCCTCCGTACACTTACGTTTGGACTTCTAACTCCGTTCTACTTCATCCGTGCTGGTTCGTTTGTCTCCGTAACGGCACTGATGGCCGCTCCTGTAACGCTGCTTGTCCTGTTCGGGGCGAAGTCATTGTTCAAAGCGGTTGCCGTGTATCCGGCTGTCAGGTTCCACAAGTATGACGGCAAGGCTGGAGCCTACTACACACTGATGATGTCAACCGGCCTCACCTTCGGCACCATCTCGGCACTCTTTGGCCTCAATCATCAGATCATCTCGCAGGCACAGTATTCCTATATCGTGGGCACGGTCATCGCCAGCGCCGTGATTCCAACCATGATTGCGAACTCGTTCTTTCTTCCTCGGCATCTTCTTCCCCACGCACTGAAAGACGTGAAAACAGAACAGTCAATTCAGCGGCCAGTCCCCGCAGAAGAAGGATAGGTGAATCAAATGGGAAGCCCGGCTTTTGTTGGAATTCAAAGGATATTGGTTGCATTCGATGCGTCTCCACATGCGGAGCACGCTTTGGATGTTGCCCTGTCAATGGCGGGGGATATGAAGGCCAAGCTCTTCGTCCTTGCCGTAATCCGGCCACCGGAACCGGCTGAGAGTGCGGAGTTCCATGCCGTGCTTGAAGACGGGCAAGAGCGCTATGAGAAGTGTTTCGTCCCGCTCCGCGAGCGTGCCAAGCAAAAAGAGATTGAACTCGAAACGGATATTGTTCTCGGTCATCCGGCAGAACAAATCATCCACAAAGCAGACACTATCCAGGCCAGCCTAATTGTGATGGGCAAGCGCAGTCACACGATCCTTCATCGCTGGATGCTGGGCTCCAACTCGGAGCGCGTTCTCAGGTACGCGCACTGTCCGGTGATGATCGTCCATTGAATGGAGCTTGAGCGATGAAGATCGCAAATCGAAAAGACGAAACACGCGGTGCCGCCAGTCAGATTGAGGACCGCTCATGCCGTTCATCGTCAACTCCCCGATGTTTTCACAACTGTCGGCCTTGAGGCCGGGAAAAGGTAGCCATCATGTCTGAAATTGCAAAGCTCGAAGCCCTCGAAATCCTCGATTCCCGCGGGAATCCAACGCTTTCGGTCACAGCAACCCTGGCAAATGGTGTGAAAGCAACAGCAAAGGTTCCCTCCGGAGCGTCCACCGGCAAGCGGGAAGCGGTCGAACTCCGCGACGGCGACAAGGCGCGGTACGGAGGCAAGGGCGTGCTGAATGCGAGAAACCACGTGAACGGTGAGATTCAAAAGGCCGTGCACGGATTTGATGCCAACGACCAGAAGGCACTCGACAAAAAACTGTGCGAACTCGATGGAACGCCGAACAAGGCGCACCTTGGAGCGAACGCAATTCTGGGCGTTTCTCTTGCAGTTGCGCGTGCGGCGGCGGCAGACCATGGTCTGCCCCTTTATGCAAGCCTTGGTGGCGAAAAGGCCAATCTGATTCCAGCCCCTTGGTTCAATGTGCTCAACGGTGGAAGCCACGCAGACAGTAATGTGGACTTTCAGGAGTTCATGATTTCTCCCGTGGGCGCGCCCAGCTATAGCGAAGGCTTGCGGTCTGCTGCCGAGACCTTCCATGCGCTGAAGTCCGTCTTACACAAGAAGGGCTACAACACGGGCGTCGGAGATGAAGGCGGCTTCGCGCCGCAGTTGAAGTCCAACGAAGAGCCTATCGAACTGATTCTTGAAGCGATCCAGAAGGCCGGATACAAGCCAGGCAAGGATGTAGTGATCTTCCTCGATCCAGCCACTAGTGAGCTTTTTGAAGACGGCGTCTATGCGTTTGATAAGTCGGATAAGACCAGAAAGTCGCCCGAACAGATGGTTGACTTCTGGAAGAACCTGCTCGATAAGTATCCAGAGATCTGGGGCATCGAGGATGGAGTCGCGGAAGACGATCACGCCGGCTGGCAGCTCATGACGAAGACGCTCGGCAGCCGGATTCAGTTGATCGGCGACGACAACTTTGTCACAAACCCCACGATCTTCCGCCAGGGCATTAAAGACGGAATCGCCAACGCGATTCTGATCAAGCTGAACCAAATCGGCACTCTGACGGAAACGCTTGAATGTATTCAGATAGCCCGCGAGAATGGCTACGGAGCAGTCATCTCTCACCGTTCGGGTGAGACCGATGACACGAGCATCGCCGACCTGGCTGTGGCTGCCGGTATGGGGCAGATCAAGACAGGCTCGACCAGCCGCGGTGAGCGCATTGCAAAGTACAACCGATTTCTGGAGATCGAACATGAGCTTGGCGCAAAGGCCCGCTACGCAGGAGCCAGCGTATATGAGCGCTGGCACAAGGCAGTAAAGGCGTAGCAAGCGACTGTGGTGTTGGAGTCCACCTTGTGACCGCCAACTGGGCAGATGACTCCTCGAAGATGAACAACACTTGGAGGAGTCATGCCCGACGCTGCATCAGAAATCACGCGAACACGAATTCCGGGGGAACTCAATGAAGTGCAGCGGCGGCGTCTGGGTGCAACCTGCAAATACATCGATGGCCTGCTCTGCGATATTGAGCACGCCCTCCATTCGCCGGAATCGGAGTCGCCATTTCCGCACTATGTGGTGGATGTCACCCCTGCGCAAGTACGGATGATAGAAAATCACATTCGCCGCCTTCGCGCTCAACTGTTGAAAACCTTGGACTGGCAGCACATGAAGCCGGAGCCGCCGGAGATTCCAATATCGCGATCGTTGATCACGGACCTTGGCTTTGTGGAGATCGCTGTTGAGGAACTGAAGCCACGCCACATGCGCGGCTGCGGTGCGGTTCCCGAGGACGCGATCAGCGGTTTGAATGCAGTCGTCGATGAACTTCACTCTTTGCTGCACAGCATCATCTGTAGTATTCGCGAGGAATTGGAATTGGATCAGAAATCACACTTCAATGAATGCCAAGAGACAGGCAAGGAGGAATAGGGTTGCAGAAGTACTCTCTCATCGCAATCGGCGGCGCACTCGGTTCCATGGCGAGGTACTGGGTTGGTTCGACGATTGCCAACCGGACGTGAACAAAGTTTCCCTATGGGACCTTTGTCATCAATATCACGGCCTGTGTCGTAATCGGTTTCTCACTCTCGTTTTTGGCAAAACGAGCGGATTTGAACCCCGCCTGGAGGTTCCTGGTTCCAGTCGGCTTTATCGGCGCGTACAGCACCTTTTCGACGTATGAGTGGGAGACCCTTTCCACGATTCGAACGGGCGCTTTCCTTGTGGCCGCTCTTTATGCAGTCAGCAGCCTTGTTCTTGGCCTGATTGCCGTGTGGTGTGGCTCTGTTATTGCGGAGATTATTTCATGAGAACACATAGACAACTGGTTCTCTACCAATCGATTCTTCAGGTACTGCAGGAATCCGGATGCCCGTTCTGTCGCTTTTTGAAGGAGTATCAAGCAGCTCGCCTGCAGAACCATCCGAAGGAGAGTATTCACCGTCTGTGCAACTTTCACACCTGGGGTCTGGCCGCTGTTCAAAACGCTCCTGCGGCAGCGCAAGTGTTCATCCAGTTGGTCGATGAGCCGGATTTTCTCTCCAAAGCCGATTGCGACATTTGCAAGGAGGTAGTTGCGGAGGAGGATCTACGTATACGCGAATTCGTGAGCTGTCTGGAGCGAGCAGATGTGTCTCATTGGCTGCGCAGTTCCGCTGTTCTATGTATCCCACACGGAGAAAAGCTGCACCGGCAGGTTCCGCCTGTGCTCGCTGCCCGAGTTAATGCCATCATCGAGAATTATCGCCGACAATTGACGCAAGATCTGCAACAGTTGCGAGATGAACCAGAACCAGACAGAGCCGGGTGGGGAGCACTTGGACGTGCCGCCGAGTTCCTTGTCTCGCAACGTGGACTACATTCCTGAGGGAGGACGTATGTTGAGTGCCGGAAAGGCAGTGAAGGTTTCAATCTACCTGAGCGAAGGCTCAAAACATCATGGCGTACCAACGTATTCGAGCATCCTCGACTTTCTTTTTTACCGAGGCATCTCCGGGGCAACCGTTCTGAAAGGGATCGCCGGATTCGGCGCGGATCACCACATGCACTCCGCCAGCTTTGTCGAAATCTCTGACAACCTTCCGCTGAAGATTGAGTTCATCGAGTCTCGCGAAAAGGTGAACGAGTTGCTCGGAAAGCTGGAGGAGTTGGCCGGGACGGGAATGATCGAGATTCAGGAGACCACCGTTGCGAAACCAGCCCAGGTCTCGAAGCAAAAAAAGCCGGTCCCGCCTGCTCACGTGAAAATCGAGGGCAAAGCGAAGATGATGCGCATTTATGTCGATGAGGCAGACCACTGGAAGGACAAGCCACTTTACAAAGCACTTGTCGAAGCCATGCGCGCCAACGATATTGCCGGCGTCACGGTCTACCGCGGCATCCTCGGCTATGGCGCGCACCGGCGGATGCACAAGGACAAGGCCCTGCACCTATCGCACGATTGCTCGATCATGCTCTCGGCCGTCGATACAGAGGATAAACTCCGATCCTTTTTGCCTCTTGTAGACCAGATGGTGGAAGAAGGGTTAGTCGTGCTTTCAGACGTGGACATCATCAAATACTCCTACCGCGCGCTGGACATTGATCTGCCAGAGGCGCAGGCGGGAAGCGTTTCTGCATGAGCGGAGGCTCAACCATGAAAGACCAATTTCAAGCGCGCATGTTGCGCATTCATTTCGGCGAAGGCGACAAATGGCAGGGCAAACCATTGCATGAAGCGATTGTAGCCAAATGCGTGGAGTTGGGAATGGCTGGAGCTACCGTGTATAGCGGTATCGAAGGGTACGGCGCCAGCACCAGAATTCACCATTCAAGCCATTGGACGTTCTCCAAGGATGCGCCGATCATGCTGACCGTCATCGACCGTGAGGAACAGATCGAAAAGCTGATTCCCCATCTCGATGTCATGGTTGAGGAGGGCCTCATTGCTACGTCTCGCGTCGAGGTCATTCGATACTCGCGGACTTCAACTAACGAACCGGCGAAGGTCTAACAGGACCCAGATAGAGATTATGGCTCACTCCGCGATGCAGGAATACATGAGCAACTCGACACCGCAAGATCAGGGCCGTCCTCCGACTGAGACCCCCGTATCTGTAGACGGTGCATCTTGTCTGTTGCGACTTGCCAATCTGGCGCAGGAACTTGGGGCTGAGCCTGTCGCCGAGGAAGCTCGTGAGCTCGCAGTGCGGGTTTCCGAAGGACGTTTCTATGTAGCTTGTATCGGCCAGTTCAAGCGCGGCAAATCTACCCTGCTCAACGCTCTAGTCGGCCATGAAGTTGTTCCGACCGGGTTTGTTCCAGTTACTGCGGTGCCTACAGTGATTCGGTTTGGCGATCAACCTCACGCGCGCGTTCGTATGCGTGACGGGGACTGGCGAGATATTGCCATGACCGACTTGAAGGAATACGTGACCGAAGAACTCAACCCCGAAAACAAGAAGGCCGTGGACGGCGCGGAAGTATTTGTGCCCAGCCCCTTGTTGTCCTCCGGCATGTGTTTTGTGGATACGCCGGGTTTGGGCTCGGTCTTCACAGGAAATACGGCAACCACGCAGGCGTTTATTCCTCACATTGATGCAGCATTGGTTGTGGTCGGAGCCGACCCGCCAATTGCGGGCGAGGAGTTGGCGCTGGTGGAATCCATCGGCACCCAAGTTCAGGATTTAATCCTGGTAATCAACAAGGCCGACCGCACCAGCGATCCTGAGCGTGCGGCGGCAGCTAAATTCACGTGCCAAGTTCTGGAAAAGCGGCTGCATCGCCCGATGGGCGAGGTCTTTGAGGTGAGTGCAGCCGAACGGATGGAAGGCTGCGGTCCGTCGAGGGATTGGGAAAAACTGCTGGCAAGTTTGCATCACCTCGTTGAAGACTCGGGCAGAAATCTCGTTCGCGCCGCTTGCGACCGAGGCCTACAGCGCCTGAGCGAACAACTGCTGGTTGTAATCAGTGAGGATCGTGACGCGCTTCTGCGGCCCATCGAAGAATCCGAACGGCGTATCGAGCTAATGAAGGAAACCATCAGCGAGGCTGAGCGCTCCA
>Ga0255354_1002029_pt1 | contig 10863 bp, 6 predicted proteins | sample HBST50metaG_FD_189942 | JGI IMG/M metagenome (GOLD analysis project Ga0255354, IMG submission 189942) | Peat soil microbial communities from Stordalen Mire, Sweden - H.B.S.T50 | ecosystem: Environmental > Terrestrial > Soil > Wetlands > Peat | place: Sweden: Norrbotten County, Stordalen Mire...
AGGTGCCAGGGCGCTGTCGGCGTCCCGCCTGCCTTGATGTCGCCCGAGCCCGTGCCAGCGCGCAGTCCGCCACGCAGATTTTTCAGCTCCACGTTGCCGGATCCTGTCTGGGCTTTTACGTCGCCCTGCCCGGTCTGCTCCGCGTAGATGTCGCCGGAACCGGTGTTGACGGAGAAGCCGCCGTGCAGCCCCGTGGCGCGAATATTGCCGGAGCCGGTGGAGAGCTTGGCGTTTTCGCCGATGCCATCGTCGTTGATGTTGCCGGAGCCGGAGTTGGCCTCAAGAAACGCATCCGCAGGAGCCTCAATCTCATATTCGATGCTGATGTTGTGCAGGTTTTCGTGGCGCGCGCCGATGCGGATGATGTTGCCGGTCTGCTCGACTGGGGGATTGGCGGCGATTTCCTTGACGCGCTGCTCGCTTCCGCCCCAGCTCGACTTGACCCGCCCAAATACATGGACGCGGTTGCCAGCGCCGTGGGTGAGACGAATGTTGCCCGAGCCGGTCGAGACGGAAAGCTCCACTCGTCCGTTCACAGTCATGTTGCGCTCGAACGTGGCTTCCGAAGCCAGTGCCGGAACCGTTGCCACTGCCAGAGCGGCTGCTGCTATCCAAACTAATTTCATCTTCTTCCTCATTTCAAATGCAGTTATCAGTGATCAGTTGTCAATTGCCTGTTATCGGTTCTTCCCTCAGCGGAACTCATGCGGCTACTGTTTCCTCTTGCATCCTGGTGACCAAAGCTGGATCCGCGCCAAATCCAATGGATTCTTAAATTTCAGAGGTTCTATTTGTCTTCCAGCCGAGCTTCAGGTGTCCGATCCCGAAAGAGAGTGTGCGCAAACGAACAGTCGAAAGTGATTCGAGCTCATTTCTCCGCGGTCGAACTCGGCGCACGCTCCCGCCACAGTTCCTGATCACTGACCACTGACATCTGTCTTTACTGCAGCACTACCTGTTCGCCCTCTTTCAGGCCGCTCAGGATTTCCGTTACCGATCCGTTGGAAAGGCCCACCTTGACCGCTATTTTGCGCTTGCCTTCCTTCTGCTTCTTGTCTGGAACCTCAACCGAGGCATTCTTCTGGTTGTCGTAGATCACGGCGTTCTCAGGCACCGTTAGTACGTTCTTGTGCTCGTCCAGCAGGATCTCGGCGTTGGCCGTCATGTTAGCTTTCAGCTCGCCGCCTGGGTTGTCGATGGAGACGCGCACCTCGAACGTCGTTACATTGTCCTTCTCCACGCCGAGCGGCGCTATCTTGGTCACTTTGCCGTGAAAGACGCGGTCGCGGAAGCTTTCCACCTTGATGCGCGCCGGCTGGTTCATGTAGACATGCGCAATATCCGCCTCGTCAACCTTGCCCTGTACATAGACCTGTGAGGTGTCGCCTTCGGTCATCACCAGCGTGGCTGTCGAACCCAGCACCAGGATGGAACTAACCGCGTCGCCAATCTCTACGTCGCGGGACAGAATCACTCCGTCCATCGGCGCCAGGATCGTCGTGTAGCCCATCTGTTCCTCGTATTGGTTGAGGCTGGCCTTGCTCTGCATCACCTGCGCACGGGCCTGCTTCAGTTTGGCCATATCCACGCCGATTTGAGCCTTCGACGAGTCGCGCCGAGTCAGAGCCGCGAGGTAATCCTTGTTGGCGTCGTCAAGCGCCTGCCGGCTGACGATGCCTTCCTTGTGCATAAGCTGATTGCGGTCCAGGGTGGCCTTGTACATGGGCAGGTCGGGAGCGGCGGCGTTCACCTTGTCTTGCTCGATATTGGCTTCATACGTGGTTACGTTGGCCTCGGCCGCAGCCAGCTGCGCGCGTTGTGCCTCCACCTGGGCCACAATCTCCTGCTGGTCCAACTGCGCCAGTTGCTGCCCCTTGTGCACCCGGTTGTTGATGTCCACAAAGAGCTTTTCCACGATGCCCGAAGCCTTGCTCTTGACCTCAACCTTGGTGATGGGCTGAATCTTTCCTGTAGCTACCACCGAGCGCGCCACGTCGCCGCGCGTGACCTTGGCCAGCTTGTTGGGGTCAATCGACGAGCCTTTCACCAGCCGCGTCAGTCCGACTCCCGACACAACCACCACCAGAACCGCGGCTGCACTCAGCCAGATCCAGACTCGTTTGCTCTTTCGCGATGCAGCCACCGGAAACCTCCAGGCGCAATCGGCAGCTACGGCTCCCGTTGCGCGGATCAATCGTTGAAGCAGAATGCAAACGCGGACGGCCATATTTCGCCATCCACTCGCCGTCACTTTCCCATACGCAAGCGGTCGCGTCTTGGTTCCAGTCAGCGCATTTGTCGTGCTCTGCCGTCCTGTTCCGGCCCCTGATGCAGGCGGTCGTGAAAGAAGCGGAGCAACGCCGGTCTCACCGCAGGTAGCTGGCCTCACCGCAGGCGGAATGCTATGCTCACAGCGAGATGGTCGGTATCTCTCTCCTCCAATTCGTCGCTGTAGCTCTGCTCATTCTGGCCAACGCTTTTTTTGTGGCCGCGGAGTTCGCGCTGGTGTCCATCCGCGATACGCGCATTGAGCAGATGCTGGCCGCTGGGATTCCAGGCGCTCGCGCCGTCCGCCGCCTGCAGAGGGATCTAGACGACTTTCTTCCCGCCGTGCAACTGGGAGTGACAGGCTGCTCCTTGGCCTTGGGCTGGCTCGGCGAACCTCTGGCTGCCGGCATCATTCTGGGCTGGCTGGACTTTTTGCCCCACGCCCATATCTATGCCCACGTCATTGCCGTCAGTGTCGGCTTCGCGGTCATCACCTACTTTCATGTGCTGGTAGGTGAACTGGTGCCGAAGTCCCTGGCCCTGCGCCGGGGAGAGGCTCTGGCCGTCGCAGTGGCTCCGCCCATGCTTGTCTTTATGGCGCTGGCCCGCCCGGCCGTTCGCTTCCTGAAGGGATCGGCCCTGGTCATTTTGCGCGGCTTCGACGTGCCCATGACCGAGAAGGGGTCGGTTCATTCTCCAGAGGAACTCAAACTCATCGCCACCGCCGCCCGTCGCATGGGCGTATTGCCCAAATATCAGGAGACCCTGATCCACCGCACCCTGGAACTGGACGAGGTGTCAGTGCGCGAAATCATGACTCCGCGGCAGAAGATCTTTTCGCTGCCTTCCGACATGCTGATTGAAGAAGCCAGCGCCAAGGTCATCAATCGCCAGCACTCCCGCGTCCCCGTCTACGACGAAACGCGCGGGCCTGAGCACATTGTGGGCGTCGTCTACTCCAAGGACCTGGCGCGTCTGATGTATTTCCGTCCCATGGCCCAGCTACGCCGGGCTGAGGCGGCAAGCCAGGCCACGCTCGGTTCTTCTACGGATGCGGTTTTGCTGGTGAACGGAGAGGCGCTGGATCAACGGAGTGGATTGATCGGAGTCAGCCAGTCCCAAAATCAGCCGCAAAAGCCGGGCGCGGCCAATTCCTCTGCCGGGGAAAGCATTCCCCCTCACACTGCCCACTATCCCACGACGCCATTCGTCGAGCTGCGGCTCAGCCAAGTCATGCGCGATGTGCTGGTGGCTCCTGAGACCAAGTCTGTCCTCGATTTAATCCGCGACTTCCAGCGCCGCCGCCGGCATATCGCCATTGTGGTGGACGAATACGGTTCCACGGTGGGCCTGGTCACCGCCGAGGACGCCATTGAGCAGTTGACCGGCGAGTTGGAAGACGAGTTCGACAATCCGGCGCGGCCCGTTCTGGCGACCGCCAGCGGAGCGCTGCTGATGGATGGCGGCGTGAACCTGCGCGATCTGGAAACCCAGATGCAATGGAGCCTGCCCCGCGAAGGCGGCGTGGAAACCTTGGCTGGATTCCTGCTGGTGCAGTTCGGCCACATTCCCCAAACCGGTGAATCGGTCGTCTACGAATCCCGCCGCCTGAGTGTGGTTGAAATGGATGGTCGCCGCATCGCCAAGGTCCGCGTCGAGCCGATAGAAGTTGCGGTGCCGCCTTCCAAAGAGGGAACTTAACAGCTTCCAAGGCCGATTTTCGCGTCGAGCGGGAGATTCAGGAATGGAAATTGTCAATCAGTCCTTGCAGTCCCCGTCACTTGCAGAAAACCGTTCCGCATTCCCGCCTCCGTTCATCTGCATCAGTTTGTTGCGGCTCGCTGCCGCTGTCTCGAAACAAGACAGGCCCGTAACGGCGCGGATTCCTCTTGCACCCGCAGCATCGCAAACCAGCCGGGCTCAGGATATAGTGAAATCTGGCGACTCTCACGACCTTGCTCAGGCGTGACTATTCAAAGCAGCAACACAACCCGTCCCGCGGTATGGGAGGATCAAGCGCCCGCAGAGCCTCGTTTCCGGCGCGTGCAACCGGGTATGCCTCCGATGGGGCGTGCATTGCCGGGTATGCCGCTGGAGATGAACGACCCTGACGACGGCCCCTCCTACCCCAAAGGGTCACGCTTTGGCGAGCAGGACCACCCCTGGTGGCGGCCGTCGAGCATGGTAGGGCGTGTGTTTGTTGGGTTGCTGGTTTTTGTCCTTCTGGGTGGGCTGGCTGCAAGCGCCTGGTTCCTCAAGACTTATATGGGTCGAGACGCGCGCTTCCGCATTGCCGGGGCGGGCAACATTCAGGCCACAGGACTTACGGAAGTGAGCCGCGCGGAGATGCTGCCCATCTTTGGCGAGGACATTGGGCGCAACGTCTTCTTTGTTCCCTTGGCCGAACGCCGTAAGCAACTGGAAGAGATTCCCTGGGTGGAACATGCCACGGTGATGCGCCTGCTTCCCGACCAGATTCGCGTGTCAGTGGTGGAGCGCAAGCCGGTGGCTTTTGTGCGCGAGGGGTCGCAGATCGGGCTGGTTGACGCCAGCGGAGTTCTGCTCAGCATGCCGGCGGGCATGATGGCCCAGCATCACTATTCGTTTCCAGTGGTTACGGGCATCGACGCCCGCGATTCGCTGCCCGCGCGCAGAGTGCGTATGGGCGTCTATCAGCGTCTGCTGGCGGAGCTGGACGCCAACAACCAGCATCTTTCGGAACAGATTTCAGAGATCGATCTGGTCGATCCCGAGGATGCCCGCGTGCTGATGCCGGAGCAGGGCACCGACATTCTGGCTCATTTTGGCGAAGACCGCTTCCTGGAGCGGTACCATCGGTACAAGGACCACATTGCCGAGTGGCGTCAGCAGTATCCCAAATTGTCGTCCGTGGATTTGCGCTATGACCAGCAGGTGGTGCTGGAGATGGCTCCCGGTTCCGCCGCCGCGCAGTCCGCGACTCCTGAGCAAGCGGCAGCCAAGCCCGGAGACATTAAGCAGGGAGACGTTAAGCCCGGCGAGGTCAAGCCGCAGATTACCAATGCAGCCAGCAAGACGCTGATCAATCCAGCTGTGGCGAGCAAAGCGGCATCTGCCAAGCTGGTGACGGCCAAAGCGCCCGCCACGGTTAAGCTGGTCGGCAAGACCACTGCCAAAGCTGCCGCCGCGAAAGAGAAGGCGGCCAAAGACAAGAAAAAGCGCGCGGACGCCAAGCACGCGGCGCTCAACCTCAACAATCGGAAGGCCCCCAAGCAAGCCCGCCCAGCGGTGGTCGTAAGCGAGGGGCAGTGAGCGCCATGAATCAGAAACAGGACAACCTGATTGTCGCGCTGGACATAGGCAGTGCCTGGACCCGCGTGCTGGCGGCCGACATCAACGAGGGCGTCTTGCGTTATTGCTGCCACGGCATAGTGGAGTCGGCGGGCATGCGCAAAGGGCTCATCTCCGAGCTGGCTCCGGCGGCCAAGGCGGTCAAGGCGGCCAACGAGCAGGCCGAACGCATGGCGCGCATCAACATTGACGAGTGCGTGGTGGGCGTCGGCGGCCCGCATATTCGCGGCATCAATACCAATGGCGGTTTCGACCTGGGCAAGGGGATGCGCGAGATTACCCGCGATGACGTGCGCAGCGTTGTGGAGAGGGCGCGCGCCGTGGAGCGGCCTCCGGATCGCGAGATTCTGCACCTGCTGCCCCGCCAGTTCATTCTCGACGACCAGCCCGGTATCTTTGACCCCGTGGGCATGGTGGGCGCACGCCTGGAAGTGGATTTGCACATTGCCACCTGCTCGGGCAGCGCACTGCAAAGCACCGTTACCTGCGCCAACCGCGCCGGGCTTGAAGTGTCGGAAGGAATTCTGGAGTCGATTGCCGCGGCTGAAGCCACGCTGACCGCCGATGAGCGGGAACTGGGCGTTTGCCTGCTGAACATCGGCGCACACTCCAGCGATTTGGTGGTTTTCTTTGAGGGCGCCGTGGCTCACACCGGGTCGGTTCCGATTGGCGGGTCTCACTTTACCAACGATCTGGCGGTCTGCTTGCAGATGCCGGTGGCGCAGGCCGAAGAACTGAAACGTCAATATGGCAACGCCGTGGTGACCGCCGTGCCCCAGGATGCGGAGATTGAATTCGCCAATCCTCAGCCCCAGACGCTTCGCTTGCGCAACGTTGCAGAGATTTTGGAGCCCAGAGCGCGCGAACTTCTCTACTACGTGAAAGAGAACCTTCGCCAGGGCGGAGTGGTGGATGCGCTGGGCGCAGGGTGCGTATTGACCGGCGGAGGCGCCATGTTGCCCGGTATGCTGGATGTAACGGAAAGCCAGTTGCGGGTTTCGGCCAGAACGGGCATGCCGGTGCGGCTTTCTCACATGCCCGGCGAACTTGTCCATCCCAGCTTTTCCACCGTGATCGGCATGCTTTTGTACGCGCACCGCACCCGCGTTTCCCGTGCGGCAGAGAACAACACGTTACGCTCCAAGCTGCGCTCCATTTTTGCAGCAAGTTTCTAACCGTATTGAAGGATTGAGCCAGAATCAGGAGGCCGCAGCCGCGATGGATCAAGCAATAGAACAGGCAATGGAAGAAGCGATGGCAGAGGCGATGGAACAAGCCAAGGGGCAGCACAGCCAGCCACCGGAGCAGATAATCCTGCCTCAAGAGCAGCAAAGCCAACCTCAAGAACAGCAAAGCCAGTCCCAGGAGCAGCCCATGAAGCAGCCGGAAAGCGAAGCTGGAGAGATGCGCATTCAGTATCACGAGGAAAGCCCGCGCGGAGCCCGCATCAAGGTGATCGGCGTGGGCGGCGGCGGCGGCAACGCGGTGAACCGCATGATCCAGGCCCACATGGAAGGCGTCGAGTTCATCGCCGCCAATACCGACGTGCAGGCCCTCAAGCTCTCCCAGGCTCCAGTCAAGCTGCAGCTTGGCGTGCGCCTCACTTCTGGCCTGGGCGCCGGCGCTAACCCCGATGTGGGCCGCCGCGCCGCTCTGGAAGACTCGGAGAAGATCATCGAGGCCCTGGAAGGGGCAGATATGGTTTTTGTCACCGCCGGATTGGGCGGAGGCACGGGCACCGGCGCCGCTCCTGTGATTGCTTCGCTGGCCAGCGAAATGGGCATCTTGACGGTTGCCGTCATCACGGTCCCCTTCGCATTCGAGGGCAAGCGCCGCCAGCAGCAGGCGGACCGCGGCCTGAAGGAACTGTTGGAGAGCGTCGACACCATGATCGTCATTCCCAACGAGAAACTGCTCGCGGTGGCCAAGGACGCCGGCTTCTTTGAGAGTTTCCGCATTGCCGACGACGTGCTTCGCCAGGGTGTACAGGGCATCAGCGACATCATCACCATCTCCGGCATCATCAACCGCGACTTTGCCGATGTAAAAACCACCATGGCTGGCATGGGTCACGCGGTCATGGGCACGGCTGTGCGCTCCGGCGCCAATCGGGCCATTGAAGCGGCCCAGGCGGCCATGGCTTCGCCGCTGCTTGAAGCCGGCGCCATCGACGGCGCGCGCGGCATCCTGATCAACATTACCGGCTCCAGTTCGCTGAAGCTGTCGGAGGTCAACGAGGCCTCCTTGCTGATCCAGTCTGCCGCTCATGAGGACGCCAACATCATCTTCGGCGCGGTGCAGGACGAAACCATGGGTGACGAAGTCAAGATCACGGTCATCGCTACCGGCTTCCGCGACCAGATGCCGGAGCGGCGCGCCCGCATGCTGAGCGTGGAAGAGGCTCCGGTGATTTCAGTGCCGGTGGTGGCCCCTGATACTTGGCTCAAGGATCCAGCCTCCGAACCGGCACGCTTCCTCAGCCAGGACGAGGAAACGGAAGAGGAAGCCGCGGATTCAGAAGATTCGTCAGCGTTCACGGTTTCTGAGCCGGTTGTGGCCAGGGGCAGCGTTGAGGACCGGGAGGTGGAACCGGAAGCTATACCGGCCAAGCCGCAGTTTGCCGAATTGGCGGAGGAGCCGACTCGTAACCCTCTGCCCAGCGATTACGCCTCAGACTTCGGCAACACCGAGCGCTATCCGGCAGAGGCGGAAGCTCCGGTCGCCCAGCCGCAAGCCGCGAAGTTCACAGAGGCTGGCGATGCGGCGCAGCCGGACCTGGACGTTCCAGCATTCATGCGCCGAGTGCAGTTTTAATACTTTTTCCCACTCCCGATGTGTTGGTGTATCCGGAGTGGAAAAAGCCTTTAGTTTCTTTTTGCAAACGGGCAAGAGGGCTGTATAGTGCAATGTAACTCACAATATCCGCGTACCATCAAAGGAGTTGGGTGGTGTGTTGTCGTTCGGGATATTGTATAGTTAAATAATGCCCGACGTACGGAAACTGGGCATTTTGTGAGGTTTTGGCGAAAGCTTGAATCTCGGCAAGCGGAAGCGAGCGCCCTACTAGCGGCAAGGACTAGAAGCAGCTAGCGGAGTGGCCGATAGAAACAGCAGAGAGTGCGCTGCCACGGGGGCAGACGTACGGCGCGAAATCCATTGTTGAGAGGATGTTGCCTGGATGAAGTTGTCTTGCGTATGCACGTTAGGTTTGGTTTTGATCGGTTCCTCCATTGGTGCACCAAGTGCGTCGGCGTTGAACGCTCCGCATCCACTGCACCGCGCGCGCACCACTGAGCCGCACTTGGTCGAGCCGCATCGCACGGCAGGACGCCGCGCAGAAGCACGCGCCGCCAGGCCAACAGCCAAATCAGGCAAAGCCAGCGCACAAGCCGGAACTGCAACCGCTCGTCACAGGACCAAGGCCGCAGCAGACGATCAGCAGCCAGCCCGCCTCACGAAAAGGGGCCGGGCAAGAGCAGGTTTGCGCCGCGCCTCCCTCACTGCTTCTCGTCGTCCTCGCTTCACTGAGCGCTTTACCGCCAGTTCCTTCGCGAATGGAAACATCTTTGCGGGCGATATTACTGCCGGAGAAGATCCGGTGGTTCGCCAGTCCGCAATTGACGCCTTGGACGGAATGAACGGCACAGCTGTGGTGATCGATCCTTCCAACGGTCGCATCCTGGCCATGGTGAACCAGAAGCTGGCTCTTTCGCCTGGCGCCGAGCCTTGCTCCACGATCAAAATCACTGTGGCTATGGCTGCTCTTTCCGAGGGGCTGGTTACCCGCGATACCCCGGTGCAGTTGTCCGGCTTCCGCATGAACATGACCCAGGCTTTGGCCCACAGCAACAACCTCTATTTTGAGGAACTTGGCAGGGAACTGGGTTTTGAGCGCGTTCGCCACTATGCGAACCAGTTCGGCCTGGGCGAGCTTGCCGGCTATCACATTCAAGGCGAACAGCTCGGCATCTATCCTGACAAGGAACTGCCCGCTTCCGAGGGTGGCGTGGGTCGCATGTGCAGCTTTGGCCAGGGCGTTTCCATGACCCCGCTGCAACTGGGCGCGTATGTGGCCGCCATCGCCAACGGCGGAACCCTCTATTATCTGCAGCATCCGAACTCGCAAGAGGAAGCGGCTCATCTGCAGCCCAAGGTCAAGCGGACTCTGGACATCGCCAAGTACGTTCCCGATTTGCAGGACGGCATGGCCGGCGCGGTGGAGTACGGAACTGCCCGCCGCTTGCGCGCCAACTTCCACGAGCTGCCCATGTTTGGCAAGACTGGCACCTGTTCGGACAAGGGAACCCGCTTTGGCTGGTTCGCCTCCTACTCCGACTCGCCCCATGGCAGCCTGGTTACGGTCTTCTTCCTGGAAGGCGGACGGCCCACCTTCGGCCCCCGCGCAGCCGAACTGACAGGCGTCTTCTACAGGAACCTATGGGATCGCAGCTACTTTGTTGGAAAGAATCAGCAAGTGGCCGAGGCTGCACCGGATGCCGCGGCGCAGCAGGCCTCTACAGCGCCAGTTCAGTAGTAGGGCGTGGCTAATCGAATTAACAGAAAAGGCTGCCTTCGGGCAGCCTTTTCTGTTGCGGCAAGGCGGTTCGCTCTCCATCTCATGAAGCGAATGTCGCGGCTGAATCATCTCATTCAGAGAGGCCTCACGAATTCCCTGTCTGCGTCTTGCGGGCAGATGAAGATTTTGGTAGTCCCTTAACGGCGCGAGCAAAGGCGGAATATCCCCGAATGGCTTTACCTGAACACATTTTGTTGGTTTACGGTTACCTGCTGCTCTTTGGCTGGGTTCTGATTGAGCAGTTGGGCGTGCCCCTGCCCGCCATGCCGGTGCTGCTGGCCGCTGGAGCGCTCTCGTCGCAGCATGAAATCAGCTTCACTCTTGCGCTGCTGGCCGGGTTGGCTGCTTCTCTGATCGCCGATTCCGCCTGGTTCCTCATCGGGCGCAAGTACGGACACCATGTGCTGCGCATTCTCTGCAAGATGTCGCTGGAACCCACGACCTGCGTTCGCAGCACCCAGGACTCATTTGGCAGTCGCCGTGGCATGACTCTCATCATTGCCAAGTTCGTCCCTGGCCTGGCCACGCTGGCTCCGCCTGTTGCAGGCGAAAACGGCATGGGCTTCGGCAACTTTCTCCTTTATGACGGCATTGGCTCTATGTTGTGGGTGGGCGTTCTGTTGGCTGCCGGCCGCTTCTTCGGCGATCTGCTCAAGCGCGATCCGAGCCTGCTGAACTGGATGGGCCGC
>Ga0255354_1002032_pt1 | contig 10853 bp, 7 predicted proteins | sample HBST50metaG_FD_189942 | JGI IMG/M metagenome (GOLD analysis project Ga0255354, IMG submission 189942) | Peat soil microbial communities from Stordalen Mire, Sweden - H.B.S.T50 | ecosystem: Environmental > Terrestrial > Soil > Wetlands > Peat | place: Sweden: Norrbotten County, Stordalen Mire...
GCGTAACCGTGTACGTAGGCAAGCCGCCGTACCAGTCCCAGTGGACGGAATCGGTCAGCGGCCCGATGACGGCGATCGACTTGATGGCCTCCTTCTTGAGCGGCAGAAAGCCGTTGTCGTTCTTGAGCAGCACCACCGATTCCAGCGCCATCCGTTTTGAAACCGCGCGATCTCGCTCCGTGTTCCAGGGCTCGGGCGAATCCTTGATCTTTGTGTAGGGAACCATCTCCGGCGGGTCCAGCAAACCCAGCCGGATCGTGATCCGGAACTTGGGGCGAAGCAGGTTGTCGATCTCCGCCTCGGTGACTTCGCCATCCTGCAGCGCCGCCTTCACGTCGCTCTGGACCCTCTCCAGAAACTGATTGATGCCGGTTTTCATGCACGCCACCACCGCCGCCTGATGATTGGGGAAAAGGTGGCGCGCGGTGACCAGCAGACCCACCGCTCCCCCATCGCTCGAAATCACGTCCACGCCCCATTGGTCGCGGACGACGCTCTTGAGAACCGGATTGACGGCCATCGCGGTGCCGTTCCAGGCGTTGTAGGACGCCATGACGCCTCTGGCGCCGCCATCCTGGAATCCCATCCGGAAAGGCACCGAATAGTACTCCCAGAACAACCGCTGATCGAAGTTCGACGACGATTCGGTGCGGTGATCCTCGTTGCTGTTGGCCAGAAAATGCTTGAGCAGCGGCGCGGCCTGCCAATACTTCGGATCGTCTCCCTCCAGGCCCCTGGCGAAGGCCGCCACCATGGTTCCGTTGAAGAACGGGTCTTCGCCGTACACTTCTTCGCTGCGCCCCCAGCGCGGGTCGCGCGCCAGGTCGGCCTGCGGTCCCCAGAGCATGAGAATCTGACGGTTGTACTTTTTGGTCTGGGTGATAAACCGCGCCTCGTAGCCCTCCACGCCGCCCGCCTGGCGAACCAGCTCCGGGTCCCACGACTCGCCCATCCCCGGAGGCTGCGGGAACTGCGTCGTGGTAATGGGCATGCGCCTGTCGTAGCCCTGTCGCTGCACCACTCCGTGGATGCCTTCGGAGCTGCCATAGCTCATCACGCCGAGCTGCGGCACACCGGTATTGGTGCTGAGGCAGTCGATCTTCTCGTCGACGGTCATCAGCGAAAGCAGGTTGTCGATCCGCTTTTCCATCGGCAGCGAAGGATCGTTGAACGGGTAACGGGGTTGCTGGGCGAGAAGCGGTGTGAGCGCCGGAACAAACCCGGAAACCAGAAGACAGAGCAGAGCGGCAAAGTGCTGCTTGTTGATCATGGCGGCTACCTCATCAGCTTTCTCAGCGAAATGCCCAGCGTGGAAATTCCCCGCGCGGCGCGTTGGCGATTTCAAAACGCAGTAAGGTTATCACGTGCACCATCTCCTGCTTGCGACGATCAAGCCGGCAATCGAAAAACCGCGAAGACAGCGGAGTTTTCAACCTATGGAAAGCGGTAGAGCTGGACCCGATCGATCGTGCCCGGATGCAGCACCAGGATCTCTCCCTGCGCATCATCGTCGCCTTCGATCCAACGGGTAAGTTCCCACTTTCCATCGACGAACCTTCCTTGCTGCACGACGCCGAGTCCCACATAGTCTTTTCCAATCCAAAGATGAGCCTGAAGGAAGCGAAGGGTAGGCGAAGTGGGTTTTGTCCTTTCGGGATTTGAAATGGGACTGTATCAAAGTTGGGGGCGGTCATACTACGAACTGTGCTGAAGGAGTTGGAAGTCGGAAGTTCGGCAGCCACTCACGGAACAGCGTTTCGAGCCGATTGTCGAGTACGGCGCAACGAACCTGTAGGAGGAGGTGGGCACCCTCCGCAGACCAGCGCATGGGCTGTCGTTTCCCCATCCTCTCATTGACCAGGTGACACATTGTAGATTCGGCCAGAGCGCTGGATATCCTGAGGCCTTTCCGCCGGTCCTGGGCGTAGTTCCTAAACGCGACCTGATTGCGGCACAAATAGTCTCGCAGATCCAACATGTGCTTCCGAAACCTGTGCATTCGGTCTGCATCGGCATTGCACAAGGAACTCAAGAACTTCTTTGTACCCCGGTAGATCGCTCCCAAACGGTCCAGGGCGGCCTGCCAAAGTCCATTCCACATCTGAAATCGAACTCGATGGATCTTCACGCAAAGTAATTCGGTCAGAACAGGATCGGCATCCCCAACGATCGATGCAATCCCTGGCGCCATCTGCTCAATTGGCCGCAGACGCATGCTGATGTGAAACCAGTCGAGAACCCTGTGGGTCGTCTTCTCCGTCGCTGCATTGACGAGATTGCTTAAACCATCCGCTCCATCAGCCAGCACCCTGACGCGGGATGCCTGTGTCCAACCCTTGTCATCCAGCGCGGCTTTCATGAAAATCTCGGCATCGCACATGGGGTGCTGTGCGACCCAAGCGAAATGGTCGCCCAGCCGGCCTTCGCGCTCGATACGGCCTGCTACAACGTGGTATTCCCCAAGGCCCATCATTCCATCGGCGCGCACGTAGGTCCCATCGATCGCAACGCTAAGGTTCTGTGCTGCTGTAACGGGTTCGCGCCTTGGTTCAGGCCAGTCGTACTCGTCCGGTTCTGTGACTCGCTGATCGAGTCGGCCACCGATTGCGAGTGTATGGCGACGAAGTGTAGCGTGTGAGACGCCCGAATCGCAAATGGGAAGCAACTCGCCCAGTACCGCTGCCGCCCGACGATACGGCACTTTGCTGCCCCAGCTGGCGTAGAGGTATTGAAGTTCCGGCGAGGTTCCCGCCAGTTGATGGCGGTGGAGAGGCCAGATGGTCGCCTTCTTTCCGCCTTGTCAATTGCAGCGAAAATAGCGGCGGCAAGAAACCTGAACGGTTCCAAAGACCGTTCAGACCGTGCGGGTGCGCAAATCCTTGACGCGCTGGTTCTGGCCACACCGGAAGCATCCCCTGTGAGCAGCACCCAGCATATCCACCTGGGTTTGAACAATCCGGGCTTACACTTTTCGAAGCACGGTCTTGCCTTCTTCCAGTGTCAGGCCGATCTCTTCAGGCCCGATTCCAGATGCCGGTCGCTCCACCCGGGAAACCAACTCCCGTTCCAGGATGCGGTCGTCGAGGCGCGTTTCGACCCAAATCCGAAACTCCATCGGAACCTCCCGTCCCGACCAAATCCTCGGGAAAACGACTACCTGAGAGTACTACCTCTGTTGTACCGCCCCCAACTTTGATACAGTCCCGGACCTGAAGCTTTTCAACGGCTATAAGGTTCGTCATTGGGCGGCGCAGAAAGTGCTCCCAGCGTAATAGGTCTCATAAACCCCGACACGAAGCAAACAGGAAAGCGCAGTGCGGGAAAACCGCATGCTGCGTTTGACGTGGCGGGAGCTGGAAACGTGACCATGGTCGCCGGACTGCGGTCCATAGCGAAAGCGATGGAATCACCACCGGAACCTACAGTGTGCGCGCCTGCTCCCGACCCTACCTGTGAGAGGCTGGAGGTGAGACCCCTCCGGCCTACTCGACCGAATCCGCAAGCGTTTTGCTGGACAAGCTCGCATAGACTACAATCGGTTCAACTGCGGCTTGCTTCAAGCGCCATCTTCCTTGCAAGAATTGGTGGTCTGCATCATGCTGAGAGGTGAACCGAATTGCTCCGTCAAAGAAACCCTTTTTCCAAAGCCATCCCTGCTGCTTTGTTGGCAACAGCGGCGGTGATTGTCTCATTGCTGGCGCATGATGTGTTTTCGCACCGTCATCCTTTCGACCTGGTAACGGTCCTGGCTGCTTCGCCGGTCCCGGTAAGCCCCTCGATCACCGTCGATTATCCTGAAGAAGGGTCCATCTTCCCGCCTGAGATTACGCCTCCCACCTTCATATGGAGCGATGGCGGCGCCGACGCAAAAAAATGGCTGATCGACATCGTCTTAGACGGCGACTCAAAGCAGATTCATGCCGTCTCTGCCGGTGAACCCATTCAGCTCGGAGAGATTGATCCACGCACGGTTTCTATCAACAATGAACCTCCCGCGCTAACGCCCGAGCAATCTTCCGCGCACACCTGGATTCCCGACGCAAAAACCTGGGCGGCCATCAAGCAACACTCCATGTCGCGCGCCGCCAGAGTTACGATCACCGGCATTGACGCTTCGGATCGCCCGGTTTCTCAAGGACGTGCGGCTTTCTCCACATCGATGGATCCTGTAGGAGCGCCCATCTTCTATCGTGATGTTCCCTTGATGCCGACCGAAGGAGTCAAGGGGCAGATTGAACCGTTGGGTCGCGCCTTGATGTTTCTGATTAACTGGCGGGTTCGGGATATCAGCCAGCCGGCAAGCCGTATTGTGCTGCATGATATGCACACTTGCGCCAACTGCCACTCCTTTTCCGCCGATGGCAAGACGATGGGGATGGACGTGGATGGGCCCAGAAATGACAAAGGCCTGTATGCCCTAGTTCCGGTCCAGCGGAATATCGTCATTCGCAATCAGGATGTCCTTTCGTGGAACAGCAATCTTACACTCGGCAACTCCCGCATTGGATTCATGTCTCAGGTTTCGCCGGATGGAAAGTATGTACTCTCTACTTTTGCCGGGCAGGACCTGAATGTAGGCAGTTCCTACTTTGTGGCAAACTTCAAAGACTACCGCTTTCTCCAGGTTTTTTATCCTACCCGCGGCATTCTGGCCTGGTACGACCGGAGTACCGGGCGCAGAGAACCATTGCCCGGCGCTGACGATCCTCGCTATGTGCAAACCGATGGAGTCTGGAGTCCCGATGGCAAATACATTATCTTTGCCCGCGCCGAGGCGAAGGAGCCTTATCCTGAGGCGGGAAAGCCGGCGCTCTTGGCCAATGACCCCAACGAAATCCAGATTCAGTACAGCCTGTACCGGATTCCCTTCAACGGCGGCAAAGGCGGCGTCGCGGAGCCAATCGAGGGAGCCTCAAACAATGGGATGAGCAACAACTTCCCCAAGGTCTCTCCGGATGGCCGGTGGATCGTCTTCGTCAAGTGCCGCAATGGCCAGTTGATGCGCCCCGACAGTCAGCTGTACATGGTTCCATTCAAGGGCGGCGTGGCCCGGCGCATGAGATGCAATACCTCGCTCATGAATTCCTGGCATAGCTTCTCGCCCAATGGCCGCTGGATGGTTTTTTCCTCCAAGAGCCGTTCGCCTTACACGCAAATGTATCTCACCCACATCGATCAGCTGGGAAACGACAGCCCGCCTATCTATATTGACAACGCCAAAGCTGCCAACCGTGCTGTCAACCTACCGGAATTCATCAATATTGCGCCCGACGGCCTTGAGAATATTGAAGTCCCGGCCTCCGACTTTTACCGCGTCGTCGACGAAGCCACGGATCTGCAGAATCAAGGCGATTGGACAGGCTCGTTCGCCAAGTGGCAGAAAGCCCTCGAACTCGATCCCAATGATGCGCGGGCCAATAATTCCGTGGGAATCTCCCTGGCATCGGTAGGAAAACCGGCGGATGCAATCCCCTATTTTCAAAAAGCAACCCAGATGCACGCGGAGTATTCTGAAGCCTATTACAACCTGGGCTTGGCGCTCAATGATACCGGGCGCGTCGATGAGGCCATCGTTGCCTGGTCGAGTGCCGTTCGCCTCCAACCGGAGATGGCTGAAGCGCAGGAAAGCCTGGGCATGGCCTATTATTCAGAGCGCAAATACTCCGATGCCGCGGCTCATCTGCGCATTGCGGCCGGCCTGAAGCCGGATCGCGTCTTCGTGCTCAATCTGAGCGCCATCGTCCTCGCCACCTGTCCCGATGATTCGGTCCGCAATGACGCCGCCGCGGTCCTTTTAGCAGAACGCGCCAGAACGCTCACCAAAGGACAAAATGCCTTGGTGCTGGATACTTTATCGGCATCCTACGCCGAGGCTGGCCGCTTCCCGGATGCCATCGACACGGAGCAGCAGGCGATCAACATCGCTGTTCAACAGGGCAATACCCGGCTGGCGGATATGCTCAAGGATCACCTGTCGGCCTTCACCAGAAATCTCCCGCTGCGCGTCATCCCCCCGCCGCCTCGCTGATCTTCTCCAGAGCAACTCTCGCCGGGCGGGTGGCCCACATCTCGATTTTGAGCAATAAACCGGCTTTGACCGGCGGAGTTGGGAAGGAACATGAGGTCGGCATGGAGCCGATAATTTATAGGTGTCCATGCTGGCGGCAAGTAGGCTGTCCATTTCACTGGTGCTTCTCCATGGAGCCCGTTTTTAAGCATGGTTCCGAACCCTGTGCCGGAGTTCCTGGTGACGGCGGCGGCCTTCGGGCCGCTAGCCGATCCCGTTTAGGAGAGTGCCTTTTCTGCACGGTTCAGGCCGCTTGGCATGGCGCAGGAGAGTATTCGATGCCAGCAAGACGCAAGAAGCCCCGGGCCGGCGCCCTGTCGCCGGCGCACTCCATTGACCCCAACGCGGCGGGTATCGACATTGGCGCGACAGAGATTTATATCGCCGTGCCCGTCGACCGCGACCCGCATCCGGTGCGCAAGTTTGCCACCTTCACCGAAGACCTGATGTCCGCTGCAGACTGGCTCAAGCAGTGTGGGATCAAGACGGTGGCGATGGAGTCCACCGGAGTCTACTGGATTCCCCTGTTCCAGATTCTGGAAGCGCGCGGGATGAAGGTCTGCCTGGTCAACGCCCGTCATGTGAAGAACGTGCCGGGTCGCAAGAGCGACCTGTGCGATTGCCAGTGGTTGCAGCATCTGCATTCGGCTGGGCTGCTGCGAGCCAGCTTTCGCCCCTCCAGCCAAGTCTGCGCGGTCCGCTCGCTGGTGCGTTATCGCGACAGCCTGGTGCAGCTATCGGCGATGCACTTGCAGCATATGCAAAAAGCCCTCGACCAGATGAACCTGCAGTTGCACCATGTCATCTCCGATTTGAGCGGCAAGACCGGCATAGCCATCGTCGAAGCAATTCTCGCCGGAGAACGCGATCCTCATCAACTGGCCACATTGCGCGATCCGCGCACCAAGGCCAGCCAAGAGACCATTGCCAAGTCGCTGGTGGGCGACTATCGCCGCGAGCACCTGTTTACGCTTCGCCAGTCATTGACCGGGTTTCGTCAGAACAGCCAGTTGATCGCCGACTGCGACGTGGAGATCGAGTCGCTGCTCAAGGAGTTCTCCTCCGGCGACGGCCCTGGGGCTGAAGCGGTGCCGGAGCCACAGGCAGAACTCAAGCGCAAACCCCGGCGCAACGAGATGAGCTTCGATCTGCGCACCCAACTGCACCGCATCTTTGCCGTCGACCTGACCGAGATTCCGGGTATCAACACGCTCACGACGTCGGCGAAAGTTTATCGGTATAGCGGTCTGGACCTCGCCCACATTCGCGCGCTTCCTGCGGTAAAGGTATCGAGTCCAGGCGACAACGTCGAAACGAGCGTGGTGAAGGACCAGTTGTTTCCGGCCATGTCGATTACGATGTACGCGATTCCGGGTAATTGAGTCCCACGAATGAGCCTAGGCCGCGCGACTCCACCGTGCGGTTCAGGCGTTCATCGCCCCCCGGCGGGTTCTGGACAGGGCATTGATCCTGTATCACCGGCAAGCCGTCAGTTGATAAACATCCCCCGCATGCCTTCGGCGTGAATGATGCTGCTTATTCTCTCGGACTGCCCATGGCAGGATTCCTGTGTATTGGGTGGCAGCATAACTGGGCGGAAACGGATGTAATGGGTTTGGGATAGATGAGAGATTCTCAGGTCACCCTTTCTTATGGGTGACTTTTTGGGTGACCTAGCAATACGCGTTCGCTGCAAAGTCGTCTTTAAGTGATTGATATTAAAACATTTATATGGTCGGGGAGAGAGGATTTGAACCTCCGACCCCCTGGTCCCGAACCAGTTTTCGGCATTTGTTGAAGTTTGTTGAAATCGCGAGAAATTAACTGTTTTGTATTGAACGAGTTGCGGTCATATTGTTGAAAGTTGTGGTTCTGAATTGCTCCAGGGTGCTTTGACCGCTACGCTTTCGTCTACATTTGAATCCACACATGGCATTTCCCCGAGGCCCACCGCGAGCGCGCTGTAGAACTCAACCCGCATGAATTACGAATTCTATCTGGATACATATCTCATTCCCAAATTTGGTGACACAAGGCTGAATAGGATTCGGCGGGTTGCTGTTCAGGATTTTCTTAATGCACAAACGAATCTCGCACCGAAGACCATTCGTAATCTTCACGGGACCCTCCGTGTCCTTCTCAACGAAGGAAAGCGCTGGGGATTGCTTAAGGAGAATCCTGCGGTTGGAGTTCGTCTGCCTCGCCTGCTACGGCGGCAGCATAACCTTATGACCCCTGCCGAGATTCGAAATCTACTGGAAGCCCTGCCGTCTCCCACAAATGCAATTGCCACCCTCATGATTAACGGCTCACTACGGTTCGGAGAAGTTGCCGCATTGCGGTGGAAGAGGATTCAGACAGACCGTATTCAAATTCAAGAGCGTTTCTATGAGGGGGAATTCGACAATACCAAAACCGATGCCGGTGACCGGGAAATTCCTTTGAATGCCACCATGAGGAAGTGCTTGGAAGCTGCTTGGAAGGATACCAAGTACCGCGAGCCTAATGATCTTGTATTCTGCGCTCGCAACGGTGCACCTCTTAACAGGCGCAACTTACTCAAACGCCATCTCAAGCCCACGCTAGAAAAGCTAAAGTTGCCACACTGCACGTTCCATGACCTCCGGCACCTGCATTCCAGCCTTTCCATGAGGACCGGTGCAAGCCCCGAAGTCACCCGCGACAACATGGGGCATTCAACCGTGGATGTCACCCAGAACATCTACACGGGCACATGGTGGGAACAGAGGAAGGCGGCGGTTGAAGGAATCAGTTCGTTGATTTGGAGCGAATGACGGTAATCTATGAGCAATGCGATTGGAAAACCCTTGCACAGTGCTGAATACAGCGCTATGCTGCCACCTGGGTCCGTCCCGGCAAGTTGCAAATCTGCCGCCCGGTGCAGTCGCCTCCTTCAGCCTGAATGCTGTTTAATCTGAAGTAACTTTCGGTTTGGCGACGATACACCCATAACCCACCCATAGCCGCAAACCTGTTGCACTATACTCAATGCGATGACTTACAAAGTAGCCAATTGCGCCGTTTTGGCATGTGCAATATTCTTCGTCTACTTGAAACCGCTCGCGGCGCAAAAAGACGGTCAAGCATTTCAATTCGATCAATTCCAGGTCGACGTATACCGCGGACACCTGGAAATCCCGCGGGAATTTCATAAGGACCGAGATGGGCTTTGGGTGGACGAATCCGGCAAACCGGCCCTCGCCCCACGAGTGAACTTCGCGGGTGAATACTATCTGGCAGCTCATTCGTGTGGGACATGCTGTCGCTATTACACCCTAAACAATCTTCAGACTGGCGGCCAGATTAGTCAGGTCAGCATCTTCGATGCGGGTGACCCTACTCCCACTACAAAAGACGGGCGCACGTACGTTCCAATCCTCTTCTTCAAGCCTGACAGTCGGCTGCTGATCGTTCAGTATGAACTTGATTTGTGCACGCCAGTGGAGCACAACCAATGCAGGCAACACTACTTCGTTTTCGAGGACGGTCGCTTTCGGTCAATTTCGAGGACACTGCCGTCATGCACCCACGAGGGTCAGGAGCCCGAATAGGCTGCGCTGATCTCTCTGCCCGCAGGTCGCGGGTGGATCACCGGGCAACCGGACGGAACCCCGCTTCTGCTCCTCACGACAGAGTTGGGGAAGGATCGGCGACCATCCGACCGGAACTGGTAAGAAGCGGCGGAACGGCTCACTGAGCGCATTGGGCTGTTACCGCCAATCCAGACGATCAGTCCGGGTATTACCGTCATCTGTTGACGACCGATAAACGTCTCGCCGGTTGCACTCTTTCGTTTTTTGCGATGCAGTTGAAGAACCCGCCATATTTGGGGATTATGATAACGTAGGCTCGACCATTGTCCTGAATTGAGGCCTGAATCGGTATGACCTCCATCGCTATCGAGGCTGACCTTGCTGTGCCAATGCGAGACGGCGTGCGCCTGTGGGCAAACCTATACAGACCGAAGGCTGGCGGGCCCTATCCCTTGATCATGTCCGTCACACCTTACGGCAAAGACAAGCTCCCGGATCGTCTCACGACCTTCTTCATGCGCCTTTCCGGCGTCAAGTTCGGCAAGCTCAATTGTTCACGGCTGACGGGTTTCGAAGCACCAGATCCAGTCTATTGGGTGCAGCAAGGCTACGCGGTTCTTCAGGCCGACGTTCGGGGCATGCACAAATCCGAGGGACATGCGGGAATCCTCAGACAACAGGACGCGGAAGATTACTACGATCTCATCGAATGGGCGGGATCTCAGCCGTGGTGTACGGGGCGAGTCGGGCTGATGGGCGTTTCGTATTTGGCAATGTCGCAGTGGTACGCCGCAGCTCTCAAGCCACCTCACCTCTGTGCGATGGTCCCGTGGGAGGGCGTCACCGATTTATACCGCGAATTTGCCTTCCATGGTGGGATACCCGAGACGAAATTCGTTGCCCTCTGGGCCAAGAGACGAATCAATAATGGGCGCAATCGCAGATTTCCGTTGGCCGAAGATTTCTTGTCTGAGCAAGCCGCGCATCCGTTGGACGACGAGTATTGGGCGTCGAAACGGCCTGTCCTCGAAAACATCGACGTGCCGGCATTGGTGTGCGCCAACTGGTCCGATCATGGATTGCATACGCGCGGATCGATCGAAGGGTTTGAGCGGATATCTTCCAGGCAAAAGTGGCTGTTCACTCATGGGCGAAAGAAGTGGGAGACATTTTATGGCGAGGAGGCCCTCAATTGGCAGAAGCGATTTCTGGACCATTTCCTTCGAGACCTC
>Ga0255354_1002034_pt1 | contig 10845 bp, 16 predicted proteins | sample HBST50metaG_FD_189942 | JGI IMG/M metagenome (GOLD analysis project Ga0255354, IMG submission 189942) | Peat soil microbial communities from Stordalen Mire, Sweden - H.B.S.T50 | ecosystem: Environmental > Terrestrial > Soil > Wetlands > Peat | place: Sweden: Norrbotten County, Stordalen Mire...
GAACCTCCACTCAGCAGACTGTCTTTACTTCGCGACTGCGCGGGCGGCCTGTTTGATTACATCGACCACCACGTCCGGGAAAGTGACGGGGATGGCGTGCGAAGAGTTCAGCTCAATGACGGTAGAATGGGCACGATCGGCTTCGAACTTAAATTCGTCTTGGGGAATGACGGGATCCAGCAGGGGCCTGATTTGCCAACTCGGCTTGCTCGTCCATGCAGCCGATGTCAGTTTGTCGTTGAGGGCTTGCAAGGCGATGGGGCGTTGAGTAGCGATCATCAGGGCGAGCACGTTCTCAGGCACGTCGGCGGCGAGGAGGTAGCTGTACTTCTCAGCTTTGACGAGAAGATTCGTGCCGGTGGTTCCGTCGGGCAAGGTGTATGGGATCAGATCGACGGACGAGGCGAAGTCGCCGCCGGGAAACCGTTCGAGACAATCATTTGTAGATTCCCCTACCCCTGGCATAGGTGAACCTGCGTAGATAAGGCCCTTGACCTTGGGGTCGTCCCCGGCTTGGGTGATGACGGCCCCGCCGTAGGCGTGCGAAACGAGGATCACGTTCCCCTCGATCGTGTCCAGCAAGCTACGCAGGTAGGCGACGTCGACCGCCAAGCTACGCAAGGGATTCGAGAAGACCTTGAACGGGTAGCCTTCGCGCTGGAGCCCCTGGATCACTCCATGAGTCCAAAGCGACGAGTCTTCGACGGCCCCGTGCACAAGCACGATAGTAGGCTTAGTTGATTTGCCACTCCCCGAGGTAGGAAAGTCGTTGTCTTCGATTTGCTTTTGAGTGCCCATGATGAGTTGTTCTCCTTTGTATTGATCCGTTGCGGTTTGACTGCTGCAGGTAGGCGCGAAAGCCCTCCTACCCGCTGGTTTTCGTTTCGGCCTCGACCGCTTTCGTACCGGAGCAGCTGATGAAGTAAAGAGAGACGCCGAGCAATATCAATCCTGCTCGTGAATCGTTTGGGCGTATGTCTTGCCGTATGGGTAGAACAGTTCCTTGCGGACTTCCTGCCACGCACGTTTCATTTCGGGCGTCGTAATATCCCAATCCGGCCTGCATTTCCTGGTGACAGCGCGCAGATCCTGACGCAACTCCTCCATGGTCGGCCTTCCAAAGAACCAGTACCCGCTGTAGATCTTGTGGATGATGAGACCCGGCTCAAGAACAACAACGTGAGGGATCATTGGATTGTGCAGAGGGTCCGTATATTCGGCGATGTCGAGATCCTTTTGGACAACACGGCCCGCGTCGGATAGAAAGGTCCAGTGTGCGCCGACTCCGCTACGGTATTCGTTCGTCTCCGTGAGGCTATCCGTGCTGATGGTGACAAGTTGGCAATAGCCTACTTCCATTTCACGGTGTAGCTGGATAAGGCCTTCATTCTGGCGGCGATCCTTTGGGCAGTAGCCTCCGCGGCTCAGCACGATGACCATGGGATCCGTTCCTTGAAGTTCGGACAATTTCCGCCGTGTCGCTGTGTGGTCGGTTAGCTCGTAATCGGGAAAACGGCCTCCAGGTACGATGTCGTCTCGCATGTTCTTGAAGATTCCCCTTTCACTCAGTTGCGGACCACTATACAGCGTGATCCTGGTTTGTGAGCGGTTTCACGCCCATAGTCTCGCCTCTCAGCCTTCTGTCCATAATCACCCGTTTCTTGCTTCGGCTCACCTTCACACCTGTTCAGGGGGACGAGCCGGCGACTCGTTAAGCCTTCTCTGCTCGCAGCTGCTTCCGAACATCAAAAGCAGTGAGCAATCCGAGGAAGAGAACGACAACAGGAACCACAGGTGGTTTGATACCGAAAGGAAGAACGTTAGCAGGCACCCTGGGCTGCAGGTGGACATAGACTGCTACAACCATCTGAATAACGAGGATGAAACATGCCATCAGCAGGATGTGATCTTTCGTTTTTGCGATCAGCGATCTCCGAAGCCATGGCAATAAGAAGAGGACCCCGACAACCATTTCACTTACTTTCGCCGGGAGAATTGCCTCGTGAGGTAGATGACTTTCTTGAAACTGGACATCAAACCAACCATGGATTGGCTGGAAAAACTTCAGAAATCCGAACGTGAACATCCACACTCCCAGGAGCAACGTTAGAACCTTGAGGCGACAAGACATATTCTTTCTCCACTTTCGTTTATTTGCCTTCCCAGCGCCATCCCACGGGTCATCCGTCCGAGTTGGAGCTGATCTCGGGTTCAGCTCTCGACCGAAATGTTTTCCTGCGGGGATTCGTACACGGGTATGCAGGGGCCGATGAAGCTATCCCGCTCCCGTTCATGAAGCCCGTCACGAGACAGACGTGTCTGCATGTTCCGTGACTCTCTTTGCGATGTCGAACACTTCCGAGGGCTCAGGGCGATAACGATAATCCGGGTCCGCCTTCACGTCACGAATAACACCGTTGCCATCGATGACGAAACGGGCTGGGATCGGAAGTTGCCAGCAATTCGCCTCATTTATGGCCTGAATGTTCAGCTTGAGTACGTCGCGGTACACGTTCTTCAGGTTCTCAGGGAACGTGTAGACCAACCCAAAGGCCTTGCCGATCGCGTTATCCTTGTCCACGAGCAAATTGAATTTCAGCTTCCCGGCCGTCGCCTGCTTTCGAGCTCTGTCAGGGCTTTGCGGAGAAAGCACGACGAGTTCTACTCCCGCCTGTCGAAACTCGTCATACACTTCGTTAAGAGCGTGTGCCTCCGCCGAGCAAAACGGGCACCAGCTTCCGCGCGTGAAGCTCACGACAAGAGGACCGTGCTTGATCAACTCCACAGACGATATGTCCTCGCCGTGTTGGTTCTTGAGCGTGAATGCCGGCGCTTTCGTGCCAGGCTTGAGGATCTGGTCTACCGCTCCGCTTTTGCGAAGAGATTCGATATGACCTTCCATAATGGCGGTAGCGCCATTCGGAAGAATCTTCGCGAACTTGTCTCGTAATCCGGCAAGCGTTTGTTCGAGTGACATAAACGATCTCCCTCGTGACTTCTGTTGGTGCGGACGCGCTAATTGGTCTGTGGAAGCATCGTCAATTACACGGCAGCCAGACCATCACCGGGACGTCGCAGATCTTCTCTGTCAATGGTTGCCATCAAAGAACTTGGACGGCGCTCGCCCGAGACGACCGATGGACGCAATAGCTTGACGACACTCGCGATCCAACGGCGTTTGTCTCACAGAGAAGCGCCGCCCCAAGACCCTACTTCTGCGCGAACACCTGAAGCTTGTAAACCTTCGGAGCCAATGAAAACAACTCGTCCTTCTTCTCCACAAGCTCCTGTCCAGCCTCGCCATTCAAATGAGTTTCGCGGGCAGCTTCGTCATTGAAGGTGTCGAAGATTCTATATACTCCAGGCTCACCTTCGACTCTTCCTGCGTGCCACGACAGCGTTCCAGGCTCTTTTCTGACCAGCGCTGCCTCCTTCTCCAGAAACGCCTCTACTTCTGATTCCTTTCCTGGTTTAGCCTTCAACTCAACAAGTAACGCGAACTTAGCCATTTGGACACATCCTCTCTTGAACAGTGGGTTTTAGTTACATTCGATCGAACACGATTGCGTTTGCACAGCCCCGCGATCACCTCACACACTGAGTGGCATTGTGAAGCCAGCGGTCTTGATACCTACCGATTTGAGCACGGTTGCTGCCACAAGTTGCACAGTTTGTTTTGCTAGCAGCTATCAGAAATACCGATAGTAAAAAACGGTGGTACTCTGCTTTCTGGATGGAACTGTGGCAGCTTCACGATCGCGGCGCGGCAGCTAAACATATCCCAATCAGGGGTCAACCTCGAGCCTGGCTCAATGGCGCCCCGGCTAAGTTCAAGGCACTTCGGGCCAATCCTCCTTGGAACCTGCTCTGGACGTAGTCTGACCGCGACGTATTCGTGTTTCGATAGGCGCGAATGAAGAGAGGTGTCGTCATGCTTCTTGCAGGATTGAGATTCGCACTGGGCCTCGTAGTGGGGTTAACCCTCCGTTCGGGTGTTGCGGCACTCGGACTCATGGGCACAGAACTGTCCGAACTCAGGCGGAGGAAGTGCCGCCGCCAATGGTGCGAGGCAAAGGCTCGCGTACAGCGACACACGATGCCCCGTTTCCGCGAGCGCGCAGGTTTTAAAATCTTCCTTCCGCACGGATGACTCGATACCAGCTGCCGATGAATGCGGTCTTGGTTGAGATCAGAGCGAACTTGGAATGTGCATGTCGGGAGAAATCTTGGCAGGAGATCGGAACGGTGACAGATGACGAATCAGCCAACTAAGGATGAGGGACGGAGAGAGTTGGAGAGCGTTCACAAGTGTCCCAAGTGCGGGCACATGATGAATCTGGACGAGACTGATTTGAGGGTCATCTCCACGGGAATGATCTCGTGCCAAAACTGTAAGTGGTTGGGCCCGGTCCGAATCACAATTATGGAGGAATTGAGAAGTTCTATTGACCGATCTAGCGTACCGTGAGGGCTGGCCGGTTCACTGAACCAGCAACAGAAATCAAGCTTTGCTCGCCTTCCTAATCCCAATCCGCAATGCGGGTCATGAACGTTCTCACAAGCTCGCTTGCGATCTTTGAATTATTGTCTGTGCGCGATGCAAGATAGGTCTTCATGAGGAGCGTCTTCTCGGCAAGAGGCCGCACCGTGATGCCATTGCGGGCCATGACCAGAGCGCCCGCTTTGACAAAAAATGCAACCGATGAGCCATCGGCAACAAACGGGAAAGCCTCTTCCGGGGCCGTGATGTGGTATATCTTCGCGGGAGTAATCTTTCTGCTCTCGGCAAGCTTCATGACGGAGTCGTAGAGCGGCGGATGAATCCGGCGCTCGAAGATGACCCAGCAGCGGCCCGCCATCGCATCGAGCGTCAAAGACGGTTTTGCCGCCAACTCGTCCTGCTTCGACATGCCAATGTAAAAAGGATCTTCCGCTACCTTGAGTGTAGTCAGGATACGTGACTTCGGTGGCTCGGTAACGATGACGAGATCGAGTCCACCGTCGATCAGTTCCTGCGTAAGCCCGTAAGAGTATTGGCTGGTCAGCTCAATCTGCAAATCCGGGTGAGATGGCAGTTTGATGGAGAGGAGCGCAGAGGTCAGTGCCGGGTCTGTATAGGGAGACTTGCCGACATACAACACCGTCTTGGCATTCTCACCGACCGCGCGCGCGGCCAGAAGCGCCCTTTCCCCGTAGAGGAGAGCGGTTCGTGCTTTCTCAATATAGGCTTCGCCCGCAGCGGTGACCCTTACCATCCGATGATTTCTGGTGAAGAGCTCGACACCGAGAATTGCCTCCAGCTCAGCAATGTTTCTCGTAAGCATCGGCTGGCTGATCTCAAGTTCCTCTGCTGCACGGCCGAAGTTCAGTTTCTTGGCGAGGGCGATCACCGATTCCATGTACCTGGTGCTGTTGCGTGCCATCGTTCCTCCTCCTGCGTCCTGCTGCGTAGCATGTGGATGGGAGGCGGAGAAACATGCTTGTCGTTCGAGAGTTCGTCGAGGGCTCCCGGTGAATGGGGCATTGTCTTCGGCAGGATCTGGGCTGGAGAATACGACGGACCGTCGAACAGACTGGCCGTAGAACGGCAGACAGACGCCCTCCCATTGCAGATTATCCTCCGATTCTACGCGCATTCCGATGATCTTTACTGCGGATTTGTGCGGTGGCTCGTGGCAGTCATTACTACAGGTAATCACCGGCCTTCAACAAAGTATTGGACTTTTATCGTAGGGCGGATGGATTGTATTGATCTATAGTGGCGCGGTTTTGGATGCCACAGACTCAACTTGGCGCAGATTGCCAGAAAGTTCATCCCTGATCCGGCCGGCAGGTTTTCCCCATCTGCCGGCCCTCCTCCCTATACCGGAGTGCGGATTAAAGAACGGACAATCTGCAAGCCGTGGGATATTGCAAGCGTCCTTGGTGTCTGTTCCCCAAACTCATCAAGGAAGGTGGTATGCAAAACAGAAATCCAATCGAGGTCAATATTCTCATCGTCATGATTGCACAGGAAGGCAACTTCAACCGGGCAGCGGAAAGGCTCCGGGGTACCCCGCCTTTACTCACCAGAAGAGCGGCATCACTCAATAGGGACGTCGGTGTAAAGCTGTTCGCGCGATCGACACGTAGTGTGGTGTTAACAGCAGCCTTTGCGCAGAAAATCGACGTAATTGTGTATGACCTTGCGTGTCGTAATAATGACCGTAGGAGGCTATAAGCAAGGGAAGCACCGCTCCCTACACCCCTGGCCGCGACGGTGAATCTCGTACACTTGTCGCCTTTAACTGACAATCTCGCCGACACGAAAAATCGGACCGGCCAGGTTGTGATAGGAGAAAGTGTGAATGAGTTGCCTCATTGATCACAAGGCACAGACCATTTTTGTCTCTGCTTCGTCCGTTAAAAAGAACGGCAAGAAGCGCAGGATTGTGATTGAAAGCCGCCCGGAGTTTGCTATTGTCCGACTTCTCGGGTCGAAGGGACAGTTTCCCATTGCCTGGGAAATAATCTATGAGGCCGCGATGCGGCACCACGCCGAAAACCTCCGCTTGGAAACTGAAGCAGAGAAGTCGCACAAGGCGCAAGGCAGAAAGCCCGCCGACTGACCTGCCAAGGGCACAGTCAAACCAGCATTCAGAATCAAAATGAGCTTGTCTTCACACTCCACTCATGCGACAGTAATGAAATGTACATCGCATAACGCGCACCGCGAAGAAGAGACGCTCCTTACTGAACACATTTTGACTCAACTTCGCATCGAGGATGCTTCGAATGCAACTTCCAATGGGCTTTACGCATGAACAATTCGTAGACGGATAGCGAGCGGCCGAGTTTTTCGGCCTACCTCGCAAGACCCTATTGAACCTCGCGCGGCGAGGCTCAGTCCCGGCTCATCTACAAGGAGGAAAATAGCCTTGAACCAAGAACCATTTGTATCCGCAGATGAAGCTGCCAAGTTTCTTGGCATCAAACGCAGATTCTTGCTCTCCCTCGCACGCCAGGGTGTCGTCGGCGCGTATGCGCTCGGCACGGGCGGTATCCGTAGGGTATGGGTATTTCGGCTCTCAGAACTGTCCGAAACTATCGCTTCCAAGCGGTATCATTTGATCCATGGCAGTCCCCGTTGAGAGGAGCTTTTGTGGCTTATCAGCGTGGATCATTGAAGAAAGTACCGCGCAAGGAAGGAGACACCTGGGTGCTCCGCTACAGGGTCAGCAATTCGGACGGACGGCGGGTTGAAAACACCCTGCCCGTTGGCCTTGTTCGGGATTTCCCGAGCGAGAAGGCCGCTTGGCGCGAGGTGGACAGGCTCGGCCTGCTTATCCGCGTCAATAGCGACGGCCCTGCTCCCGGTCGCATTCATTTCTCCGCTCTTGCCGAGCATTACCTGAAGGCGGACTTCGGCGCGGACGCAGTGCGTCCGAAAACCGACGGAACGACCTCGAACACTCAACAGATTGTCCGACAGCATCTCATCCCCCGTTGGGGGCATGAGATTGCCGAGGACATCAAGCCGCTGGATCTTCAGCGTTGGCTGAAGTCGCTGCACTCGGATAAGGATCTTGCCTGGACGACGGTTTCCAAGATTCGCGGCGTCTTGCTGCGCATCTACAAAGTCGGCATCCTTCACGAGCTGGTTTCCAAAAATCCTGCGCAGGCCGTCGAAACACGCAGCACAACAAACTACAGGGCTATTGTCATCACGCCGCAACAAACACGGTCGATTCTGCGCATGTTGTCCAGTCCGCTCCACCGCATTCTGGTGTTCACCTGTGCCGCTACCGCTCTGCGTTCGTCAGAGTTGCTTGCGCTTCGGTGGGCTGACATCCGGTTTGAGGATGAGCGGATACGGGTCTCCAAGCGCTGGCTAAGAGGAAAAGACGGGGAAACCAAGACGGCAAGATCGGACGGTTTTGTGCCGCTGCACCCTCGTCTGGGACGTCATCTGAAAGCTTGGCATTCACGGACGCCTTATGGAAAGGACACGGATTTCGTGTTTCCTTCTTTCAAGGCAAACGGGAAGGTCCCGATTTCGCCCTCTGTGTTTGTAGCGGATCACCTCCGTACGGCTGCCGTTGGGGTCGGAGTCCAGGTGCCCGAAGGGCACCGGTTTGGCTTGCATAATCTCCGCCATTCTCTTTCCAATTGGATGGTGAACAAGGCAAAGGTTGAGCCGAAGACGGTGCAGGGGATTCTACGACATAGCCGGATTCAGACGACGCTGGATCTGTACACCCAGCAGGACTCGGATCAAGCACGGGCGGCGCAAGGTCAGTTTCTTGTGGCACTACAGACGCACACTGCAATGGTGCAATAGATGTGGGTTGAAATGTGGGTTGAATTTATAGACTGAAAAGGCCGTAAGTTATAGATTTATATGGTGGGCGCTGCAGGATTCGAACCTGCGACTTCCACCGTGTGAAGGTGGCACTCTACCGCTGAGTTAAGCGCCCATGGAAAGGGCTGGCGACTCACGCGCCAGCAGGGCGTCCCGTAAGTTAGAGTAACACTTGCGAGGCTTTACGGCCAAATCGGGCCGGCCCCGGGCTTAACGTCAACGAACGATGCGCTGGAGAACGAGATCAATCCGCCATGCAGCCGACCTATCCCCCGATGGGGAGGCGGCAATGCGCCCAGCTCCGGCGGGAGGCAAGCCAGTTTTCGCGGGGTCTGGCTTGGCCGGTCCGGTGCGTGACGGGGCAGGACAGGGAAGAACTAGCGAGGCCGATTCCGGCTTGCCGGGAACTCTATCTTCCACCTCGGCTGCCAAAGGGGAAGATGACGACCATGGGGCGCACTCCTCCTCGCCCGCAGATGGAAATTCCCAACCGGAAACTTCTTGCCCAGCGCAACCTTCCGGCGCCGACAGGGTTCCAGAAGATATGGCATCCCTGGTCCTGGACAACTCGGCCCTGGGAGCAGGCGCTGCTTCCCTGACGGACAAACTGCCGGACGCAGCAGGTCTGCACAGCCCGAATTCTGCAAGTCTGGACCCGGCCAGCGATGCGGCTGTCATGCTGCGGGTGGCGACGGGCGACGAGTCGGCATTCAATTACTTGGCGGAAAGGTATCACCGGCCCATCATCCATTTCCTTTTCCGGATGGTGCGCAACCAGGCAATTGCCGAGGAGCTCGCGCAGGAGGTTTTTCTGCGCGTATACCGCTCCAGGGAGAGCTATCGGGCAGAGGCCAAGTTCACCACCTGGCTCTATCGGATTGCTACCAACCTGGCGGTGAACCATGCGCGCGACACGAAGCATGAGAGAGCCGCGCAGACGCTTTACCTGGACGCTCCGGATGAGGAAACCGGCACGACGCCGGATGTGGCCGACGATGAGCCCTCCGTGGAACAGCGGCTTCTCCGCGACGAGCGGATGGCGGCTATTCGTACCCACGTGATGGCTCTGCCGGAGCGGCAGCGGGTGGCGGTGTTGATGCACAAGTACCAGGGGATGGATTACCGGCAGATCGGAGAGGTGCTGAAGTTGAGCGAGTCGGCGACCAAGTCGCTGCTTTTTCGCGCCTACCAGACGCTGCGGGACAAGTTGAAGGATTTTGTTTAGGGAGCAAGAGCCGGGGGACACCGGCGGAGAGTGGGGGTGGTTACCATGGAACGGATGCTGACGAATCGGACGAATTCGAACTGTACCGGAATCAGGGACAAGATGGCGATGCTGCTGCTTGGTTCCCCCGTGCTCGATCTGGCTTCGGCGCCAGAAAAGGTTCGTGCGCATATTGCCGGATGCGAAGACTGCAGCCGGGAACTCGATGAGTTGCGCGCGACCATGGCCCTGCTCGATCGCTGGGAAGGACCGGAGCCGAGCCCCTACTTTTTGACGCGGCTGGGTGCGCGGCTGCGGGAAGAGCGCGAGGCCGAGCCGGTGGGCTGGCTGGCTGGCTGGTTTCGCGGATTGCGCGCACGGATGGTCTATGGCAACGGGGCCCATGTTCGCCCACTGGCGGCGATGGCATTGACGGTGATGCTGCTGCTGGGCGGAGGGACGTATCTGGGGATCTCGGATTGGGAACAGCCTCTGGCCGCTCCGGGCCATGCCGCCGTGGTGCACGACTTGCAGACCATGGACAACAATGCGCAACTGCTGGATCAGTTGGAAGCGCTCTCCAGCAACAACGACAACGGGTATTGACGTTCCAGGTTTTGGGATCGATGTTTCAGCGATGGGCGGGGGCCAGGGAAGACAGATGATTGGGGCACACAATGCGGGACGAATGGGCTGCGCGGCGATGGCCGCGGCGGCTCTGGCCTTGTGCATGCCCGCTGCCTGGGCCTGGGCACAGCACACCAGCGCTCCCGCACCGCACTCTGCCCCGGCGCCTCGTGCGTCGTCCGCCCCCCGCTCTCAACCAGCCCGTCCTCCGGCTGGCCGGAGTCAGCAGGGTAGGCCGCAGAGTCCGGGCCGGCCCTCTGCTCAAGGACCGGGGCGGCCGCAAGGCAGTATGCAGCCTCGTCCCGCGCCCGGCAATCCCGCGATGGGAGCGCGTCCTGGGTATCCGGGTCCGCCGTACCTGGGTCCTGGCTATGCGCGTCCGAGTTATCCCGGGTATGCACCTCCCAGCAATCTTCCCGCAGGCCATTTGGGTGATTGGCTCAACCAGCATCGCAACCTGCCGGTGCAGGAGCAGGAACGAATGCTGCGCAGCGACCCCAGTTTCAGCCGGCTTCCCGCCACCGAGCAGCAGCGGGTGGTGCAGCAGTTGCATCAGGTCAATCAACTGACACCGGAGCAGCAGCAGCGCCGCCTGGCTCGAGTCGAGATGCTGGAACGGCTCTCGCCGCAGGAGCGGATGCAAATCAATCTCTCTCAGCGGCGCTGCTGCTGC
>Ga0255354_1002038_pt1 | contig 10815 bp, 7 predicted proteins | sample HBST50metaG_FD_189942 | JGI IMG/M metagenome (GOLD analysis project Ga0255354, IMG submission 189942) | Peat soil microbial communities from Stordalen Mire, Sweden - H.B.S.T50 | ecosystem: Environmental > Terrestrial > Soil > Wetlands > Peat | place: Sweden: Norrbotten County, Stordalen Mire...
GTCGGAGACCGTTATCATCCCGCCGGGCCAGGCGATGATTTGGGTCTCCTCCGCGCCACTGAACAGCAGCGGTTTGCTGAATGTGCCGAATACGCTGACAGCAATCGTGTATAGCTCCAGCTCGGGGGCCACCTTGCCAACCGGGACGGTACAGTTTTTCATGAATTCGACTGCGCTGGGCTCGCCCGTGACGCTCAGCGGAAACCCGGCGCAGGTCTCCATCCAAAACGTCGTGTTTCAACAGGGAAAATTCACGCTTTCAGCGAATTACTCCGGTGACAGCAATTACACTCCCGGAAGCTCTGTTATGCCCTCCACCTGGGGAAACCCGCTCGGATGGACCGGAACCACGACCACGGCCACCATCAATCCAGGGCAAACGGCAACTTTCAACCTGACTCTCAGCGCCTTGAATTACACCGGCCAGGTGCCGCTGAGTTGCAGTCCCGGCGCTGACCCCTATCAACCCAGCGCCTATCCCGTCGGCACGACGTGCAGCGTAAGCCCGGCATCGGTGGATTTCACCTCTTCCGTCACCTCGGCTCCGGTTGTGGTGACCATCGGTTCCACCGCGCAATCCCGCCTGACTCCCGCACCGTTCCGCACCCTTCCGTTCACCCTACCTCCGGTGTTGGCATTTGTACTTTGGAGCGCGCGCAGAAGACGTTTGCGCATGCTCATCCCCTGCGTCGTTGCCGTGCTGGCCATCTCAGCCATGAGTTCGTGCGGCGGGGGAGGAGGAAGCACGACAAGCTCGCCTGTCCCAACTGTCCCGCCCGCAACCAGCGTTCAGTTCACCGTTTCGGCCCCGTACAGCATATCGACCGGCCCCGGAAGCTCCGAAGGCGGCGCAGTCCTGGCCACTGTCACAGTGAACATCAACCCGTGAGCCGCTGATCGCCGTGGCGCGAACTTAGAGCACTTTAGGATTTGATATCACTTAACTTGGCGAGACTCTGCGGAGGGTGATGAGATAGGGAGACCCTCTGGGGATGATCTGCGCCGTAAGTATTTGCAAGCCTACGACCAAGACGAGGGTACGCTGGAGGAATTGGCAGGCCGTTTCTCTGTGAGTCTGGCCTAGGCCAAGAAGATTTCGGCGCAACGCAATCGCACCGGACAAGCCGAGCGAGTGCCTTACCATCCAGGACGCAAGCTCGCCGTCGGAATCGAGATGCACGCGCGGGTGAAGGCTTGGTTTGTAGCCCAACCCGATCTGATCCTGGCCGAAGTGCAGGAGAAGTTGAAGGAAGAAGCCCGTATTTCCCTCAGCCTGCCCAGATTTGGTATCTGTTGCAGAAGTTGAATCTGCATCCAAAAAAAGTCGCTCCACGCCGCCGAGCGCGATACGGAGGCCAACCGCAAGCAGCGCCAAGAGTTTGTAGAACGTCTGGCGGCCAATCCGGTCGAACGCCTGGTTTTTCTGGACGAAAGCGGGGTGACCACCTCGATGACGCGACTCTATGCGCGCGGCGAGGGTGGTGGGCGCATCTACGAAGCCACCCCCGGCAGTCGCTGGAAGATCATGACGATCATTGGCGCCATAAGCCTGAGTGGCATGATCGCGACCATGACCATCGAAGAAGCCACAGACGGCGATATCTTCCGGGCCTATGTCGAGCATGTGCTGTGTGCGGCCCTGAAGCCCGGAGACGTGGTCGTGATGGATAACTTGAGTTCGCACAAGGTCTCCGGGGTACGGCAGATGATTGAAAAAACGGGAGCGGAAGTGCCCTATTTGCCGCCCTACTCGCCCGATCTGAACCCCATCGAAAAGGCTTGGTCAAAACTCAAGCAACTACTCCGCACCGCCAAGGCAAGAACCAAGGATGCACTCGAAGAAACTATCGCCGAAGCTCTCAAACTTATCAGTCCTGAGAACGCCGCTGCATGGTTCAAACACTGCATCTGCGGTCTATAGTAATTACTAAGATTCTCTAAATGATGGATTTACCGATTATATGTGCTGAACGGCTCCCCGGTAGTTCTCGGGCGGTGTAGGGCGACCGCTTGCAGATGGTGGCGGGACACATGCAAATAGAGAGCGGTATCGCCGATCTTGGCATGGCCGAGCAAAACCTGGATGGTTCGCAGGTCGGCGCCGGCTTCACACGAACAGGCAAATGATCTCAAAAACTTCTACCGGGGACTCGTTTACACCCAAGGGAGCGGGAAGGTGAATCAGTTTGGGCAACCGCAGTCGCAGCGGCAACTCCATGGGGATGGCCAGGCCCCTTGCCAAGCGGACGGCAACTCTGATTCCGCTCTCAGGACCGATGCGCAGGTTCAACCTTGCCCACTGTATCCTTGTGTGGCGTCGCCCAGCCCTCATAGCTGTTGACGAGAAGCTGCCCGCCCAGGATCACCAGCCAGACCCAAAGCGCAAGGCGCAGCGGACGCCGCGGAATGCGATGGCTGACGAGCGTTCCACCAACGGCGCCCACAAGCCCTCCGGCCGTCAGTTGCAGCAGCAATGGCTCGCTCAGAGGATGCGAAAACCAATGTGCGCCGCTGCCGATCACGGAGAGGATGAAGCCGAAAACGATATCTGTGCCGACCACCTGCACCGGAATCAAGGAGGTGAAGCTGAGAAGCGCGGCGCTGCCGAGAGCCCCGGCTCCCGCGGAGGAAAAGCCGACTTCGGCGCCCACGGGAAGCATCAGCCACGGCAGCAGGAAACCGCGCTGCTGCGCGCCCGATTTTTCTCTCATCGGGCGAAAGGAAAAGAGGATTTGCCAGCTTGCCGTGCTCACCAGGATTGCACCGAGGAGACCGTTCATCAGGTTCTGCGATCCGGCGGTGATAAGTTGCTTCAGGAAGAGCGATCCGATTAGAACGCCAGGGACCCCGCCGAGCAGCATGAACCCAAGTGTTGGCCACGCAACGTTGCGACGCACAATCTGCGACGGCACCAGAATCAGCTTCACCACCGCCGAGAACGTCAGGCCGATTCCCACCGCGATTGGCGCCGGCACATTCAGGAACAGCACCAGAACGGGCACGGTAATGGTGCCCGCGCCGACTCCGGTGAGCGCGATGAACAAAGCTATGACAAATCCAATGAGATAAGGCATTCCATTCCTTCTTTGGTTCACCGGCTCTCTCAAGAGCGCTTCGGTCTGGGGCGCTGCTGAAGCAGGTGGTTCTATCGCGCCGGTGCTGCTTCAATGTGAATGCCGCACTCAACCTTGCGGCCCGCCCAACGTCCAGAGCGCGGATCGTCCGGATTCAAAGGCAGCGTCGTACAAGGCTCGCAACCGATCGATGAGTATCCACGCTCATAGAGCGGCAGCAGCGGAATAGAAAGTTGCTCGCAGGCATACCAGACGTCTCGCGTGCTCCACGCCGCCAGAGGCGCAAGTTTCAGCACCTGCTTGCCTCCCGGCAGCGTGAATAGGGCCGCTTCTTCAAGAGCCGTGCGGCTCTTGGCCTGTTCGCGCCGCAGGCCCGTAATCCATACGCGATACGCGGCAACCGCTTTGAACAGCGGCTGAACCTTGCGCAGTTTGCAGCACTGATCCGGCGCGGACTGGTAGAGCAGGCCGTGTTCGGCCTCCTGTTCCGAGACCGACTGTTCGGGCAGCAGATTGATCAGATTGAGTTGCCATTCCTGTGCAATGCGATCCCGATAGGCGTATGTTTCCTGGAAGTGGTAGCCCGTATCCAGAAAAAGAATCGGAATGTTGGCATCGAACTCAATAGCCAGCTTTGCCAGCAACACATCCTCGGCCTGGAAACTGCACGTCAGGCAAGCGTCCTGCACGCCTTCCACTTCGCGCGCCAGAGCAGCGCGCACCTGGTCCAGCAGGGCATTGATTTCTGCATTGATCTCGACGATGCTCATTCGGCGTCTGCCTTTCCAGGATTGAAGAGTATGCCGGCACGGGCCAACAGTTGACGCACGGCCGGCATTGCCTCTGAATGGTTGTCTGCATTGAGGGTGATGTGGCGATTCTCCGCGCGCACGGTCAGCGCGTCGCCTTCTGTTGCCGTCACGACGAGCGCAAGCAGGCCTGACTGAACGGTCCGCTCGATGAACGCATCCAGCCAGCCGGATATCGCGGAAGATCCTAAATCGTCTCTATCCATGCGCATGGCGATTACTCCATCCAGGAACAGCCCGCGCTCGATCGTGTCGATCAGCCGGGCCGGGCCATTCATCTCAAGGACTCCGCCGCGATGTCCCCAGCGTGCGGCTCTCTCAACTGCCATCACGTTTCCCGAACTGCCGCGGGAAACGATTCCGCTGCCGCTTCCCTGGTCCTCAACTGCGGTGATCATGCCCGCTGCCGCCGTGCTGTTGGTTTCCGCATCAACCAGGATGAAGGCACCGGTGCTGCGATTCTCTGCGTAGATGTCCAGCGCGATGGGCCGCAGCAGATGCACCGTAGCCACTCCGATGCCGTTCATCTCCAGCGTATCGGCCGCTTCGCGCGCCAGCGTGGCGATGTTGGTGCGGTGCGCGACGGTGGAAATGAATGCGGGCACTGTCTGGCTTGTATGCTTCAGCAGATAGCGCCGGTTCAGTTCGAGTGGACGTTGATCCATCCACACCAGCGCGGCATTCACGCTTCGGGCGACAACGGCTTCAGAGTCCGCGGCAACAATCAGATCGCCGCGGCTGATGTCGAGTTCATGATCTAGAACCAGTGAGACTGAAAGCGGCGCATGAGCTTCGGCAAGGTCTCCATCGAAGGTTACGATGCGCGCGACATTTGCGCTCCGGCCCGAGGGCAGCACCGTGATCCGGTCTCCCTGGCGAACGGTTCCCGAAGCGATCTGGCCGGCAAATCCGCGAAAGGTGTGATCCGGGCGCAGCACCCGCTGCACAGGAAAGCGAAAGGCGGCCGTGCGCGTTTCCTCGGACGATGGCAACGACTCGAGCAACTCCAGCAGCGACGGGCCCGCGTACCATGCCATGGCCATGGAGCGGTGAACCACGTTGTCTCCGGCCAGTGCGCTGACGGGAACAAAGGTAGCCGAGACCGGATTGCCCGTATCCTCTGCGATCTGGTCCAGAACAAGATTGAAGTCGCGTTCAATGGCGCGGAAACGGCCCTCGTCGTAGCCGATCAGATCCATCTTGTTCACCGCCACCAGAACGTGGCGGACGCGCAACAACGATGCAATGTAAGCGTGGCGGCGCGACTGCGGCAGCACTCCTTTGCCCGCGTCAATCAGCACCACGGCGGCGTCGGCCGTGGACGCGCCGGTCGCCATGTTCCGCGTGTACTGCTCATGGCCCGGCGTGTCGGCGATGATGAACTTGCGCCGCGCCGTCGCAAAGTAGCGATAGGCCACATCGATGGTGATGCCCTGCTCGCGCTCAGCGCGCAGGCCGTCGGTGAGCAATGCAAAATCGATCTGGCCCGGCGCGGTGGTGCCTTTGCCTTCAATTGCGCGCACCTGGTCTTCGTACACCGATTGGGTGTCGTAGAGCAGGCGGCCGATGAGCGTGGACTTGCCGTCGTCCACGCTGCCCGCGGTTGAGAAGCGCAGCAGGTCTTTCTCGCGCTCTTCCGTAAGGAACTCGTCAATCGAAAAGCTGGTGGTTGCAATTGCAGACATTTAGAAGTAGCCCTCCCGCTTCTTGATCTCCATCGATCCTTCCTGGTCGTGGTCGATGGCGCGGTTGGCGCGCTCGGAGGAGCGAAACGTCACCAGTTCCGCGATGATCGCGGGAATCGTATCCGCGTCCGAGCGAATGGCGCCGGTGCATGGACTGCATCCCAGCGAACGCAGCCGCGACTTCACCAGTTGCGGTTCTTCCCCGGGCCGCGCGACGAACGCCTGCTCGATCGGCAGCAGCGCATCGCCACGCAGGTACATCGGGCGCTCCTTGGCAAAATAGAGATCTACAACCGGAATGTGCTCTTCGTGGATGTATTGCCAGACGTCCATCTCGGTCCAGTTGGAGAGCGGAAAGACGCGAATGCTTTCACCGGGATGAATGCGTGCGTTGTAGAGGTTCCATAACTCGGGTCGCTGGTTCTTTGGGTCCCACTGGCCGGCGCTGTCGCGGAACGAATAGATGCGCTCCTTGGCACGGGACTTCTCTTCGTCGCGGCGGGCGCCACCGAAGGCTGCGTCAAAGTTGTAGTACCGCAGGGCGTCGAGCAGGGCCTGAGTCTTGAGCAGGCCGCAGCAGCGTTTTGTGTCGAGTGCGATGGGGTTGGCGCCCTTGGCGATCGCGGCCTCGTTGCGCCATACCAGCAGTTCTGCGCCCACCGAGCGCGCCATCTGGTCGCGAAAGGTAAGCATCTCGGCGAACTTGAAACCAGTGTCCACATGCAGCAGCGGAAATGGAATCGGCGCCGGATAAAAAGCCTTCTGCGCCAGCCGCAACATCACCGACGAGTCCTTGCCGACCGAGTAGAGCATGACCGGCCGCTCGAACTCCGAGGCCACTTCGCGCAGAATATGGATACTCTCCGCCTCCAGAAGACGTAGATGGCTCAGGCGTTTCGACACGGGAATCTGCGGCGGTGGTGCGTGGGGTAAATCCGCAATAACTGGCATGTATGACCTCATTCAGTGTGGGGATCGCTGAAGGCCAATGCTGCGTGCGCGCACTCTGCCTTTTCAGCTTGGGTGCGTCTTCTGATGTGTTACGAAAGGGGAATCAGAGACTAGTTCAGGCACCCGTCCAATGGATTCGACAGGCAACAACAAAACCGGCTTTGGGCAGCGCGCGTCATGTGTATGCACATAGTAACAAAGTATCCGTGAAGGTACAAATGCCGCCGGCGCCTTTGCGACGCAAGGCGCCGGCGGCCGCTGTCAAAACAGGAACTTGAGCGCAAACTGGAGTTGCCGCGACGCGGTGGCTGTGGCGGTTACCACGCCCGCCGTCGGCGAGATCGCCGCGGCGGCGGATGGCTTGGTGGGTGTTGGTCCGCTGCTGAAAACCACCGCATTGGGCGTCGTGAAGTTGGTGTGATTCAACAGATTGAAGTACTCGGCACGGAACTGCGCATGCAGACGCTCGCCGAGGGCAACATTTTTGGCCAGCGAAATGTCGGCGTCCGCCAGCCCCGGTCCATTCAGCGAGTCGCGGCCAGCGTTGCCAAAAGTCCCCGGCTCAGGCGCGACATATGCTTCTGGGTTGAACCATTGATTCACGCTCATCGGGTAGAGAGAATCGTGGAAGCCCGTGTTGATCGCGGGTCGCGCCGGGTTGCGGGAGTCTCCGTTCCCGGTTGGGTTATAGCCTAACTGCGGCGAAAACGGAAAGCCGCTTTGCAGAGCCACGATGCCGCTTGCAGTCCACCCCGCGGCAAGCTGCTCCGTAAGTCGAGAGCCGCGGCCCAGGAGAGCGTGGCCGCGCCCCAAGGGAAGTTCCCAGCTTCCGTTGATTGCCGCTGCGCGCGCCACGTTGGTCGCCGCAAGCCCATAGTCCGCCTTTGGATTTCCAGGAAAGGAAACAAACGCTGGTGTATTCGCCGAGACGCTGGTGTTCCATGCCGAGCCGTCATCCAGATTCTTCGACCAGGTGTAGACGCCGCGCAGTTGAAACCCGTGGGAGAGCTGGTGCCGCACATCGACTTCGAACCCGTTGTAGTTGCTGATGCCCTCTGAAACCCACGAGGTCGAGTTGGCCAGCTTGGGGTTGGCGAGAGTGGTCGTCGGATAGTAGATCGTTCCCTGCGGTAGCGACGTCGGGCAATCCACCGCGGGGCATATCACCGCGGCCGGGGTGTTCTCGTCTTCCGAGAGAATCTGGTGATAGCCGTGCGAGCCAACATAGGCGAGGCCGAGAGTGGTGAGGGGAGCAATTTCCTGCTCGACCTTCGCTGTCCATGCCAGCACCGTGGGTGTCTCGATATCGCTTTGCACATTGCTGGGAGAGACCAGCCCGCCCGTTGACGATGCGGTCGATAGCTGATCGAGCTTGCCCACCGTCGTGTTGCTGAACGAGAGCGTGGTGTTGTAAGGCGCGGTTTGATCGAGCCGGTAGTCGAGCGTATCCATCAGCGCACGATGCACTCCGAAACTGCCTTTGAAAGCCGTCTTGCCGTTGCCGAATACATTCCAGGTCAGTCCTATGCGCGGCTCGGGAAGAAACTTTGCGCGGTTGTCCGACAGCGCTGAACTGCCCACGGTGGGCGCCGAATTGAGGATGCCGCCGGTAAAACCGTAGTTGGATGCGCGGCCCTGCGCTTCGTTCCATCCGTTGGACGATTCAACCCGCAAGCCGGCGCGAATTTCGAGCCGTGGCGTTGCCTTCCACGCGTCTTCGATGAAGCCCGCCGAGAAGAGCGAGCGCCATCCCAGTTCTGTCGGAGCGGCAACGATGGTGTACTTCGACACCGTGCCCTGCTCAAATGCAGCCAGCGTCGAAAAGGATGCCTGGCCATATTGGTTCTGGGCGAGAAAGTCGTTGGACTGCAACCGCTGGAGCCACACGCCCGCTTCCACCTGGTGCCGCGCGTGCGCCCAGTAGACGTGGTCGTCGATGGTGATGAGATTGCGCACGGTTTGGTTGTTGCTTCCCGTGTTGGCGCCGGCCTGGGTAATCTGCGAAGCGCCATTCGACGCGGTGCTGCCGGAGATGACGATTGCGCCCACCGGTCCGTCTCCAACCCACCCTGGAATCTCGCCCGCCACAATGCTGTTGAAGTAGAAGGCCGCGCGCGAGTAGCCCGTACGCAGCGTGTTGAGCAGCCGGGGCGAAAACACGTGCTGCTCCTGCGCGCTTGCCACCTGTTCGCGGAGCCGCTCGTAAATCGAAGCGTATGGGTTGGCCGACGGCGTGGTTGCATCGCTGTCGTCGATGGTGTAGGCGGCGAACAGCAAGTCTTTCTGCGAAATGTTGGAATCGATGCGCGTGGTGCCGAAATCCTCGCGCACGTGCTGGGGCGGATTCGAGAAAGCCTCGGCAATGCCACTGCCCAGCTCCGTTGTTCCCACCGGCCACAGCGCAAGCAGCGGCTGCACGCTGGCCACGGTCGCGGCCCGCGCAGCTGCATCCGGAACAAACGCAACATCGCTCAGGCCGAGATGCTGACGGTAGCCCTCGTAGTTGGCGAATCCGAAAAGCTTGTCGTGGCGCAACGGGCCGCCAGCCGAAACGCCAAAGTCGTTGCGCTGGAATGTGGGAATCTGCGCTTGGTCGAAGTAGTTGCGCGCATCCAATGCGCTGTTGCGCAGAAATTCATAGACCGAACCGTGAAGCCGATTGGTGCCCGATGCCGTGATGATGGATACCTGCGCCCCGCTGCGCTTGCCGTAGTTCGCGCCATAGGTGTCGCTCACCACGTTAAACTCGCGCACTGCTTCCACGCCCAACAGTTGGCCGCTGGTACCGCCGGGCGTCACGTTGATCAGCGACGCGCCGGTATACTCAATGCCGTTCAGCAAAAACAAGTTGTCCTGCGGTCTGCGTCCCGACACCGAGAACATGTTACCCACCGAGGAGTTCGACGTGCCTACGCCGCCCGAGCGCGCGGTCGTATAACTCACGGTTGCCGGATTCAGTTGCAGCAGTTGATCGAAGCTTCGGCCATTCAGTGGCAGTTCTTTCACCTGGCGTTCATCTACCAAGCCCTGCGACTGTAGCGTCGACATGTCCACGCTGGCGGGCGTGTCGGCCACCGTCACACTCTGATCGATGGTGCCCAAGGAAAGCGTCAGGTGCAGGTGAATGCTCTCGCCAACCGCCAGTGCGATGCCGGTGCGCTTGAGCGGCGCAAAGCCGTCGCTGGAGACTGCCACCGTGTAGACGCCCACTGGAATGGAGAGTGCCGCAAAGGTGCCTCCATTGCCGGTTGTCAGGCGGCGCTCGGTGCCCGTCTCCGTGTTGCGAATCAAAACTCTTGCTTGATCCAGAGCAGCGTTGCTGGGGTCAACCACTTCGCCCGCAATGGTGCCGCCCACCAATTGTGCATTGCTGGCCGCCGTTGCTGTCAGCAATGTGATCAAGATCAATAACAGGCGTACGCGGTTGAACAAGTGTGCAATGTGCATAAGGGGACCTCTCGAGAATTGGCTGCGATGCATGCCGGGTAACCAGGGGGACAGTGCGGACAGATCAGCGACAACAGCGGCAAATCGCCGCGCCGCGCTTGGGGGAACAAGCGCGCTGTGACTGTGCAGGCATGTGCAGGGTCATGGTCAATTGCCGATGCTCCGGATTACAGTTTTGTGGTTCGGGGGTCTCTACCGGGCGGGATTCCGATAGCAGGTCGCAGCGAAATCTAGCGCGGACAACAACAGGTCGCGCACGCCTGAGGGGCGGGGCAACGGGTCGATGTGTGGCTGGATGCAACGATCACAGGACGAAAGTATCATAGGTGCGGCAGACGAGCAACAGGGGGCGCGGGGATCGGACAGTAGCTTGCAGGCTTCCGCCGCCGCGGATTGCGCTCCAACTCGTTCAGGTTGAAAACCTTATGTGTCGTCGCACGCCTTTCGAGGCAAAGTTGTTCGCCTGATCCAACTTGACTTTTCTCCTCGCCTTCCCCCAGTGTCCGTTCATGCAAGGTCGCGCTTTTTGTTGCCGCTGTACGATGCCGCTTCGCGCGCACAGGTGACCAGGTCTTAAGGCTTCGATCGAAAAATCCACGGTTACCAAATGCCCGCGATGCAGCTTAGCTGCCGCGGTTTTTTCGTCTCCGCGAAGGGAAATACATGACTCAAACTGTTCCGGAAAAAGAGACCAAGGCCCAAAAGGCTGAGCGCTTCAAGAGGCCTCTGCTTAAGTTCGCCACCTGCATTCAGATTGGATAGAGTTGAATCCGGGTGGGGAATGCGACGCGGCAGATGACTTTGACAAGCCAGGCAAGTTTTGAGAAGTATGCGCGGAAGAGGCGTCGG
>Ga0255354_1002039_pt1 | contig 10811 bp, 7 predicted proteins | sample HBST50metaG_FD_189942 | JGI IMG/M metagenome (GOLD analysis project Ga0255354, IMG submission 189942) | Peat soil microbial communities from Stordalen Mire, Sweden - H.B.S.T50 | ecosystem: Environmental > Terrestrial > Soil > Wetlands > Peat | place: Sweden: Norrbotten County, Stordalen Mire...
AAATGGCGTCTTTCATGGCGGACTGCAATCAGTCTATACGGCGGAGCAGTTATCAGCGCGACGCTGGCAATACTTCTGGATGAGTCCCGCTTCGCCCATGCCGGTCCATTTTGCTCAACTTCAACGTTCCGGCAGGAAGAGTCTTATATCGCAGGCAGTAAGGAATTGTCTCGCAGCCATAAGCAGCAGGCTGACTGCAAGTAACTCCACGGACGACGACCGGAGTTTTTCTAACTCCCTAAGAGGTTGAAATGAGCAAATACTATTTTGTAGGAAGCGGCATCGCATCGCTGGCTGGCGCGGCCTATCTGATTCACGATGGCAATATCAACGGTACTGACATCATCATCTTCGAGCAATCGCAAGAGTTTGGCGGCGCGCTGGATGCGCATGGATCGCCGCAGACCGGCTATTTCATGAGCGGCAGCCGCATGTTTGAACACAAGTACAACGCCACTTTCGATCTTTTCTCATTCATTCCGTCCGCAAGCGACCCGAATTTGTCTGTAAAGCAAGAGACCGAGTTGGCCGAGAAGGACGCATTGTGGCATAACAAGGCCCGGCTGGTGAATGGGGAGGGAAAGATCATCGAGTTTCACAAACTCGGCTTCAGCGAGAGGGACCGCTTCGACCTGCTGGCGCTGATGGCGGGATCGGAAAAGTCGCTCGATTCAAAGCGCATCACGGATTGTTTCGCTGCCGACTTCTTTCATACGAACTTCTGGTTTGAGTGGTGCACTCTGTTCGCGTTCGAAAGCTGGCACAGCGCAATCGAGTTCAGGCGCTACCTGCGGAGATTCGTCCATCACTTCTCGACCATCGATACGCAGGAGGGCATCTTCCGGACGCGCTACAACCAGTACGACTCGATGGCGGTTCCGCTGGTTAACTGGCTGCGGGCGAAGGGAGTCGAGTTTCGCCTGGGGACCGAGGTGACTAACCTGGGATTCAAGACCGCGGGCAGCGCAATTACCGTGAATTCGCTTCGATATAGGGCCTCTGGAGCGGAAAGTGAAATTCCGGTTGACGAAGGCGACCTGGTCTTTGTCACCAACGGTTCCATGACGGCGGACAAGAAATTCGGTTCGATGACCGAGCCGCCTGCGATAGAGCGCGGCAAGCGAAACGGAGCGTGGCGGCTGTGGGAGAACCTTGCGGCGGGGCGTCCGGAATTTGGCAATCCGGCGGCGTTCGACAGCCACATCGAAGAGTCCTTATGGGAGTCGTTCACGGTGACAATGCACGATCCAACATTCTTCCAGCTTATGCAGCAGTTCAGCGGCAGCGAAGCGGGCAAGGGCGGCCTGATCACATTCAAGGACTCGAACTGGCTTCTTACCGTGTCCATGTTTCACCAGCCCTTCTATCCGGGCCAGCCGAAAGACGTGGTTGTCTGGTGGGGTTACGGCTTGTATCACGACAGGGTTGGCCAGTATGTCAAGAAGACCCTGGCAGAGTGCTCCGGAAGAGAGATTCTCGAAGAGGTCTTGGGTCACCTGAGATTCGACGAGCACAAGGAAAAGATACTGGCAACAGCGAACGTGATTCCCTGCGTGATGCCTTACATCACAAGTCAGTTTCTGGTGAGGAAAGCCGGAGACCGGCCCGATGTGGTGCCCAGTGGATCGACAAACCTTGCTTTCCTGGGCCAGTTTGCCGAGCAGCCCGACGACGTTGTGTTTACCGTGGAGTACTCGGTTCGATCAGCGCAGGCCGCCGTGTATTCCCTGCTGAAACTGGATAAGAAGCCCTCTCCGCTTTACAAGGGCCAGTACGATCCGCGCGTGCTCTTCTCTGCCCTTGAAACCTTGCATCGGTAACTGCCGTAAAGACAAAGCCCCCAGCCTTGGTTTCAAGGCCGGGGGCAAAAAAGCCTAAAGCTCGAAGCTGTTTCTTACCTCACCCTTACTTTCGGCTCAACCGACAATCCCGGTCTCAGCTCGTGTTTGGGATCTTCGTTTGCCAGGTCGGTGAAGTCGACTCGCACCGGAATGCGTTGGACGACTTTTACGTAGTTGCCCGTCGCATTTTCCGGCGGAAACAGCGAGAGCACTGAGCCCGTGGCGCCGCCAATCTGCGTCACCTTGCCGTGATAAGTCTTGCCCGTCGAATCCACTTCGATCTCGACAGCCTGGCCGGAGGACATGTGGCGAAGCTGCGTCTCCTTGAAGTTAGCCGTCACCCATAAGCCCTCCAGAGAAACCAGCATCAGCAGGTTCTGCCCCGGCGCAACGTTCTGGTTGATCTCCACGCTCTTGCGGGTGATGATGCCCGCCTCCGGAGCCACGATTTTGGTGTAACTCAGGTTGAGTTTGGCCTGATCGAGCTGGGCCTGCGCCTGAGCTACCTGGGCCAGAGCCTGCTTGGCGCGGGCACTCTGCGCGGCCACCTGCTGCGGGCCGGTCTCGGCGTACTTCAACCCGGCCTGGGCCTGGGTCTCGCGCTCCAGAGCAACCTTCACGCCGTCTACGGCAGCCTGCTCGTTGGCGCGGGCGTCGGCCACAGCGGCCCTGGTCGAGTCGGCTGCGGCCACGGCGGCGTCAAACTGCTGCTTGCTGATGACGTCCTTTGCGACCAGCGGCTTGTAACGCTCCAGGTCGGCCTGCGCCTTGGTGAAGTTAGCCTGGGCCTGGGCCACGCGGGCGTGTGCCGCGTCCAGTTGCTTTTCCGCCTGCCCCACGCCGGCCTGCGAGCCGCTCACATCAGCATTGGCCGAACGCAGATTGCTGCCAGTATTCACGCTGGTAATCGGCACATTCACGTTGGCCGCCGCGGCGTTGGCCTGTGCGCTCGCCAGAGCGGCCTCGGCGTTCTCCACCGCGACTTGATAATCAGCCCGGTCCAACTCGGCAATCGTGTCGCCCGCCTTCACCACCTGGTTTTCGTCCACGTAAACCTTGGCCACTTGGCCGGCAATGCGCGCGCTCACCTGGATCAGGTGACCGTTCACCTGCGCGTCGTCAGTGCTTTCGCTATAGGTCGAGCGCCACCACAGACCGACAGCAACCAGCGCAAGAACCACAACCACGGCAATGATGATGCCTCTGCGGCGGGATTGCGGCGGCGCGCTCTCGATCTCTTCGCCTTCGTCGTTTGGGGGTATTGGGGTTGAATCCGCCACGGCTACTTTCCTCCCAGATAGTTCTTGTAGTTTTCGCCTGCTCCCAGGGCACGGGCCAAACTGAGCTTGGCCACATTGTGCCGGTAGAGGCTGGTCACGTATTGATCGTTGGCCTGGGCCACGGATTGCTGGGCCTGGCTGACTGCCAGATTATCGCTGACGCCGTTCGCGTAGCGCTGCTGGGCCTCGCTCAGAGCCTCACTGGCTAACTCGGCCGAGGAGCGGGCAACCTCGACCTGCTTCTGCGCTGCGGCAATGTCCAGCAGGGCGTCGCGCACATCCGCGTCCACCTGCGCGTTCTTGTCGCTCAGTTGAGCCTTCGCCGTATCCAATTGCGCCTGGGCCACCTGGGCTTCGCCGCGCAGCCCATACTCCCTGAAAAGCGGTACGCTCAGCGCGCCCGTCGCGTCGCCGGTGCCGTGCGAAGTCTTCAGATTCACGCCAATGTCGCCGTAGTCGCCGTTGAAGGTGAGCGTGGGAAACCGGTCGGCGGTCGCTGCCTTGCGCTGCTCTGCGGCTGCTTTGGCCTGCTCCGCCATCGCTGCCAGGTCCTTGCGGTTGGCGTGGGCCTCGCGGATGGCCTTGTCCACATCCATCTCGTCGAAGGCCGCGTAAGGCGCCTTGTCGGCCAGATTGAAGCTCTGCGCCAGAGGAATCCCAATCGTCCGCGCCAGGGCCAGTTTGTCTTTTTCCAGAGCGTTGCGGGCCACAATCAACTGCTGTTCCAGCGACTGGTAATCCACCCGCGCTCTCAGCTCGTCCAGCAGTGGTGCAGTCCCGGCCTCATGATTGGCAGCCGCTTGGTCGAGCGAAACCTTGGACGTGGCCACCTGCGCTTCCACGCTGGCAACCTGGGTCTCGTCGGCCAGCGCCAGCAGGTACGCATTGCCCGCCGCCAGCACCACCATCTCGCGCGCATCTTGAGCTGACAATTGCGCTGCGGCAAAGTTGTAGCGCGCGGCCAGGTAGTTGCGCAGCGATGCCACGTCAATCAGCGACCAAGTCAGCGAAGCCCTCAGATCGGTAAATCCATACGGCCCGATAATGACAAAACCGGGAATGCGCAACCCCTCCGCCGGCAGGTCCGTCTGCATCACGGTTTCCTTGAGGCTGCCGTCCACCGAGGGCAGCAAGGTTTGCAACTGGCTCAGCCTCTGGCCGCGCGCCGACGCCGTCTGCGCGCTGCTCAGAATCACGCCCAGATTGTTCTTCAGCGCTCTCTGAACGGCGTCGTCCAGTGTTAAATCAATAGGCTGCGCGGAAACCTCGCCCTTTGCCACACTGCCCTGAAAGCTCTGTGCAGTCGGCTGCATCGACACGCTGGGCGCGGTTTGCGCGGCCAGCACCAGGCCAGCCAGCGCCATAAGCCCAAGCGCCAGGGCGCAGGCACGGAACCGAATCGAGCTGTTGTTTGTAAAAATTGGGGGCATCAAGACCGTTCGACTCTCATTGAAGCGCTGTTGACCCTGAAATTGTTCGCTCTTATGTAGATGCGAAAAGAGGGCCGCAAGGTTCGTATATGTAGTGTATCGAATGAATGGGCCAAGGCGAAGCGCGCTCCGCGCTCTGACCCCTGATCCCTGCCCCTGATCTCTGTCTTTTACCGTTCCGCCGAGGCGTGCAGTAGTTGCGAGGCCAGCGAACAGAGCCCCTGCCGGAAGGCCTCGCGCACAGCTTCCGGCGTCCATCCGGCAGCTTTTGCACCGCCATGAGTCTGGAGCAGCGTGGCTGTCTCAGCAGCCGAAAACCCGGCCACCGCGCGCAGCACGAAAACCGTGCGCTGCGCCGTGGGCAATCCTTCCAGCCAGCTTCGCACCCGTTCGCGCTCTGGCCCGCCCATCATCTTTTCCAAGTCCTCGGTAGAAATGCCTGCCGAGGCCAGATCGTCCTTCTCGATGCAGGATGAGGCCGGCTCAGGTCCCTCCGGCGCGGCCAGACCACCGGAGTCGCGCCCTGCGAGCAGGTCCAGCGCCTCGGCAACCAGCGCCCGCCGGCCGCTCTTGCGCCCCTCTTCATGGCCGTGGCAGGCAGAAACTTCCGCATTGGCTATCGCGCTCTCCACCAGGAGCACGCTCTGCTCGCCCTCGCCCACCAGCATCGAGGCCAGATTGTAAAGTTGAGCGGCGATCAGCTCGACCATATCGTCCATGCCTGCGATGGCCCTGGACACCGTGGCCTCGTCGTTGGGCTGGCCATTCATCAGCCCATGCATCTGTCTGGAAAAGGCTTCGGCCCCAGCAGGGATCGGCTCAGGCGCAATCAAGCTCTCCTTCTGCAAATTGGATTTATTGTGCATGGGGAAGCCTCCTTCAGAGCAAGCGCAGCGAGTCGAAGAACCTGCGTTTTTCGGGGAAGCAGCAAGCTCGCTCAATTCTTATCCTCAGCCAGTTGGGCCGGACTGGTCAATTTTGCACAGTGGCCGCTACAGCGTTTTCGATTCTGGTGCATACAGAAACCACGATGCCGAGTGGCTTTTTCCTCAAGAAAAAGCCACCTTGCACGATCTTCAAATGGCAACATGTGAATCGAAAACGCTCTAGTGAGCAACCTGAAACGAACGAGATTCAATTGAAGAGTACGCGTCTTCAGCCCCTGCATGAGCCAGGCGAAATCAACTCGGCCTTGTACGCTGCGAGAAATCCCATCATATTGAAAGGGCATGACTTCAGAGTTTATCCGCAAATTGGCAGCGCCGGCAAATAAGTAGCGTCGGCCTTCCGGCCGGCTGTCCTGTGGGTCTCCTGACCCGCAGGTGACGTCTGACGGGCAGGTGGCCCGCTCATCGACCCCGAAAGTGCCCCCTGTGACTTGACAATGGCAGGGAGTCCGTTCATCGCGGTCTCATTGTCTTCGTCGATGGCGTGGGACTTCAGAGGCTGCGGAAACGCTCAAACCGGAGAGAGGCGGGGGGTCAACCTCCCGTACAAAGCCAACTGCACCAACGCGGCTTCAGAGGCTGCGGAAAAACTGAAAACGGAGGGAGGCGGGGGTTTTAACCCCCGCATAAAGCCAGCAAAATCAGCGCGGGCTTTAGCCCCGGAGGGATGTTTCCTGCCAATTCAACTCGAAATGTCGAGTTTTTCCGCAGCCTCTTCAGTTGCGGAGGGACGCCTCCCGTCAGTCTCGCTCGAAATTCTGAGTTTCTTCGCAGCCTGTTTAGCCCCTGAGGGAATGTCTGTCTGACAAAAATGGACTTATCAGCTTCCGTAGGGCATGCTCACACTACTGAGCAGGTCCAGTAGTGCGAATAAGCCCTTTTTGATTGACGCGTCTGCTCGGACGCCATAGAGTTATTCCGGATTCAAAAACACTTCTCCCCCGGTCCCAAAAAATAAGGAAAGGTGAAAGCGCCAATGCCGAAAGTGAAAGATAGCACGCACAAATACCACGCGGAAACAACGGTCCTCTCGGGCCAGTTGGTCCTCCCCGTCGCACAGAAAATTGAACCCCAGGCCCATACCAAACTCCCGGAGAATGGCGGCTACTTCAGCCAGCGCCAGGATATCTTCCGGCTAGAGTCGGTCGTCTCCTTTCGCTCTGCCTATTCCCATGTCACGGGCAGCAAGAGCAACAAGCCGGATGAGGGCTGGAACACCCTGACCACCACCGTTGTCGAAGGGCTCAACGTGATGGAAGTGCTCACGGCCGACCGCATCGTGGGCCAAACCATCACCGAACACCCCCTCGAAGGCCATATGCCGTCGATCTCCTTCCTCGGCACGCGCTTTGAGAATCTGCGCATCGCCGGCTACCCGGTCAAGATAGAGTTCGATTTCGATATCTTCGGACCCCGGCCGATCGACGACCTGTCCTACGCCAAGGATGCGGGCGTCGTCAGCCGCGTTGGGCGCCAGTACGACCGTATCCTCAAGAACAAGAACCTTCCCGCCAAGCTCCAGGAACGTTACAATCAACTTTCCTCTACTTTGGGCGCTGCGGAGGAGGTGGAATGTTCGCTGGTCAACCGCGTGGCTGGGCTCTTCCCTGGCAGCAGTTTTGGGAACGTGATTACCGTTCCGGGCTTCGGGACGATCACGCTGGCCAAGCTGACGGTGAAGCACGAGGATCAGGACGGAAAGACAAAGGTCCACAAAAAGACCACCTTCACCCTGACCATGATCGATCTCAAGCTGGGCTGCGCCATCGATGGAGATATGGCGATTGGCACCGGGAATACCAACGGCGGAGGCCAATAGTCAGGCGAGCGATTTCTTAGTTCCCGCTTGACAACATAGCCGAAAACGATAGAATTGCGAGCCAGGAGGAAATTCGATGTTCGACTGGCTCGCATCTTTTCTGGTGTTCTTTCTTCATAGCAATCCAGCACAAGTTACGGCTACCGCGCAACATCATTCTACGGCCGCCGGCACAGCACAAACCCTGCACTCAGACGTCGATGGAGATATGGCGATTGGCACCGGGAATTCCAACGGATCAACTGGAGGATAGCGCAAGCGATTTCTTAATTTTCGCTGGACAGGAATGTCTGAGGATGATTCAATGGTGAGCCAGGAGGAATTTTGATGTTCGACTGGCTCACATCTTTTCTGGTGTTTTTTCTTCATAGCAATCCAGCACAAGTCAGGGCTACCACACAGCATAATTCTACGGGCGCTGGCACAACACAAACCCTGCATTCAGACGTCGATGGAGATGTGTCGATTGGCACCGGGAATTCCAACGGAACGAATGGATAGCAGCGCAGACATTTCTTAGTTCCCACTTGACTGCAGAGCTGAAGACGATAGAATTGTGAGCCAGGAGGAAATCTGATGTTCGACTGGGCAGGTGGCCCGCACATCAGCCCCGAAGAATCGCCATAAGCCTTGAGAAGCTGTGCCCCGTTCATCGCGGTCTTATCGCGATGAGCGGGTCTTGAGGCCAAAATGATACCAGTTCCGGTAGTGCCCAGACCGCCTACGACCAGGCATTGAAACTCTTCCTACCCCATATTTCGAAATGAATGAACCTGCGTACAAGATAGTCCGAGACCTGATACGGCTTTGCGACTACGATGGGGCAAGCCGCCTTGTGGATGCGGGGCTTCAACGATGCGAGGACAAGGGTTCTTCACCGGAGGTGTGGAATCTCCGTTTTGCGCGGGCAGATTTGACCAGGCTACGCGGTCACACCGAAGAGGCATTGGCATATCTCTCTGCCAAAGAGAAGGAGTTCCCGCCGGAGATTAACGACGTCCCCTCCTTGATCGGTCTCAAGAAGACCTGCGGCTATTGCCAGGGTATGTTGGGAAAATACGCAATATCGGACCTGTTGCTTGAAGAGGCCGAGCACTTGGCAAGAAATGCCGGACTGCTGGAGCTGCTCTGCGAAGTATGGAACTGCCAAGCCTGGTTCCAATACGTCCGGTTGAATTTTGAGTCCTCTGACCGCCTCTTTCGAGAGATTCTCGATGCATCAGAGCAGACCGGTGATTGGTACTTCCGGGCCATTGGGCTATGGGGCGTCGGGAAAAACATCATGATGCGAGGGCACGTAAACGGCGATGCAACGCTGCTCAAGGAGGCACTGCGGTGGTTCGAAGAGTCGCACGATCTTTTCGCCGCTGCGGGAAGGCAACGGTTTGCATATGGCGACATGGCGGTGTGCCATCTTGACCTCGGAGATGACCAAAAGTCGTTGGAATTGCTTGAAGAATTGCTGCCGGTTTATGCAGAGGCTGGGTGGGTGCATAGCTACCAGGTTACAATCGCAAATATCGGAAATGTATACCGTATTAGGGGCGACTATTTACGGGCAATCGATTACTATAGAACCGCCGTCGAATACGCACAAGAGATCAAAGATCCCGTCTCGGTTCGCAAGTGGACACAGAACATACGGCTATCTTATTTCCTGCTGCGTCAATCCATTGAACAGATGCGCACAGCGACAGCCTGAATGTAAGCTGGAATCATGTTCATTTTTGGGGGTTTCCGGTCAAGGCTCATTCTGTATGCATTGGGCCTGACAATCTTCCTATTACCGCTGGAAGACACACGCCCCATCAGCGCGCAGGCAGCGTATGACCACGCTTTGAAACTCTTCCAGCAAGGCAGATTGGCCGATAGCGAGCAGGCAGCGGACCAGGGATACAAAAGATTCCTGGCCTTCAACCCCGAATTGGCAGCTAAATTCCAACTCCTTGAAGCTGAAGCCACGGAGTGGCGCGGAATGTACGACAATGCTCTGCGCCTTCTCGCGGATTACCACCCCACTTCCAGTTATCCCGAAGAAACCGTCCGTAAGTTGGCGATTGAAGCCTTCGCCTTGGCCCATCAGGAACAGTTCGCCGTTGCCAATCAAAGACTCATTCAGGCTGAGGGGCTTTGCAGGAGCGCCAATTACGAATACTGCAGCACGGTTCTCAAGACACGTGGGTACCTGGCAATCAGACAAGGAAACCTCGCTCTGGCGCGGAAGTATTATCTCGACGCCCTCGCTTTTGCGCAAACTCACCACGACCGCTTCATGGAAGCAAGCGCATCCTTAAATCTGGGGTGGGTTGCACTTCAGTTCGGCAATTTTGACGAAGCCATAGATTGGTCGCAATCCGCATATAGGGTTGCCCAAGATTTGGGTGCGGAAGATACGGTCCAGATAACCTCAGGCAATCTCGGATGGGCTTATTACCAGCTAGGAGATGACGAAAGGGCGCTGGAACAGTTTCTTGAAGCGGAGAAAACAGCCGCAAGACTCGGGAATATTCGCTACGAACTCAAATGGACAAGCGCGGCAGGATATATCTATTACGATACCGGCGACTTCACCCGTGCCGCGCAATCCTATCGCCAGTCGCTCACTCTGGCAAGACAGATCAATAGCAGGGAAGACATCGTGAACGCACTGGGAGACCTGGCTCAGGTTTCGGTAGACCTCGGGAAGCTGGACGAGGCAAGCGCTTATCTAGAACAGGTAATTCCCATGGAGAGCGCGGGCAACAAACTGCTGAGTGCGGATACCAAGACAACACAGGGAATGTTGGCCGCCGCGCGTCACCAGGATCAGCAGGCGGAAGCGTTCTTTCGCGCCGTCCAAAAGGATACCGCAAACCTAACTGTGAATCGGCTGATCGCCGGTGAACAGTTAGCCCGGTTATTTGAGAGGCAAGGCAAGAAGGAGGAAGCAGAACGAACCTACAAAGCCGCGCTGACCACCTTCGAGTCGGCGCGGGCGCAACTCAAGCACGAAGACTCGCTGCTGCCCTTTGCCGCCAACGCCAACCCCATCTATGACGATTACATCCACCTGCTGGTGAACGAAGGACGCAGCGATGAAGCCTTGGCCGCGGCAGACCAGAGCCGCGCCCGGACGCTGGCGCAAGGCCTCGGCGGAGCCGTGAGCAAAACCTCATTCCGGCCCGCTGCGCTCGACCCGCGTCGGATCGCCCGCAAGACCGGCGCAACGCTCCTTTTTTACTGGCTGGGCGAAAAGCAATCGTATCTCTGGATCATCAATTCGCCCAAAATTACGCAAATTCCACTGCCCGCGCAGAGAGAGATTATTTTGCGCGTCGAGCGCTACCAAAAAGCCCTGCTAAACATGGACGATCCGCGGCAGACCGGCAACCCGGACGGCCAGGCGCTCTATCAAATTTTGGTTGCCCCTGCCGCCAAGCTCATCCGGCCGAACGCTCCGGTCATGATTCTGGACGATGGCGCGCTGAGCCGTTTGAACTTTGAGACCCTTCTGG
>Ga0255354_1002044_pt1 | contig 10791 bp, 5 predicted proteins | sample HBST50metaG_FD_189942 | JGI IMG/M metagenome (GOLD analysis project Ga0255354, IMG submission 189942) | Peat soil microbial communities from Stordalen Mire, Sweden - H.B.S.T50 | ecosystem: Environmental > Terrestrial > Soil > Wetlands > Peat | place: Sweden: Norrbotten County, Stordalen Mire...
CGTTTGAGCGCGGCCTGCGCCCACGCCTGCCGCATACGCAGCGTGTAGCTGTTCGACTGGTTGTCGTTGGAGGTTGTACCGGCAGAGAGGAAGTCCGTCTCGAAATAGCCGCGCACCGTGGATTTCGACAGCTTGCCTTCAGCGAGCAGAGAAAGTCGCGACTGCCTGCCGCTGGCGTTGAACTCGGAGAGTTTTCCGGCAGTCGTGCCGGCGAACGGAATGCTGGAAAATGGCGTATTTACATCGCCGCTAACGCCGCGTTGCCGATCCACCGTTTCTCCGGCGAGGAAGCCTCCAGGCTTCAATTCGATCCCCTTGAAGTGCAGCGAATCAGGATGTGCGATTGCTTTTTGATTTTCCTGGACCGTTTCGACAATTGAAGTCGAGGTAGCCTTCAGGTCCGATACGGCGTTTTGCAGCTTTGTAACCTGCTGGTCGTTTTGCCCAACAATCTGTTGCGCGTTCTCAAGTTCCTTCCGCGCCTGGGCAGCGTCGGCCTTGGCCGCTTCAGCTGTTTTGTTCGACTCCTGCAATTGGTGCTTCAGATTCTGGACCTCATTTTCGAGGCCATCAACCTTGTCGCTCACCCGGTCAAGGGTTTGGAGTTTTTCGCTCAACTGTTCGAGGAGCACCTGTTCCTGAGTCTTCGGTTTGACCCGACTGTGCTTCACCTGATCCTGCCCCACCGAGTTCTGCGCCCGAGCACCCAAGAGGCTAAGAGCCATTAAAAGGATGACAATGTGTTTTCTGTACATGGTTATCTGATCTCTCCTTGGTTCTGTTTTCCGACCGAGAGGTTTACATCCGCTATTCGGTCTTTTTCTTGGCAGTGCTCGTGGAAGCTGGTTCGGCGGCTCTGCGCTCATCCAACGTTTTCAAGCGCAGGCATTACGTAATGGTGATGATGATGCTGTCCGATACCGTCGGGTCCGTGACAGATGTCGCTGTCACCGTGACCGTGTCCCCGGTTGGAATAGCGGTCGGCGCAGTATAGGTGATGCTTGTCCCGCTGGTGGTCTTTGTCGCGCTCAAGGAACCGCAGTCGCTCGACTTGCACGATAGGGACCAGTTAATGCTTCCGCCACCGGTCGTGTAGTCGTTGCTCAGCGAGCCGATGACCGACATCGTTCCGCCGGCGGCAATGGTGAAAGGCGGCGCTGTCGAAGCGACGATACTCACAGCGATCGGCCGCCCCTGAATGACTAGCGTGAGGGACGAGAATCGGGAATGATCGCCCGACGAACTTGCATACAAGGTGACCGTGCCTGAGGTGGGCGGTGTAGACGGTGCCGTGTAATAGGTCACGATGCCATCCGCATTGTCGGAGTAACTCGGGACAGGAGCACTAGCGGTATGGGCCGGAGTGAAGTAGCCGCAGGACGTATCAACGGTTTCGCCTGAAGGCAGTGGAGTCCCTGGAGCTAATTCGCTGCTACAGGTCACCGTCCAGTCGGCACCCAACAGACTCTTGTCATTGGTAAGCGTCACATCGAGATAGGCTCCGCTGCCGACGGTAAGAGACTTGATCGCGGACTGGGCGACGCCATTCATATCCGTGACGGTGATGGAGCCTACCTGCGGCTTCACCGAACTGCCACCACATCCGGAAAAGCTCAGACAGACCACTACAGAAAAACAAAAAATAAATGCGCGGACAAGCTTCCGATTTGCGACTGAAAGAAAGCGCAGAAAGGTAACCTTCCGGATTTCCGGCGTGAGCGCGATGCTGCACGAGTCCGATGTTTCGAATTCTTTTCTGATTCTCATGGCCTTTTCAATTCCTGTCATTCGATCCTTCTTCGGGTGCATTACGGCTTCGCTCCCAGCTTGTTTTCTTTCACGCCCAAGGAGAGCGGGGTTACCACGGGCGTTGCAACGCCTACGTACTCTTTCACTGTGTTGTTGCCGAGCAGAATCCAGACATTCCCGGCGCTATCCACCGCGACCGACAGAGCGCCGTTGGTCAATGTGGAATCCGCGTAGCTGATCGCGCCCGATAAAGTCAGTCCAGAGGTACCACTTTCGGTCTCGGCCACCCATAGCCGGTTTGAGCCATCGAAGGCCATACCTTCGGGATTGTTGTAACTAGAAGAAGCCTGAGAAGCGTCGCCATAGGTGGCAGGCTGTGATGCTCCTGTTGGTCCGATGTAGGCAGCGGGAATCTTGAGGATCGAGCCTGGGGAGGGGCCGTCACTCCAGACGTTCCCCGATTTGTCGATGGCCAGTTGCGCGGGATTGCCGTTATAGGCCGCATATGCACCCTGCACTCCGACCGTGAGCAAACCGCTTGTGTCGTTCAATTTGGCATAGTTGTTCTGACCGTTATTCGTAGGCGATTGCTGGTTGTAGATCCAGATATTTTCCGATCCATCGATGGCGATCACGGATGGATTCGCGATACCGTCTGTAAATCCAGTCGATGGAGACAGGGCGATTCCGCGCGAGTTGAACTTGGAGACTGATCCAGGAAGACCGCTGTTCGTCACCCAGACATTGCCTGAGCCGTCGATCGCCATGCCGGTTCCCGTGGTGGACAACCCGCCTCCGGCGAACGGGCTATTCGTGTCTGCGGTTCCCGTGCTGTCCAACTTTGTTAGCGTGCTATTTCCGTTTGCGGCCCAGACATAACTACTCGGGTCGATGGCGATGGCGGAAGGCGCATAGATTCCTCCCTTAGTAAAGCCGCCCGTGACCGTCCCTGAGGTATTGGGTGAATAGGAAGCTCCAAAAGAGTTCCATTCGCTCACGCTATTGATACTCTTGTTGGCGATCCACACATTACCTGAAGCATCGATGGCCAGTGCGGAAGATCCCGATGCAGTGCTTCCCGACCCGCCAACCCCTCCACCGGAGGTGTAGTTCAGCGAGAGTGACCATTGGCTTGGTGCGCTGCTCATTATGGGCTGATAAGGGGAAGACAAACTTGCCAATCCGTACACAGAAACAGGCGCAAGTCCGTTCGTGACAGTTGGAGAAGGCGGTTTGAGCAAATCGAATATCGCCTGTAGCGTGTCAGTCGGCGCATAGGTCGACTGCGATCCAAGTGGATTTGCATAGGCGAATAGATTGCCACAAACAGTGCCATCTCCCGCCGACCCGCCTGAGGTTACAGCACAAGCATTCAGCGCATCCGCCAGCGTATTGATCACCGCGTACGGAACCGCCGCATTTCCTGCTATCGAGAAGAATCTCGGTTGACCGGTGGTGATATCCACGAGGTTATTGACCGATGCAAAGGCATTCACCAACCCGACGGTCGAGTTCGCGCTGCTGGACCCGATATAGAGATAGCTCAGCTCACCCGTTTGAACATTGTCGGCGGAGAATGTTGCAAGTGCAGCCGCCGAAGCCACGGTCGTGACCTCATTGATCACAACAGGCGTTGGGCTCAGGTTGGCGCATGGCCCCAAGGCAGTCATGAGGCCAAGGTTCGAGTTGGCGCTGTTCGTGCCGACTTGCCCACCGAGAGCGGCAATGTAGAGCTGGCTTGTAAGCGCGGGGCAAGCATATCCAGCCGGGATTGTGAAGTTGCCCGAAGAATCCGTTGTGGCGAACGCTGCTTTCGATGGGTTGTAGATTGACGTGGATGCCGAGGCATAACCACTTGTGCCCGCCGCGTAGAGATAGACTGATGACCCAACAACCGGTTGGGTTCCAGCCCGAACAACACCATGCAACTCAGGCCCGGTCGATTCGGAAGTCAGCGTTACGGTTGAGACCGCCGATGCCGGGGAGCCAACATCATTCAGCCGATCAGCAGTGGCCGAGGCGGTGATGACTATAGATCCATCTTCAGGCGCTACGGTAGGCGCGGTGTAGGTAATGGGAAGGCCGTTCGGCCAGGCTTGCACGCTCGTTGCTGTTACGGCGGGGACCGCCGGGACATAGGGACTGCCGGAATCTCCGGGGCTAGGCGGAACTGCCGGGATGGCTGCTATGGCAGGCTTTATGGTGAAGAAACCGCAGCCAGTGCCGCACACCGCCCAATCGACGCCTGAGTTCGATGAATCGTTTGTTACCGCGGCTTCGAGGTTTACTGTCGTTCCCAGCAACAACTGCGAGGGTGCAAAGGGAACGAACGCAATCGAATGGGTGTTCGATGCGGCGATCGTAATCGGGTTTGACAAAACCGAGACGCCTGCGCTGGCTGTAGAGGTAGCCTCGATGGAAATCGGAACGCCTGGGGAGACTGGCGGCGCGACGTATGTTGCGGTGGCGCCGTTCGCTGTTTTGTAGGGTGTGATATAGCCGCACGCTCCATCTGCGGTGCTGCTACATTGAACGGTCCAGGTAACGCCACCCCCGGATGTGGCGTCATTTGTCACGTACGCGCTCACCATTGCCGTGCCATTTACTGTCACGCTGGCGGGCGGTTGCTGCGTAAATGCGATCAACAGCGGCGTGGAAATCGTTACTGCCGCGGAGGCCGGGTTGGCTACCAGAGCTGGGTTCAGATTATAGGCATGCGAGGTGGCGGTAATCGTCACCGGGTTGACTGCTGGTAGCGCCATTGGCGCGGTGTACGTTGTCGAACTGGCACTGTCGGTGTGAGAGGAAGCAAAACTGCCGCACGCGCTTGCGCTGCTGCTGCCACACGTCGCCGTCCAGTCCACTCCAGCATTGGTTGAGTCCCCAGTCACCGTCGCCGTGACTGTACCCACTTTGCCTACACTTAAGGATGAGGGTGACTGTGTGATCTTGACAGTGATCACCGGAGAGGTGGTAATTGTTGCCACCGCGGTGGCGGACGTAGTTCCATCATTCACAGACGTTGCGGTGATGGTCACTGTGCCCCCGGTGGGCGCTGTGGCAGGAGCGGTATAGGTCGTTACTCCGCCGCTCGCGGTTGTGGTCGGGGAGAAGGTGCCGCATCCCCCGGCAGAACCGCAACTCCATGTCACGCCTGCACTCTTCACGTCATTGGTAACCACGGCTTTAAGGCTCGCAGTCCCTGATGTCGCAATAGAAAACGCTGTCGGAGATACCGATACTGTAATGGGCAGAATCGTAATCTGCGGCGAGCTTGCCACTTTACTCGAATCCGCAAGCGATGTGGCCGTGATCGTGACCGTGCCGCCTTGGGGAGCCGCGTTGGGGGCTGTGTAGGTCGTCGTCACGCCGCTCAACGTCTGGGTTGGCTTGAAGGTCCCGCACGCGTCCGGCGCGCTGCTTCCACAACTCGCCTTCCAACTGACTCCCTGCGTATTCAAGTCATTTGTGATCGTTGCGCTTACATTTGTCGTTCCGCCTACCGCAAGGGAGGCGGAGACCGAAGATAATGTAACCGAGATTGGCGGGTTCACGATCGTAATCGTAACGCTGGACTGCTGCGACGGGTCGCTCGTAACCCGAGCGGTGAGAGTAACGGTGACGTTTGCGGGAATTACACCGGGAGCCGTATAGGTCGCGGCGGATCCGTCCGCCGTGTGGGATGGAACCAGAGTGCCGCACCCGGTGGTCGTATAACCAATTTGAGCGTTGCCACCACACGTCAAGGTCCAATCCACGCCGAGATTTGCTTTGTCATTCACCGGCATCATGGCGACAGTAGCGGTGCTCAATACCGGCAATTGTCCCGATGTAACTCCGCTTGGGTAAGTCACTGAAATAGCGCCAGCCTTTGTCGATGCGCCGCTAGCACATCCAGACATGACCGTCACGGCTCCCCCAAGCAGTAAGAGCAAGACCACCTTTACAACCCAAGACCTTGGCCTAAACAACGAACTCTGACAGCGAAAGCGATCGGGAAGACCCACGAGCACAGATAGAGACAGCAATGGCATTACGCTAGGCGGCATGACTTCTTGTGATCCTCTATTTCTTTCTGTCCAGGCTTGTGGAACTCGGTGGAACAACCTGCGTTTCACGCACAGCGCGGTGCATATCCCTCAGCGATGCAGCCATTTCTGCGCCGATCGACTCGGCAGGTCGCCGACCATTTCCATTTCCCAGCGCCAGCTCTTTCGTGAGCGCCAGGTTGCGCTCCGCCGCGCTCGTCAACGGCAGATTTTCAGGAATCTCCGGCGTATTTCTCTTGGCCCCGGAGGGCGAAAGTCCCGTTTCAGCAAGCAGTTCTTCCTCGCTCTGCAATGCGGCCAGTAGATTCTGCTTGTGAGTGAAAATCAGGTCGGTTAGCGTGGCGGATGCTACGAGCGACATTCCTCCACGCTCTGAAAACCGATGTTGCAGGTCGTCGAGTGTCTTGCTCTCCAGGTTAACCGTAAACGCAGCATTGAACAGTTGATGAGACAGTTTGCTGAGCGGATCGATACTGCGGCCATGTTCGAGATAGTAGGTTTCCAGTGGAGTGGCCTGCGCCTGCATCGAAGCTACTTTGACACTGGTCACGTCAGAAGTTGGCGAGGGCTCGGCTTTCATTCTCTCGATGCTCGATAGCGAAGCTGTCACATGAGGCAACATGTACAAACGGTCGTCCAGCTCTCGCCTCCGCTGTTCCGTTTCTACGACCCCCTTGACCACGATTCCAGACGGATCTCGCATGATCTCGATCTGCTCACCGGTATCAGCGCGCAACTGATTCAGCACCAGCCTCGCGCTGAGTTCCGCTTCATCGAGTTGCCCTTCGGAGGGCATCGAAAATACTTTCAGCGGAAGCGACGGCAGTGAAGTCATCCCCCCGGTGGATGCAATCGGGTTGAACAGATTCGGATTGATCTTCGACCAAGGAAGCTCTTCGTAACTCAGCTCGGCAATCTCAACTTGCTCATCGTCGCGGAAACGGATGGTCCGCTCGACCGGATGGAAGTCCGAATCACGCACCGTAAGCGTCTGCTCACGGACCGGGCCATCCGGCAACTTAGTCGTGAGCGACAGCAAGTGGCTGCCTGCGCGCATGATCGAATCCTCCCGGACGCGCTGGTGATCGTGCCAGTCCTGATAACTGCTCGCCGACAAAGGCTGGTTCCAATCCACGTCGGCGTCCGCAAGTTTGTCTCTGAGCAGAGCATCATCGCTCGCGAGCTCCTGATGGCGCAACGTGCGAACACCCTGGGCGTCGCGATAGATTTCACGATTGACCGTGCGTTTGCCAGTCCTGATTTGCACCTTCTGGTAGATCACACCCGGCATGGCGGGATTCTGCAGCGCACTGTCCCACTTCTCTGCTCGAATCAGCAAAGCATTGGCAGAGAGGTTTGGCGGCTGATGCCACCAGATCAGGAAACACAATACGGAGCCGGCCGCAAGAACCAATGCGGTTGTGAAGATTGGATTCATAGCTAATTTGTGCGCATTGAACCAGGTACGCAGACGAGCGGCAAGCAGCCCGAACCACGGCTGCGATTTGCTTCTGCCTGACTGGGCCGATGCCTTGTTCTCCTCGTCAGGCGAAGAGAGATGTCCACTCTCGAAATTTTGTACAGATGTATCGGCTTCCAACAGCACGGCGTCTGGCTCGAATCCCTCATTCGCTTCAAGGATCACCGGCTCGCCAACCGCAGCAAGTTCTGGAGCAAAGTAGATAGCCTCCGCCTTCAACCCTGTCCCATCAAAGCTGATCTCAAGATCGACCCAGCGATCATCGCTCAGGCAGACCCGCTGTCTTCGGTTACTGGAACCTTGAGGCGGTATCTCGTCGAACCAAAGCAATGCAAGCTGCAGACCTTGCTCGCTCAACACCTCGACAAAAGGAGCCTCATCGAATCCTTCCGTGTGCGCCGAAAACCCGTTGCGTTGTGCTTGAATATCCAGGGAAGCCACGATTTTGCCGTTGACGGCAATGGAAAGAATCTGTGGGCGATGGTCGTAGACTTCTTTGCGAAGGCTTTCCGCCCTGCGCAACAACGCGCTGCGGCTTCTCGACTCCATGTCGCCTGCGCGAGTACCATTTGGGCCGTCTACCCCATCAAGTGGTTCGCGATCCTTCAGCGTGGGTCTCTGGAAAATGCTGTCAATCAAGGCAAGACATTGTTCGCAACTGGCGATGTGCGAAAGTCGAGCCGACGGTACGGGTTTCGGAACCGCTGACCTAAAATACTTGGCCAATTCCCACTCCGAAAGGCATTCACCTTTCCGTGCATTCAGAATCATCGCGCGCAATTCGAGGAAGAGCTTTGGCCAGGAGATCGAGTTCCAAAGCTCAACGGGTTCGGGCGGAGTTACCTTCCCAACAAGCCTGACATAGTGCGAATCTGCGATATAGGCCCGTACATCGGCACGCGCTTCGCTCAGTTTGGGTTGGATCGTCGAAAGAGGAAGCCCCGCGATTGTGGCAATTTCGTGAAGCGTATATCCGTGGAAGAAACGTAATACAAAATAACTGGCACCCTTCATCTGCGCTTTGCGCCAGGTCGCGTAGCAGCAAATCCGGCGCAGTTCATTTTGTTGCTGCAGAATGTCGTGATTGGGCCTTGCCCACAACACGACCCGAATGGAATCGAAATCGGCCGTTGTCACCGTTTGTAACGATTCACGTGCTGCCCGCGTTACCGCTGCTAGATAGACATGCCGAAGTGACTGGTATAGATAGTTGTCAAGGTTTTCGACATGACTGAGATCGGGCTTGGCTAGTGCCACATAGAGGTACAAGTCATGGACAATGTCCTCGGAGCGAGCCTGACCTTCGCGGGTCAAAAACGCCGCCCATTCAAGTAGCCGAGGGTAATAACGCTCGACGATCTTCTCGGGACGCGCAGAGACTGCGGCGGTTTTCCATTTGGTTGGTGTGGGCAACATTCACTCCTAAAGAGAGGATTCCTGCTTCAAACTTCCGACTCCAAAGTGAATATCCGATGAACATGTGATGGTTCTCAACCCCACGCCTCTGAATCACTCCTTGTCGCAAGCCTCGTAGCGGCCTTCGTTTCCAACACGTGTGAACCTGACCTTCGCTCTAACCCTCACAATCGAAGCGATCTTTCAAATTGTCCTCTTCAATAAAAAACAGAAGAGGACGGAAGTTTTGCTGGCGTTTTTACTCTTTATTCACAAACGGAGGTGCAGAGGGGCGTTGTGGGCCGCCCCTCTGCCCTAGCTACGTTTTGTTTTGACGCAAATGATGAAGACCGCCTGATCGGTGCTGTTCCGTCGCAACGGGATCAGGATGAACTGAGCGGTGTGCGTAGATGAGCAGGCAAACCACGGAGGAAGAGATGGTTGCACCCATAGCCATGCAGTTACACGCTCTTCTGCTCCCTCAACGATAGACAATCCTGGACAAAGGAAGATGAATGAGCCAGTTTCCAAGGACACCTCTGGAAGCCAGCGGAAGACTTCCAGTACTTCTTGTAGTGTCGTTGCGCGTAAAACACGGTTTTGAAGAGCTGGTCAACGAGGAGTTGTCACGGCTGGTTCACACGAGTCGGCTTGAGACCGGATGCCTGCTCTTCGATGTGTACCGGCTGGCCAACGATCCAGCACGGCTCTTTCTCCATGAAGTCTGGGAGAACCGGGACGCCTTGGAGGCGCACGCGAGCAACCTGCATGCAAGCCGCTTCCGCACTGCCGTGAATTCTTATCTGGAGCGCCCTATTGAGCGGTTTGAAGTGCTGGAGGTCGAATAAGAAACAGCAACGACTCGGACGGCCTGCGCATTGCGAAGGAGTTTTCCCTCCGCTTCAGGCTTTCCGCTCGATCCGTTCCTTCATTTTCTCGATCACCTGAACAAACGCCAGCAGTGCGGGCGGCTTCGGTCCAGGCCGCACAATCAATTGCATCTCGACGGCGAGTTGCGGTTCCGCGAAAGGGCGAAAGACAATCGTCCCTCTTTGCGCGCATCGTGCCGTAGCTCGCGTGGCGAGCGCTATGCCCACGCGCTGTTCCGCCAGCAAAGCCGCTTCCTGCGGATGGCCTATCTCGTGCGTGATTTTTGGCGCGAACCCGGCCGTGGCGCATTGTTCCAGAAACCATGTTCGCAAAGCCGGATTACGATTGCGGGCCGGAGCAATCAACGGCTCATTGGCGATCTTCCGGAGATGAAGGACGCGCTCGCGAGCCAGCGGATGCGTGCTCGACATGAGGATGCCCAGCGGGTCGCGCATAATTGGGACAGTATCAAGTCCGCACGTGTCTCCGGGTTTCATCACGAAACCGCAGTCCCAGGCGCCGACGAGGACATGGGCGACGGTTTCCACCGTGAAGCTGCTGTGGTAGGCCGCAGCGAAACCAACATTGAGGATTTTGCCCACATGCGTCAGGTAGACGAGCAAATCTCCGTCAAAGTAGGCACTGTGGCCGACTTCGATCACGGCGCTATCGGCGCGCTTCCTGGTCTTTATCCGGCTAAAGGCCCGCTGCACAAAGAAAAGCCCTTTGCTCAGCTCATAGAGGAAGCTGCCGCTCTCCAGAGTCAATTCAACCGGGCGCGAACGACGGTCGAAGAGCACCGTTTGCAGCGACGATTCGACGTTCTGGACGGAATGCGAGATGGACGGTTGCGGACGACCAAGCACTTCGCTGGCCCGTGTGAACTGCCGGAGTTCATACACGGCGAGAACTGCTTCGAGGTCGCCAAGCGAAACGTCCTTGTCAGCGAAGGTGAGCATATGTCATGCCTCTGGGGGAATCTGCCAAGGCTCGCTTTCACCCCCGGCCTCCGCCGGTCACGCCGGCATTCGCGCTGGGGATACCGTATAGAGACGCATATTTTTGAAAGAAGTTGCTCAAAGATGAACAGATTCTTTCTTGGGCGCATGAGTATTCAGCTTCGCCAGCGTACTATTCATATCTTGAATACTGTGCCGCGTGACGGCGCGTGAGCGGCGCTGCCCGCTGGGTGGGAGCAGCATGACGCATCTGCAAAATGCAGATGCCACGCAAGAGGGCGGGAAGAGC
>Ga0255354_1002045_pt1 | contig 10789 bp, 7 predicted proteins | sample HBST50metaG_FD_189942 | JGI IMG/M metagenome (GOLD analysis project Ga0255354, IMG submission 189942) | Peat soil microbial communities from Stordalen Mire, Sweden - H.B.S.T50 | ecosystem: Environmental > Terrestrial > Soil > Wetlands > Peat | place: Sweden: Norrbotten County, Stordalen Mire...
GAACCAACACTCCGGGTGGCCCAGGTCCCTCGCACTTGGGGACCTGGGAAGCCAGTGAAAATCGCGCTGACTTCGACGCCTTTTATCCCACCAGCCTCCTCGTGACCGGCTTCGACATTCTCTTCTTCTGGGTTGCGCGCATGATCATGCTCGGCTGCTGGTTTGCCGAGGAAGTTCCCAACGCCGACGGCTCCAGGCGCTCTCTTGCGGATTCAGTTCCATTCCGAGAGGTCTACATCCACGCCCTGGTGCGCGACGCCAACCGCGAAAAAATGTCCAAGACCAAGGGCAACGTTCTCGACCCCATCGAGATCGTCAAGCAGTACGGGACGGATGCGGTGCGGTTCACTCTGGCCTCGATGGCCTCGCCCGGCACCGACATCGCCTTCAACATTGCTCGCACAGAGGGCTACCGCGCCTTTGCCAACAAGATCTGGAACGCCGCACGCTTCCTGTTTATGAACGTGGACCGCGCCGCCGAGATCGGAATCACGGTTGATTCCGCAGCACTGGGAAAAATGCCGGTGGTTGCCGAAGACGCGCCACTCGAAGCCCGCTGGATTGTGGCCGAACTGCACGCGACCGCGGCCAAGGTCAATCAGTCGCTGGAAAACTATCGCTACGACGATGCTGCCAATACCATCTACCAATTTTTCTGGGGCAGCTTCTGCGATTGGTATCTCGAAATCGTCAAGCTGCGTCTCGATTTCCCGATGGATGGGCCGGAGAGCGAGTCGGCAAGCCAGCAAGCCAGCAAGTCGGCGGGGAGAAAGGCTGCGCTCACCACTCTGGTCTCGGTCTTTGAGGCATCCCTGCGGCTGCTCTCGCCTTTCATGCCGTTTCTGACAGAAGAGATTTGGCATGCGCTCTATGACGGCAATCCGCCGGCAAAGTCGATTGCGCTGACGAGCTTTCCGCAGGCTGAGAATCCGAACGCCATCGACGAGGTGGATGCCGCATTGATGGGCCCATGGATGATGAAGTACTTGCAGAAAGTCATCACATCCATCCGGGCTTTGCGCAAAGAAGTCGGTGTACCTGATAAGGAACTTGTTGATAAGGTGTATTTTCATCCTAATAGAGGCACTCTTCCGCCTGGAAGTGGGGAGAGTGTGGTGGGTGAGCGATTTTATGAGGCGGCTCGAACCAATATCGAAATCTTAAAGAGCCTTGCCCGCGTTTCTGAACTCGTATACAGCGGCCCTTTAACCCAAAAACACATTCACTCTGAGTCAAACTTCGATGTGGGTTTTGACTACGAGGCCACCGTCGACGTTCCCGCCGAGCGCTCGCGTTTGACAAAAGACATCGCCAAATACGAAAAAGGCATTGCAGCTGCCGAGCGCCAGTTGGGCAACGAAGGCTTTCTGGCCAAGGCTCCGGCAAATGTGGTTGAAGGATTGAAGAAACAGGAAGCGGAGACGCGGTTGCTGCTGGAAAAAGCCCGCGCCGCACTGAAAAATCTGAACGAGGAAGAGTAGCTATGTCTTGCGAATGTGCAAAATGCCGGGAGCACTATCGGACACTTGGCATCGCCTTCGGAATTCCCGAAGAATCCGAGATTCAGAAGGCCTATCAGGAATCAGTTAATCAATGGAATCCTGAATTCTTTCAGGATTACGCGAGCTTGCGGAAGGATGCGGAGGAGCATTTCGCGCAGATTCAAATCGCGTACCGGGAACTGAAGGCACACAACGCTGTCGGGGGGGGATCGGCGGTGGAAAGCGTTGCCGTTCAACCGCCAATCGCCGCTATTCCGCCAAGCACTTTCATTCGGTCATCCGTCGTTACCGAGCCGAGCGCCTTTATTCGGTCAACCGACGTTTCTGAGCCAAGCGCCTTCATTCAGCCAAGCGCCAGTGTTCCGCCAAGAGAGGAAGCACCGGCCATCCCGTTTAAAGCTGCACCGGACATCGCGTTTAGAGCTTCACCGGCCATCTCGTTTGGCGATGCGCCTGGCTGCCTTGTAGCGCCGCATTTCACTCCGGAAGCCGAAGAGATGATCCGCCAGCACCTGGGAAAGCTGGGTGCGCCCCTTGCTATTGTTGATCTCAGCGGCACGCGATCGGCCGCCCACAACTACGCCCAATTCCTGCTCCTCACGGAGCTTGGGATCATGGTGCGGGATGCGCGCAAGATCGTCTCACTGCTCTGGTTCAGGGACCTGGGGGAGATCCACTTCATTGACAAGCAAAAGCCAGGCAAATCCGGAATGTGGCAAAGCCTGTTCGATGGAGGCTCCGGCAGCCAGTCTAAATGCGTGCTTGAGATTTACCGTAACAATGGAACGCTTTTTTATTCACTTTCAAGCCACGCGGATGACAGCGTCAAGAAAGTGATCTACGACTTTCTTCTTGGCAAGAAAAATCAATCGCAGCCTCTAGTGCGCGAATGAGGAATTATGGATTGGAAGAATAGCCACATCGACGCATTGCTGGAGCGGGCCCTGATTGAAGACCGGGCCGCCAGCGACACGACCACCGGCCTCACCATCGATGCCAACCTGCTGGCCACGGCCTCGATTGTGGCGCGCCAGGAGATGGTGGTCTGCGGCCTGGGCGCTGTGCCGCGCTTCCTGGAGATTTTCGCGCGCCTCGACCGTCGCCCGCCCGCGCAAACCCGCTTCGAGGTCGTCAGCCATCTGGAGATGTTCGACGGCGTGCGCGTCCATGAGGACCAGGTGTTGGCCGTCATCCGCCACAATGCACGCACGCTGCTCAGTTGCGAGCGCGTGATTCTGAATTTGATGCAGCATCTGAGCGGCATCGCCACGCTGACGCGCAAATTTGTCGATGCCATTCACGGCACGAACGCGCACATACTCGACACGCGCAAAACCGTGCCGGGCCTTCGCGATCTGGAAAAGTATGCCGTGCTGTGCGGCGGAGGAACCAATCACCGCCTCGACCTGGCCAGCAGCATCCTCATCAAAAACAACCATATCTCGCTGGGCGGCGGCGTGCCCGCGGTGCTGACGCGCGCTTTGGAGAAACGCAAGAAGGGCCAGCGCGTGCAGGTCGAGGTGCGCAACACGAAGGAGTTGGAAGAAGCTCTCGAATACGGCGCGGAAGCGATTCTATTGGACAACATGACGCCCGAAGAGGTGAAGCGGTCGGTGGAACGCATCCGGAGCGTAACCGGCGGGCAAGAGGCTCGCTGGATTCCAACGGAAGCCTCGGGCGGCATCGTGCTGGAGAAAGTCCGTGCCTACGCCGAGACGGGCGTGGACTTTATCAGCGTGGGCGCCCTGACTCACTCGGCCAGGGCCGCTGACATCTCCATGCGCATCCATGCGGAGACGAATTAGGGAAGATGCAAAAGGTTCTTGTTGTGGACCGGAGATTTTCTCCGGGGCAAACAGGCTGCGGGAAAAGGCCTCGTCTTGAGTTGAACTCGCGAAAAGCATCCCTCAGGGCCTAAAGGCCACATTGATTTTGCGGCACTTACGGCACGACTAAAGTCGTGCCCTTTCAAAGCAATGGGGTTTTCCGCAGCCGATAAAGCGCACGTTGGTTCCATGGCCATTTACGGCACGACTGAAGCCCCACCCTATCGACGAAGATCTGTCAATGGGGACCTCGGTGAAGTCGCGCCCTGACACGGCTGGAAGGCAGAGGTTTCTCAGGCCATGTATGATCTTGCCGCGCTGGAAGCATCACTTGCCGGAAGCGTCTTTGCGGGCAATCTGCATTTTTCTCCGGCGACTGATTCCACGAACTCTGACGCTTTGCAAGCCGCGCGCAGTGCTGCGCCGCATGGCTCGGTCTTCTTTGCCGATGAGCAGCGGGCCGGCCGTGGGCGCGGCGATCATGCGTGGCACTCGGCTGCTGGCGAAGGTCTCTATGTCAGCCTGCTTCTGAGGCCGCCGATTCCGGCCCTGCGTCTGCCGCTGCTTCCGCTGGCCGCCGGATTGGCCGCAGCCGATGCCATTCGCACCGTCGCCGGCCTGACTGTTGATCTGCGCTGGCCCAACGATTTGCTGATTGGTCCGCGCAAGGCCGGCGGCATTTTGGTTGAATCGAAGATTTCCGGCGGCGCGGTCGATTTTGCCGTGGTGGGCATCGGCATCAACGTTCACCAGGAATGCTTTGATTCCGATTTGGCCACGCCCGCTACATCGCTTGATTTGGAGGCAGTGCGCAGAGTTTCGCGTCAGCATTTACTCCTCTCCCTGCTAAAATCGCTGGAGCGCGAGGCGCTTGGGTTGGCCGATGCGGCGGCGGGCGTTACGATTCCCTCACGCGTCGAACAGGCTTCGACGTGGATTCGTGACCGGCAGGTTGAGGTGCATGGCCCGCAAGCCTGCACGGGAGTTACTGCCGGGCTGGACGAACATGGATTTCTGCTGGTGAGCACCGGCGACGGGTTGGTTACGGTGCAGACCGGCGGCATCCGGGCGGCCGGTTGAGGATCAAGGTTTCCCACCCTAGCCGCAAAAACTTGAGATTCGGCGAGGGTGGGGCACCCAGATTTGTGGTACGGCTGAAGCGGTGTCGTTGGCACAAAGTTCGCGCTATGAAGATTTGCGGTTTCCCACCCATTCCGCAAAAAACGCGGAATGGATGGGGCACCCAACTTTCGTGGAGTTAGGCTGAGAGAATCATGCTGCTAGCAATCGATGTCGGCAATACGAATACGGTTTTGGGGGTTTATCGCCTTGAGGGCGATAAGCCGGAGTTGGCCGCGCACTGGCGCGTCACCACGCACCGCTCGCAGACCGCCGACGAGTACGGCGTGCTCTTCGTCAATCTTTTCGAGATGAACGGTTTGGCTCCCAGCCAGGTGCACCACATCATCATCTCTTCGGTGGTGCCGCCGGTGGAGGGAACGCTGCGCCAGGTTTGCGAAACCTACTTCCACGTCGAGCCATTGTTTGTTGAGCCGGGCATCAAGACCGGCGTGCCGGTTTTGCAGGATAATCCCGCCGACCTGGGCGCTGACCGGCTGGTGAACTGCGTTGCCGCCTTCGAGCGCTACGGCGGGCCGTGCGTGGTGGTGGACTTCGGCACGGCGACCACCTTCGATGTGATCTCGGCAAAGGGCGAGTACCTGGGCGGAGCCATCGCGCCCGGCCTGGGCATCAGCGCCGATGCGCTTTTCTCGCACGCCGCGCGCCTGGGCCGCATCGACATTAAGCGACCCGCCAAAGCCATCGGGACCAACACCGTCACGCACCTGCAAAGCGGCCTCTACTACGGCTACATTGGTCTTGTTGACGGTATTCTGGAGCGTATTGTGGCCGAACTGGGTGCGCCGGCTAAGGTTATCGCCACGGGCGGCCTGGCGCGGCAGATCTCCGAGGATTCGCGCTATATCGCCGAGATTGACGATATGCTCACCCTCGACGGCCTACTGATTATCTATGAGCGCAACCGCACCGCCAAGCCACGCGGCAAAGCGAAGTAGGCCGCGGCCGTGCTGAATTATTTCAACTACTTCACCGAGATTGAGGAACGCTTCCAACAGCGGCGCGGTGCGTTGCTGTTGCTTTCTACGCTCGATTGGGCGCTGATCGAAACCTGGCGCGAGGCGGGCATACCGCTGGAGGCCGTGTTGCGCGGCATCGATGCGGCTTTTGACAAATATGAAGCGCGGCAAAAGCGCGCACGGATGCGGCGCATCAATGGCCTGGCTTGGTGCGCGCAGGCGGTGATGGAAGCTGCCGAGGAAATGCGCGAGGCCGCCGCCGGAACGGCTCCCGCTTCAACCGCCGCCGCGCGCGAATCGGGATTCGAGCAGGAGCGCGTGGCTGCACACCTTGAAGCCGCAGCCATGGCGCTTGATGCGGCTACGGTGGCTCCCGAAGCCTGTGCCGCAACTGCCGCACGGCTGCGCGAACTCGCAGAAGGAGTGCGTGCAGTTGTTTCGGATAATGCGCCGCCCCAGGATTTAGAAGCGCTCGAACGCACCCTCACCGTTCTCGAAGAAAAGCTTTTTGCCGCCCTGACGGCAGCCGTGCCGGAGGAGTTGCTCGTCGGCTTGAAGGAGCACGCCGCGCGCGAGCTTGCGCCCTATCGCAGCCGCATGGGGGCCGTGCAGTTGCGCCAGGTGGAACGGCAGTTTGTGCAGAAGCAATTGCTGGTGCATTACAACCTGCCGCGGCTGAGCTTGTTTTATATGAGCCAACAATGAAGATGCCGAAGAAACCAACCGCTGCGCAGCGACGGGCCAAACAGGCCGCGAAGAGACATTCGGCTTTGCGCAATGAGCCAGGCAAGCGTCCCGCAAAGGCGAAAGCCAGCGTTGGTCCCGCGAGCGTTGCGCGGGCGGCAAAACCCTTGCATCCTTCCAAAACGAAACTCGTCGAAATCGAAAAACCGATCTATGGCGGCGCTTTTCTGGCGCGCCTTGAAGGCAAGGCTGTTTTTGTGCCGCTCACATTGCCCGGTGAGCAGGCGCGGGTGCGCATCACGCAGAGCAAGCCTGCCTATGCAACCGCCGAGGTTGAGAAGATTGTTCGCGCGGCGAGGGAGCGCGTCACGCCCGCCTGCCCACACTTTGGCGTTTGCGGCGGATGCAATTACCAGCACACGGATTACACGACCCAACTCAAGTTCAAGCAGGCCGTTCTGCGCGAAACGCTGGAACGCGGCGGCGTGAACCTGCCCGCGGAGATCGCCGTACTGGCTGGCGAGCCGTGGCATCATCGCAATCGCATACGTCTGGCCTTCGATGCGGCGGGAAACCCAGGCTATCGCGGCCGCCGGTCTCATGACGTCGTCCCAATCCGCGAGTGCCCCATCGCCGCGCCGCTGCTGGTGGAAGCTGCGCTGGCCTTCGCGGAGGTTGCGCGTGAATTTGCTCCAGCCTTGCGACCCACCGAGGTTGCGCTTTTTTGCAATCCCACTGAAACCGCGCTGCTGGCTACTGTCTTTACCGCAACCCCGCCGAAGATTCACTTTGACGATTTTGCAAATGCTTTCCACGAGCGGATTCCTGCGATCACCGGCGCGGAGTTGGTTATCGAGGGCAGCGTTGATGCGAAACAGGAGCAGCGCACGCTGGCGCATTGGGGCGCGGACTCACTGACTTATGCTGCGGCAGGCTTTGACTATCGCGTGGACCACGGCGCATTTTTCCAGGTGAACCGCTGGCTGGTGGATGCGCTCGTTGATAAAGTCACTGGCGGCCACAGCGGCAAGCTGGCATGGGATTTGTTTGCCGGCGTCGGTCTTTTCGCTCGGCAGCTCGCAGCCAACTTCGCTCAAGTGGTTGCCGTCGAGTCGGCGCCGGTTGCTACCTCAGCGCTCGAACATAATCTCCAGGACACAACCGGCGTTGCGGTCAAAGCGGAAACAGTCGCCTTCCTTCGCCGCAACCGCGTGGCCGAGAAGTCCGATTTCATCGTCCCAGATTTTATCGTCGTAGACCCGCCGCGCACCGGCCTTGGCGCGGAGACTTGCGCGCTGCTCGCCGAGATCGCCGCGCCCGCGGTGACGTATGTCTCGTGCGACCCCGCCACGCTGGCCCGCGACCTGCGCGCGCTCACCGGCTCCGGCTACAAAATCGAATCCATCACCCTCGCCGATCTCTTTCCGCAGACCTTTCACCTGGAAACAGTAGTCCATTTGCGCCGGGCCTGATAGGCTTGAAAGCGGTTCTCCAATTCGCGCGCCATTGTTATCTTTGTGCAAGGTGGATTTTTCTTGAGGAAAAATCCACTCAGCAGTCGTGGTTTCAGACAATTGCAATTGGAGAACCGCAGTAGGGCCAGAACACCTTTCCAATTTTCAGGCACGATGGAATCCGACTCCCCCAACTCCGTGCAACCCGTTGCCGGTCCCGCATCAGCCGGCATAGACGCTGGACAAGGCTCTGGCTCAGTTCCGATCCCGCTCTTTCACGCGGCCTGGCTCTTTGCTGTGGGCATTGCGGCCACCGAAGCAATGTGGCTGCGGCCGAGCCAGGTGCTGGTGGCGCTGGTACTGGTGGCGGTGCTCTGCGGCGTGGCGGCTCTGCGCGCCCAGCGCATCGTGTGGCTGCCGCTGGCCGTGCTGTGGCTTCTGCTGGGCGCATGGTGCGCGGAGATGGAGCAGCATCCGGCGCCCGCGCCCGCGGTTGTCGCGCTCTCCGATGGCTTGCTTCGCACCGTCGAAGGCACGGTTGTCGATGCCGGGCCGGTGCGTGGCGAAACCGAACAAAATTTAATTGATCACGAATGGCACGACAACCACAACGAACCCGCCGAAACCGCACAGCAGCCTGCCCAGCGGCCCTCGCAACGAATTGACCTGCGCATCTCCAGCATGGAAGTGGTCACAGACACGGACGACGCGCAGACGCCGGTCGAAGGCGGCGTGCGCCTGACTGTTCGATGGGCTGAGAATTCGGCTGGCCCGGCAGGACAGCAGATTTTTCGCTGCGGCGAGCGCATCCGCGCCGTGGTCCGCCTGCTGCCGCCCGAGGTCTATCACGATCCCGGCGTCTGGAGCCGCGAGGATTTTCTCGTTGATCAGGGCATCACCTCCACGGCCACGGTAAGCATCGACCGCGTTGATCGCCTCGGGCCGTCGCCTGGCCGCTTCCTTGGTTGCCGCCTCAGCGGATTGCAGCACGCCACCAGCGCCCGTCTGCTGGCCCTGCCCGCGGCTATGCGCCGCGTGCCTGCGCCGTTGCGCCTGTCGCAAGACGACGCGATCATGCTGGCCGCCATGGTCACAGGCGACCGCACATACCTCACCCATTCGCTGCGCGTGGGCTTTGAGCGCACCGGCTCCTTTCATATGCTGGTGGTCAGCGGCTTTCATCTGGCCATCGTGGCCGGGTGCCTGTTTTGGGTTGCGCGCCGACTTCGGCTGCCTCGCGTTCCGGCCACGGTCGTTACAATTTTGGCGTCTTTTGCCTACGCGCTCTTCACCGGATTTGCGACGCCGGTCCAGCGCTCGCTCTGGATGGTCACTCTCTACCTGCTGGGCAGGCTCCTTTATCGCGAGCGCAACGTGATGAACACCATCGGATTCGCCGCGCTGTGCCTGCTGGCCTTCAGTCCGCGCAGTCTCTTCGACGCGAGCTTCCAGATGACGCTGCTGGCCGTGGTCTCCATCGGCGGCGTCGCCGCGCCGCTGCTGCAGAGCACGGTGCATCCTTACCTGACGGCAACGCGCGATCTGCGCCTTATCGCGCTGGACGTAAAACTTGCCCCGCGCCTGGCCCAATTTCGCGTGATTCTTCGCATGATTGCGGCTGGACTGCGGACAGCCGCGGATCCTGGTTTCAATTCTGTTCCCGGCCCGGCTGAAAGCGCTGCGGAAACGGGTCCGCAACTCACCCTGTTTCACGCCGCGATCACCGCTCCCGTCACCGTTTTTCTGGCCGCGATTCACGACCGTTTGGCAGCGTCCATCGCCTGGCGCTTGTTTCCCTGGGCAGTGCGCTTCGTCCTTCGCGCTTTCGAGTTGCTCGTTGTCTCCTGCGTCGTCGAATTGGCCATGACTCTGCCCATGGCTCTCTACTTCCATCGCATCACCGTCTTCGCTCTGCCGGTGAATATCTTCATCTTGCCGCTGCTGGCGGTGCTGATGCCTGCCGCGCTTATTACTTTGCTCGCGCTGCTAGTCTGGCCTTCTGCGGCAGTGGTTCCGGCCATGATTGTGGCTGTCTTTTTGCATATCGGCACTGGGCTGGTGCATCTGTTTGGTTCGCTGGCCTGGGGCGATTTCCGCATTCCCGCGCCGTTGCTCTGGCAATCGCTCGTCTTCTGCGCGCTGCTTGCAGTGGCCATCGCGCTGGCCAACATGGCAGCGTCCACAGGAGTTCGCTGGGCCCGCCGCGCCGTCTGGGCCGCGTTGCTAATGGGCGCCGCCGTCGCTGTCTTGCCTCGACCGGTGGAGCACCCACGCGACGCATTGCTGATGGAGGCCATCGACGTTGGCCAGGGCGATTCGCTTTTATTGATTACGCCTGACGGCAAAACTCTGCTTGTCGATGGCGGAGGATTTGGCGGCGGCCCGCATCAGGCTCCGCAGGATTACGATATCGGCGAGGAGGTTGTTTCTGAAGTTTTGTGGTCGCGCGGCATTCGTCACCTCGACGCGGTCGCCCTCACGCACGCTCACTCCGACCACATGGGCGGGCTGCCCGCGGTTCTGCGCAACTTCCATCCCGGCCAGCTCTGGGTGGGCAACAACCCCCGCTCCGGCGCTTATCGCGCACTGCTCGACGAGGCCGCCAGCCTCCATGTGCGCGTCGTTTCACTGAGCGCTGGCGATGCATTCTCCTTTGGCCCAACCCAGGTAACGGTCCTGGCGCCTTTTCGCGGCTATCAGCCTGGACCGGAGCCTACCAACAACGACTCGATGGTGATGCGCTTGGCCTACGGTGCGACCTCAGTGATGCTGGAGGGCGACGCCGAGGCTCCTGTGGAGCAAGCCATGCTCGCCGAACCCGGACTGGCCAGCTCACTGCTCAAAGTGGGCCATCACGGCAGCATCACTTCCACGCGGCCCGAGTTTCTGGCACGCGTGGCTCCGCAGTGGGCTGTCATTTCTTGTGGCCTGCGCAATCGCTACGGACATCCCCGCACGGAAGTGCTGCAAGCGCTCGAAGCGGGCGGGGTTCACACCTTCTCCACCGACATCAACGGCGCTTCGTGCTTCCGCCTCGACGGTAAAACTACCGCTCCTGATTTGGCCTGCGGCTGGCGGCAAATGCCGTAAAGCAAACTAAGATCTTATCCGTAAATAGTTCTTGCTCTCAGAAGGCATTTCAGGCACGATAAATGCCATATGGCACAGATCAAGTCCTGGGAAGTCTCCGATGCGTTTTGGGCAAAAGTTGAACCTCTGATTCC
>Ga0255354_1002049_pt1 | contig 10781 bp, 9 predicted proteins | sample HBST50metaG_FD_189942 | JGI IMG/M metagenome (GOLD analysis project Ga0255354, IMG submission 189942) | Peat soil microbial communities from Stordalen Mire, Sweden - H.B.S.T50 | ecosystem: Environmental > Terrestrial > Soil > Wetlands > Peat | place: Sweden: Norrbotten County, Stordalen Mire...
CTACAGGGCAAGCAGTGGAATTCGAAGAAACCGGGATCGCGGCAACGGGCCTGACAGAAGCGGGGCGGGCCGGAGCCGAGCGCCAGCGGGTGGAGGCAGTGGTTGAAACCCTGTCTGGCTTGCGCGGCGGCGGGGAGAGCCTGGAAGAGGTGGCGCATGACGCCCGGAACATGGTCACGGCGCTGGGGCTGTACTGCGACCTATTAGAGGAGCCGGGAGTTCTCAATCCCTTGTTTCATCACTACGGCAACGAGTTGAGATTGGTGGCCACGGCCAGCCGCCGGCTGGTGGAGAAGCTGGTGACTCTCGATGCTCAAATGGACCTCTCCAGGACAGCCCGTGCGGCCTGGGCGGAAACCGAGCCGCAAGGAGCCGGACGGCTGGAACGCTCGCGTCCCATGGATCTGTTGCCCGCCGCGCCAATCGACAATCTGGCCGGGGAAGTGGCGGCCAACCGCGATCTGCTGGCGGCCTTGGCCGGAACCTCCATCGCTCTCACCGTGAAGGTTGAGGGCGGCGCGCAGCCGGTGGGGCTGACCGGCGAGGAGTTGACCCGCATCCTGGTCAACCTGGTCAAGAACGCCGCCGAAGCCATGCCCGGCGGCGGCCGCATTCATTTGGGGTTGCACGAGTACCACGCGGCGGCCAGCCCCACGCAGTGGCTGGTGCTCACGGTGGAAGACAACGGGCCGGGCATCCCTCAAGAGGCGCTAGACAAGATCTTCGAGTCGGGCTACACCACCCGCGCCAGCGGCGCGCTCCGGCACGGAGGCTGGCCAGCCTCCCATCGCGGGCTGGGCCTGTCCATCACCCGTTCCATCGTCGAGGCCGCGGGCGGCCACATTCATGCCGCCAACGGCCCCATAACCGGAGCCCGCCTGGAGATCGAACTGCCCGTTCGCTCCCGCTGAGGCAAAGCAAAAAACAACGCCGCATGGGAGCGAAAAGATTTCCCGGCAGCGGCAACAGAAAACCCAGTTCACCCATTTGCGCGTGAGGCGAATACAATGCTTGAAACAGTTCTAAACACAAGAAGCATGGAATTTATCCCCCAACTCGCGGAGCCGCCGGTGCGCCTGCACCTGCTGGTTGTTGACCCCGACACCGCGATGCGCTCGGCCTGCGTCGAGATCGCCGCCAGCCTGGGCTACGCGGTGGAGAGCACCGGCGACCTGGGCCAGGCGCGCAGTATGCTGCGCGGCAACGCCGCCGATATTCTGCTGGTCAACCTGCCCACAGGCTCGAACCAGGGCCTCGAACTGATCTCCGAGGTCAAGCTCCTCTACCCTCAAACCGCGGTCATCGCCATGACCGCTTCGGGATCAGTCAACGCCGCCGTGGAGGCCATGCGCTGCGGAGCCAGCGACTACCTGGCAAAACCCTTTGCCATGGACGAGCTCTCGACGGTACTCGACCGCGCCTCGGACAGCTTGGTGACGGACACCGCCACGCGCCAGTTGCGTGAGCGGCTCAGGCTCTCGCAGGGGCTGGGCGCCATGATCGGCCGCTCCGGCGAGATGGAAAAACTCTACCGCATCCTCTCCAAGGTCGCCCAAAGCTCCCACCCGGTTCTGATCCTGGGCGAAAGCGGCACCGGCAAAGAGTTGGTGGCGAGGACCATCCATGCCTACGGTCCCAATTCTCAAAAGCCATTTTTGCCGGTCGATTGCGGCTCGCTGGTCCCCACGCTGATCGAGAGCGAACTCTTCGGCTACGTGAAGGGCGCTTTCACCGGGGCCAACCGCTCGAAGGACGGGTTGCTGGTCTCAGCCGAGGGGGGCACGGTTTTCCTCGACGAGATCGGCGAGCTTTCGCTGGACTTGCAAGCCAAGCTGCTGCGCGCCTTGCAGGAGAAAGAGGTTCGCCCGGTGGGCGCAACTCACCGCATCCCCATCAAAGCGCGCATCGTGGCCGCCACCAATCGGAATCTTGCGGAAATGGTCGAAAAAGGCGCATTCCGCAAGGATCTCTTCTACCGGCTCAACGTGGTCAACCTGCGCCTGCCCCCGTTGCGCGACCGGCGCGAGGACATTCCGCTTCTGGCGGCGCATTTTCTGGACCGCCTCAGCCGCGAGCACGGCGTCAAGTTCACCTTGAGCGACGAGGCTCTGCGCACCATGATGCGCCACGACTGGCCGGGCAACGTGAGGGAGCTGGAGAATTCCGTGGAACGGGCCTGCGCCCTCTCCTCCGGGCCGGTCCTTCATCTGGGCGACCTGCCCACGCAGCTTCAGCAACAGGGTCTGGAGGCCCGGCGCTCAGCCGCCCTGGCTGGCGAACCGCCCACCGAGGGAGACCAACCGCAGGTGACCACGCTGGCCGATCTGGAACGCCAAGCCATTCTGGGAGCCATTCGCGCCCTCAACGGCGACAAACTCCAGGCCGCCAAGCTGCTGGGCATCGGCAAGACCACCCTTTACCGCAAGCTGAAGGAATACGGCATCGCCGACCCGCTTCGGGAAGAGTAAAAAGCAGTGGTCAGTGATCAGTGGTCAGTTTCCGCCCCCGGCCTTTCGTGAACTGCCTTCAATTTCAGGCTTGAATCCACCGGATGAAGCACACGGCCCTCGATCACTGCGCCATGAACTGAGAACCGCCAACCGAGAACTCACAACTTGGAACTGACAACTGATCACTGAGCACTGTTCACTGATCACTGGGACGAGGAGCTGGGAATGAGCATTCTGATGGTGACTGGAATTGAAGGCGCCCGCAACTGCGCCGCCGCAGTGGGAGCGCAACTAGGAACGGAAGTGGAGGTGGCCGAAGGCCGGAAGGCTGCGCTGGCCGCGCTGCGCCGCCACGAGTTTGCCGCCGTCGCGGTGGACGAAACCATGGCCGAGTGCGATCCGGCCGCAGCCGAGGCTATCTGGGAGCACTCTGGCCTGGCCATCCCCCTGCAGATCAACTTCGCCCTATCCGGAACCGCGCGGCTGACGCGCGAGATTCGCGCCGCCCTGCACCGCCGCGAGCGCGAGCAGACGCTGGCGCGCCGCGCCGCCACAGCGGCCATCGAATCCGAGCTTAAATCCACGGTCGCGGGTCTGCTCCTTCAATCCCAATTGGCGCTTACGGGAGCCGAGATGCCCCCGCCGGTTGCTGAAAAGCTGCGCGTGGTGGCCGATCTCGCCAGCAACCTCCGCCAGCAGTTGAACGCGCCGACGCAGGCCCGCGCCGACGCCACCGCCTGAACCGCGCGGCTTCTGGGTTCAAGAAAATTTCATTGCGTTGCACGCGCATCGCCGGGGCGACAATTGCCCCGGCGTTTTTTTCGCTTCGGACGTTAAACCGCGGCCACCCCTGTCACGCTGCCTACGTGAACAGCGGCAAGCTGATTCGAGCGACCAGCCATTCTATCTATGTCATTGAGGCCCTGAAAGACGGCCCCATTATCGCGCAGGACGCGGCCCGCATCTCAGCAACGAGATGCGGGCCACTGGCTCTTGGGGAAGCCGCAGAACATGGAAATCCCGCCTTGAAAAGCCGTTTAGCGAAACGCGTCAAACCCTAAGTTTGCGTCTGATCGCGCCGAGCGTTCCGGCCAGCCCGGTAGCCAGAAGAAGGAAGGTCCCCGGCTCGGGCGTGGTGCTACTGCTAGGTGTGTAAGGCGGCATGCCGGTGCCATACCAACCTACAGGATCGTTGTTGGTGTTGCCATTGTTCCAGTTGTTATCGAACAGGGCAAAGTCGGCAGAGGAGCTAGTTCCACCAAGCAACTGGTAGACCGATGTGAACAATTCGTTGTTGGCGTAGATTGTCCAGGTGACGCTCTGTGTTCCGCAATCTGTTGGATACCCTGTCGTCGGATCATCGCACCAGAATCCCAAATGCTGGGTGCCGAAAGCGTTTCCCATAGTGCCCCAGCCAGTAAAAGTGGAAGATGTATATTGTGTACCGACACAAAAGCCATTGACGCAGGAGTTGTTGTAGTTGAAGCCGATTTCATTGATTGTGGCGTAGTAGTCCGTGAGGGTTGCGGTGATGGTTCCATCGGCGTTGGTGTTGAGCGTAATTTGCCCCTCCGTCGGGCTGACCGAGCCGATGACAAAGTTGTAGTCTGGCGGATAAGCAACAACTCCGTAGGTGAAGTATTCCGTCAGCGAATCAGCGTTGCTGACTCCCACGCCAAAGATCGCCAGACCGCAAATCAGGAATAGAGCGCGAAACTTGCTCATGACAGTTCAGTCCTTTCAGGCCCTGGGCCTCCAAAGCGGATTTCGCCCCACTCTCTACTGCGCCGTAAATAAAAGCAATGGTTGTAAAGTGATTTTTCGCGGAATAATTATGTATGTTCAACTTATAGAACTGAAACGAGTTACTCCATCCTATGTGCGCGGCTTTGCGCACTGCTGCCGAGAGATGCCGGGAAACGCCAATCTGGAGCGGCAGCGCCAGCCTCTGAATTTGATGGCAAAAGCAGAAATATCTCAGGTATACTGTGCATCAAATCTTGCCCCAGACATGGCCGATTATGGACGCTGGATCGAAGATCGCGGAGCCCCCCGGTTCAGTTGTGATCACTTTTGGCGTCTTTCATCTCGATGCCAAAAAGGGCCAACTGAAAAGGTTTGGCACGGCCCTTCGACTCTCATCGCAGCCATTCAGGCTTCTCGTGCTGCTGGCGTCGCGGCACGGCGAAGTGGTCACGCGCGAGGAAATCCAGCAAGCGTTGTGGGGGCCGGATACTTTTGTTGACTTTGAGCGCGGCCTGAACCACTGCATCCGCCAGATTCGCGCAGTGCTGGGCGACGATGCCGGCGCTCCAAGTTACATCGAGACAATCCCCAGAATCGGCTATCGCTTTGTCGCGCCCGTTTCGATGGCCCCACCCGATCCGACAGGCGCCGTATCCTCGCCTGTGCCACCCGATGAAGACCGCCAACCGGCCAGCGGCAGGGCGGCGGAAATAGGTATTGCCAATGGGAGGCGGCGTTGGTTCGTTCTGTCTGCGGCAATCGCCACCCTGGCATTGGCCGCTCTCTTTCTCTCTCTCCACCCGTGGCGCGAAGCACGCCCGGAGCAACCGCCCCTTCGGCTGATGGTGGCTGTATTGCCCTTTGAAAACCTGACCGGTGACCCCGATCGGGATTACCTGAGCGATGGCGTAACCGACGAGTTGATTGTGCATCTGGGCGGGGTCAGTCCCAGCCGCCTGGGCGTGATCGCGCGCACCTCGGCGATGAATTACAAACATTCAGGAAAACTTCTTGCCCAGATCGGCCGCGAGTTGGGAGTCAAATATCTGCTTGAAGGGACGGTGAAAAGTTCCGGAGAGACGATTCGAATCACCGCTCAGTTGGTTCGATCGGACGATCAGACGGAACTGTGGGCCGATACCTACGATGGCGAGGTGAATGCGGAACGCATTCTCGCCTTCCAGCAATCGGTGGCCGGCCGTATTGCCCAGTCACTCTCCTTGGTGCTGCCTGAAGTTCACACGCCGCACAGCACGACAACCAGCCAGGCCGCCTACGAAGCCTTCCTCAAAGGACGGCTTGAATGGAACAAGCGCAACGAGAATGGCTTCCTCAAGTCCATCGGGTATTTCAAGAGTGCGGTTACGCTGGACCCGGCGTACGCCGAGGCCTGGGCCGGCTTGGCCGATTCGTACAACCTATCGCGCGAGTATTATGAAGGCCGTTCGAGCAGCGCAATAGCCGAGTCGGGCAAAGACGCCGCCTTCAGGGCTCTGACTCTTGACCCCAACCTCTCAGAGGCCCACGCATCGCTAGCTTTCAATCTCTGGCGCTACGAGTGGATGTTTCCCGAAGCGGAGTCGGAATTCCGCAAGGCTCTGGACCTCAGCCCCAACGATGCCACAGCGCACCATTGGTATGGGATGTTTCTGGCCTCGCGCGGGCGCTTCGACGAAGCGCGCAACGAGTTGCTGAAGGCGCGGACACTCGATCCGCTGTCGCTTATCGTCATTACAAACAGCGGCTGGGTGAATTACTATGCCCGCGATTACGATGCCGCTATTCTTTGCTATCAGGAGGCCCTCAAACTGGACAGCGGATTCCTGACCGCCCGGATGAAGCTGGCGTGGGCCTACGAGCAGAAGGGCATGTGGCAGAAGGCCCTCGACGCGAGACGCAGCTTTTACCTTACAGCCGGACATCCTGAGATTGCGCAGGCGCTGAGCGACGCCTATGCGCGGACCGGTTACCCTGGGGTGTTGCGCACCATCGTTGCGGAGACGGAAAAAATCGATGCGGGGCCATATTACTCCGACTATGAAAAAGCCAAACTCCATGCGATGCTCGGCGACACTGGTAAGGCAATGACGCTTCTTGGGCAGGCACGCGCCCGGCGCAGTGGATGGCTGGTTTACATTGGCGTGGAACCGGCCTTCGACAAATTACACTCCAATCCTGCTTTCGCACAACTTGTCGGCCAAACGGTTTCAGTGCGCCCGCTTTGACTCCCATTGCGCCGCGATCCAGGCTCCCTGTTTTCTGATTTCTGGCTTGATTGCTGTTCGAAGCCCCTTCCATGCCGTAGAATCGCCCTTGTATGAAGTGTCCTTATTGCGGTTTCGGACAGGACCGGGTTGTCGACTCGCGCGAAAGCAAGGAGGCCGACACCATCCGGCGGCGGCGCGAGTGCGAGCGGTGCAATCGCCGCTTCACCACGTATGAACGAATCGACGAAATCCCTTACATGATGGTCAAGAAAGACGGCCGGCGCGAGCGTTTCGACCGCCAGAAGGTCTTGAACGGCCTGCTGCGCGCCTGCGAGAAGCGGCCCGTGCCCGCGAAAAACCTGGAGGCTATCGTGGACGCCGCCGAGGCCTTTCTGGTGGACGCCCCGGAGCGCGAACGGACCACCGCCGAGATTGGCGAACTGATCATGGAGCACCTCAAGGTGCTGGACACAGTCGCCTACATCCGCTTCGCGTCGGTCTACCGCGACTTCAAGGACGTAAGCGAGTTCAAGGAAGAACTTGAAGGGCTGCTGGGTGGACGCGCCAACAATAGGGGGAAAAAACATCTCTAGATTTCTGACCGGGGTTTTCGCACCAATGAATTTATGATTTCCCAAGTCACAAAATCAAGACCCGGAGTACCCAGCATTGGTACTCATACAAGCGGTCAGAGGACTGGAATGCATTGATTTCGCAGAGCCTCCAATGCACGCGAATCTTAAGAGAAGCAGTTACAAACGGATTTGAATTTTACAGGAAAAGGTCGAGAAGAAATGACACTGGGATTTATCGGCACGGGAACGATGACAGCGGCGATTGTCACTGGCTTGAACAAGGCGGGCGCTGGCTCCCGCGCGATTGTGCTATCGCCGCGCAACCCGGAGATTGCGGCAGGGCTTGCCAGCCGCTATCCGCACGTCACCGTTGCCGCGTCGAATCAGGAAGTACTGGACAAATGCGACACCGTGATCCTTGCAGTGAGGCCGCAGATTGCCGAGAGTCTTCTCCAGAGCCTCCGGTTTCGCGCGGATCACCACGTCATCAGCATCATTGCGACCTTCAGCGTGCGCAGGCTGCACGAGCTGACGTCTCCCGCAACCAGGGTGGAGCGGGCTGTGCCCTTGCTCTCGGCCGCCAAGTGCGAGAGCCCGACGGCGATCTATCCGCGCGACCCGGAAGCTCTGGAGTTTTTCTCTTCAGTTGGCGCCCCTTTCGCGGTGGATACCGAGCAGGAGTTTGACGCGTTGTGCGCGGCAACCGCGGCAGTCGCATCGTATTTCGTATTCGCCGACACTGTGGCGACCTGGCTCACGAAACGCGGAATTACACCGGTCATTGCGCGGGATTACATGGCGCAGATTCTTCCCAGCCTCATGGAAAGTGCGGCAAAAGCTCCGACCAGCAGCTTCAGGGGAATGGCCACCGGCCACGCGACGGCGGGCGGGCTCAACGAACAGCTTCTCCGTCATCTGGAGGAGCACAACACTTTCGGAACGCTCGCGGAAGCACTTGACCAGGTGATGCTGAGAGTCACAACGACAAACCACTGAAGAGGAGACAGATGGCAGAGCAAAAGACCCACAAGGTTACTCTGATTCCGGGCGATGGCATCGGCCCGGAAGTGACGCAGGCCGTCGTCCGCATCCTCGAAGCCACCGGCGTGCAATTCGAGTGGGAACGCTTTGCCGCCGGCGCCGAGGCCTTCGAAATCTTCGGCGAGTATATCCCCACCGCGCTTTATCAGTCCATCGAGCGCAACGGCGTGGCCTTGAAGGGGCCGGTCACTACACCCATCGGCGGCGGCTTCAAGAGCATCAACGTCACGCTGAGAAAAAGATTTGATCTTTTTGCCAATTTTCGGCCCATCAAGAATCTTCCCGGCCTGGCAACGCATTGGCCCGGTGTGGATCTGATTATCGTTCGCGAGAACACCGAGGGCGAGTACGTGGGTCTGGAGCACGAGGTGGTTCCCGGCGTGGTTGAGGCCATCAAGGTCATCACTGAGAAGGGCTCGACGCGCATCGCCAAATTCGCTTTCGAGTACGCCCGCAAGCATGGACGCAAAAAAATCCACTCCATCCACAAAGCCAACATCATGAAGCTCTCGGATGGTTTGTTTCTGCGCTGCGCGCGCCAGGTGGCCGAGCAATTTCCAGACATTCTCTACGGCGAGCACATCATCGACAACACCTGTATGCAACTGGTGATGAACCCCTACCAGTACGACACGCTGCTGCTGGAAAACCTTTATGGAGACATCGTCAGCGACTTGTGCGCGGGCCTGGTGGGCGGGCTGGGACTGGTTCCCGGAGCCAACCTGGGACTGAATTGCGCCATCTTCGAAGCCGTGCATGGCTCGGCCCCGGATATTGCCGGCAAGGATATTGCCAACCCCACGGCGCTGTTGCAGTCGGCGGTGCTGATGCTCCGCCACCTGGACGAAGAAGCCGCGGCTGACAAGGTGCAGCGGGCTTTGGAGACCGTCTATGCCGAGCGCAAAACCCTCACGCGCGATGTGGGCGGCACCGCCGGCACCAGCCAGTTTGCCGACGCCGTGCTGGCGGCCATGGAGTAGGCCTGACCTTGCATCCTCCACCCTGCCTGCGCGTTGTTACCGCAGGCAGGGAGTGAGTCCGTCTCCGGCTTGGCTGTCCCCCCCGGCTTGATCTCCATTGTTGATTGGTTAAGAACAAGGTTTTGGAATGAATAATTTAGCGCCCATAGTTGACATTACGGCTCCAAATACCGTGATTGCGTGTATATTTTAGGGGCATCCCCGCTCTCTTCAAGAGAGAAGCGTCACTCCGGAGAGATGATCATGGAAATTCCGAATTACTACGAATTCCTCCAAATCAGCCCCAATGCCGAGCCGGAAACTATCCACCGCGTTTTTCGATATCTGGCGATCCGCTTTCACCCGGACAACCAGGAGACCGGAGATGCTGATAAGTTCTTTCTGTTGAAGCAAGCTTATGACGTATTGTCCAATCCAGCTCTCCGCGCCAAATATGATGGGATGCGCGAAACGGATGCTCCCCAGCCGGCCCCACTATCCGCTTCGATTGATTTTATGGATAGCATTGAGGGCGAGTTGAACCGGCGGCTGGCGGTGCTGGCGCTGCTCTATTACCAGCGCCGCACGAACCCCCACGAGCCTGAAGTTTCACTGGCGGAAGTTGAAGGCCGCATGGGGTTTCCCCGCGATTATTTGGAATTCACCTCGTGGTATCTTCTGAAAAAGGGATACATCACCCGTGCGGACAACTCGGCTTTCACGCTCACGGCGGAGGGCGTGGACTTCGTGGAAACGCAACGCGCGAATATTCCGACTCTGGATAAATTGCTCACCACTAGCTCAGGCCCCTTCGCAGAGGATTAAGCGCCGGCGAACCAGCCCCGCCTCCATCTCGCATCACGCCTGTCTCGGGATTTGATCTCTGTTCGTTCGCGGAGATATTGCAGTACCGCACCCGTCCTCCTGTACACTAAGTTTTCAAGGCCATGAAAAACAAATATTCAATCGGCATCCTGGGCGCAACCGGAATGGTGGGGCAGCGCTTCATCCAACTTCTTGAGCACCATCCGTGGTTTCAGGTCACGTGGCTGGCGGCCAGCGACCGGTCGAGCGGCAAGACATACGGCGAGGCCGCAAAATGGCGCCTCGACACGCCGCTGCCCGAACGCATAGCCCACATGACGGTGGCTCCGGCGGACCCCGAGGGCGCGCCCAAAATCATCTTTGCCGCTCTGGACGCCGCCATCGCGCGCGAAATGGAGCCTCGCTTTGCCGCCGCCGGCTGCGCCGTGGTTTCCAACTCCAGCGCTTACCGCATGGCTCCCAATGTTCCCCTGGTCATTCCCGAGATCAACGCCGAACACCTGCACCTGATCGAGGAGCAGTCCTCGCGCCGTCAATCTGGCGGCTACATGGTCACCAACCCCAACTGCTCAACCATCGGCCTGGTGGTGGCGCTCAAACCTATCCAAGAGCGCTTCGGCATTGAACAGATCGTCGTCACCACCATGCAGGCCATCAGCGGTGCAGGCTACCCCGGCGTGCCCTCCCTCGACATTCTGGGCAATGTCGTGCCCTACATCGGCAACGAAGAAGAGAAGATGGAGGAAGAGACCCTCAAGCTGCTCGGCAAGCTTGAAGGCCACGCGGTGATTCCCCTGGCTGCGCGCATCAGCGCCAGTTGCAACCGCGTGCCGGTCGAGGACGGCCACACGGAGAGTGTCAGCATCAAGCTCGCCAAGCCAGCCACGCGCGAAGAGATTCTGGCCGCCTGGGCTGAGTTTCGTCCCCTCGCCGGACAGGGATTGCCCACCGCCCCCGATCAGCCCATCGAGTGGACTC